>Ga0209958_1000189_pt1 | contig 181942 bp, 161 predicted proteins | sample ThiBio_inoc_plan_FD_183942 | JGI IMG/M metagenome (GOLD analysis project Ga0209958, IMG submission 183942) | Wastewater bioreactor microbial communities from Cape Town, South Africa - Thiocy_inoc_plan (SPAdes) | ecosystem: Engineered > Bioremediation > Thiocyanate > Unclassified | place: South... | reverse complement strand
GTGATAGGTAGGTTGCATACGCGTTACGCACCCGTACGACAGTGTCATTGCTGACCCTTCGCCTTGCATGTATTAAGCCTGCCGCTAGCGTTCATCCTGAGCCAGGATCAAACTCTCCATTGTAAATATGTTGCGATCGTGCTTCCGAAGAAACCGATCAAATGTTTCTAACGAACCTATCTTTTTGCTCTCTTCATCATGTCAAAGAACGTTGCTTCGGCTTCCCGAAACTCGTGGCCCTGATCGTTTTCAGTGCCGTTGTTCCCGATTGGGAGTGCAAAAGTGGGAGGTTATTTTTTTAAATGCAAGCAACAGATGCAAATATTTTCAAAATTTTTTGCCCGATTTCACCTAACCAATTGATAGAGAAATAGGTAATCCACTAAAAAATTTCGAGTTTTTTCGCCATCAATTCCAGCCCTGTTTCAAGCGGCGTGAAACCGATTCCAACGCGTCCAACTTTTCCATTTATTAATACAACACAAAGCTGCAATGCATTACAGAAGCGAACTCCCGAAAACGAAAGAGGTGCCCGACCTACGGTCAGACACCTCTTCGCTATTGCGATTTTAACCTTGATTACGATCCACAAGCCTCGCATCCTTCCGGATCGTCGAGGGAGCATTGCATGTCGGAGCGATTATCACGCGGCGCTACCGGCTTAGCGTGCTCCTCCGCGTATTGCACGTAGTTGAGCTCCTTTTCTGCCACCACGGCGGTTGCAGGTTCGAGTTGCGGCTCGGCCTGTTTGCTCACGGTGAATTGTACCGGATCGGAAGCCGCGCGGGTACGGAGATAATACATACCGGTTTTGAGGCCCTTTTTCCATGCATAGAAGTGCATGGATGTCAATTTACCGAAGTTCGCTTCTTCCATGAAGATATTCAGCGATTGCGACTGGCAAATATAAGCTCCTCGATCCGCCGACATATCGAGCAGGCTACGCTGCTTGATCTCCCATGCTGTCTTATAGAGGTCCTTGATGTTTTGCGGAATGTTTGGAATCGCCTGAACAGATCCGCTGGCGCGAACGAGGTTGTTCTTCATTTCCTCACTCCACAATCCTAATCTTACAAGATCTTTGAGGAGATATTTATTCACCACCACAAATTCACCAGACAATACCCTTCTTACATATATATTGGATGTGAACGGCTCGAAACATTCGTTGTTGCCGAGTATCTGGCTGGTAGAGGCGGTCGGCATCGGCGCGAGGAGCAACGAGTTGCGCACACCGTTTTGTACCACTTCTTTTCGCAGCTTCTCCCAGTTCCAGCGCTTGCTTTCCGGTGTTACACCCCACATATCAAACTGGAATATCCCCTGCGAGATCGGGCTGCCTGCCCAGGTTTCGTACGGGCCGTGCTGCATAGCAAGCTCCATAGAAGCTTCCATCGATCCGTAATAGATCGTTTCGAAAATGTCTTTGTTCAGCTGGCGCGCCTCGTCGGAGTCGAATGGCATGCGCATCATACAGAATGCATCGGCCAGGCCTTGCACGCCGATACCGATCGGACGGTGGCGTTTATTGCTCTTCTCGGCTTCGGGTACCGGATAGAAGTTCAGGTCGATGATCTTGTTCAGGTTGCGCGTCACCACTTTCGTGATCTCGTACAACTTCTTGTGATCGAAATGCATGAAGCCATCCGCGCCTTGCTCTACGAATTTCGGCAATGCAATGGAAGCGAGGTTACAAACCGCTACTTCGTCGGGAGCAGTGTATTCAATGATCTCGGTACAAAGGTTGGAAGACTTAATGGTACCCAGGTTTTGCTGGTTGGACTTGCTGTTCGCATGGTCCTTATACAACATGTATGGCGTACCTGTCTCGATCTGCGACTCCATGATCGCGAACCACAGGTCTTGCGCCTTGATCGTCTTGCGCGCTTTGCCTTCGCGCTCGTATTGCTCATACAGTTTTTCGAACTCCTCGCTGTGCGTATCCGCCAGGCCAGGGCATTCGTGCGGGCAGAAGAGCGACCAGGTGTCGTTCGCCTCCACGCGCTTCATGAACAAATCCGGAATCCACAATGCATAGAAAAGGTCGCGTGCACGTTGCTCTTCTTTTCCATGGTTCTTTTTCAAATCCAGGAAGTCGAAGATATCCGAATGCCATGGCTCTATATAGATAGCAAAAGAACCTTTACGTTTGCCGCCTCCCTGATCCACATAACGCGCCGTGTCGTTGAACACGCGGAGCATCGGAACGATACCGTTCGATTGTCCATTAGTTCCTTTAATATAAGTACCTGTCGCGCGGACGTCGTGAATGCTCAAACCGATACCCCCGGCCGACTGCGAAATCAATGCGCAGTTTTTAAGCGTATCATAAATACCATTGATGCTGTCCTCCTTCATCGTAAGCAGGAAGCACGACGACATTTGCGGCTTTGGTGTACCTGCGTTGAACAACGTAGGCGTGGCGTGGGTAAACCATTTTTCCGAAAGCAAATGATACGTTTCGATCGCCGACTGCACGTCTTCCTGGTGGATACCAATCGCTACGCGCATGAGCATATGTTGCGGGCGCTCGACAATTTTCCCTTCAACTTTCAGTAAATACGACTTTTCGAGGGTTTTATAGCCGAAATAATCGTAGGAATAGTCGCGGTCATATATAATAGTAGAGTCAAGCAGCGATGCATTCTGGCGAATTACCTCGTAAACCTCGCGGGAGATCAGCGATGCGCTTTCACCAGTTTTGGAATCTATATATGTGTAAAGACGCTTCATTGTAGCCGAAAACGACTTCAATGTGTTCTTGTGAAGGTTTGAGATAGCGACACGGGCAGCCAGGATTGCATAATCAGGGTGCTTGGTAGTCATGGAGGCTGCGGTTTCGGCAGCGAGGTTGTCCAGCTCGGCGGTGGTAACACCATCGTAAATACCGGAAACAACCTTCTTGGCTACTTCCACGGGCTGAACATATGCGGCGTCCAGGCCGTAGCTCAATTTCTCAATGCGGGCAGTCACCTTGTCGAATTTCACGGATTCGCGGCGACCGTCACGCTTTATGACATACATAGACATAGAATGTGGTGTTTGATAGAACGTTAGTGATGTATATTCTTGGGATTTTACTCGAAGGTGCACTCAAAAATCTCTTGAAATAACATTAAATTAATCACAAACACAATCAGTAATTTAACCTGAAAACCGGCATTACCGACATAATCCAAATTACTAAATTGTTAAGAAACTAGTAGCTAGTTATTTACAGAAATTTGAATCTGAGAAAATTTTTTCACGAAAACAGGATTCAAAAATTTGCAAACATTTTTCAAATTTTTTTTTCGCTATAAATTCTTCAACAATATTCTACGATCTGAAAATCAATCAATTACAACACTACATTTATTTAGAAATAATCTAAACTTGTAAACTTTCCAGGAAGTAGAAATATTGCAATAGCATAAATTTTCAACTAACAGACGCTAAATGATATAATTATGAGCACAATTATCGAACAGGCTGACCGCCGTACCTTCCTCAAAACGACCTCAGGAATGATAGCTGGTCTTGCACTAGGCGGAAGCCTTACCGAGACTATGGCCAGGGCTGCTGAAAACACGGCTTACAGCATTCCGCTAGGTGTGTATGCGGCCTATGACAAAGCCGACTTTTTGCGTAAATCAGGGTGTGCATATATAGAAGAATCTGTGGCAGGCTTCCTCATTCCGGAAGGCGGCGATGCCGGTTATGAGCAAAACCTTCAACAACTCAAAACCGAACATTTCCCCATCAAGTCCTATGTGATCCTGCTACCGGCAAGCCTTAAAACACTTGGCCCTGAGGCAAATCACGAGGCTATCCTTCAAAGGACGGAAACCGTCCTGAAACGTGCCAAGGAATGTGGCTCACAGTTTGTGGTATTTGGTAGTGGTGCTTCAAGAATCATACCCGAAGGTTTCGATCGTGCAAAGGCAAAAGCCCAGCACATTGAATTGACCCAAAAAATGGCACCGATAGCCGAAAAATACGGCGTTACCATCGCAGTAGAGCCGCTGAACCGCGGGGAAACCAACTTCATCAACAGCCTGGCCGAGGGTGTCGAGATCGTAGATGCCGTCAAAAGCCCGCGCGTGAAGCTGCTTTGCGACATATATCATATGCTAAAGGAGGACGAGCCGGCATCCGAGATCGTCAAGTATGGCAAACACATCGTGCATTGCCACATCGCAGAGAAAGAAAAACGCACGCCGCCGGGTGTGAAGGGCGACGACTTCAGGGCTTACCTGGCCGCATTGAAGAAAATCGGCTACAAAGGTGGATTATCGATCGAATGCTTCGTGTATACCGATTTTGAGAAAGAGGCAAAACGAGGCGTAGAAGTGCTCAAACAGCAACTGAGTGAAGTCTAGGACATCAATTTTAGCTGTATTGCATTAATATTAAAAAAGATAGCGTTTCAATGCTTGATTTACAAATCAGGATTTTTTACTTTTGCAATCCTTTTGGAAATCGTATAGAAACAAATAATAGCATATACCAATGAAAAAAGATATTCATCCCAATTACAGAGAAGTAGTTTTCTGGGATCTATCAAGCGACTTTAAATTCATTACTCGCTCTACCATAGACACTAACGAGACTATCACCTGGGAAGACGGCAAAACTTACCCTGTGTACAAAGTCGAGGTTTCGTCTCAGTCTCACCCTTTCTACACTGGTAAAAACGTACTGGTTGACACAGCTGGTCGCGTTGACAAGTTCAGAAAGCGTTACGGAAAATAAGCGACGCATGGACTTTTCCTGCGTGGTCGAACACAGCAAGGAAATGAAAAAATACTGTGGCAGTCTCCCGACAAATATGCTCGGGAGACTGCTTCTTTTTTTGCCGTAACCAATAAAATGCCCGAACTTTGGCAGGCACATACGCTTTGATTTATGCCCAGTACCATTCTGTTCGACGATCCCAAGATTAGAGTCCAGCTATTACCTTTCACATACACAAGACCTGTGGCCGGCATCCGGTGCGGCATTCACACCCTGGCCGAAAAGTGGGCCGACAGGTGCCACACCACGGTCTCGTTCCAGACGGAAGCCTATCTGTCGACCAAATTCCCGCAGCACTCTTCCGATGACAACCTGTATATCAACGGCGCCTTATGCCCGGACGAACATTTAGCAGGTTTAGTGAAGGGATTACCGTACGGCAATGCGCTGGTTTCGCCGCAAGGAGAAATCCTGGCCGTCCGTACCCATGCATCCTGGAATGCTTCGGAAGGTTTGAATGGGCTCTCGGCCGTGACTTACGAAGAGCCGTTTACGATGATCCGCAACGTCTGGGATATTTTCGGCCAGAATGGTGCGCAGATCAAAACCGATTACGAACGCATTGTTTCGGTCCGTAAATCGGCAGCCATTACCGACCCTTTCACGCATTGCTATAAACCCGAGCAAATATTTATTGAAGAAGGCGCGGTGATCAAAGCTTCGGTACTTAATGCGGAGAACGGACCCATTTACATCGGCAAGAATGCATTGATCCAGGAAGGTTCGATGATTCAGGGGCCATTTGCAATTTGCGAAAACGGCGTACTGGCACAGGGAACCAAGATCCGGCCGAACACAACCGTCGGACCATCGTCCAAAGTCGGCGGGGAAGTGAGCAATTGCGTTGTGCTCGGGTACAGCAACAAGGGCCATGACGGCTACCTGGGCAATTCTGTGCTGGGTGAATGGTGCAACCTCGGGGCCAATACCAATAATTCCAACCTCAAAAACGACCATTCCAACGTTAAGCTGCACAGCTATGCCACGCATGCGCTGGCCGACACGGGCTTGATCTTTTGCGGCCTCATGATGGGCGACTATTCCAAGGCAGGAATTTCGACTATGTTCAACACTGGGACGGTCGTCGGCGTAAGTGTGAATGTATTCGGTGCGGGATTCCAGGCCAAACACGTACCTTCGTTCTCCTGGGGCGGCGCGGCCGAGGGCTACTGTGAATATCGTTTCGATAAGGCGGTGGCAGTGGCTAAGGACACAGTGAACCGGCGCGGCATTGCATTTGACGAAACAGAAGAAGGTATCATGCGTGCTGTTTTTGAAAATACCCAGCACCAGCGCGCCGATTAGGCATTTTACCCATTTCATAATTGATTTAAATCGTGCTTTTCAGAGATATTCCGGGACTTGACAATATCAAAGCGACATTGCGGCGCTCGGTCCGGAACAGCCACCTGGCTCATGCCCAGCTTTTCGATTATCCGACGGGTGGCGCGGGCCTGGCGATGGCGATGGCATTCTCTACCTATATTAACTGTGAAAACCGGAGTGAGGAAGATGCTTGCGGCACCTGCGCGTCCTGCGCGAAAATGAGCAAGCTCATCCACCCCGATTTTCACTTTATCTTCCCCATTGCCACTTCCAAAAAAGTCGATGGTAAAAACAGCGAGGCATTCCTGCCGCTGTGGCGATCCTTTCTATTGGAAAACCCCTACCGCATCCTCCCCGACTGGCTCGACCACATCGGAGCAGACAACAAGCAGGGTAACATTTCGGTGGAAGAGGCCCGCGGGATTTTGCGGAAATTATCGGTGAAAGCTTACGAAGGAGAATACAAAATCCTGCTGATCTGGAAGGCCGATATTATGAATGCGGCATCTTCCAACGCGATTTTGAAGATACTCGAAGAACCACCAGAGAAAACTTTGTTCCTCTTGGTAAGTGATCAGTCCGATAAATTACTGACCACAATCATCTCGCGGACACAGCGCATTACCATTCCGGCATTCACCGACGCCGAAATAAAGTCCTTCCTGAAAAAGCAGGACATAACCGACGCCATAGCCAACCAGGTAGCATTCCTGTCCGACGGCAACCTGGCCGAGGCTTTGAAACTCGTTCAGGAAGAGCAGGATGACCGCTCGGCATGGTTTGCCGACTGGATGCGGTCGTCGTACAAATTTGATGTGGCGCATTTGGTAAAACTGGCCGATAACTACGACGTGATGAGCAAGGAAAAGCAGAAAGGCCTGCTCGAATATGCATTGCGGCTGTTCAGGGACATGCTCGTATGGAGCCACGGCGCGGGCGAGCTTTTGCGCGTTCCGCAGGAAGAGCTTACATTCGTGCAGAATTTTTCCAAAACTGTCAATTTTGAGTCGCTGGAAAGGATGATCGGGGAAGTGAATACGGCCTATTACCACATTGAGCGCAATGTAAGGGCCAAAATGGTGTTTCTGGACCTGTCTCTGACGGTCGCCCAGTTTTTCCAGCGCAGATGAAACGTCCACTGGAAATCATCGGCGCGACCGATATAGCGGACCTGCCGGAGCTCGGCTGGCATAATGTGCCGGTCCGTGTGGATTCCGGAGCGGCCACGTCGGCCATCCACTGTTCCCGCGTGAAACTGGTGGACAAAGAAGCGGGCAAGGAGCTCCACGTTTACCTCGACGCCAAGCGCGGGGCACCTCAACATTTCTTTATAGTAACTGATTTCAAGGAAACCATAATCCGGAATTCTTTCGGGAAGGAAGAGAAACGGTTTGTGATCAAGACACCAATCAGGCTTTTCGGCCGGAAAATACGTACCGAATTTTCGCTGGCCAACCGGCAGAAAATGAGTTACCCCATACTACTCGGGCGGAAACTGCTCAAAAACAGGTTTATAGTGGACGTATCCAAAAAAAACCTGTCGGCAGCAAGGCATTCGCCGGCACCAACTCGTTCCCCAAAACTACCTCAGAACTAAACCCACAGGGAGGACTACGCGCCTGCCCAACCTCCACATTTTCTAAAAACATTTTTATGAAAATCGCCGTATTATCCACCAATCCGGACCTGTATTCAACCAGGCGTCTGGTGGAGGCAATCAAACAAAAGGGACACGAAGCGGTTGTGATCGACCACGTCAAATGCTTTGTCATGATCGAGGGCGGCAAGCCGACGGTCGTTTACAAAGGCAAGCCTATTACCGGCATCGATGCCGCCATTCCCCGCATTGGAACATCCGTAAATGCATTCGGCTGCGCGGTAGTACGCCAGCTCGAACTGATGAAGATATTCACGACCGTCAAATCGCAGGCCATTCTGCGCTCGCGCGACAAGCTGCGTAGCATGCAGGTGCTCGCCAAGGCCGGTATCGATATCCCAAAGACCGTTTTTGCTAAAAGCCCTTCGCAAGTCAATGAATTGATCCATATGGTAGGCGGTCCGCCGGTGATCATCAAACTGCTGGAAGGCACACAGGGTGTAGGCGTAGTACTGGCTGAGACAATCAAAGCGGCGAAGTCAACCATCGAGGCATTCTATGGCTTACGGGCCAACTTCTTGATCCAGGAATACGTGGCCGAATCCAAAGGAGCCGATATCCGTGCATTTGTAATAGGTAACAAGGTGATTGCCGCCATGAAACGCCAGGGCGCCGAGGGCGACTTCCGCTCCAACCTCCACCGGGGCGGCTCAGGCTGCATGATCGAACTCACGCCGGAGGAAGAGCATACGGCCATTGCGGCAGCAAAAGCATTGGGCGTAAAAATCGCCGGTGTGGACATGCTGCAATCCGCACGCGGGCCGCTGGTCATGGAAGTCAATTCCTCGCCGGGTTTGAGAGGCATCGAAGAAGTGAGCGGCATAGACATCGCATCGCTGATCGTAGCTTACATTGAAGACAAGATCGTGACCGACGAAGGGGATACGGTTGGGGTTTGACAATATTTTAACTGTAACTCCATACCTTCGTCGTGCAAACAATGCTCAAAACTGCATTCGTCAACGTTCCATCAGAAATAACGTAACCAAAATGGTAACAATCCTTTATCTTTGTTGGAACGATGCGAATCATTGCTATGCAGACACTACGAAGTTACATCAAAGTGTATCCAAAGGCAGAGCAATCACTACTGGCCTGGAACCAGGAGGTGGAATCGGCTTGTTGGGACTCGCCAAATGTTTTGAAGTTACAATATGGAAATGCTTCGGTAATAAGCCAGAAACGGGTGGTGTTCAACCTTCACGGGAACCATTACAGGCTGATCGTTGATATTGAATACAGGCTTAAAATTGTATTCGTGGTATGGTTCGGGTCGCATACTGAATATGATAAGATTGACGCAAGAACCATTCCCTATGATCGGACCAATCAAAAATAACGAACAATACGAGCACTATCTCGCACGCATTTACGAGCTGATGCAAGCTGAAATCTCGCAAGATTCAAAGGAGTCGGACGAGCTGGAAGTGCTTTCTATACTGGTAAAGGACTATGAAAATGTACATTTTCCAATCCCTAAACCAAGTCCGTTGGAAGCGATCCGTTTTCGGTTGGAGCAGATGGGCATATCTGAGAAAGAGCTTTCCGAAATTCTGGGCTATCGGTCCCGAAAATCAGAAATCCTTTCAGGGAAACGGAAATTGAATTTGAGTATGATTCGCCGGTTGAATGAAAAACTCCACATCCCAGCGGAAATTTTAATACAGGCCTACTGATATAACAAGGCCGAACACTGTACTAATTACCATGCATATAAAAATAGGAACCCGGGGGAGCAAGCTGGCGCTTTGGCAGGCATATTATGTTGAAGAACTGTTGCAACAGGGCGGCATTGAAGCGGAAATCGTTATTATTGAGACGAAAGGCGACAAAATCCTCGACCGGTCGCTTTCGAAAATAGGCAGCAAGGGCGTTTTTACCGAGGAACTGGAAGACCAGCTCCGCAGCGGAGAAATCGATATTGCGGTACACAGCGCCAAAGACCTGCAATCGCAGCTCGACGACGCATTTGAAATCATCGCATTCACGCAGCGCGAGCAAGCCAACGACGTGTTGGTAAGCCACGACACGACATTATCGCTCAAAAGCGGCGAGTCATTTACGGTAGGAACGTCGTCGACCCGGCGGGTGGCCGTTTTGAAGCATTACTACCCTCATATCAAAACCGTGGACATGCGGGGCAACTTGCAAACGCGCCTTCGGAAGCTCGAAGAAGGGCAATGCGACGCGCTCCTGCTCGCCTACGCAGGGGTGCATCGCATGGAGTACGACGATAAGATCGCCGAGCATTTGCTTCTCGACGAATTCACACCGGCAGTAGGCCAGGGCAGCGTGGCCATCGAATGTGCCGTTTCCCTGGATTCGGAAAAGAAGGCGAAACTCCGTGAACTGCTCAACCACGAACATACCGAAACTTGCCTGCTGGCCGAAAGAGCATTCCTGAAACGGCTTCAGGGCGGGTGCAGCATTCCGGTCTTCGGGATGGCGACACTACATGACGAAGAAATCCGTATGACCGGCGGCATCATCAGCCTTGACGGCACCGAACTGATCCGCAAGGCAGAGAGCGGCGGGCACGCATTCCCGCAGGAATTGGGTACCGCCCTGGCAGAAGAACTGCTCGCAGCCGGCGCTGATCGCATTCTCGCAAGCATTAAGCAGCAAAACGGCTCATTGTAATATCAATCAAAAACAAAAGAAGCCCGGTTGAAATCAGCCGGGCTTCTCCGTTTATGGTGTTCTGTTAATCTTTCTTCGTTGTATCAGCCGGTGTAGCTGGTTTTACGGGCAATGCAGTCGAGTCCGCAGGCAATGCGGGACGTGCAGTGCTATCCGGGCGCACCGTGCTGCTATCGGGACGAACGCGCGTAGAATCCGGCCTGAATTGTGTTGAGTCACGTTTTGTGGTCGAATCGGGGCGTGCGCCTGGCTGGCCCGGGAAACCTCCCTGACGTACCGGGCGGGCAGTGCTGTCGGCAGCTGCCGGTCTTGCGCCCTGCGGACGACCTGCGCCTTGCGCCCCCGCACCGCGACCGCCTGCGGCAGGTGTCACTGCCGGAGTTTGTCCCCCGCCTTGCACGCCACCGCCGCCACCTGCATCCATTCCCCCGCCGCCGTCAGATTTCTGGTCGTCGTTGTTAACAGACTTTCTTCTGCGTGTTTTTTGCTCTACGAAAGTCATTTTACCAAAACGGTAAGAGAAGTTCACACGGAAACCACGGTTATACAGGTAGTTGGTGTTGTTTTGCGTAAATGTCTTCGATTCCAGGCTTGTCTTCATTTTGAAGGACGGTGCGAGGAAGTTCTCCATCGCGAATCCGATGCTTCCGCGTTTGTTCTTGAAATCTTTGCGTACACCGAAGTCATACATTCGGAAACCAGCCTGCGTACCTTGCAACTGCACGTCACGTCCACGCATGAAACCACCTGCCTGCAAACCCCAGCCGTTTTTAATGGTAAGGCTCGTGCGCATCCGACCACTCACCACGAAGCCGCTGTTGGAATTCTGCAATGCGGGGTCTGGGCTGTTGTTCGACAGATCAGCATAGTAAAAGTCGAAACCGCCGCCGAGCTGCCATCTTTTAAAGAATGTCACATTTCCAAAAACGTTGGCACCATAGTTCTTTTTCGAACCGATATTGCCGTAAGTGGTTGTGATTACCCCTTGCGGGCTGGTGGTGCGAATGCTCTCTATCGAACTGTTGGTGAAGCGTGCGAATGTGGAAACGTTGATATACAATGAATTTTTGAAGAAACTGGTACCCAGTTCCAACTGATCGGTCAATTCCGGTTTCAGGTTCGGGTTACCCACTGTAATGTTCTGCGGGTTGGCCGCATTCACGTTCGGGTTCAGGAATTGAATGCCTGGACGTTGCAGACGACGGTTATAGGCAAGCTTAATGGTTTGTCCTTTTCCGAATACCTGCGAAAGGTTGATACTGGGAACGAGGTTGCCGTAAGCGGGCAATTTCAGGTCTCCCGCCTCACCCTGTTGTGCGTCGATGCTCGTGTATTCGTACCGCGTACCGGCTTTCACCGTAAACCGGCTCTTGGTCGTGTAGGTATAAGAGAAATATCCGGCAGCCACATTCTGGTCATAATTCAGGTTGCTGGCGGGTTGCGCCTGCCCGATTTGGCTGTAATAATCATAGTTACTCACAACCTGGCGGAAAATGCCCTTGCCACCCACTTCCAGCATCTGGTTCTCCTTGATTGGCGTCTGGTAATCGACCTGAACGGTACTTTCCTGGTTATGGCTGCTGTTGTTGTTGCCTTGCGCACCGAGTAGTTCCTTCAACTGCGCATTGCTCAGCGAATACACATCGGCATCGTAGTCATTCGTACGGTTATTCCGGCTGTACTGTGTCGAAATGCTCAGCTCCTGCCCCGCTTTCCCCAGCGTTTTCATATAATCCACGTTCACGTCCCAGGTACCCGAAAGGTCCTTGCTGCTCACATCGCGGAAGCTGGTGCGGGTGGTGTCGTTTACCGTAGTATAGGTATAAAGCTCCTGGTCTATTTTGGCATTGCGCATTCCATAGCGCACACCGGCCGACAAGGATGTTTTGGAATCGATTTCCCAGTCCCAACCAAAGTTATAGGAACCGAATGCCATTTTGTTCTTGGAATCGCTCGTCTGACGGACAATGAAAGGGCTCAGCTTGCCGATCTGGATATTCTCCGATTTACCGGGCATATTATAGTTAAAGCGGCCAAAGCCTCCGAGGCTGAAACCCATTTTACCTACCCGATAATTACCGCGCAAGCCAAGGTTGGAACCGCGGTTACCGATACCCGTATCGAGGTTGAGTGTACCGCCCTGTATCGTACTCTTTTTGGTAATGATGTTGATAATCCCCGCTGAACCTTCCGCATCGTAACGTGCCGATGGCGAAGTAATTACTTCCACCGACTTGATCATATCTGCCGGAATCTGCTTCAATGCGTCGGCCACGCTGGTCGCGATAATGGTCGAGGGCTTATTGTTAATCAAAACACGCACATTGGAACTTCCGCGAAGCGAGACGTTACCATCGAGGTCGACGGTCAGCATCGGCACTTTTTTCATGACGTCGGAAGCGTCGCCGCCTTTGCTGGTAATGTCCTTTTCAGCATTGTAGACAAGCCTGTCGACCTTTTCTTCGACCATCTGCGCCATCCCTACTACCTCTACTTCATTGAGCTGTACCACATCGGGCACGAGCACGACCGTACCCAGATTCAGTTCCGTTTTGCGGTCGATCTTCACATTATTGATCGTCTTGGTTTTATAGCCAATGAAGGAAATCAGGATTTTGAAGCTGCCCGACGCGACTTTGGTGAGTGTAAATTCACCTTTTTCATCGGTAGTAGTTCCATCGATCGGCGTGTTCGTTTTGATATCCACCAAAGAAAGTGCTGCAAATTCTACGGGTTTCTTGGAAGTAGAGTCAACGAGCACGCCCGTGATCTTTCCATTACCTTTAGGAGTGTCTTCTGCCGTTCCCGGAATCACCGTCTGCCGCTGCGGCCTGTTCACGCCGCCGCGCGAATCGCCTCCACCGCCACGGAATCCGCCACCACCGCCTCCTCCGCCCGGAAACTGGGCGAATGCCGTTGATGTGAGCCCTGAGAACACAGCCAGGAATGTAAGTTGTAAAACAAGTTTCATGGTTGGGGTTTTAAAAGTGTACTTTTCGAATTTCAAAATAACAAGGTAGAATCCTGTGAAAAAAAAGGAATAGATGGATAGGGTAGATGTACCGATCAAAGGCTGTTTTCGAACGATATATCCCGGTAAATGACAGACAGTTCCGCACATCCGGCCCGCGAGGGTTATTAATAGATTACGATGGGCTGCCGGTCGGTATTTGGGGGTACTTTGATCGATTGAAATAGGTGATTTCGCAAATTCCGCGTAAGATTGCAGTGATGTGTTGCGTTCAAACCGGATTGAAACTAACTAATTGCTAAATGGATACGCGTGCTGCCCGGAAATACCCCCCGTTATTTCTCCATTTGCTGGGATGGAGCTTTCTGGCCCTGTTCTTGATGTGGCAACCCCTGAGCTGGCAGATCGAGTTCCCCATGAGTTTCTGGGTCAAACAGGCTGTTTTGTTTTCACTGCTCATTACGATATTTTACCTCAACTACTATTTCTGGTTCCCGAAATTCCTTGCCAAAAACAAATACTCCCGGTTCATCCTTTTCAATATCGTGTCGGTTGTAATGCTGGCGGTGATTACGGAGCAGGTGAAGATCGCGATCAACCACGGCGAGCAGATGGACAGGGCTTTTAAACTGGCGCGGGAAGCGAATGGCGACAAGAAGCGCCACGATCGGCTGGATTACTTTGCATTGCTGACGGCCCTAATGATCATCGGGCTGAGCACCAGTGTTGCCGCCGTGCGTACGGCCCAGCTCGACAAGCAGTACCGCCAGAACCTAGAAAAAGAGAAGATCAATTCCGAGCTTTCGTTCCTGAAGGCGCAAATCAACCCGCATTTCTTTTTTAATACCCTCAACAATATCTACGCCCTCACGGTGATCGACGTGGAAGCCGCGCGCGAGGCACTACACAAGCTCTCGCGTATGATGCGCTACGTGTTGTACGAAACCCAGCACGGAACCGTGCTGCTGAGCCAGGAAATCGCATTTGCGCAGGATTACATCCAGCTGATGCAGCTGCGCCTTACCGACAAGGTAACCGTGCACCTCGATCCGCCCAATCCGCTCCACGACGTTTCCATTGCACCAATGCTATTCCTACCCTTTATTGAAAATGCGTTCAAGCACGGCGTCAGCGCCGTTCAGCCGAGCCGGATAGACATTCAGATCCGCCAGGAGGGCCACAAGATTTTTGTGGAAGTGAGGAACACTTTGTTTACAGACAAGAGGGCCATTCTGGATGAAAGCAACGGCATTGGCCTCGCCAATACCCAGCGCCGCCTCGACTTACTTTACCCCGGCAAGTACCAGCTGGAAGTAAACGAGAATAAAGCGGGAAAGGAATTTGAAGTACACCTGGAACTGGAAACGGCATGAGCGTGACATTGGAATGCATTGCCGTCGACGATGAGCCGTTAGCGCTCGGACTGGTGTGCGCATTTATCGAAAAGACGCCATTTCTGAACCTGGCAGGCAGGTATTCCAGTGCAGTCGAGGCATTACAGATGATTAACAGCACGCCTATCGACGTCATTTTTCTGGATATTCAAATGCCGGACCTGACGGGCATCGAACTTGCAAGAGTGCTTGAAAAAGCAGGCAGCAAGGCGCCCAGGATCATTTTTACAACCGCATTCAACCAATACGCGCTCGATGGTTTTCGCGTAGATGCCATTGACTATCTCCTAAAACCCTTTAATTACGAAGAGTTCCTCCGTGCCGCATCTAAGGCGCAGGCATATGTGGAGCTGGTTCAAAAGGCCTCGTCGGCCGGTTCTTCGGAGCCGAAGGACGAGTACCTGTTCCTGAAAGTGGAATACCAGCTGGTACGGATCGCCTACGACGACATTTTGTACACGGAGGGACTCAAAGATTACGTTAAAGTCCATCTCAAATCGGACCCGAAGCCGATTCTGTCGCTTACGAGCCTGAAAGCGCTGGAAGAAAAGCTGCCGCCTTCGAAGTTCATGCGGGTGCACCGCTCGTTCATCGTCAACCTTGACAAGATCAGCGCCGTAACGCGGAATACCATTCAGATAGGCGCCACTTCCATTCCGGTAAGCGACCAGTACAAAGAGGCATTCAACCAGTTTTTGAGCAAATGGATGTAACAAAAAATCCCGCTTACGCATATGTAAGCGGGATTTCTATATTTTCAAATGCGGGTTAAATCCAGCCCTTATTTCAATTCTTCCTTTAAAAAATAGCCGGTAAAGCTGCCCTTCACTTTGGCCACTTTTTCTGGCGTTCCTTCCGCGATAATCCGCCCGCCCTGCGCACCGCCCTCGGGGCCCACGTCGATAATATAGTCGGCCACTTTGATCACATCCAGGTTATGTTCGATAATGAGAACAGTGTTCCCTTTCTCCACCAGTTTGTTCAATACATTGAGCAAATGCCGGATATCCTGGAAATGCAGACCCGTGGTAGGCTCGTCGAGAATGTATAATGTTTTACCCGTGTCCCGTTTCGAAAGCTCCTCCGACAGCTTCACGCGCTGCGCCTCTCCGCCGGAAAGGGTGGTAGCGTGCTGGCCCAGGGTAATGTAACCCAAGCCTACGTCATTCAGTGTCTGCACCCTACGAAGGAGTCTCGGCTGGTTTTCAAAGAATTCCAATGCTGATTCTACCGTCATATCGAGCACGTCGGCGATGGATTTGCCTTTGAAACGTACTTCCAGGGTTTCCCGGTTGAAGCGTTTGCCTTTACAGGTTTCACAATTGACGTGCACATCAGGCAGAAAGTCCATTTCGATCTTCTTCATACCCGCTCCTTCACAATCCTCACAACGGCCGCCTTTTACATTAAACGAGAAACGACCGGGCTTGTAACCACGGATTTTCGCCTCAGGCAGCTCGGCAAAGAGGGTACGGATGTCGGTAAAAAGGTTGGTGTAAGTGGCCGGGTTCGAGCGAGGTGTGCGTCCGATAGGTGACTGATCTACTTCGATCACCTTATCGATATGTTCGAGCCCTTCGATGGATTTGTAAGGAAGCGGCTCCCTTCTCGATTTATAAAAATGTTGGTTCAGTAATGGAAACAGCGTTTCATGGATCAGCGACGACTTTCCGCTACCGCTTACGCCCGTTACGCAGATCATCGTCCCCAGCGGAATCGATACCGATACGTTTTTGAGGTTATGCCCCGTACAGCCTTTCAGTACGATCGATTCGCCCTTGCCTTTCCGGCGCTTTTTAGGAACTTCGATGGCTTCACGGCCGGCCAGGTAATCGGCGGTTAAGGAGCCATTCTGAAGAAATTTCTCCGGCGTACCGGCTCCCACCACGCTTCCGCCGTGGCGCCCGGCGCCAGGCCCGATGTCGAGAATGTAATCCGACGCCAGCATCATGTCCTTATCATGCTCGACGACAAGCACCGTATTGCCCAGGTCGCGCAGGCTTTTGAGCGAATTGATGAGCCGCACATTGTCGCGCTGGTGCAGGCCTATGCTCGGCTCATCCATAATATAAAGCACCCCGGTGAGCTGCGTCCCGATCTGCGTCGCGAGGCGGATGCGCTGTGCCTCTCCTCCCGACAATGTCCTCAACGACCGGTTCAAAGTCAGGTAATCCAACCCTACATCGAGCATAAACCCGACGCGTTTGCGGATTTCTTTCAGTACTTCGTGACCGATGACGCGCTGCTTTTCTTCCAGGCGGTCTTCCAATCCTACCAGCCATTCGGCCAGCTCACGAATGTCGGAGTCGGCGAGCTCGGCAATGTCTTTATTATCTATTTTGAAATGCAGCGACTCCTTCCGCAGGCGCTTGCCTTTGCATTCAGGGCAGGTTTGGGTGACCATGAAATCTTTCAGCCAATCCTGAATTTTCTCATTACCCGACTCCTGCTGCCTTTTCAAAAAGTTGATAATCCCGTCGAATTTGGTCTCCCATTCCGTACCGGGATATTTCTTCGAAGGCACCGGGACCGCCTCTTCGCTGCCGTAAAGCACGAGCTTCAATGCTTCCTCGGGAAATTTTTCGAGCGGAGTAGTGAGGGTAATCTTGTATTTTTTGAGCAGGACTTCCAACTGTTTGAAGATCCACGCCTCCCGGTATTCCCCCATTGGTGCAATACCGCCCCGGCTGATGCTGAGTGATTTGTCAGGAATGATGGAATCTTCCGTAATTTCTTCAATTACCCCCAATCCCTGGCAGGTAGGGCACCAGCCATATGGCGAATTGAACGAGAACGCATTGGGCGCCGGATCATCGTAGCTGATCCCCGACTCGGGGTCCATCAGGTTCTGGGAGAAATAATGCGTATTCCCTTTCGCATCCAGCACCATCAATGCACCTTTGCCCTGCTTAATGGCCGTCGCCACCGACTGGCTCATGCGGTACCGCGACTGCGGGTCTTCTTCCTCCTTTTTCGGGACCACGCGATCGATCACGATCTCGATGTCGTGGACCTTGTAGCGGTCGAGCTGCATTTTAGGCGTAATGTCCTGTACTTCACCGTCCACGCGCACTTTGGTATAGCCTAATCGGGCAATCTGCACGAAAAGCTCCCGGTAATGCCCCTTCCGGCCCTTCACAGCCGGAGCGAGCAATATGATTTTTTGTCCCAGGAACTGGGTCATCAGCTGGTTCACGATCTGGTCCTGCGACTGCTTGATCATCCGCCTGCCCGTCACGTACGAGTACGCCTCACCCGCGCGTGCATACAGCAGGCGCAGGAAGTCATAGATTTCCGTCACCGTGCCGACTGTCGAACGAGGGTTTCGCGAGGTTGTTTTCTGTTCTATGCTGATGACCGGCGAAAGGCCGCTGATCTTGTCGACATCCGGCCGTTCCATTTCGCCGATGAAGCCGCGGGCGTAGGACGAGAAGCTCTCCATATACCTACGCTGTCCTTCGGCATAAATCGTATCAAATGCGAGCGACGACTTGCCGCTGCCGCTGATACCGGTCACTACCACGAGCTTGTTACGCGGGATAGCTACATCGATGTTTTTGAGATTGTGTTCGCGGGCTCCTTGTACCTCGATAAGGTCCTGTTCTGCGACTTCAAGGCCATTTAAATATTCCAAAGTCCTGATGGTGGTTTGTGAGTTAGTCTGAAAATGAAGTTGTAATTCCGATAACCACAAAAATACACTTTGAGTTGCAAATTTTCTCACTCACAGCCCCATACGTATAGCAATCAAAGATTGGTTTTTTCCAAGACGTTCTCCTTCCGTGCAAACGATTGCATAATAAAACTTTTCAAAGAAAAAATGTTTTGTAACCAGTTGTAAATTAATATTAATTATAAAAATATTACCAAATCGAAGGTTCATATTTCTATATTTGACAGTATATTGACATTTAGTAATACATTTTTAACATCATCCCCAACTCAATTTATGAACAAACATTTACTAGTCCCGCTTTTCCGGGGTGTCATGGTTATGCTGTTGGTAATAGCAGCGCATCTATCCTACGCCCAGGATCATCAGGTCAAGGGTAAAGTATCCTCCTCTGCTGATGGAACCGGTATCCCCGGCGTGAACGTGCAACTGAAAGGAACAGCGGCCGGTACGGTTACCGACGCCGATGGTAACTATGCAATCGATGTGAAGGGCTCCGGTGCAGTGCTCGTATTTTCTTCCATCGGTCTGATCAAAAAAGAAGTGACCGTAGGAAGCCAGACGACCATCAATGTGTCGATGGAAGACGATATCAAGAACCTGAGCGAAGTGGTAGTAACCGGTTACGCGGCACAGCGTAAAAAGGATATTACCGGCGCCGTAACGGTCATTAACCCCAAAGAACTTACCTCCGTTCCTACCGCGAGCGTAACGCAAATGCTGCAAGGACGGGCTTCCGGGGTGACTGTCGGAAACGACAACTCGCCGGGTGGCGGCACCATGGTCCGTATCCGGGGTTTCGGTTCGATCAACAACAACAGCCCGCTTTACGTAATCGACGGTGTTCCTACCCAAGGTACATTGAACCAGATCAACCCGAACGACATCGAGTCGATGCAGGTTTTGAAAGACGCATCTGCGGCGTCCATTTACGGGGCACGCGCAGCGAACGGCGTTGTGATCATCACAACTAAAAAGGGTAAAACCGGTGCACCGAACATCACATTCGACTTTTATACCGGTACGCAGCGCCCCGGCAAAATGCTCGACCTGCTGAATACGAAAGAGCTGGGCCAGTACCTTTACGAGGCTGACCTCGGTGCAGGCAAAAACCCGTCGGTAACATCCCCTTCCGCTCAATACAAATTTGACGAGAACGGCAAGCAGACCATCGCCGACTACATTTACCCGAACGTGTACGGCGAATTGCCCGGCAACTACACTTACACGAATGACATTGCCGATCCTGCGCTTGGTAAAACCGCATTCAACATCACCAAAGCGAACAAAGAAGGAACCAACTGGCAGGATGTAATCTTCGACCCCGCTTCGATTTCAAACTATCAGATCGGTGCTTCCGGCGGCTCAGAGGCAGCGAAATATGCGCTTTCGGCCAACTATTTCAAGCAGGACGGTATTTTGAGATACACCAAATACAAAAGATACTCGCTCCGTGCGAACACCGAGTTCAAAAAAGGGCCGGTAACTGTGGGCGAAAACTTTACGTTCTCCTACGACGAAAGACAAGGGATCACCAACAATGACGAAAGTAACCCGATCATGTTCGCGATCCGCGTTCACCCGATCATCCCGGTATTCGACATTACAGGCGGTCCGAAAGCATTGGGAGGAACCAATACTTCCGATTACAACGGATTTGCCGGAAGCCGCGGTAGTAACCTCGGTAACGCACCCAACCCACTGGCGCGTTTGTACCGCGAGAAAGACAACCTCACAAAAGGTACGCACGCATTCGGTAACGTGTTCGCGCAAGTGGATATCCTTCCGGGATTGTCTGCCCGCACCAGCCTGGGTATCGAGTACAACCAATTCAACCGTTCGGAATACTTCCACCGCGACATCGAAGCTGCCGAAGCGAGAAACGCTAACAGCTTGAACGTCATCAATAACGTTGACCGTTCGTTCACCTGGTTCAACACATTGAACTATGCCAAATCATTCGGCGTACACAATTTCAGCATATTGGTGGGTACCGAGGCTGTGAAAACCTATGCCGCGGAATTCCGCGCCAGCCGGAGCGCGTTTGCATTCGACGACCTCGACTACCGCTACCTCGATGCAGGTTCGGCTGCCGGTTTGAGCAATGCAGGCCCCGGTGCAACCGAAAGTGCGCTCTTCTCGCAGTTTGGAAAAATCAACTATGGATACAAAGAACTCATCCTCGCCGACGTAACCCTGCGCCGCGACGGATCATCCCGCTTCTCGGAAGCCAACCGCTACGGTGTTTTCCCCGCATTCTCCCTGGGTTTGCGTATGACCGAGCTGGCGTTCATGAAGCCTGTGAAATTCGTCGACGACCTGAAAGTGCGCTTTGGCTGGGGTAAAACCGGTAACCAACTCATCCCTAACGTTTATAATGCTTACACCCTGTACGCTGCAGATCCGCAAAACAACGCGTACGACATCAACGGTACCGGTACTTCCATCGTCGGTGGCTTTGACCTTGTACAGTTCGGAAACTCTAGTGGTAAATGGGAAACGAACACCTCTACCAACATTGGTCTCGATGCAAGCTTGTTCAACAGCAAACTGGAAGTCGTACTCGACCTTTACAACCGTCTGACCTCCGACATGCTGACGCAGATTGCCATTCCCAGAACGGCAGGCTCCGGTACAATCCCTTATACCAACATCGGTGAAGTACGTAACCGCGGTGTAGACCTCGGTATTACTTTCCGCGATAAGAAAGGGGACTTCAACTACATGGTGGGCGTAAACTTCGGTCACTACAAAAACGAAGTGCTGAAACTGAACAACGACCCTAACGCAACGATTTTCGGTTTCACAACCCGCCTTCCGGCAATGTCCGCAACCAAAGCCGGTCTGCCGATTGCAAGCTATTACGGCTATTTTGTGGATGGCGTGATCAAAGATCAGGCGGAAGCTGATGCCGCTCCGAAATTCGGTTCCTATACAAGAGAGGGTACTTTCAAGTTCCGCGATGTGAATGGCGACGGCGTTATCACCGCTGCCGACCGTACCATCATCGGCAGCCCGCACCCCGATTTCAACTACGGTATCAATGTGGGTGTAGGCTGGAAATGGTTCGATCTGACATTGTTCGGACAAGGTGTACACGGCAACCAGATCTTCAACTATGTGAAATACTGGACGGACTTCAACGTGTTCCAGGGCAACCGTTCCAAAACGATGCTTTACGACTCGTGGAAAAAATCGGGTGACGACGCGAAGCTGCCTCGCCTGAACTCGGGTGACGCTACCAGCCAGCAGGTTTCGTCTTACTTCCTGGAAGACGGCTCTTACTTCCGTTTGAAAAACATCCAGCTGACGTTCAATTTGCCTTCGGCCTGGCTGAAAAAAGTGAAACTGGGATCTGCGCAGATCTACGTTCAGGGACAAAACCTGCTCACTTTCACGAAATACACAGGACTTGATCCGGATATTAACCTGAGAAGATCAGGCGAAAACAACCAGGATACCCATATGGGTGTTGACGAAGGCTCCTACCCGGTGGCCAAGTCGTTCCTCGGTGGCTTGCGTTTCAACTTCTAGTTCATCCATTGATCTTCATTATAGAGAACCATACAATGAAAAAGACATTATTAATATGCATGTTGGTCGGGCTGAGCTTTTCCTGCTCCGACGATTTCTTTGATCTGAAACCACAGGGTCGTGCGTCGAAAGAACAGCTGAGTAACAAGAACGGTGTAAATGCGCTGCTTATTGGTACCTATTCGCTGCTCGATGGTGTCGGAGCCGGCAACACAGGTCGCCAGTCTACAATTTCGAACTACGTTTTCGGCGGGATCAGCAGCGACGATGCCGTAAAAGGTACCGACGCCGGTGACCAGCCCGAGCAATCGTTTATCGAACAATACAACTGGCTTTCCGACAACACCTACTTCCTCGGCAAATGGTGGCATTCATACGATGGCGTAGCCCGTGCCAACGAAACAATCCAGATCGCGGGAAGCCCCGACGTGAAAGATATGACCGACGCGGAAAAAACCCAGGTGGTGGCAGAAGCCCGCTTCCTGCGCGGCCATTATCATTTCGAGGCCAAGAAAATGTGGAACAATGTGCCGTTTATCGATGAAAAGATTTACAATGCAGGTGATCCGAATTCGACCAAAGTGACAAATACCGAAGATATCTGGTCCAAAATCGAGGCCGATTTCCAGTTTGCTGCGGACAACCTTCCTGCAACACAGGCTCAGAAAGGCCGCGCTACCAAATGGGCAGCCAAAGCTTATCTTGCCAAAGCACTTCTTTTCCAGAAAAAATGGGCCAAAGCCAAAGAATTGCTGGATGACGTGGTTAAAAACTCCGGTAAAAAACTGGTAGCAAACTACCACGACAACTACCGTACAACCGGCAATAACAACAGCGAGTCGATTATGGAAGTACAATTCTCCGTGAACGACGGTACCAACGGAAACAACGGTAATGCAGGTGATAACCTTAACTGGCCGTACTCGGCCACCGCTCCGGGACGTGGATGCTGCGGTTTCTACCAGCCATCACACAACCTCGTGAATGCATTCAAAACAGAAAATGGCCTTCCGATGATCGGAGCTGCTGCTGACGGTTCTCTGGACACCTACAACAAGGTAGATTTGCCCAACGATCAGGGAATTGTTGCTTCGGCTGCATTTGCATTGGACAAAACCGTTCCTGTTGACCCCCGCCTCGACTGGACTGTTGGCCGCCGCGGTGTGAACTTCCTCGACTGGGGCCCGATGCCAGGCTCGACCTGGATCCGTGACCAGGCATATGCGGGACCGTTCACTGGTAAAAAATGGATGTATTATCTGGCGGAAGAAAACAGTACCACCCACTCCACCAGCAAACGCAACGTGAATAACAACTACCGCCTCATCAAGCTCTCGCACGTATTGCTATGGCTGGCAGAATGTGAAGTGGAATTGGGGAACCTGGCTGTGGCGCAGGACCTGGTGAACCAGATCCGTGTCCGGGCTAAAACCGGCTCTGTTCAGGATGAGTCCGTTACTTACAAAGTGGAGCCTTATCCTGCCGGAACCTTCGCCGCAAAAGGTGCCGACTATGCAAGAAACGCAGTACGTATGGAGCAGCGCCTCGAATTTGCGATGGAAGGCCACCGTTTCTTCGACCTCGTTCGCTGGGGAATTGCTGAAAAAGTGCTGAACAAATATGCGGCGGAAGAAGCCGTACCAGGCAAAGAACCATCAGGACGTACTTTCAACAAGCGGGGATATATGGCAGGTAAATCATTTACGCAGAAAAACCTGTACTTTCCTCTCCCACAGGATGAAATCCTGAACAGCCAGAAAGACGGCAAGCCGACTCTGACACAAAACCCCGGATATTAATACCGGAACAACCCACTAACGCACCCACAAAAGAGCCGGCCTTCGTGCCGGTTTTTTTGTGCATTGAGCAACAATGAAATACTTTTGATAAAATATTCAAACCACCTGCGATTATGAAAATCACCAACGAAAGCGAATATGAAAAGGCCTCCGAACGGGCCGACGAGATATTCCATGCGAAGAAAGGCTCTGCGGAGGAAAAGGAATTGCAAGAACTCCTGAAAGCGATCAAGGAATACGAGGATGACTTCGTCAGAATGCTTCGGGATAATAATTAATCCGCCAGCGCTACGGCAAGGCCTTCCACTTTTTCGGCGCGCGTCACAAACCGCTCGACGAGTGTAGAGCGCACTTCCACTTCCATAGTGCACTGCATTTCAAATGCCTGCTCCCGTACAGGCAGATCCATTTCCTTTACGATTCGCATGACGTCGTTCATTTGCGGGTATTGGAAAGAAAGCCTGTAAACACTGAAATAATGCCGCGTGACAACCTCCGCCGCGTCCAATGCGGCCTCAGTAGCTGTTTTGTAGGCATTGATCAGCCCCGGTACTCCCAGCAAAGTTCCCCCGAAATACCGCACCACCACCACGAGCACATTCGTGACATTCCTGGAATATAATGTATTGAGGATCGGGCGACCGGCCGTTCCCGACGGTTCGCCGTCATCGCTCATGCGGTAGCTCATCCTGTCGGCGCCCAGCCGATAAGCATAGCAGTGGTGCACAGCCTTGGGGTGAAGTTCGTGCAATTCATTCAGGTAGGACTTGGCTTCCGCATCGTTGGCGACAGGATACGCATAAGCCAGAAACTTACTGCCCTTATCTTTGAAAAAGCCTTCTGCGGGTCCGGCAATGCTTTGGTAGGTGTCGTCAAATAACACGGGCGCGGCGCTTTTTGAATTGATAAATTACTACCGTGTAACAAAGCGCAGCCAATGCGAAGGCGGCCATCGAGAAAAAGACTAACGGGAGGTTTCGCCGCTGGTTTTCGAATAACCCTGCCGATAAAAATGCCCCGAGGCCAATCCCTGCTTCGAGGGATATGAACATCGTCGCAATCGCCCGCCCGCGGTTATGATCGCCACTCAGATCGACCGTCCAGGCGGAAAGTACCGGAGACAGGATGCCCATTGCCACGCCAAAGAATGCGGCGCCGGTGAGGAACATCGCTACCGACTCTGCAAAACCGGTCAGGATCATCGCTATGATCAGGACAATGCACCCGACGATCGTAACAGGCATCCGGCCGTGGCGATCGGAGATCTTACCCGCAAAAAGACGCACCAAAATGGATGAGATGGTGAACATCATGAAATACAATCCGCGGTTTTGCAAGCCGAGGTAGCCACTGAAATCGGGTGTAACCGTGGCCACCGCGCCGAAACCGAAGTAGCACAAAAAGGTGATCAGCGCGGGACTAAACACATCCGGTTCGAAAATGTCCCGTCGCGTGATTTGAAATGACTTCCAGGAAAGCTTCTGCTTTTCCTGCAAAGTTTCTTTCATATTCATCAGGATCGCGATGGAAAGAAATGCCAGAAACGACGACGTGTAAAAAAGCGCGTTGAGGGAGAATTCTTCGCTGATCATACTTCCTATCGCCGGGCCGAATGCCGAGCCGACGCTCATACACATCCCATGAATGCCCATCGCCTCCCCGCGCCGGTTGACGGGCACAATGTCCGCAACATAAGCAGCGGTACCGGTGGGTTTGAAGCCGGTGGAAAAGCCATGTACCAATCTGAGCAGCAGAAACGGCATTACCGTGGTGAAGATCGGGTACAGAAACCCGCATATGAAGCACACCAGCGAGCCGAAAGCCATTACGGGCACCCGGCCGATGCGGTCTGTAAGCCGGCCGCTGAATGGCCTGGAAAGGCCGGCCGTCAGCGTAAACAGGCCAATGATCGCTCCTTTATATTCTGCCCCGCCCATGTTCGAAAGATATGCCGGGAGTTCGGGGATCAGCATGTTAAAGCTGGAAGAGAAGAGGAATGAGCTAAGGCCCAACAACCAGAACTGCGTCGTCAATATTCCGGTAGAAGCTGTATTTTGCATCGCACAAATTTAAGACTAACTTCCGGCAAAAGCAGAAAATTCTCGCGACCGGTTTTCCGCCTCCATGTTTTTCCCCAATTTTAACCCATGGTACGCATATTCTATAAGGAAGGTAAAGTCATTAAGCGCGAAAACGATATCCGCGAGTTGGGCAAGATCCCGAACCTCGTGTGGGTAGATTTACAGTCCCCCAGCGCCGAGGAGGAGGAATGGGTGGAGAATAAATGCAATATCAGTTTTCAGACTCCCCAGGAAATCGTGGAGATCGAAAGCAGTTCACGTTTTTTTGAGCAGAATGAAACGATCAATGCTAACTCGAACTTCCTCAAAATAGAACGTGAAGGGTACGAAACTTATCCGGTATCGTTTATTCTGCATCAAAATGTCCTCTTTACGTACCGCCGCGGCGACTCAAAAACGTTTGCCGACACAGTCAAAAAAATGAAGGTAAGCCCGGAAGGAATTCAGGGCGGGGTCGATTTTATGCTTTTGCTGCTCGAAACCCGCATTGAAGCCGACGCGGATGCGCTTGAAGGTATTTCCAAAGACATTTCGGCGATCAGTAAAGACCTTACGCACGAACAAAAGACGCGTCAGGAAGTCCTGATCCGGATCAGCGGCTTGCAGGAAATCACGATGATGCTCCGCGAAACAAGTATCGACAAGCAACGCGTACTTTCCGGCATTCTCCGCAGCCAATACTTTCCCGAAGACCGGAAAGAACACCTGCGTATCATCCTTAAAGACATCAATTCGCTTCTCGAATACACCACTTTCAACTTCGAGCGGCTCGAATACCTCCAGAACACCTTTATGGGTCTGATTAACCTCGAACAAAGCCAGGTGATCAAGATCTTCACCGTGGTAACCATCATCTTCATGCCGCCGACGCTCATCGCCGGCATTTTTGGCATGAACTACCAGCACATACCCTCTACCGGTGAACCCTGGGGATTCTGGCTTTCCCTTCTGCTAATGGTATTCTCCTCGCTGGTGGTACTTTGGTTTTTCAGGAGAAAAAAATGGATTTAGAAAGGAATTTTTACCCGCACATTATATTTTTTGATGATTATACGTTGTGGGTATAATTTTAATGTAATCTTTATTGTGGCAAGCGAATACAATAAATATATCGCCGTAGTGTTAGTATAGAAGTTATATTTCCGCGTTCCGGTTTAAAGTCCGGCGCGATCAACCCTCTTCCAACCATTTCCCTAACAACAGAGTCATAAATCCAGGCAGCGCGGCTCCCACAAACGCTGGCTTGATATTTGTACAAAAAATATCCGCAAGGATATGGAAATGAGCTATATAATTTCACCAAAGGAGAAGATCATGAACGCCATCCTGTTACAAGGAAGTAGTAAAGAATCGGGTATTAAAAAAACGCTCAACTAACTTGATAACCGATTGTATATGAAAAGTATATCAGTAGTAATTCCCAATTATAACGGAAAACACCTGTTCGAAAAGTATTTTGAGCATAACTATAAAGTCCTTCAAAAACTTGAAACCAGTGTTCAGATTATAGTAATTGACGATGCATCGACGGATGAATCTGTTGCATATTTACGAGAAAATTACGGCGATAAAATCACTCTGATTTGTAAAGAAACCAATTCCGGATTTTCGGAGACTTGCAATATCGGCATTCAAAATGCCACAAACGACCTCATCTTTCTTCTCAATACCGATGTAACCCTCGAACCCGGTTACATGGAAAAACTTTACAAGTATTTTGAATTAGAAGACACCTTTGGTGTAATGGGAAGGGTAATCGGGATGAACGATGATTTGATTCGCGAAGCTGCAAGAGAGCCCAAAATTTCCGGAAGAAAAATTAAGTCTTCCGATTTTTTCCACCTTCAAAACATTAATGCATTTACACCGACATTTTATTTATCTGGTGCAATTGCATTAATGGATACCCAAAAACTGAAAGCGATCAACGGGTTCAATGAAATGTTTAATCCGTATTATGGCGAAGATCAGGAGCTTTCTATCCGCGCCTGGCGACTAGGCTGGAAATGCTATTATGAGCACGACGCCGTTTGCAGGCATGAGGTTTCAGCCAGTACCAAAAACCACAATCATAAGAAAGCAATTAAGAGAATCCATTTCAGGAACCGCTACTATGTTCACTATCTGCACCTGCAAGGCATGGATTTGAAATTATGGCATTTACAAATCCTGTTGTGCGATGTGTTACTCGGCGTGCTGACGCTGCAATTCTTTAAAGTGGAAGCTTATTGGGATTTCGTCAAGAATCTGGGCAATCTGCAAGCCAAGAAAGTGGCATTTAACAGAGAAATGAAAAAACACCAGTCGGAGATCGGCATTATCGATGTCATCAACAATTTCCGAATGATGCTAAAATACCAGCAGGTAATTAAACTCAATTAACCAGGCTTCGATATAACTCAAGGTATTCCGAAGCTGCCCTGTCCCAGGAAAAGAATCTGGCCCTATCCCGGATTTTTTCCCTGGGATTTGTTTTATTATAATGCTCCAGGCTTGCATTCAAGGTGTTACGCATGTGCTCCGGCTCGAAATCATTGAAGTAGTAAGCGCAGTCGCCGCCGATCTCGGGCAGTGAAGTACACCGCGACAGGATGACCGGCTTGCCATAATACATCGCCTCTATCACCGGCAACCCGAAACCTTCTGCAATGGAAGGGAAAACGAAAGCCGTACATTTACTGAGATACCATTTCTTATCATTCTCGGAAACAGGACCGGTAAAAATCAGCCTGTCGAGCACATTCAGCTTTTGTGCTTCCCGGATAATCATCTTTTTATACTCCTGGCTGCTGTCGATTCCCGCAATGACCAGTTTGAAATCGTTACCGACCAGCAATGCAGGCAGTACGTGAAAATTCTTCTTTCCTACAATTGTCCCTATTGTAAACAGGAACGGTCCGTCCACCGATTTTTCCGGGACAATGATGTCACCCGTTTCTTCGATATTACAACCATTATAAATGACCGATGTAGGCTTACTTCCTAAATTCAAATGCTTTCTTAAATCTTCGAGAACATAATTCGAGATGGCGACAATGTGATCCGCACGGTCAATTTTTAACTGTAACCTGGTCAAATACTTGTTGATACGCTTTTCAGATCTGTTGCCGTCGTAAAGAAAATTCAGGTCATGAATTGTCAACACCACTGAAACCTTTTTACCAAACGGGTAGTATCTTGAACCCTGGAAAGTACAGTGCCATATATCAACTGATTTTGTATCGGGGAAAAACAATTTGTGAATAAAATGCTGAGAAACATAATTAGCATTTTCCCCAAAAGCATGCTCCGCTGAATTAGGCAGGTAAAAGGCAACTTTTTCTTTATCTTCTTCTACTTTTCGTAAAATCGAGTTCCCTAATTGAAGGCAATAATGATAAAGCCCGGTATGAGGGTGCCTCATCCTTTCGCAATCAATCAGAATCGTTTTCAACATAAATGACTATTCATTTTTTGCACGCTTCCAGCGCATAACAAAAACCGTTAATGGATGTGTATTTTACATCGTAGCCCAATTCAAAAAGATAATGGCTAAATGAATTTACATTAAACTGATTATCAATATCATGAACCTCTATCAGCATTCTCTGTACCCGGCGAACGAGATCCGGAGGTGTGTTTAAAATAATATCATATTCACTTCCTTCGCAATCCATTTTCAACAAATCGATCTTCGTACCCGGAATTTCTGCCACAATTTTCGAAAATGTGATAGCAGAAATCCAGAGCTCCTTTGTGTTATCCGTATTAAAACCTTCTAACGAAGAAGCGACCACCTGATTATCTTCCGTGTCTTGTGCGTATAGCCGCAACATTTCACATGGCTTGCCGGTTACGGCAAAAGAACTGATGGTCACGCTTTTATCAAATCTGCGGTTGGAGGATGCGATCGAACGCATTCGTTCGACATTGCTGCTTAGCGGCTCATACGCATAAATTTGGGCATTCTTTATTTTAGATAAAAGCAATATATCAAAAAAACCGGCGTTGGCACCGATGTCGATCACCACCGGATTCTCAGGCAATACGCGCGCGAGCGCCCCGATGTTGTATACGTCGGCCATGAATATTTCCTTGAAAACCTGGTAAAGGCTGGGGGGAACGTCAAACCCCAGCTTGTAGGGTTTCGTGACAAAATGTAGCATCCTGCCACGGTGGTGCAACTTGTCGAAAACGTATTCGAGCGGGTTCCTGATATTCCGGAACAAATTGACGTATCTCCTCGGGCCTGTAACGGGCATAGGTAGCGATTTTAGCGATATGCAATATTTTCGGGGTAGACATCCAAAGCATTCCCCAGTTGCATTATACCCACACGCTCATTTACATCACCTTAATAATTACCGACTGGGCAGCGCCGATTTTCTACCGGCCTTATGTCCCTATCTTTGTTTGAATTCTAGCCCAAAGCGTGTAGCTTTGTTATCTTCCGGCCCGAATTTCAGGGCCAACGGCAAGTAATAACGTTATATCATTCTGATTCCCGTAAAATACTCTAATTAACTATGTCACAAGAACTTACCAGACAGGAACCCCTGTTGACCGAAGATCCTTTGCGGTTTGTTTTGTTCCCCATCAAACATTCCGATATATGGGAAATGTACAAACGTCACGAGGCTTCGTTCTGGACGGCAGAAGAAATCGATTTGTCGCAGGATATGAAGGACTGGGAGAACCTGAGTGACGGAGAAAGGCATTTCATTTCTCACGTACTGGCATTTTTTGCAGCATCGGATGGGATCGTCAATGAGAACCTGGCTGTTAATTTTCTTAGCGAAGTGCAATATGCAGAGGCAAAATGCTTCTACGGGTTCCAGATTGCGATGGAGAACATCCATTCTGAAACCTATTCCTTGCTGATTGATACGTACATTAAAGATTCGTCGGAAAAAGACAGACTGCTGCGCGCCATTGAAACAATTCCCTGCGTGCAGAAAAAAGCGGAGTGGGCATTGAAATGGATCGACAGCCCCGTATTTGCGGAACGTATCATCGCGTTCGCAGCGGTAGAAGGAATTTTCTTCTCGGGATCTTTCTGCTCTATATTCTGGCTGAAAAAACGGGGATTAATGCCGGGATTGTCATTCTCGAACGAGCTGATCTCACGTGACGAGGGCCTGCACTGCGAATTTGCGTGCTTACTTTACACCAAGCACATTCTGAACCAGCTGCCGCAGGAGCGCGTGATCGAAATCATGATGGATGCCGTCGAAATTGAAAAAGAGTTTGTAAGTGAAGCGCTTCCCGTTTCGCTGATCGGGATGAATGCGGATTTGATGAAGCAATACATCGAGTATATCGCCGATTTCTGGCTCGAAAGGCTCGGCTGCCCCAAACAGTTCGGCTCTGCCAACCCATTCGATTTCATGGAACTGATATCGCTCCCGGGGAAAACGAACTTCTTCGAAAAACGGGTGGGAGAATACCAGAAAGCAGGCGTAATGAGTGGTGTGAAGGACAAAGAATCCGCACACAAAATCTCTTTCGATTCGGATTTCTAAACGATTTGTCGTGCTGAGCGGACCGGGCCGCTCAGCACGACAATACCATTAAATTACATCATAACTCCCCTATCTCCTTCCATACCAGTTCGCTTTCATACCCCTTCCCCAGCGCGAACCTTGCCAGTTTCTGTTTCAATTTAAAAGGGTCTGTTTCCGTTTTCGAAAGCAAATTTCGCTTTTTGGCAATCAGCTCGCGCAGCCCTGCAACGTAATCTTCGTCGCCGATCTCGTTCATTCCCTTTTCAATGCTATAAGTGCTCAGGCCGCGTCTGTTAAGCTCCTGCCGGATTTTCATGCGGCCCCAGTTTTTGACCCTGAACTTCCCGCCCGCATACGTTTTCGCAAAGCGTTCCTCGCTGAGGTAATTCATGGAAATCAACTCCGCGATGATTTCGTCGGCCTCATCGCCCCACACATTCCATTTTTTCAGCCGCTGCTTCACCTCGTCCTGTGTGCGCTCCTGGTAGGCGCAGTACGAAGCCGCTTTTTGCAGAATAAGCCGGTCCATCTGTTCGGTTTTTTATTAAATGTTCTTAACAACGTGCAAGATTAAGGAAATATCACAGACGAATAACTATTTTTGAGTGTACAAGAAACCCCTATTTCTGTTTATCCAAACCCGCTAACCATGACTTTCCAGAGACGGTCTTTTCTTAAACTTCTACCCGCATTATCCGGAATAACGTATTTGTCGGAACCCGTGAAAGCGCAACCGGCGGCCAACATCTCGCTGCGGTTTATCGTCGCGTCCGACGGGCATTACGGTCAGCCGAATACGGAGTTCAAGGCATTCCATTCCGACTTGGTGAGTTGGGTAAACCGTGAGAAACTTCAAAAAGGGGTGGATTTCCTTTTCATTAACGGCGACCTCATTCACGACGACCCTACCCTGCTATACGATTTCAAAAACACGATCTCGAACCTGAGCGTACCCTACTACGTCAGCCGAGGCAACCACGACAAAGTGGGGCTGGATGTGTGGCAAAGTACGTGGGGATACCCTACCAACCACAGCTTCGCCAAGGGTGAATATGCATTTGTGGTGGGTGATACTTCTAATGAAAAAGGTGAATACGTATGTCCTGACGCGACCTGGCTGCGCAATGAACTCGCCAAATACAAAGACAAGAAAGGCATTTTCGTGTTCCTCCACATTACGCCGGCCAAATGGACCGTGAACGGGATTGAATGTAAAGAGGTGATCGATCTTTTAGAAAACACGCCGAATGTGAAGGCCATTTTCAACGGCCACGACCATGACCAGGACAGCACTAAAATGTACGGCAAAAAGCCTTACTTCTTCGACGGACACTTCGGCGGCAGCTGGGGAACGGCTTACAAAGGCTACCGCATTGTCGAGATATACAATGACCACACATGGCAGTCATATCAATACAATCCCACGGCGGCGCCGGTTTTGAATACGTTTAGCGGGAAAGCGTGAAGTAAATTCCCGGCGGGCTACTTGGGAAAATTATGGTGGGCCTTTACCCGCCTGACTTGATTGGTATGACGCTGCGTATGCGCAATCCAGAGCAATGTATATTGATGTAAATCTCTAACCCGCCAGACTCCCGCATCCTTTGAGCGAAAAACGAAATGCATCCGGAAGTCGGTGTCGGTTTCCCCGATTAGCTTGATCAGTTCGTTGCGATAGCGATTGAAATATCCGAGGACATCTTTCCCATTCGGAAATCGACCCAGTGGCTGGGCGATAAACGGGGCTTTCAACTTGACAGGGTCGTCTGTGTAGGCGATCATGATGGAGTCGAGCCCCTTCACTTTGTCAACCCATTCCGGCATTTCGGGGGAATATTGCTTGTTCAGCAAATCCCAGTAAAGCAGCTCATCGTAAATCGCCAAATGCTCCACCACCTCTGCAACGGACCAACTTGCGCTGTCAGGTTTAAAGCGGATCTGGTTTTGGGTTAAGTCTTGTGCCTCGCGCAAGAGGTCGTTTTGAGAAGATTGTAAGCCTTCGATCAAGGCCTCACGCTCTTGCGGAGTCCAAACCGGCCTTTTGGTTTGACCAAATGCCGCTTCGCTGAGCAACAGGGTCAATGCAATAAAAAAATATTTCATAGCTCGTTTACCGTTTCGAAAGCTTTCAAGATAACCATTCACGCAAGCGCATTCCCAGCAGAATGACGCACCGGTCACTTTCGATTTTTTATCGGTATTGCTTAGTTTGGATTTGGAGACCATTTGTATACTGTTTCATAGTAACATGTATGAAAATCTTACAAATTCAGTTCAAAAAAATTTACTGATTATAAGTCACCAAGACCTTGACATCAAACCCGTAACGCTCCAATATCGATACCATTCTCTTTTGAGAAATCCCCTGTTTGAATGTAAAGCTCCGCCATGCACTCACCAGCTCTCCTTTCTTTTCCTCAGCAGGTAAATGTTTGTAAACGTTTTCTAAAAACCAGGCAAACGCCTCTTCAACAGAACTAAATGACTTTGACATTCAATAATAGTATTTGTAGGAAAATCTTACAAATCAATTGGGATTTATTTCAGATCTAAAAAAGATACTGAAACTCCCATCAAAAAGGAAGGCCCCAAAAAGGAGCCTTCCATGAATACCTGTATCTTGATTAAACCACCTTAATCAAATGATTCTTCTTCCCTTTTGAAATCAACAAAAACTTGCCTTGCAGCAGCGCGAAGTCACTTAACGGCTGCTCGGCGGCGGTTACTTTGGATTTATTCACACTCACCGCATTCTGCTGAATCGCCCGGCGGGCTTCGCCTTTCGACGCGTACACTTCGCCACGGGTTACCGTCGAAACGAGGTCGGTGATGTTCGCACATGCATCCCATTCCGCGCGGGTGATTTCCGTTTGGGGCACGCCGTCGAACACGGTGTCGAATTCGTCGATTTCAATGCTCTGCAAAGTTTCCAGCGTCGCCTTTCCGTACAAAACTTCCGACGCCTTCAATACCAAATCCAGTGCTTTTTGCGAATGAATGCGGATCGTTAGCTCGGATGCCAGCGCCTTTTGCATTACCCTCAAATGCGGCTCTGCGGCATGGCTGGTTTCCAATGCTTCGATCTCCTCGCGACCTTTCAGCGAGAACACCCGCAGGTAACGCGGCATATCGTCGTCGCTCTGGTTGAGCCAGAACTGGTAGAACTGGTATGGCGAAGTCCGCTCCGGATCCAGCCAGATGTTACCGCCTTCGCTTTTTCCGAATTTGGAACCGTCGGCTTTGGTCACGAGCGGCGTGGTCAATGCATAAGCCTTGAAATAGCCCTCGTCATCGCCTTCCTTTCGGCGGATGATCTCCGTACCGGTCGTAATGTTGCCCCATTGGTCCGAACCGCCCATTTGCAGCCGGACATTTTTGGTTTTATATAAATGGTAAAAATCGTAACCCTGCAAAAGCTGGTACGAAAACTCGGTAAATGAAATACCGGTCTCCAAACGCTTCTTCACAGAATCTTTCGACATCATGTAGTTGACACTCAAATACTTGCCTGCATCACGCAGGAATTGCAGAAAACCGATATCCTTGAACCAGTCGTAGTTATTGACCATTTCAGCCGAATTTTCTCCCGAATTGAAGTCCAGGAACGATTCGAGCTGCTTGCGAATGCCCTCCTGATTGATCCGAAGTGTATCCTCATCGAGAAATGACCGCTCGGCCGCCTTAAAAGAAGGGTCGCCGATCATGCCCGTAGCGCCGCCGATCAATGCGACCGGCTTGTGGCCTGCGCGCTGGAAATGCACCAGAAGCATAATCGTCGCCAGGTTGCCGATGTGCAGCGAAGGAGCCGTCGGGTCGAAACCGATATACCCGCAAGTCATCTCCTTTTGAAGTTGCTCATGTGTCCCCGGCATCATGTCGTGCAGCATGCCCCGCCAGCGTAGTTCCTCTATAAAATCAATCGCCATTCTTAAAATGTTGCTTATTTCAAAATCGACCGCAAAGGTAAAGGTTATCGGTTTCAAAACTTCTTAAAGACACGACGGTTTTGCCCGCACAAAAGATTATTAATGTAAAAACAGGTATTTTTGGAGGATTGAAAGAAAAATATGCACCCTATCATTAACAAGATCATGTTACTACGCATTCTTGGAATATGCATCTGCCTGACATCCCTGTCCGGCGCAATGCCTGCTTCTGCGCAGGGCACCTATTGCAATCCGATGGACATCGACTACAAATACAACTTCGAGCAGCTCAACGAAAACATCAGCTACCGCTCCGGCGCAGACCCCGTGATCATCAACCACAAAGGTGAGTACTTCCTGTTCGTCACCATTTCGGGTGGTTACTGGCATTCCAAAGACATGCTCAACTGGAAATACCTGACTGCCAACCGCTGGCCTTTCGAAGATATGTGCGCACCAGCCGCCGTTTCAGTGCGTGACACATTGTTTTTATTCCAATCCACTTTCGAATCAAGACCAATTCTTTATTCAGTAGCTCCCGAAAAAGGCATCTGGGAATTCTACAACCGCTGGACGCCCCGCCTGCCGAAGGATATCGGCCCCTGGGACCCCGCATTGTTTCATGACCCGGATACCGATAAATGGTATATGTATTGGGGTTCTTCCAATGTGTACCCGATTTTCGGCTCAGAGCTGGATTATTCCAAACGGCTTGCATTCAAAGGCCAATACCAGTCGATGTTTTGGCTGAACCAGTATGAGCACGGCTGGGAGCGCTTCGGGCCTAATCACTCCGATCCATTCAAACCCTTTACCGAAGGCGCGTGGATGACGAAGCACAAAGGCAAATACTACCTGCAATACGGCGCACCTGGAACGGAGTATAATGTATATGCCAATGGCACCTATGTCGGCGATCAACCGCTCGGGCCATTCACATATGCCCCATACAATCCCGTTTCCTATAAACCGGGCGGGTTCGCGACCGGCGCAGGGCATGGCAATACATTCCAGGACAACTACGGCAACTACTGGAATACCGGCACCTCGTGGATCGGATTAAACTGGGCGATGGAGCGCCGCATTGTGCGCTACGCGGCCGGTTTCGACAAAGACGGCCAGATGTTCGCCAACACCCGATTCGGGGACTTCCCGCACAGAATGCCGGCCAAAACCTGGACAGGAAAAGGCGACGAACTCTTCACCGGCTGGATGCTGCTTTCGTACAAAAAACCGGCAACTGCATCGTCCACGCTAGATACAATGGCCGTCCGGAAAATTACCGACGAAAACCCCAGGACTTTCTGGGCCGCCAAACAAAACAAACCCGGTGAAACGCTGACGATCGATCTGCAATCCGAACAGGAAGTGAAAGCCGTGCAAGTCAATTACACCGACTACAAATCCGACATTTTCGACAACAAGCCTGAAAAAGTCTATACCCAATTCAAGATCTGGACTTCCCTAGACGGCAAGAAATGGGAGCTGGTGAGTGATCTCACGAAAGAGCCTAAACGCGACCGTCCTTGCGCCTACATCGAGCTTGCATCACCCGTGCGTGCACGTTACGTGCGCTACGAGCATGTATACGTAGCGTCGCCGATATTGGCGATCAGCGAATTCAGGATTTTTGGAAATGGTTTTGGAAAAGTGCCGCAAACACCGGCAAACTTCACGGCCGTCCGTCAAAAAGATGCCCGGAATGCTGATCTGAAATGGGAGAAGGTCCCTGATGCTGTTGGTTACAACGTATTATGGGGCATCGCACCGGACAAGCTTTACCAGACATACCAGTTCTGGAACGATGAGCCCAGTACTTTCGAACTCCGCGCGCTCAACGTGGGCGTGCCCTATTATTTTGCTATTGAAGCTTTCAATGAAAATGGGGTGTCGGTAGCGAGCAGGGTGGTTGGTGTGAAGTAGTAAGCCTTACTAATTGCAGGAAAAGCTCATCAAATAAGACTAGGGAGCAACGCCGTTTAGCCAAAGGAGAGATGAATCGCCGTAGCTCAAAAAGCGGTAGTTATTGGCCAACGCCTCGGAATAGATCGATTTCCAGTCATTTCCCACAAATGCAGCCACCAAAAGAATGAGTGTAGAGCCTGGCTGATGATAATTAGTAATTATCCCGCGGCATAGCCGGAATCGGTAACCCGGGAAAATGAATATTTCCGTTTCGCCTACAATCTCGCGTAATCCCGCTGCATCCATATGATCGGCAATGGCTTGCAAGGATTCTGTCGCGGAGGGCAACTCGGCTTCTTTCCAGGGATAGGGATAGAGCTTTTCGATATTGAAATCCGTAGTCTCCTTTTTGAAAAGTTTTACCCCATACCAATATAAACTCTCCAAAGACCGCAGCGACGTAGTACCGACCGGCACAATATGCTCAACGGATTGGAGAAGATCACTAACAAGGCTCCGGGTAAATACCACTTGCTCCGAATGCATCCGGTGCTCGGTCACTTTTTCGACCTTGATGGGCTGAAAAGTCCCGGCGCCCACGTGCAAAGTGAGGAATGACCTGCGAATACCCTTTTGCTCCAATGCATCAAAGACGCGCGGTGTGAAATGCAGGCCGGCCGTAGGAGCGGCTACGGCCCCGTCGTGGTACGCATAAACGGTCTGGTAGGTTTCTTTATCCGGTTCCTCGGTATTACGGTTGAGATAAGGAGGCAACGGGATTTCGCCCAGTGCTTTTACCAGTTCCAGGAATGTGACGTCAGCGTCCCAGGTGAGCCTCACCAGATTGTGCTCATAGTCATGGTATGAGACCTGCAAATGCACCTCTTCACCATTCACTTGTATCACATTGGATAAAGCGTCGGCTGCTTTCCAGCGTTTTTTATTGCCGATCATACACTCCCAAACGCACGAGTGTTTTACAAGCATTGCATCGTTGATCACCCTGGTGGGAAGCTCCGGATGAAGCAGTAGCAGCTCGATGACCGCGCCCGTCTCCTTTCTGAAATGGGCGCGCGCCGGAATAACCTTGGTATCGTTGAAAACCAGAAGCGTATCGGCAGGTAATTGAGAAGTGATGTCGGCAAAATGCAGGTGGCTGATAGTGCCATTCCGGTACACCATCAGCTTCGACTGGTCACGCACTTCCATCGGATACTTTGCGATCCGGTCGTCGGGCAGGTCGTAGGTATAGCTTTCCAGGTCGATCGCCTCCGCTTCCTTCCGCCACGACGCATGCTCCTCAGCCGCCATTTTACCTTCCATTACAGTTTATCGTCGTGTATCGGCGGCCATAACAGCCGGAGCGGAAGCAGAAAAACAGCCAGAACGAGTGCCAGGCTCACATAGTACAGCCAGGAGAAATCGAACACGTCCATTTTATAGTTAGTGCTATTGATCGTCGCCAAAGCGAGCAAACTGAACCCTGTGATGGTGTTGATCACCGACACCAGGCAGAAAAGCCAGTTGGTAAGATGCTCGTTAAGCTCCGGGCGGTGCTGTGCCCATTCCTTGCGTTTGAGGATGGGAAGGTGCATCGGGTCCACGTTCGGGATGTGGCGGGCAATGCCGGTAATCACTACATTATTGAGCAGAAAAAGGCCCATTACGATGTAAAAAATATGTCCTTTTTCGACATAGCGCTCTGCGAGGCCGCTGTCGGCAAAATCAACCGCAACCATCTCAGGGAAGAGGGAATACGTCCATACCAGCGCCCCGATAACGAATAATAAAGATGCCCAGCGCCAGATCTTTATTGCAAATGTTGTAACTTTCATGAATTAGGTAACCTGAACAGAGGTCTTTTCGCCATAGTAAATCAAGCCGCAAAATTAGGTCGGGAAGCTTCCAAAACCTAATTGGCTTTCAACAAACACACATTATAACTTTCTGCAATGCGCTTTGAGTGGGATGATAACAATCTAAGACACATAATTTTGGATTATCCAGAGAGAGGAAATAAGGTCGAGGAAATAGAAAGCGTCTTCGACGATCCCAACCTGGTTATCCAAGCTGGCAGAAGAAACCAATGGGAACAGCGGTTCGAGGCAGTCGGACGAGGAAACTCGCAAATCTTAAAAGTGGTTATATTTACCGTAAACCATGGAGTAATCAGACCGATCAGCTGTTGGTCCGCCAATAAACAAACTATACGCTACTATTATGAAAACATCCAGGACAAATAAAATTGCCGTTATTAAAAACAGCCATACCGCGAAAGAAATGCGCGAGATCGAGGAAGAGTTTATCAAGAAGAAGCCTTTGAAGTGCACCATCGAAGAACTCGTCAAAATCGAATCCGCAAGGCAAGCGAAGGCTAATTCCCACACATGAAAATCTACACCAAAACCGGCGACAAAGGCACTACCGCGCTCATTGGTGGCACGCGCCTGAGTAAGGCGCACGTACGCATAGACGCGTACGGGACGGTCGATGAACTGAACAGCTACATCGGAATGCTGCGCGACCAGCCGGTGAATGAGGTCCGCAAAGACCTTCTTAAAGAAATCCAGGACCGGCTTTTCACAATCGGCTCACATCTGGCGTCGGAATCAGACCAAAAAAAGAAGATACTACCCGATTTGCTCGAAGAGGATATCACATTGCTCGAAACAGAAATGGACCTGATCGATGCCCAAGTACCTCCGCTTCGGGCGTTCATCCTGCCGGGCGGGCACCCCTCCGTTTCGTTCGGGCACGTTGCCAGGACAGTATGCCGCCGGGCCGAGCGTGCGGTGATCCATTTACAGCAGGGCGAAGAAGTGGAGCCTATCGTGATCCGCTACCTCAACCGCCTATCCGATTACCTCTTTATGCTCTGCCGGGCCATGACGCACGAGCTGGGAATTGAGGAAGTTACCTGGCAGCCGAGGGTTTCGCGGCAAAAATAATTGTTATACTAAATATCAATTATTTATAGATTAAATTCTTTAAATTGCGGGACTTGGAAAGCATGTGCCGGGATATCCAAATCCTGCCTTTTTTCTGGGTATTAGCTTCGGAAAGCGTTTGAAAAATTAAATTTTTGGCATCATGACAGCCGACACAGTACAAATAGAAGTTCAGCAAACCACCCAATCCCGTTTGCAGGAGGTTGACTTCAACAACCTCGTTTTTGGACGGAACATCTCCGACCACATGTTCATCGCCGAATATAAAAACGGACAATGGCAGGACCTGCGCATCGTCCCGTACGGCGACCTCTCGCTAAGCCCTGCTACCGCCGCGCTACATTACGGTCAGGCTATTTTCGAGGGAATGAAAGCTTATAAAAACGACGCGGGTGAAGTACTGCTTTTCCGTGCCATCGATAACTGGAAACGCCTCAACAAATCCGCAGAGCGCCTTTGCATGCCGCAGATCCCGGAGGAGGTTTTCATGAATGGCCTTACCGAGCTGCTCCGCCTCGACGCGGGATGGGTACCTTCCCAGCCAGGCTGCTCGCTTTACATTCGTCCGTACATGTTCGCTACCGATCCATACATTGGTGTTAAAGCGTCGGATTCATATTATTTCATCATTTTCACCAGCCCGGTGGGCACTTACTACGCAAAACCGCCGCGTGTGAAAGTGGAACAACATTTCATCCGCGCCGCGGAAGGCGGTGTGGGAGCTACCAAATGCGCAGGCAACTACGCAGGTTCGCTTTACCCAGCCAAACTGGCGCAGCAGGAAGGTTACGACCAGCTGATCTGGACTGACGCCCGCGACCACGAGTATATCGAAGAATCGGGAACGATGAACATTATGTTTATGCTGGACGGCAAGTTGCTCACCCCGCACGTTTCTGAAACCACGCTCGACGGCATCACCCGCAAGAGCATCGTGGCGATCGCGGAGCACTGGGGTATTCCGGTGGAAGAGCGCCGCATCAGCGTGAAAGAGATCATCGACGCATTGAAGGCTGGCAAACTTGAAGCTGCATTCGGAGCAGGAACAGCGGTGGTAATCTCGCCATTTGCAACCATTGCATACGAAGGCGTGGATTATGCGCTCCCTGAAATCAAGGAAGATTCGTTCGTCAACAGGGTGAAAAATTACCTAACCGACCTTCGCACTGGCAAAGAAGAGGATATCTTCGGGTGGATGCTGAAAGTTTAATGATTGAATGATTGAATGATTGAATGATTGAATAGATCAAGAGTCATTACAACAAAAGAGTTCAAAGTCAGGGATCGCCCGGGCTTTGAACTTTTTTATTCAGTCATTCAGTCATTCAGTCATTCAAAATTCATTCAAACAAACGTCCGCGTCCCGGAATAGTTATCACGAAATTCCTTAGGTGTGCAGCCGTTCCTGCTTTTAAAAATCCGGTTGAAGTACGAAAGATTGTTGAACCCGCATTTGTAGGCAATCTCCGAAATCGTGTTGGTCGTATTGATCAGCGAGCGTGATGCGTGGCCGAGGCGGATCTCATTGAGGCTCTCTACGAAGGTCTTCCCCGTGCGCTTTTTGATAAACCTGCTGAATGAAACTTCCGACATACCCGCCAGCTTGGCTACACCGGCCAGGTTTACGTCCTTGTCGTAATTGTCGCGCATGTAAGCGAACACTTTTTCAATGCGGCGGCTGTTGAAATTGACGTCTTCGTCGGTAAATGTACTGTTGGAGAGCGTCCTCATATCTCTCGAAACCGACAGGTCATGGAGGATGGACATCAGTTCCAGCATCGAGTCGAAGCCGCTTTTTTGTGCCAGGCTGGTCAGTCGTGGTTTGATCCGCTCGATCGTATCCTTAGAAAAAGCGATCCCCTTGGAGGACTTTTCCAGCAGCGAGCGAACGAAAAATAGCTGGTTACGTTTCAGAAATTTGTCGTCAAACAAATCCTTGTGGAATTGCACGGTCACCTCCTTGATCTCCGGCATCCCCTCCTGCCACCGGTACGAATGCGTGAGCCAGCCATGCGGCAGATTGTTGCCCACCAGTACCAGCTCTGCATCGTCGATCACTTCGGTATGATCGCCGACCACCCGCTTCACCCCTTTGCCTGAAAGGATCAGGTTTAGTTCGAACTCCTCGTGGCTATGGAGCGGAAAATCGAAAACGGTCTTTTTGCGGTCAAAAACGGTGAAACAATCGTACTGGGTCAACGGAGTAATTTCTCGGTAGATTTCACTCATAGGCAATTGGTATCGGTTAGTTATGTTATATTGAGGTAACAATTTAAAGATTAATTATCAATAATGCCACCAGCAACCCTCCCCATAATCCTACAAACTGTTGGTATAGGTCTAATCATGGATAAAAAAGTATTATACCCTGCGGCAGTTTTGTCGATAAGTTTGTACCATACGCGGATCGATTGGCACGCTTGGCGATGAAGATCAAGGCAATCGACCTCCTCGTCATCTTACTCTACCTGGTAACAGTCCTGGTGATCGGCATTTACCTGAAACGGCAGGCAGCGAAAAGCAAAAACGACTACCTGCTCGGCGGGAAATCCATGCCGTTCTGGATGCTCGGCATTTCGAATGCGTCAGGCATGTTCGACCTTTCCGGCACGGCCTGGATGGTCGCTATCATGGTGGTGTACGGTGTAAAAAGCATATGGCTGCCGTGGCTGTGGCCGGTATTTAACCAGATATTCATGATGGTCTACCTCTCGATGTGGCTAAGGCGCTCCAATGCAGCAACCGGCGCGGAATGGATGCTGTTCCGTTTCGGCGACCGGCATGGGGCCGGGCTTTCCCACAAGATCATCATCATTTTCGCGCTGCTGAGCTGCCTGAGTTTTATGGCTTACGGCTTTATCGGCCTGGGAAAGTTCCTCGAAATATTCATCCCCCGGGAGGTCGTCAGGACGTTCCTCCCGTTCCATTTGCCGGCCGCTTATACCGCCCGCTTTTACGGTATTCTTTTCACGTTGTTCACGGCTTGTTACGCCCTGCTGGGAGGCATGAAGAGCATCGTCTGGGCCGATATGCTCCATTACCTCATCATGGTGATCGTGTGTGTTTCGGTGGCCGTCATGGCTTGCGTCGCATTGCCCGACGTGAGCAGCCTACCCATTCCCCGCGGCTGGACCGACTTGTTTTTCGGAAAAGAACTGGGCCTTAATTGGTCCGGCCTCCTGCCCGCCGCTGCACGAAAACTGCAAAACGACAGTTTTGCCCCGTTCGGCTATTTCTTCGCGCTAATGGCCGCAAAAGGCATTCTGGCAAGTCTGGCAGGGCCCGCGCCCAATTATGATATGCAAAAAATCCTCTCCACGCGCTCCCCCAGAGAAGCCGCGCTGATGAGCATGATCGTGAATGTGGTGCTGCTACCTACCCGATACCTTTTCATTACCGGCATTGCGGTGTTCGCACTGCTGTATTTCCAGCAGCCGGGCATTGCCGCGGCGGTCAATACGGATTTCGAAAAAGTACTTCCTGCCGTGCTCAACACCTACATTCCCTCGGGGTTGCTCGGGCTGGTGCTGATCGGCCTCATGGGAGCGTTCATGGGCACATTTGCCGGCACATTCAATGCCGCGCAGGCCTATTTTGTGAATGACATTTACCTGCGCTCCGTCAACCCCGGTGCCGGAAACCGCCAGATCAGCAGGGTCAGCTACCTTTCCGGCATTGTGATCGTATGCATCAGTATTCTGCTCGGCCTGCTCGCAAAAGATGTGAACAGCATCCTCCAATGGATTGTCTCGGCCCTGCTGGGCGGATATATCGCCTCCAATGCGCTCAAATGGTACTGGTGGCGGTTCAACAGCACCGGCTTTTTCTGGGGAATGCTAGCCGGAATCGTGTGCGCGCTGGTTTGCCCGCATGTTTTTACAGGCACTTTGCCGCTTTATTACTTCCCGCTCATTCTCTGCATCTCCCTTACAGGTGCAATCGGCGGGTCGCTGGCTACGAAACCTACGGATATGGAGGTGCTCAAAAACTTTTACCGGACGGTCAATCCGTGGGGATTCTGGGGACCTGTGAGGGAAGAAGTCCGCAAAACTGACGCCTCGTTTTCGCCGAATAAAGATTTCAAACGGGACGCATTTAATGTAGTTACCGGCATCGTCGCGCAGACAGCCATTACCGCCGTTCCCGTTTTTGGCGTACTTAAAATGCCCACAGAAACCCTCGCCGCTACTGCTATTTTTCTGATTTCCTCAGCCATTTTATGGAAAACATGGTACAGGAACCTCCCCAACGAGTGAGTTTCAACAATACCTGACAAAATCGGACATGACGATCTTCGAAGAACGATTTCAACGCATCCAAAACGAAAAGGAGCTATTGACCGGAACGCCCAATGAGAAAGTGGGCTCGGGCGACGGATTTTGCGAGCGTTACAAGTTTCCCGTGCTCACCGCCGCCCACGTACCGCTTTTTTGGGAGTACGACCTCGACCCCGACAGCAACCCTTACTTTATGAAGCGCTTCGGGATCAATGCGGTTTTTAACGCGGGGGCGATCAAGCTCGACGGCAAATACCTCCTTGTGGTCCGGGTCGAGGGTTATGACAGGAAATCATTTTTTGCAGTGGCTGAAAGCGCCACCGGCATCGACGGCTTTGAATTCTGGAAATACCCTCTCGACATTCCTGAAACCTCCGAACCGGATGTGAACATCTACGATATGCGCCTCACCGCGCATACAGACGGCTGGATTTACGGCCTGTTTTGCACCGAACGTAAGGATCCAGCCGCGGCTCCCGGCAACGAATCGCAGGCTGTCGCGCAATGCGGGATCGCACGTACGCACGACCTGCGCGCATGGGAGCGGCTTGCCGACTTGAAAACACCGTCGGCGCAGCAGCGCAACGTGGTGTTGCATCCCGAGTTCATCGAAGGCCAATACGCATTCTACACCCGCCCCCAGGATTCGTTCATCGAGGCCGGCAGAGGTGGCGGCATCGCGCTTGGACTGGCACCCAGCATCGAAAATGCACAAGTAGCCCAGGAAAGGATCATCGACGCGAAGAAATATCACACAGTTTACGAATCCAAAAACGGACAAGGCCCGGCTCCCTTGAAAACCCGGCTCGGGTGGCTGCATCTTGCCCATGGCGTACGGCATACGGCCGCCGGGCTGCGCTATGTGCTTTATCTCTTCATGACCGACCTCGCCGATCCGGCAACAGTCATTTACAAGCCGGCAGGCTATTTCCTTGCACCCGAAGGCGCCGAACGTGTGGGCGATGTTTCCAATGTGGTTTTCTCAAACGGATGGATCGCCGATGACGACGGCACCGTGTACATCTATTACGGCTCTTCGGATACGCGGCTGCACGTTGCTACCACATCGGTGGAACGGCTTCTCGACTATGTCATCCACACCCGCCCCGACGGTTTCACATCCCTCGCCGCGAGGAACACACTCACCTCCATGATCGACCGCAACCTTTCCTTTTTACCCGCCGACCGCAGGGAACCGGTAATACACCGCGATCTTTAATCACAACCTGCATAACGTATACACCCTATCGAACGATTGGGCGTTTGCCTGCAAATTAAATTTGACGACCAGATCTTTTTACAGTGTAAGCGCCTTGCAGGCCTTCTTCTATATCAATATAGTTCTGTTAATAAACAGAACTACTTCCATTTCACGATTAAAATGGTGTTAAAAATGTGTTATTTTCAGATAAAAAAGCACTATATACATATGCCTTACACTAAGGTATATTTGACCCAATTTTCAACCCCAGTTTTTATTAATAACCAACCACTTTAACCTATTGAAGTACGGAACCGTATGAAAAAAATTCTACTAGCTAAGTTACTGATACTGTTTACTGTGCTCTCCCTCAGAGGGTATGCGCAGGAACTGACGGTATCCGGGAAAGTAAGCGACGCCGCCGGAGGTGAGATTGCCGGTGTGAACGTAGTGGTAAAGGGCACCACAAGAGGTACCACCACCAATGACAAAGGTGAATATAGTATCACCGTCGACAAGGGCAAGACCCTGACGTTTAGCTATATCGGCTATGTTACCAAAGAAGTAGTCGCGAATGCAACCATCCTGAACCTTTCACTTACGGCCGAAGCCACCGCGTTGAACGAAGTGGTGGTAACCGCGTTAGGTATCAGCCGTGACAAGCGGGCACTGGCCTATTCCATCACGGAAGTAAACGGAAGCAACCTCACACAAGCGCGGGAGGCCAATCTCGGCAACGCGCTCGCCGGACGTGTAGCCGGTGTGAACGTTAGCAAAGTCGCTTCCGGCCCCGCGGGCTCATCGCGGGTGATCATCCGGGGGAACAAGTCGCTGCAAGGCAACAACCAGCCTTTGTATGTGATCGACGGTATCCCGATGGACAACAACAACTTCGGCCAGGCCGGCCTTTGGGGAGGTTCCGATGAGGGCGATGGTTTGTCTAGTATCAACCCGGACGACATCGAGTCGATCACGGTCCTGAAAGGTGCGAATGCGGCGGCCCTTTACGGTTCACGCGCTGCCAACGGCGTTATCAACGTCACTACCAAGCGCGGTTCCAAAAGAAAAGGCATAGGCGTTGAGTTTGGCTCGAACTATGTATTTGAAAAACTCAATGACCTCTCCGACCTCCAACATTCCTATGGAGCAGGCGGATATGTAAATGGCGTTGCCACCAAGCCAGCCAACCAGGCGCAGGCCTACGACTGGGGTGACGATTCATGGGGACCTAAATTCGACAACAGCCAGGTGATCGGCTTTGATGGTAAAATGCACCCGTATTCCTATGCAGGGAACAATTTCTCCCGCTATCTCAAGACAGGTCACGCATTTACCAACAACCTTGCATTCTCTGGCGGGAACGAGACCCAGAATTTCCGTGCATCCGTTACCAACCTGAAAAGCACCACCATCATTCCCAATTCGGGTTTTGACCGGATCAACCTCTCATTGTCGACACAAGCCAAATTCGGCAAAAGACTGAGCCTCGATGCCAAAGTGCTTTATTCCGAAGAAAAAGCCAAAAACAGGCCGAATGTATCCGACTCCCCGGGTAATGCCATTCAAGCCATTTGGAGAATTCCCGGCGACATGAACGTGCTGGATTACTATGGTGACCCAGCCAAACCGGGTGCGATTCCGGCAGGTACCGACGCTACAAGCCTGGGTATTTGGGGAGGAGGCCAGCCCAAGTCAGTTGGAGAAGAAATGCAGCAAGCCAACAACAACTGGGGACAAAACCCGTATTGGGTAGCCTATCAGTTCATCAAGTCTGACCAGAAAAACAGGATCATCACTTCAGGCCAGTTGAAATACCAGCTTACCGACTGGCTTTTCATCCAGGGACGGGTAGGCTTGGATAAATACAGCAGACGTGCGGAAAGCCTTACACCGGAAGGCACCGGCTACCAGCGTGGCGGAGCGAGAAGTCTGGGCAACTGGAACGTTTCCGAGCTGAACGCAGAGTATACGATTGGCGTGAACAAAGAATTCGGAAAATTTGGGGTGACAGCTTTTGCCGGCGGAAACAGAATGCGGAGAAAATATGAATATGTGAACGTATACGGCAACGGATTTAACGTTCAGTTCTTCCCCGCGTTGAATAACGTGAAGGACAAATCTTTCAACTACGAGCCGAAAGAAAGCGGAATCAACTCGCTTCTGGGATCGGCGGAACTGTCCTATGACGGTTTCCTCTTTATCACGGCCACAGCACGGAACGACTGGTTCTCGGTTCTCAACCCCGAAACCAACAGCATCCTTTACCCGTCCATCGGAGGTAGCTTTGTGTTCTCCGACGCGTTCAAAGGACTTCCCTCATGGCTATCCTATGGTAAGGTGAGAGCCTCGTGGGCACAGGTGGGTAATGTTACCATCGACGCCTATCAGAACAACCTAACCTATTCCCTGAACGGAAATCCGCACCTCAACCACCCTATGGCCTCGTTCTCTCAGGCAATGGGTAATGGCGGAAATATTCCCAACCCGGCACTGAAACCATTGACCGTGACTGAAACTGAGCTCGGAATTGATTTCAGGGTGTTCAACAACAAACTGGGTATCGATTTCACCTATTACGACCAGCAAACCACCGACGACATCCTGAATGCGACCATTTCAAGGGCAACAGGCTTTGGTAGTACTTCGGTGAATTTGGGTAAACTTCAAAACCGCGGTATTGAACTCTTGCTCTCCGCTACACCGCTCAAAAACAATAACCTGACCTGGGATGTGACGGTGAACCTGGCGAAAAACAACAGCAAAGTAAAATCGCTGATCGAGGGAACAACCGAACTCGTGATGGATGAACCCAGAACCCGGAATGCCTTCATCAAGAATATCGTAGGGCAGCCTTTTGGCATGATCACCGGACGCGTGCAGAAAATGTCTCCGGACGGACAACCCGTATTCGACAAGAACGGTCGCCCCGTGAGCGCACCAGGTTATCAGCCCATCGGAAATGGCATTGCAAAAATGACCGGTGGTGTCACCAACTCATTCAATTACAAAGGCTTCGACCTATCCTTCCTCGTCGACTTCAAAGTGGGAGGTGACATTCTTTCCGGAACAAATATGAGACTCGATGGATGGGGATTGAGCAAGGCTTCGTTGCAGGGACGTGAAGGCGAGGCTCCGCTGACGGTAACCGGCGTAACGCAGGAGGGAACCGAATACAAGCCATTTACCAAGACACTGACTCCACAGGAAGCATCCAACTATTGGGGATCTGTAAGCGGCGAGGGCGACAACGCGGTAACCACCATGTACCTGTATGATGCGTCATTCATTAAATTGAGACAGCTTACGGTTGGCTACACATTCCCTAAAAAGCTCCTGGGCAAAACCCCTCTGCAAAATCTGACCTTGTCGTTCGTTGGCCGGAACCTGGCGATTCTGTACAAAAACACGCCCAATATCGACCCCGAATCCAACTATGCCAATGGTAACTCGCAGGGCTTCGACTATTTCGGGTTCCCGTCGACACGCAGCTATGGTTTCAATTTGAGAGCATCATTCTAATTTCTGACAAATGAAAAATTTAGGAAAATATATAAAATACGGATTGGCGGTTGTGCTGGTAACCGGCTGTGATACCCAGCAACTACATGACCTGAACATTAACCCGCAGGCCCTGAACCAGGTAAACCTGAACTTCATCTTTACTTCTGCGGAACTCGGCATCGCGTCCAACGGGTCTACCGGTGATAACCGCTACATCGACTGGCGTACAAACATCGGAATGTGTGCCTATGCCATTCAGCATTTGGCCAATGCGGGCGGCGGTATTGCGCCGGGTGATAAGTACACCGTCAATTCGGAAACCAATGCGGCGCCGTTCGAATTCACGTACAATGACCAGCTCAAAAATGTGGCCGAGATCCTGAAACAGTCGGGTCCGGGAGGTTTTGCGGAAGGAAAATACGTCAACATGCGCAATGCGGCGAGGATTATCCGTGCATTCAGCTTCGCACGCCTCACCGACTTTTACGGCAATGTGCCTTACTCGGAAGCCAACAAGGGTATCGAAGGCATTTTCTTTCCAAAATATGATTCGCAGGAGGCTATTTACACCGACCTGCTGAAAGAGCTCGACGAAGCGGCTTCCGCTTTGAGTACTTCCAACCCGGACGAAGGTTTCGCCGCCGCGGATTTCATTTACAAGGGGGATATTGCGAAGTGGAAGAAATGGGGATATTCGTTAATGCTCCGCCTCGCGATGCGTATTTCCAACGTCGATGCCGGCAAAGCAGCGACCTACGTAACCAAAGCTGCCGCCGGTGGTGTTTTCGCAAGCAATGCGGACAACGTTTGGGTTGCGATGGCCGACGGCCCCAGCGAATGGGTTAACCAGAATGGTATCTCCCGCGCCTTTGACCCGGGAGATGGTGGCCAGCCAACCTACCTGAGCGCTACCCTCGTGAATCACCTCAAAGGCACCAACCAGGGCGTTGCTACCGATGACGATCCGCGTCTGATGATCATTAGCGGCGGAATCGGCAGTGAAAATGTCATCACCGACCCCGTCAAACAAAAAGGAATGCCTAACGGCTATGACCAGGCAATGCTGGACAAACTGGAAGGTAAGACTGTGGATGTGTCGAAAACCTATTCGAGGATCAACACGAAGATGTTGCAGGACTCCGATCCTTATATGATCATGAACTACGGAGAAGTGGAACTCCTGCTGGCCGAGGCCATCGAGCGCAAAATAGGAACCGGCATTTCAGGAACTGCGAAATCACACTACGAAGCGGGAGTGAAGGCATCCATGCAGATGTTTACGCCCTACGACGCTTCGCTGACCGTTTCCGATGCAGCTGTTGCTACCTACCTCACAACCTACCCTTACGGCACGGCGAAACCGGCTCTGGAAATGATTGGCGAACAATTGTGGGTGAACAAATTCTTCAACTGGTGGGAGGCATGGAACGACTGGCGCAGGACCGGCTTCCCTAAACTGACGCCAACCAATTACCCTGGCAACGTCACCAATGGGACCATCCCGGTAAGACTCAGATATCCGACCAACGAAGTGGCAGGAAACCCCAACTACCAGACGGGCGCCACTTTGCCGGACGAATTCACCACCAAGGTATGGTGGGACAAATAGTATAAATTAGTAGATATAATTCAAAAGGTGCCCTGAATATTTTGGGGCATCTTTTTGTTTTTTATCCTAATTTTGAGATTCACCTGAATTACTAATTACTCAAGGTTATGATACAATCCTTTTCGGCAGATGCCGATAAAATTGAGGTTTTTGAAAAAGTACAGCAATTTATTGACGAGCAAGGTTTCACAGTGGTGGCGAAAGACCACTCGCGTCCCTGGGGCGGTTTCTTCGTACTCGATGAAAGTCAGGCGCCGAAGTTTATCTCAACCTTTTTCCCGCATTTATCGCTCGCCGACTTCGCCGGTTATGAGAAACTGAGCCCGAAAATTCTGGTTGTAGCTCCCAACAAACGCCTTTCATGGCAATACCACCACCGCCGCGCCGAAATCTGGAAAGTAATCGGAGGAAGCGCCGGCATTGTGATCAGCGACACCGACGAAGAAACGGAGTTGCAGCAACTGCCGATCGGCACCGTTGTGAACCTCAAAAAAGGTGAACGCCACCGCCTGGTAGGCGTGAACGAATGGGGCTTCGTGGCCGAAATCTGGCAGCATACCGACCCTTCCAATCCATCCGACGAAGACGACATCGTTCGCGTGCAGGACGATTTCGGAAGATAATCCATCCCATAGCATTGTCTGGCAAGTCGTTGAGGCTTGCCAGCGTCGTGTTATTCATCCTAACCTTAGCCAGTCATGAAATTTGGAAAAGTTGACGATGCCTACGGCATAGATTTTACGCTGCCGCCCGACAATAGTGCCAATCAGGCGCTGCTCAATACAGCCAAGGGCGGAAAGCCGGAAATCTACATCGGGTGTGCCAAGTGGAACAAAACCGACCTCAAAGGTTTCTATCCGAAGGGCACCAAAGACGAACTGGCCTATTACGCGACGCAATTCAACAGCATCGAGCTGAATGCGACTTTTTACAATAACTTCCCTGTCGACACGATTGCGACCTGGTATGCAAAGACGCCGGCGGGTTTCAAATTTTTCCCGAAACTGCACCAGAGCATCAGCCACTGGAAGCGACTGAAAGATGCCCAGGAGCCTACGGACATTTTCCTGGACAGCATCGTCCATTTGCAGGACAAGCTCGGCATGCTCTTCCTGCAAATGCCCGACAATTTCGGTCCCAAGAACTGGGAAATTTTAAAAGCATACCTGGAAGAATGGCCTTCGGGCTTCCCGCTGGCGCTGGAATTGCGGCATACAGGCTGGTACAACGACTCTTTCAACACCGAAGACCTTTACAGCCTGCTTGAAAAGAAAAATATCACGCACATCGTAACCGACTCGGCCGGGCGCCGCGACTTGCTGCACATGCGCCTGACGACCCCTACGGCATTCATCCGGTACAACGGTGCCAACGTGGATTCGGATTATACCCGCCTGGACGACTGGCTCGAAAGGCTTAAACTGTGGATCGAGGAAGGTATTCAGAAAATATACTTCTTCGTACACCAAAATCACGAGGAGGCGTCGCCGCTCCTGTCGTCCTACCTGATCCAGAAAATAAACAAGGAATTAGGGATGGAATTGCAGGTCCCTTACGATCCAAGGGTAGCAAGCGGGCAGATTAGTTTATTTAAATAGCAGAAAGGCGGGAAGCGAAACCCGCCTTTTTCATTTCAATGTCAATCCCACGCCCTGCCGAGGGAAAATCAGCCGCAGCCCCAGGCTATTGGCTTCATTCAGTTCCTTTTTGATCGTTTCAGCATTATTTCCTACCGGCTTAATGTGCGTCACAACCACATTCAGATTCCGCATTTGTGCCTTTCCGGCCAGCTCTGCCAGTATTTCCAACTCCTTCATAAACCATTTCGGCGTCAGGTGTCCGTATAGATGCCGGTCGGGCTGCGCATTCGGATAGGACACTTCCAGAAAAACCCCTTTCAGCCTCCCCGATTTCACAAGCGGTGCCACGGCCGCCCAGACCCGCTTCATGTGACCCGTCAGTTCCACTTCATCCGGGCCGGTGTCCCCGAAATAGAGCACGTACTCATCGCGGCACCTCACCAGGAACGCCGTGCTGGTATAAGGCTTCGAATGGCTGAGTGGAAATGCTATTACCGACATTTCCGTTTCTTTCACCGCTGTTTCGGCACTTTCTGTAAGCTGCTGATAGCGGTATTTGTTCAATGCGGGCGCATTGCCGTCGCTGGCCAGGTTAGGCCAGCTCTGCCAGTTGAAGTAATGGGCTTTCATTACACCGATACAATGCTCCATCGCATAGACCTGCTTCACCGTATCATCGACGGAATTGATGATCATCCCTGAAATATGATCGAGGTGCGGGTGTGAGATGAGATAGCCTTTGATGTATTTTTTCAGAACCGTCTCGGCATCTACACTGAATGTCTTTTCCCGCACCGCTGCGCTGATGCCGTTGCTCACCGTGCCGGCATCCAGGCACACGTACGCGTCGGAGCCCGCGGGAGCGAGCATGTATGCGGAAAGGTTTCCGTCCGTCTCCCCACCGTTTACGCCCAGTGGCACGACTTTAAAGCCATTCTGCGCATAAGCTGTGAATGACATGATGGCTAAGACGAGAACAGCAACTACATTTCGCATATCAAAAGGTTTAAAACAGCTATGGCAGCCGTTACGCTTATATTTCCACATCAACTTTTCAAGAAACATCCCGCAATGGCCAAGGATCGGCCCGTCGTCATTGTAGAAGAACCATTGCTTTTCAAACAATTCCGTTTCCACAAACAGAAGCTGCTTTTTCACCGCGCGACAATGCAAAACTACAAGGCGTTTCTGGAAGATAGAAACGTGAAAGTCGAATATGTGGAAGCGAATGCGCCACATTCCGATATTCGCAATATGCCTGCTTACCTTGCTCAAAAAGGCATTTCAGAGATTCACTACGCCGATATAACCGACGATTGGCTCACTTCCCGCCTTCAGAAAGCAGCGGAGAAAGCAAAAATTGCCCTCACGGAGTACCCGAGTCCTATGTTTTTGAACACGAAAGAGGATCTGGATGCCTATTTCATCAACAGAAAAAGGTATTTCATGGCAGATTTTTACATGGAACAAAGGCAGACACGGGACATTCTGATCGTCCGCGACGGTGCGCCCGCCGGCGGTAAATGGAGCTTTGATGAAGAAAACCGTTTGAAATACCCCAAAAAACAAGTGCCGCCAGCTGTTCAATTTCCCGCCAGTACCAGGGTCGGCGAAGAGGCCAGGGAATATGTGGAGAAGCACTATGCTCAAAACTACGGCCAAATCTCCGACAGCGTCCGTTACCCGCTCGATTTCCGGCAGGCAGAGCAGTGGCTGGGTCAATTTCTGGAACAGCGATTTTCACATTTTGGCCATTATGAAGACGCCATCGTTTCCAACGAGCATTTTCTGCATCACAGCGTTCTCTCCCCATTGCTCAACACGGGCCTGCTCACGCCGCAGCAGGTGATTACCCAAGCACTCGCCTACGCACACGAGCATCGTATCCCTTTCAATTCGCTGGAAGGTTTTATAAGGCAGATGATCGGCTGGCGCGAATTTGTGCGGGGAGTATATGAAATAAAGGGAGGCAGGCAACGCACCCGCAACTACTGGCACTTCCATCGAAAGCTGCCCGAAAGCTTCTGGAATGCGTCGACCGGCATTGAACCGGTAGATATCGTGATCAGGAAGGTGCTCGACACCGGCTATTGCCACCACATCGAGCGGCTGATGGTGATCGGTAATTTCATGATGCTTTGCGAAATTGATCCCGACGACGTGTACCGCTGGTTTATGGAGCTTTTCATCGACGCTTACGACTGGGTGATGGTGCCTAATGTGTATGGAATGAGCCAGTTTTCGGATGGCGGATTGATGGCTACGAAACCTTACATCAGCGCAAGCAACTATCTGCTAAAAATGAGTGATTTCCCAAAAGGTGATTGGCAGCCAATCTGGGACGGGCTCTTCTGGCGATTTATGGACAAATACCGCAAATTCTTCCTTCGAAACCCACGCCTGGGCATGCTGATCAAAACATTCGACCAAATGCCGGAAGAAAAACGGCAAATGCATATCGAACATGCAAATACCTATCTTCGCACCCTCGACCGATAATCACGCTCCGATGCCCGAATATATCCGCACCACCAGCGACAACCCCGATTTCCAACGCCTCACCGGCGAGCTCGACGACGAACTTTGCCGCATTTACAACACCAACAAGGAAGACTACGAAGAATATAACCGCATTACCGGGCTTCCTACCGTCGTCCTGGCTTATGAGGATGGTGCCGCCATCGCCTGCGGCTGCTTCAAGCCATTCGACGCGCAGCGCATCGAGCTGAAAAGAATGTTTGTCAATCCCGCGTTCCGTGGAAAGGGCATCGCGTCCGCCATGGTCAGGGAGCTGGAAAACTGGGCGAGGGAGCTGGGCTATCCAACCGTCATATTGGAAACCGGAAAAGGCCAGCCGGAAGCCATTGCCCTCTACCGGAAGCTGGGGTACGCTGACATCCCACATTTCGGAGAATTTCCCGAAGAATCCCGGAGTGTTTGTTTGGGGAAGGCGATTTAGCAAATTATGGATACCGGCAGGAATTAACGTCTCGCCTTTATTCATCAAATTCAAAATTTCCGCCATCAATTTTTCATACTGCTCCTCGGTCAGTATCTTTTCGATTATGTCTTTCATCACTTTTGAAATTGGATTTGGGATGCATCAATTTTGTCGTATGCTTTGTGAGTGCCGATGAATTGAATATATAGATAATACTTTCATAATCAGAGTCATAAATTTCCTATCGGTAAAATGAACGCCATTACCCCCCAACCCTTCTACGAAAGACTCTCCCTATCCCTCCTGGCCGTCGGCATTATTATGTTGGCGATATACCTGGGACAGGACATTATTGTGCCGCTCGCGCTGGCCGGGTTGCTGGCAGTGCTGCTCCGACCGCTGGAACAGCGGCTGATAGGAATAGGCATTCCGAAAACAATGGCGATCACGCTGGCACTTCTTCTCGCGGTACTGGTGGTATCGGCGGTGACGGTACTGATTTCGATGCAACTGGCCGATTTCTCCGACGAATGGCCGAAACTGAAAAGAAATATCGATCACGTATACCGCGATGCGCGCAGGTGGATTCGCCGGGAATACAGCGTCAGCTACCGCCAGCAAGCTGAATACCTCAAGAATGCGCAAAGCAAGACACTGGAAACATTTCAGGGGCCGGAAACGCTGGGCGCGGTTACAGGACCGCTCGGCACGTTGATCCTCATCCCCATCTACACGTTTCTGCTGCTTTACTACCGCACCATGCTGATCCACTTTTCAGTGGTGCTTTTCGCAGAAGAACACAAGCACCGCGTGCTGGAAGTTTTGGGAGAAATCAAATCCATCATTCAAAGCTACATGGTGGGCCTGCTGCTCGAAACAACCGCTGTGGCCGTGCTGAATTCCGCCGGGTTGCTGATTTTGAATGTACAATATGCCATCCTGCTCGGCGTAATGGCAGCTATTCTGAACCTGGTACCCTATATCGGCGGGCTGGTCGCGACTGCGCTGGCCGTGATGGTGACGTTCATCAGCCATCCGGAAATTGATGTTGTGCTGGGTGTTGTGGGAATTTTTATCGTAGTTCAAATCATCGACAATAACTTCCTGGTCCCGTTCATCGTCGGCTCCAAAGTGCGGATCAATGCATTGGTGTCGATCGTGGGCGTACTCGTGGGCGGCGCACTCGCGGGCTTGTCGGGTATGTTCCTGTCCATTCCGGCCATAGCGATGATGAAAGTGATTTTCGACCGGGTTCCCGGACTGGAACCGTGGGGCATTTTACTAGGCGACCAGACGCCCGAGCAGGCGAACAACAAGCTGTTCCGTTTCGTAAACCTGAAAAAACAAGCAGGTGGTCGGGCAACCAAAAATCCCAAAGCGGGAGAAGAAAACCAGTCGTGAAAGTTTCACGACCGGTTGTGATTGGTGTCAGCTTACAAATTGCTTGGTATCCACCACCGCTTTGAGGTCATGCAGCAGGCTGAATAGCCCGAAGAATGTGCGGTTGATGTAAATAAAATGCTTGGAACCGCGGTTCATATTCATTTTGCGCAACTCTTTGTCGTTGGCATACTTCTCGCCCAGTGCCGCCAGTTTCAGGAAAAATTCTTCGTCCGAAAAATCAAATGTCTCTACCTGGAACGGCTGGGTAAGCAGTGCCAGAATATCCCGGAATAGGTTGGAGAAATAGATGATTTCCGCTTGCGTATCCTTTTCCGTCAAAATTTCCAGCTCGGCCAGTTTAGCATGAAAAACGGCTGGGTTATTGAGATTTTCCGGCTCGGCGAGCTCGAAATAAGGCGTATAGAATTCTTCGGGTATTTCTTTGATACAACCGAAGTCAATGGCTATGAGGTTGTCGTTTTCATCGATCAGGAAGTTGCCCGGGTGCGGGTCGGCGTGGACTTTACGCAACTGGTGCACCTGGAACATATAAAAATCCCACAATGCCTGCCCGATTTTGTTCGCGGTCTCCTGGTCCGGGTTCGTTTTGCAAAACTCCGACCAATGCACGCCATTCATCCAGTCCATCGTGATCACACGCTCGCTGGAAAACTCGGGGTAATACTGTGGAAAACGCAGATTCGGAATGTGCTCGCAAGCGTCCGCGATCTCGGCGCTTTGTGCTATTTCCAGAATGTAATTCGTTTCCTCCGTCAGCTTCGTCTCCACCTCCTTGAAATACTTGTCCGAATCCTTGGCCTGGATATTGAACATTTTCATCGCAATGGGCTTCACCAGCGCCAGATCCGACGAAATACTTTCCGCCACGCCGGGATACTGGATTTTCACAGCCAGTTCTTTCCCTTTGTAGGTAGCCTTGTGGACCTGCCCAATGCTCGCCGCATTAATCGCATTCGGATTGAAAGTATCGAACAATTCCAGCGGCGACTTCCCGAAATATTTGCGGAATGTCTTCACCACGAGGGGCGCTGAAAGCGGAGGTACCGAAAATTGTGAAAGCGAAAATTTCTCCACGTAAGCTTGCGGCAGGAAGTTTTTCTCCATGCTTAGCATCTGCGCCAGCTTCAACGCACTGCCTTTCAAGCTTTTGAGGCTATCGTAAATATCCTCGGCATTGTTATTATTGAGGTTATCCCGCGCCGTCTCAGGGCTCGTGATCTTCTCACCGTAGTATTTCAGATAATTTCCCCCAATCTTAACCCCTGTGGAAATAAGCCGGGTGGCACGCCGTATTTTGGAAGTAGGGATACTGTCAATTGTTTCCATTCCTTACTTCAATTTTTCCTTAATGAGAAACTTCCCGAAATCGATGACGCTCTCCAACGGTGTCGTGTCGATCAGGTCAAACGTAGCGCGGATCGATTTTTCGATGAACAGATCCGTTTTTTCGAAACCTACGGACTCGTCGTCGATCCAGAATTTCAATGTAAGCAGCAGCTGGATCCACGCACCTTCTTCCAGCGCATCCTGCTGTGCCTTGCGAATGCGTTCGCTCTTCGCTTTCAGGTAACCGTCGCTGATCTCGTGGATATATTCTTTGAAACTGTTGCGGAATTCTTTCAGCTTCAAAATACCGTTCAGCCGGTTCTTGTCGCCTTGCAATGCAAAAACCACATAGCTGCGGTTGGCTGTCAGGATTTCGACCAATGTGAAATAGTAGGCTAAGAGCTTGTCGCGAAAACCAACGCCGTCGATCTCGCCGCTCTCGTTGATCAGGTTCACGGCCATATTGTGGAAACTGACAAACACACGCCTTTCGAGCGAATCGATCGATGTGAAGAATTTGTAAAATTCCCGCTCCGTGAAACCATGGGCTTTGGAAAACAAATACACCGATTCCGGTTTCTTATTGTTTTCCAGGCAGTAATGCATATATAACTCGGTAATCTTTTCGGCGGTAAGCTCCACGCTCGCGGGTGGAAGTGCCTTTTGTTTGGTAGCCATCAGAAGTATTGGTTTACTTATGGAAGATGAGTCACGTTAAAGTAAACGCTTTAAGCGGCTATTTAATTCGGGAAAACATTCAAATTCAGGAAGGCATTGCGGAATTTTCCTTTCGGGTCCATCTGCGCGGCCAGCTCCCTGAACTCCGGCAGCTTTTCGTATCGTTTTTCCAACAATCCTGGTGAAACCATAAACAGTTTCCCCCAATGCGGCCTCGGGTTAAACGGCGCCAACTCCTTCTCGATCACGGGCAACAGCTTGCTTACCGCCGGCCAGTCCTGTTTCCAGGTAAAATGGATCGCCACCGAATCCTGTTTGTAACACGGGCTCAGCCAAAGGTTATCCGCGGCAATGGTCCTCACTTCGGAGGTGAACAAATGCGGGCTGATCTGCTTTCCCATTCTGGAAATAGCGAGGATAGCGTCCACCGCATTCTTGCGCGGTACAAAATATTCCGTTTGCAGCTCCTTGCCGCTGCTTGGTGTAAAACCCATTTTGAAATGCGGCATCCGCTCGTACCACGGCCCCGGTACGCCCATTTGCTCGGTACAGTTTTCGGCCGACAGTTCCGGGATCGGATGGAGATTTTTAGTAGCCAGTTTTCCTCCGAAAAGCTCCTTGTCCGGAAGTGCCTTTAATGGCTTTTCACTGTTCGTTTTATATTTTATCCAAACCTCCGTGATGTCCTCGGTCGACCAGTTTGTAAAAAGGCTTACGCTGTCACCTCTCGACTCGATTTCGTCAAAATGCTGCTTCAATTGACTCAATGGTAAGTTTTCATATACCACCTGAGCCATGAAAAACGTCGGCTGCACATCCAGTGTCACTTTCGTTACCACGCCCAGCGCACCCAAATGCACCACCGCCGCATTGAATTTCTCCCCATCCTTCTCCCGGCTCAGTTTCATCACTTCCCCATCCGCCGTCACCATTTCAAATGCCGACACCGCCGTAGCCAGGTTGCCGTTCTTCTCGCCCGACCCGTGCGTGGCCGTAGCGCATGCGCCCGCGACCGAAATGTGCGGCAGCGAAGCCAGGTTATGCAGCGCAAAACCTTTCTGGTGCAGCAAGGGGGCTAATTGCCCGTATTTCAACCCGCCATTGACGGTTACCGTTTTGTTTTTGGCATCCAAATCAATCACTTCCTCTGCGCCGACGACCGTAATGAACTGGTCTTTCGTATCCGCAATGTCGTTGAAGCAATGCCGCGTGCCGAGCACTTTGAGCTTGGGATATTGCTTGACGATCGTTTGCACCTGCTGCAAATTTTTGCCCAGATCAAGCTTTTCAGTACTGTATTCGAGGTTGCCTGCCCAGTTGCGGAGCTTGTCGGCATTGGCCCAGCCGCTCAGCGGGGAAAGTAAGGGAGCCGTCATTAATGCGGATGAAAGTTTAATGAAAGTACGTTTGTTCATGCGGTAGTCAGGTTGAAATGCACGAATAGGAATTTATCCCAAATTAATTGAATAAATCAGCATTCCAACCGCGGTGGCGTATTAGCTCGTCTTTCCGAGGGCGGTTCTTAAAATGGAAGTAGCTTCACGCAGTTCCTTCTCATCCAGGTTACCGAACCCCAACCGCATCGCGCTGAGGCGTCCCGTCTGGAAGAGCAGCGTCTGCGGCAAATGCAGGTTTTCGCGCAGGCACTCTTTGCTCAGGCGCATCAGGTTAATGTCGCGCCGCCATTCGGTCCAGATCGCCAGGCCGCCGGGCGGGGCTTTAAAGGTCAGATACGGGGCCAAATCGCGTTCCAGCAGTTCCGTAAACAAATCGCGGCGCTGATGGTAAACCTTCTGCGCTTTCTTGATGTGCCGCTGGATCTCCCCTTCATCGAGCAGTTCTGCCAATGCCTGTTCCATCATCAGGTCGCCCTGCCGGTCGATAATCCGCCGCATTTTACCCAATTCCCGGATCAGGTTCTGCGGCGCCACCACATAGCCCGAGCGCAATCCCGGCGCCAGCGCTTTGCAAAACGAACCCACATACACAACCATCCCGGCACCGTCGGCGCTCGCCAGCGGCAGCACCGGGCTGCTATTGTAATGGAAATCGTAGTCGTGATCGTCTTCTAGAATGATAAAGCCGTATTGCACAGACAAATTGAGCAACTCCACACGCCGCTCTGCACTGAGTGTCACGGTCGTTGGGTAATGGTGGTGCGGGGTAATGTACAACATCCGGATCGGGGTACGCTCGCAAAGCTGCCGCACGGCCTCCACCGAAATCCCCTGGTCGTCCACAGCTACCGAAAGGATATTTGCACCAGCCTGTTGAAAAATCATATTGGCGACGTAGTAACTCAGGTCGCCGACCACCACATTGTCGCCCTTTTTCAGCAGCAGCGTGGAAGCTAAGTAAATGCCCATCTGAATGCCGCGCGTGGTGATAATATTCTCGGGACCGATATGTAAGCCACGGGTATTGTTCAGGTAGGTAGCCAGCCGCTCACGAAACCACATATTACCCTCCACGTGCGAGTAGGTCAGGTATTTACGGTTGTTATTTCGCCGCAAAACACTCGAATAGGCCTTGGCCAGCTTGTCCATCGGCGCCAGGCGCACGTCCGGAAGACCGTCGGTAAATTCCAGGTCGACGCGCGAGAGCGAAAGCGGCCGGTCGAGCAGCATGCTTTCCTCGAATGCGAAGCCGGTCTGCTGCGGATATTGTTTCAGGTCGCTCACCCTGGCCGGCAAGGCACTGCCCCGGACTACCGGATCCTTCCGCGTCACGAACGTCCCGCGGTTCGGCAGCATTTCGATCCATCCTTGTGCATCCAGTTCGTTGTAAGCGGCCACCACGGTTTTGCGGTGAATGCCAAGCATCTCCGCAAGCGCCCGTGTACCAGGCAGTTGCACGCCCGTCACAAGCACGCCCCGCTGGATGGCGTTGATCATCTGGTGCGCGATTTGTAAATAAACAGGTGTCCCGGACGCACGGTCCAGCAGGATCACATTCTTAAAAGGTATTTCAACCGGACTACTCATTAGATTCAAACCGGAGCATATAAACGGTCCGGCAAGATAGTAGGTTTGCATGAAAGTACTTCGGCTTTTGGCTGTTGGCCGTCGGAGTTTTTAATTAAATTTTGGAGACCAGTTATTTACGATGAGACTACGTTACTTCTGCACATTATTATCCATTTTGATTCCCGCGCTGGCCATCGCGCAGGAGATATCGCTTGACCCCGTGACCGTCACGTCTTCGCTCGTCGAAAAGCGTGCGTCCCAAACCGGCCGTAACATTGCCGTGATCAAAGGGGAATATTTCCAGCAGCTTCCGGTGCACAGCATCGACGACCTGCTCCGCTACGTGCCGGGCGTAGAGATACAGGCCCGCGGCCCGCAAGGTTCGCAGAGCGACATCGTACTCCGCGGCGGTACCTTCCAGCAAGTACTCGTGATCCTCGACGGTATCCGTCTGAATGATCCCAATACCGGCCATTTTAACAGCTATATTCCGATTTCACCTGCTGAGATAGAACGCATTGAAGTTTTGAAAGGGGCTTCATCGGCCCTGTATGGCTCGGATGCCGTCGGCGGGGTTATTCATGTTATTTCAAAAACATTCGCGGCGCGGCTCAGTGGTGCCGGAGCGGATAGTGCCGTACAAAAAACACAGGTGAACGGCGGCATGAGCGCTGGTGAGTACGGGTTGTTCAATGCCAATGTGGGTGCATTTGTGCAGCGGAACAGGCTTGCTGTTTCCGGAGGCTTTTTGTCAAACAATGCGTCCGGCGTACAGCAGCGGGGTATCAAAGGCTATTTTCACAACAATACGGCTTCACTTTCCCTGAACTACGCCATCTCGCCCAACTGGAACCTGGCCGTCCGCAGCTCCTACGATCACCGCGATTTTGCTGCCCAGAACTTTTATACCGTATTAAAATCCGACACGGCGAGCGAAAAAGTAAAAATGTCGTGGAACCAGGTGAGGCTGAGCTATCAGAGGAACAGGACGGCATTCTCTTTTGATGGCGGCTTCAAATCGGTGCAGGATACTTACCTTTTTAATCCGCATTCCATCGCAAACAACAGCAAATCGCGGCTATGGCAGGGATTGGCTACGTTGCAGCAGGGTCTTGCGGCAAGTACCAACCTCATCGCCGGCGTCAATTTCCAGCAGCGCAATATCACATCCAACGACCGCGGCAACCATACGCTCAACCAGCTGGCGCCATTTGTGTCGGTGGTACAGACGATCGGCGAGCATTTCACGGTCACGCCGTCCGTTCGGATGGACTGGCGGGAAAGCATAGGTACCGAAGTTTCGCCCCAGATCAATTTGTCCTACAAAAAATCATCGTGGCAACTGCGGGCGAGTGCGGGCAAAACGATCCGGGATGCCGATTTTACGGAACGTTTCAACAACTACGCCAAAACCCTCGTCACAGGTGGCAGCGTCGGCAATCCCGACCTGAAAGCGGAACGTTCATTCAGCTACGAGGCCGGCGCCGACTGGTTTCTTACGAGCAGCCCTACCGCGCAGCTGAAAGTATCAGGTACATTTTTCCAGCGCCTGCAGAAGGACCTGATCGACTACGTGACCACCCCCTACGCGCAGATGCCGCGCAAGGATAATCTCTCGCCAACCGGAAATTTCGGCCTAGCGATGAACATCGCGGAGGTTAATACCACAGGTTTCGAACTCGACATACAGTCGGCGAATGCCATTTCCGATAACCAGAAATTGCTTTTCAATGCCGGCCTTACCTGGCTCGACAGCGACAACAAAAGTCAGGTCCAGTCATTCTACCTCTCGTCCCACGCCAAATTCCTCGCCAATTTCTCAGCTATTTACCAGATCGGCGGGTTTTCACTGAGTGCGAATGGTTTGTACAAGAAACGGGCGGAGCGTGAAGCATCGGCGATCGAAGCCTCTGTTTCCAAAAACTATTTTATCCTCAACGCAAGGGCCGAATATGCGTTCCTGAAACGTCAGCTAGGCATATTTGTTCAGGCAGATAATGCATTTGACAAACAGTACAGCGATATTCTCGGCTCCGTAATGCCGGGCCGATGGCTGATGGGCGGCGTGCGCTTCAACTTTACGAAGTAGTACTTTGGCATCATTTTTGCAGGAGTTCGTATATTCATAGTGAAAGCACCCCATCATGTTTTCGAATATCCGTAACTCCTGTTTTCTATTGACTTTACTTTCATTTTCCGGATTCCAGGCACTCAGTGCACCCGACAGCATGGCCGTCGAGGTAGCGCCGAAGAAAATGAATGTGTATTTTATCAGCGGACTCGGCGCCGACGAGCGCGTTTTCACCAAACTGAAACTCGATCCGAGGCTGAATGTGAAGTATATCAAATGGGTGAGACCTTTGAAAAGAGAGTCTTTGCAGCATTATGCCGCCCGGCTAAGCCAGCAAATCGATACTTCGCAGCCATTCCAGCTCGTCGGGCTGTCGTTCGGCGGGGTCGTTGCTTCTGAAATTGCCGATGTTGTGTGCCCACAGCAGGTAACACTTATTTCGAGCATGTCAATCGGCGTCCCGCTTTCGAAGTTTTATCAACAGATGATCCGGTTTTTGCTGATGTCACCGCTTTCGGCACCGCTGCTCAAATCGGCCAACCGCGTTACCTATAATTATTTCGGTGCGGATACTCCAGAGCTAAAAAAGCTGCTCAAAAAGATTCTCCACGATACCGACTCCAGATTCCTCAAATGGGCGCTCGTCAGAATGGGCGGCTGGAACCGTAAAGAACGGGTTGAAAACCTTTTCCACATCCACGGAACGGCCGACAAGCTCATTCCCATCGTCATCGTGAAACCGGATATTGTCATTGAAGGTGGTGGGCATTTGATGGTTTATGCACAGGCTGACCAGATTTCCAAAATCCTCAATCACCGCCTCATGGCCATTGATTCAGTAGAATAATCTTGCCGATATGGTCACTCGTTTCCATCAATGCATGGGCTTTGGCGGCTTCGGCAAGCGGAAATGTGGCGGCGATCACGGTTTGAAACTGGCCGCTTTCCAGCACAGGCCAAACTTTTTGCTGTATCTCAGCAGCTAATGCGGCTTTGAATGCACGATCACGGTTGCGCAGAGTGCTGCCTGTCACCGTGAGGCGCTTGCGCATAATGAGGCTAAAATCGACTTCGTCGGCACCTTTGACTTTGCTGCCTTTCATGGTATTGATAAACACCAAACGACCTTCTTCTCGCAGCAAACGGAGATTTTTAGGAATATAATCGCCTCCGACCATATCCAGAATCACATCTATACCCTGGTCGCACAGCTGTTGTTCAAAATCGGCCGTTTTGTAGTTAATACTATAATCGGCCCCCAACGCATCGCAGGCCGCACATTTTTCATCTGATCCGGCCGTCGTAAACACACGCGCACCTGCGGCCTTGGCGAGCTGAATAGCGGTAATGCCTATCCCGCTCGTGCCTCCGTGAACCAGGAAATGCTCGCCAATTTGCAACCGCCCCCTTTCAAATACGTTATGCCAAACTGTGAAAACTGTTTCAGGCAACGACGCCGCGCGTGCGAAAGCGTCATCGTAATGGTTAAATGTCACAGGGACCGGCAGGCAATGCCCGGCTTCGGTGAGCGCGTATTCCGCATAACCTCCGCCAGCGAGCAATGCACAAACGGCATCTCCGGGTTTCCATTCGGTCACATCTTGCCCTACTTGCTCGATAATGCCTGCCACTTCCAATCCCGGAATGTCCTGCGGGGCACCGGGCGGTGGTGGATAGTTACCTTTTCTTTGAAAAACGTCAGGCCGGTTCACGCCGGCGGCATATACCTTAATGAGTACTTCCGAAGCGGCTGGCTGCGGCTTTTCGCGTTCCTGGATTTGCAGGACTTCCGGCCCGCCGGGTTGGGTGATGACAATGGCTTTCATGCGGGTTGGATTATTTCAACTGCATTTTACGAATAAATTTCCTTGCCAAAGGGTGCGAACGACAGGCTCATCAGCTTGAAATGCTGCTTCGCAAATGGCAGACCGACGATGGTAATCGCGAGTAAAATGCCGAAAACCAAATGCGTAAGCGCGATCCAGATCCCGCCCAGGAATATCCAGATAATGTTAAAGACCGTCGAAAGACAACCTGAATCGCCCGGCACTTCCCGCACGTGCTGTCCAAACGGGAAAAGCGTCATAATACCTATTTTGAAACATTGAATACCGAACGGAATGCCGACGATCGTCAGGCAGAGCGCCAGCCCGGCGGCCATATATTCGAGAAAAACGACAAATCCGCCGAAAATAAGCCAGATAATGTTTCCGATGAGGTTCATCACGTGATCAGTTTAGTGTAAGAATAGCTTAAAACTAATCCTGCCGACAACTAATATGCCGGATTTTCGATAGACGGCTCCATGAGGAAATCGCCGGAAGAAATCGCTGACTTCCAGTTGTCGATTTTCAGCAACCGGAAAAATTCTTCTTCCTCAATCTCCCTCACTCCTCCCGGCGGCAGGTCGCCCAGCTCCAAATCTTCGATACTGGCCCGGATGAGGCGCCGGCAACGGTGATTGGCCTCGCGCACCATCTTCCTTACCTGGTGGTATTTTCCTTCTGTGAGTGTAATGCTGAGCCAGGTGTTGGGCACATCTGGCTGCGTTTCATTTTTATGTTTATCTAAAACGGCGGGCCGGTCGATGATTTCGACTTCACATGGCGCTGTTGTGTAATAACCGCCCCCTCTCACGCGGATGGGTATGCCCGTACGCAGCAACTCCACCGTTTCCGGCGGAACGACGTGGCCCACATTCACCCAATACGTACGCTTGTGTGGTACCTCGCTCAGAAATAACAGGTTAGTTACTTTTTTATTGGTGGTAAGGATCAGCAGGCCTTCCGAAAGGTTGTCGAGCCGCCCGATTGCATGCGTGCCCTCGGGAAACTCAAAATCCAGCGCTCCCAGCAGCCGCACATCATGCGAGCTGACGAACTGCGAAACCATATTTTGCGGCTTGTTGATAATGAAGTAGCGGTGCAGTGCCATACCCAAATTTACGTACGCAGCGGAATATGTTGTCTGATCGCTTCCAGAACTTTGTCTAATTCATTAAAAACCTCAATATTTCTGAACCGAATCACTTTGATATCCAGCTGATTGATCAGGATTGTCCGAAATTCATCGTATTCTGCTTGCTCCGCCGAATCATGAACAGACCCGTCGACTTCTACTACGAGGCGTAATTCATGACAATAGAAATCTACAACAAACCGGTATAGCGGATGTTGTCTTCTGAACTTCACCCCGAGCTGTTTGTTGGATAGTTTTTCCCAAAGGATTTTTTCAGCCTCCGTTTCCCGCTTTCTGAGATCTTTTGCTCTTTGGAAGAGAATCGGTTTTGCGCCTTCGTGCATCATAAGCTAGTGTGTTTTGATCGTTGGTCTTTCAACCCCTGCCCTGAAGGGTGGTGGGCGGTCTCGGGGTCGCATTTACAGTCCCCCTACAAAAGGGGGATTCAGGGGGTCTTTTTATGCCCCGCTTCATAATGCGCCTGCAACAAATCTTCCCCGAAATCACTGGTCAAGTCCCTCACTACCGAGTGAATATGGTTGCCGCCGTTCTGGGTGTTGTCGAATTCGATGAGGAAAGTCGGGCCGTGGATGCGATAGTAATGGCCGTGGCCGGTTCCGATTTCGGGTTGCTGGTCGCCGAGCCAGGCAAAATGAATTTTATCGAGTCCGTTCTTCTCGAGTTCGGCCCATTGCTGATTTTTGAGCGTGACGTGGTAGCGTTGCAGATAAGCCATAATCAGCTTTTTAAATGCCGCTTTTTGAGCAGCATTCAGTTCGCCCATAGCAATGCCTTCCATTTTGGCAAGGGAGGCTTTTCGGGCATTGGATGTAAATATCTCATTCGGAGCCTTGGCGCCGAGGTTCGCTTTCGCCAGTTGGGGTGTGTCGAGGCTGTGAAGCAGGTCGAATGCGAGGTCTTGCTCGGCTTTAAGGATGCGCTTACCTTTTTGCGGCATGTCGGCCATCACTTCGCCCGGGTTACTGCCGAAAAAGCTGGGGGTGTAGGTAACCTGGTTGTCGATCGATGAAAAGTGCAGCGACAAGTGGTGCCCCTCCATCCGCCACCCCCAGGGCTCGTTTCCCGGCGTACCGAATACGAGGAATGCATAGTTTTCAGGGTCACGGTACGTGTCGTTGGCCGGCCGCGATTCCACGACGCGTAACACATTTTCCAGATCGATAATTTGCTCGGCTTTGCTGTAACCCTCCTGGCTGAGCACCACACGTACCATTGACATTGCCACTTTGCGCTGTGCGGGAGTCAGGGTTTTAAAAGTAATGCCTTTGCGGGCGCGGGGTGTGAAGTTCCAGTCGAAGCGGGCCAGATCGGCGTAGGGAAGTTCGGTTTCCTGGCGCTGTTCGGGGCTGAGGACTTTCAGGAATGTGGTTACCGCCTCACGCATCTCGCGGGCAAGCTCTTCATTCTTCTGGGCCGACGCCGGCGAGCTTGTCCATGCCATTGAAACAATACCCCAAAACAAGCATCCTAATAGCTTTTTCATCGTGTTCCGGTTTGAAATAAATCCCTGTTTTTTACTCCTTTAAAAGCGCCCGGACTTCTGTTTTCTACCTTAAACCCGCATTACCACTATTTGCATGCATATTTTCCATCAAAGCCATTAGTTTTGCCCTTTATTTGAAATCAATATGATGAAGTGGGAACAATTGCTTTCGGCAAAGCGCTGGGGCAGCGAAGACAAATACAATTCCGATCCGACTGAGGCCCGTTCGGAGTTCCAGCGTGATTACGACCGCCTGATTTTTTCTTCGCCTTTTCGCCGTTTGCAGAACAAAACCCAGGTTTTCCCGCTTCCGGGCAGCATATTTGTCCATAACCGGCTTACCCACAGCCTCGAAGTCGCCAGCGTAGGGAAGTCGCTCGGGCGGATGTTTTACAACCATCTGAAAATCCACAATCACCAGATCGACGATGAACTGCCGCTGATCAGCGAGATCGGGAATATCGTTTCGGCGGCGTGCCTGGCGCACGACCTGGGCAATCCCGCATTCGGCCACTCGGGCGAGGCAGCCATTTCACATTATTTCACGGATGGTGATGGTTTGAAATACCAAAATGAAGTAAGCCCGGCACAATGGGCCGATCTGACGCATTTCGAGGGTAATGCCAATGCGATCCGAATTCTCACGCACCCATACGCGGGCAAGGGCTACGGCAGTTTTGCATTGACCTATTCCACGCTCGCCGCCATTGCGAAGTACCCCTGCGAATCGATTGCCGGGCATCAGAAAGCTAACATTTACACAAAAAAATACGGCTTCTTCCAGTCGGAGCAGGCGGGGTTTCAGAAAATCGCCACGGAGCTGGGCCTCTCGCAGGTTTCCGGATCACCCGTGGTTTATAAAAGGCATCCGCTGGTTTACCTGGTGGAAGCTGCGGATGACATTTGTTATAATATCATTGACCTGGAAGATGCCCACCGGCTCAAAATACTCTCTTACCAGGAGGTCGAGGCATTGTTGCTCGCACTCTGTAACGATCCGCGCATGCCCGCACGCCTGGCCGATATCGACGACGACGACGCCAAAATAGGATTGCTGCGCGCCAAGTCGATCAGCACGCTTATCGGCGCTTGTTCGAAACTATTTATCGACGAGCAGGAGACTATCCTGGCGGGCAATTTCAATGCGAGCCTGATCGACCGCATCCCTGAACCGCACCGGTCGGCGATGAAGGAGATTGCCCGCATTTCGGTTCAGAAGATCTACAACTATTCGTCGGTGGTGCAGATAGAGGTGGCGGGTTATAAGGTAATGGGTGGCTTGCTGGAAGAATTTGTTCCGGCATATCTCCAGAACAACTCCCATTATACCCGCAAGCTGGTGGACCTGATCCCCAAGCAATTCATCACGAGCAAGACGGACACCTATTCCAGGATTCAGACGGTCCTCGACTTCGTATCTGGCATGACAGACCTGTACGCCGTAGAGTTATTCCGTAAGATAAAAGGGATTTCGTTCCCATCTATTTCGTAGCAAAAGGCGATTTACCCGTACGGTACAGCAGGAGGCGTAAAATTAGTTCGTTCTCAAAAAGTTTATGTAACTTGTTGATCGAATCATAAAGCCGTAAACTCCTGTACTTATGCAAATTGAACAGTTTGTCTATTCGGATGAATCCTCTGAAATCCTGTTCTCATTTTCCCCGCAATTGCTCTTTATTTTCGGCAACAGGGAACTGCTTGAAACAACGGACATTTCGGGCCGTTTGGCTTCGCAATTTCCAAATGCCGTATTTTCCGGATGCTCCACGGCCGGGGAGATCGCCAACGAGTCGGTGAGGGATCACACGATTATCATTACCGGCATTGCTTTCGACGCGGTTTCGGTTCAAACTTCCAAAATCAGTCTTGAAGAAATTGACTTCGACAGCTCGGAGGCTGGCAAACTGCTCGTTTCAAAACTTCCGGCCGAGGGCTTGAAGCACGTTTTCGTCGTGTCCGACGGGCTGAAAGTCAATGGTACCGACCTTGTGAAAGGCATGTCCGAAGGGCTGACGGACGGTGTCACGATCACCGGCGGCCTTGCCGGCGACGGTGCGCATTTCGCCCGCACGATAATTATAGAGCCCGATGGAAAACTGGCGACCGAAAGCGTAGCGGCCATTGGATTTTACGGCGACAAGCTTTCCGTGGGCTATGGCTCGCGCGGCGGCTGGGACAGTTTCGGGCTTGACAGACGGGTGACCCGCTCCAAAGACAATATTCTTTTCGAAATAGACGGCCAGCCGGCGCTGGACCTTTACAAGTCGTTCCTAGGCGAAAAAGCGAAAGATCTGCCGTCGTCCGGCCTGCTGTTCCCGCTGAGCATGCGCGACAGCGAGGACCGCGCACCGGTAGTGCGTACCATCCTGGGTATCAATGAGGATGACAAGAGCCTCACTTTCGCCGGCGATATTCCCGAGGGTTCCTTCGTACGACTGATGAAAGCCAACAACGACCGGCTGATCAACGGTGCCGAGGAGGCGGCCCAGGAGGCCGCACGGGGTCTCGATAATAATGCTCAGTTTGCGATTCTGGTAAGCTGCGTGGGACGTAAGCTGGTATTGAAACAAATGGTGGAAGAAGAGGTAGAGTCCGTCTCAGAAGTGCTCGACGGGCCGATCATGACCGGCTTCTATTCCTATGGGGAACTGGCGCCATTCAACCGCGATTCGTTGTGCGAGCTGCATAACCAAACCATGACCATTACTACTTTCAGTGAATAACCAATGCAAACCCTTGAATTGACGGACACCAATTACCACCGGCTCTTAAAAAGGCAGATCCGGAAATCGTTACCACCCGAACTCGCGGAGCATCCCGGCATGCAGGATTTTTTGTCGGCCGTAAACCAGGCATACACCGAGTACCAGGACGACCTGACGCGGATGGAGCTGATACTGGAACAGAGCTCCGGCGAACTTTTCAAAGCCAACCGCGAACTGAGCCGCATTGCGCAGGAGAAAACCGAAGAAGCCGCCCTGACCAGCAAAAGGCTGGAAGAAGTAGTGGGCAGTATTTCGGAAGTACTTGTGCAGCTCGACCGGGAGGGCAACCTTACCTACCTCAACCAGGCGTGGGAAAGCATTACCGGATACCCGGTAGCGGCCAGCCTTGGCCAGCGGTTTGCAGGTTTCCTGCCTCCGCTCGAATCCCGCGAAAAGCTGGTGGAAATTCTGAACCAAGAATCCCCCGGTAAGGAGGAGACGTTGCGGATATTCACCGCCGACGGCCTTGAAAAATGGCTGGGAGTGTCGCTGAGCCCCTACTACGCCCATGGGCAGCACATAGGGTTCACAGGCACGCTTTCGGACGTAACGGCGCGCGTGACGGCGGAAACGAAGCTGAAATCCTACACGCACGATCTGGAACGCATTAATGCCGAGCTCGATCAGTTTGCCTACGTGGTAAGCCATGACCTCAAAGCGCCGCTTCGGGCAATCAATAACCTTTCTGAGTGGATCGAGGAGGATATCGCCGACATGCTCGAAGGCGAAACGAAAGACCAGTTCCGGCTCCTGCGCGGGCGGGTACACAGGATGGAAAACCTCATCAACGGAATCTTGTCCTACTCACGCGCCGGGCGGATCAAGACCGTGAAGGAGAAATTCCTGATCAAGGGCCTCGTGGATGAACTTTGTGAATCGTTCAGCACCAAAAAGCCGCTTTCCTTCCGGATCGAGGGTGATGCCGGGACAGAGATCGAAGCGGAGAAAATCGCATTGACCCAGATCATTCAAAATCTGATTTCTAACGGTATCAAATACAACGATAAACCTGAAATTCTCATCACCATCGGGTGGAAGGACCTTGGCAGCCAATTTGAGTTTTACGTAGGCGATAACGGCCCCGGCATCAGCCCTGAATTCCACGAGCGGATATTTGTTATTTTTCAAACCCTGCAAGCACGCGACGAAGTGGAAAGTACCGGTGTGGGGCTGGCCATTGTGAAAAAAATCCTGGATGAAAAGCATAGCAAGATCCGGATTGAAACGGTAATGGGTGAAGGCGCGACCTTCATTTTTACCTGGCCGAAACGCGAAGCATAAGACAAAGAAAATGTCTCATAACCCTTTTTAACTATCATTCAAATTCAATACAATGTCCCTTTCGAACCCTGTCCCGATGACCATACTCCTCGTAGAAGACGACGAAGTAGATGTGATGAATGTCAAACGGGCATTCAAGAAAAACAACATCTCCAATCAGCTCATTGTCGCATCCAACGGCATTGAGGCTCTGGCGCTGCTCCGCTCGGAAACGGCGGAACTCCCCAAACCGAAAATCGTGCTGCTGGACCTGAATATGCCCAAAATGGGTGGTATCGAGTTCCTGAAAGAGATCAGGCAGGACCCTTCCCTCAGCTCACTGTCGGTTTTTGTAATGACCACTTCCAATGAGGATAGCGACAAGATCGATGCCTTTAACCTGAACGTCGCCGGTTATATACTCAAACCACTGTCCATGGACCGGTTTATTGCCGCGGTATCCACGCTGAACAGCTACTGGACACTTTGCGAATACCCCCAATAAGCCCTCATTTCACCAGTATCCCCTCCTAAAATATGCCCCCTCTTTCCATTCTGCTTGTTGAAGACGACGATATCGACGCTATGAAACTAAGCCGCGCGATCAGCAAGGCACAGGTGGAGATAGGGGAAATCAGAGTGTGCAAGTATGCAGAAGAGGCGCTTCAGATGCTCAATATCTGGACGCCGGGCTGCATTTTCCTTGATTATCAACTACCCCGGACCAACGGACTGGAATTACTAAAAGCGGTAAAAAAGCGGGTGCCGCACCTGCCCGTGATCGTGCTTACATCCCATGGGGACGAACGCCTGGCCGTGGAAATGATGAAAGCCGGTGCGCTGGATTACTTCCCGAAATCGGAAGTGACGGCCGAAAAGCTGACCAAAGCTTTCCATACCATGGGCCAGATCCTCGAAATGGAGAAGGGCCGTGAAGTGGCGGAACATGAACTGGCTGAAAAGGAAGAATTTATTAATAAGGTAGCACTCCTCTCGCCCAATATCATCTACGTGATCGACATTGAGAAGTGGACCAATATTTTCCATAACAAACAGATATGGAAGATATTGGGCTACACAGAGTTCGAGGTGGAGACCGATACGCGCAAAGGACTTTCCAGGATTATCAACCAGCAGGACCAGCACGCCTTCCGTGCCCATTACAACCACATGCGATACCATGTGAAAGACGCGGAAGTGGTGGAAAAGGAATTCCGGCTCAAACATAAGGATGGCTCCGAGATCTGGATCATCACACGCGAAGTCCCTTTCAAGAGAAATGTAAGGGGGCGCGTGCAGGAAGTGCTGGGCACGGCGATCGACATTACGGCACGCAAAAGAGTTGAACAAGAACTGATCCAGGCCAAAAAAGACGCCGAAGAAGCTACCCGCATTAAATCCGACTTCCTTTCGACGATGAGCCACGAGATCAGGACACCCATGAATGCGATCATCGGGTTTACGGATTTGCTGTTGTCGAGCGGATTTACAGGCGAGGAGCAGCAGCATTTGAACACAATCAAGTATTCGGCCGACAATCTGCTGGTGATCCTGAATGACATTCTGGATTTTTCCAAAATTGAAGCCGGGAAGTTTGGCCTCGAGAACTTTGAATTTGACCTGCGCGAGAAGCTGGGTTATCTGATGAAAACTTTCGAGATCCGTGCCAGGGAAAAAGCCATCAATTTCACTTTCGAATGCAGCCGTGATGTGCCCCAAATCGTGATGGGCGACCCATACCGGCTCAATCAGATCATGGTCAACCTCATCGGCAACGCCATCAAGTTTACCGAAGAAGGCGGTTTTGTAAAAGTTGCAGTGCATGCAGGTCGCGACCATGGCGACAATATCGATCTCAACATAACGGTATCAGATTCAGGTATTGGCATTTCCGAGGATAAGCTGAGCGTCATATTCGAAAGCTTCTCACAAGCGCATAACAACAGTGCCATGCGCAATTTTGGCGGTACGGGGCTCGGTCTGAGCATTACTCGGAAAATCACCGAGCTCATGAACGGGTCTGTTTCTGCCCATAGCAAGCTGGGCGAAGGCAGCACATTTACGGTAATACTCAATTTCGGCAAGGGCAGTACTTCGTACGGAGAAGGGAAAACCGGGGCACCTCCCACATTATCCCTGAAAGGTTACCGCATTCTTGCCGCCGAGGATATCCTGGCCAACCAAATCCTGCTCAAACACCTGCTTAACAAATGGGAGGCGGAGTTTGTGATCTGCAATAATGGAAAGGAAGTCCTGCATACATTGGAAACCAGCGACTTCGATCTGATACTGATGGACATTCAAATGCCGGTGATGGACGGCGTGACGGCCATGAAAAAGATCCAGAGCACCTATCCAAGGCACCGGAATGTGCCCGTCATAGCGCTTACCGCCGATACCTTTGCCGAAAAAACGCCGGAGATTGCAGCCTGCAAATTTGCGGGGTTCGTCACAAAACCTTTCAAGGCCGAGGAACTGATCCGCGTCATCAGCAAACATTTAAAGCTCAAAACGATCCCCCGGCAAGCAGCTCTTAATTAAACTTTCTCCAACCGATTTTTTCCGGCAGCAGCGGAACGTCGTGCAGACGGCTACCGTAGCATGTCTGAGTGGTAGCCTGATGGCTGAGTACTACAAAAAGCTGGCGAACCGTTTGCTAATTCATAAACTGGTATATTTACGCCAGTTATTATGTAATCCTTGCTATTTTGTAGAGTAATCCACAAATTATACATTTGCAAAAATGAATTTCTCTTCCGTCTCAGAAGCTTTCGATTGGTGGTTAAAAAATGAGTATCCCAATCTTCCAGCCGATTTGAAAAAGGGAAAGCCGGTGTCTGCATGGCGGGATTATACACACGGTGGAGGTGTTTCAGAGAAGCGTATGAAGGAAATTTTGATTGAATTTGGCAAGTTTAAAATCCAGACGACAATTACCCGCGAGCCTTAACCGGCTTTTTATTTGCAGAAACTTTGTAGATTACTCTACAAGAATCTTAATCAAACTATACTTACCACTATGAGCACATCGAGCAACGAGCACGAAATCATCAAAGCATTCTTCCAAACCGACAGCCCCGCCGAGATCATCAACTCGCTGACGTTTATGACAGAAAGCCTTTTGTGCGCCGAAAGCATGGAGAATATGAGCATGGAAATGCGGATGCATATCGTGAACCAGAACAGGGTAATTAATTTGATTGCGCAGCTGGGGGAATATTACCGGTAGTATGCTGGCAGCCGGAAGGAGGCTCCAAACTATACACTCCGTTTCAGCAATTCAAACCAATTCAACACGGTAATCCCATTGGAACGCTCTTCAATCTGATTTCCTGCATAGGCGATGTAGCCACTCGTTGCGCCGCTCAGCTTGCTCCAATAGGTGATGTTGCCAAAAAACTCATTGTTAACTGTCTTCCCAGCTTTGATTTCAATCGGTACTAATGACAGTCCGTTATCAATGACGACATCGACCTCGTGCCCCGTTTTGTCACGCCAGTAGTAGAGGTTAACCGGTTTTCCGGCATTAGTGCGCTGCTTTACCAGTTCGGTAACCACCAGTGATTCAAATAGCGCGCCGCGCAGCGGGTGAAGTGCTACCTGTTCTGCATTCGAGATACCTAACAACGAGCAGACTAGTCCCGTGTCGTAAAAATAGACTTTCGGTCTCTTAATGAGGGTTTTATTGAAATTTTTGTAATGCGGGCGCAGCAAGTAAATGATGAAGCTGCTTTCCAAAATTCCTATCCAGGATTGCACGGTTTTCGTATCCACCCCTGTGTCGACCGCGAGGGAAGTCAGGTTCAATTCCTGGCCGTTTCTTCCTGCAAGGAGCCGTATAAACCTTTCGAAGACGATCAAATCGGTAATGTTTTTGATTTGCCTCACGTCGCGATCGATGTAGGTTCGCAGATAGTTGGGAAACCAATCTTCCGGCGGGATTCCCGGCTCGTAAATCGGAGGATATAATCCTTTGAATATGAGTTGATTTTCGTCTAATGAATCTCCTGTTTCAAAAAGCTCTTCGGTACTGAATGGGAGCAGGTTAAGGAATGCGACGCGACCGGCGAGGCTTTGAGAAATGTTTTGTTGCAGCAGAAAATTGTTTGAACCGGTGAGAATGAAGCGGCCCGGCTCAGTAGAATCGTCAAGAATTTCCTGCAAGTACGAAAACAGTTCCGGAACCCTTTGCACTTCGTCAAAAATTGCCCCGGATTGATATCTTGATAAAAAACCTCGCGTATCTTCCAATGCAAATCGTCGAACGTCGGGATTTTCGAGAGATAAGTAAGCCTTTTCGGGAAACAGGGATTTTGATAATGTGGTTTTACCAGATTGACGCGGTCCTGTAACTGCCACAGATTTAAAGTTGGCGGCCAGTTGTTGAATTTTTGATGCGGCGATTCTTTCGATCATACATCGAAAATACACAAAACTGGAAAAATATGGAATCAGATTCCATATTTTTCCAGTTTTAATATAAACAATTCACTATCAGCGCTTAACAAACAGAAAAAACCCGCGTCTCTGTCGTGATATAAATCTTCCGGTCATCGGCCAGGCCCATTTGGTAGCCTCCGGTAAACACGCCGAAGCTCGGCAGAATGGCCTGGTACTTATCGATCACAAAGCAGGGGAGCCGGACGCTCTGGCGGCCTTTGCCGTAGGAGGTAAAAACCGGATGGACATGGCCGGCGAAAATGTATTTATCGGGGTCGAATGCCACTTTGGGATGATGGGTAAAAATAAAGTTATCTTCCTCGTAATCCTCTACATGTACCTGTAAGTCACATTCCAGGAGGAGGCTTACAGGCAGGATATCGTGGTTACCCATGACGATGATCATTTCGATGTAATGGTGCTCGGCGCGCCATTCGCGGAATGTCTCCCACTCCGAGTTGTACTGGGCGTGAAAAAGGTCGCCAAGGAAAATAATACGGGTTGCGCCGGTTTGCTGCACAAGCTCGTTGAGGCGCTGGAAATTGTTGGCGGCGGCGTTGTTGGGAATGGCAATGCCCTCCTTCCTGAAATGCGTTATTTTGCCTAAATGCAGGTCTCCGATCAGTAATGTTTGCGTTTCTTCCCAAAAAACCGCCCGCTGCGTCAATAATATAAAATGGTTGCCTCTGATCTCAATCTGCATTACCGTACTGTTTGATCATTCGCTGGATCCTGTCGTCCAGCTTTTCCGAAGTTAATTGTTCCCGAAGCCGGTCGACCATGATCGGAAATGAGAATGGCGTCGGCCTGTCGGTGTGTTGTATCACTATTTTCTGATGCTCGATCCGCGCAAGCGCCTCCCGCATACGGACTTCTTCCAGCTGGTAGGTCAGCACCTCCTGGTAGGCCTGCTTGATCAGCAGGTTATTGTCCTCGTATTTGCTCATCACCGTAAAAAGCAACGAGCTAGACGCCTGCAATTGCCTCGTTTTGACATACTTGCCCGGATACCCCTGAAACATCAAACCCGCTATGGCGGCGATTTCCCGGAACTTCCGCTTCGCCATTTCCGTCGCATTCACACTCTGGTAAATGTCGTCCACCAGCTGTTTGGTCGAGAAAAGATCGGTCTCGCCGAGGATTTCGCCCAGGTCGACATACTGATCACTTAACAACTCAAATCCGTAATCGTTCATCGCCACCGAAAACGTGATCGGCCGCAGCTGGCTGATCCGGTAGGCGAGCAAAATCGACATGCCTTCATGAACGAGCCGGCCTTCGAACGGGAATATAAAGATATGGTATCCCTCCCGGGTTTCACATTGTTCGATCAGGAGCTCATTGGTTTTCGGGATAATCGAGCGTTTGGCCTGCAATTCGAGCAACGGCTGCATTTTGGCGAGTTCCACCTCCTTGTGCGGGTTTTCGATCGCGTCGGCAAGGCGCTCTCGGATGAATGCGGAAAGCTGGGACGACAGCGGCATTCTTCCCCCCGCCCACCGAACGAGAAAGCCCTTTTTGCCCTCCGCCTTCTTCACCGTCACGGTCATTTCATGGATTCGCACAAACTCCACGCTCATTCCTGCAAAGAAAAAAACGTCGCCCGCCTTCATCCAGGTGACGAACGACTCCTCTACTGCCCCCAGGTATTTGCCGCTTTGCAGCTTCACTTTCAGCGACACTTCCGAAACGATGGTACCCATGCTCAGCAAATGCCGGTGCGCAATGCGCCGGCTCGTCACCATGTAGCGGCCATTCACGCGCTCTACCTTCTTGTATTCGTCATATACCGTAAGCGAAGAGCTGCCTGTGGTAATGTATCCCAAAAGCCACTCCCATTCTTCCCGGTTGAGGTATTGGTAACCATACGCCTGGCGGACTTCCTCGAAAAGCTCCGCTTCGTCAAACCCCTCGCCCACTGCCAGCGTAATCATCCATTGCGCCAGAACATCAAACGCATGAGCAACCGGTGGACGATCCTCGATCATGTTCTTGATCACGCCTTCCCGCAGCGATACAGCTTCAATCAGTTCCAGCGCGTTGGTGGGACAAAAATAGATTTTGCTATCGACACCGGGCTGGTGGCCGCTCCTACCAGCCCGCTGCACAAACCGGGCAATGCTTTTGGGGCTCCCTACCTGTATCACCGTGTCCACAGGTCGAAAATCGACTCCTAAGTCGAGACTGGCTGTGCATATCACCAGTTTCAGCCGCTCGTCGTGCAGTGCATCCTCTACCCAATCGCGGATCTCGCGATCGAGCGAGGCATGGTGCAATGCCATAATGCCTGCGAATTCGGGGTACTTTTCAATGATCGTACGGTACCATATCTCCGTCCCGGACCGGGTATTCGTAAACAGCAGCGTGGTCCGGCTTTTATTCACCACTTCCACTACCTTATCCACCAATCGGATACCCATGTACCCCGACCAAGGCAACGTCTCCACCCGTTCCGGGATGATACTTTCTACGAGGATCTTCTTGTCGGTGTTCGCCCGCACAATGACCGAGTTCTCCTCCGGAAATTGCATGCCCAGCAGCACCTGCTTCGCTTCTTGCAGGTTGCCAATGGTTGCTGAAATGCCCCAGGTTTGCAGATTTGGATTGATGGTCCGCAGGCGTGCCAATGCAAGTTCCGTCTGGGTGCCGCGTTTGCTGCCCATGAGCTCATGCCACTCGTCGACGACTACCGTATGCAGGTTTTTGAAAAATTCGGAAGCATTTTTTTGCGTAAAAAGCATATGCAGACTCTCCGGTGTTATAATCAGCGCGTCGGGCATCTGACGCTTCTGCTCGTTGCGCTCGCGTGTGCCCGTGTCGCCGGTGCGTATACCCACCCGCCACGTGAGGTTCATTTCCAGCGCCGCCATTTCCATATTCCGGAAAAGGTCTTTCGAAAGCGCCCGAAGCGGCGTGATCCAGAGTACTTGCAGCCCTTTCCTGGTTTTCAGCGGCTTTTTAGGAAGGGAATTGATATGCCTGATCAGGATTGGCAGCCACAATGAATAAGTTTTTCCGCTACCCGTAGGCGCATTCACTAAACCGCTTTTTCCCGCCAGATAAGCCGCAGCCGCCTCCTTCTGAAAGGCCGCCCACTTCCACTTTTTGTCTTTAAACCATTGCTCAACAATGCTATGTCCGCGGGATTTGGCCAAGGGAAGTGTTTTGATTGAAATAATTAAACTGTTGAGTAACGCTATTCAACTTCTGTGCCATGTGTTATACAAAGCTTTACAATGCCATTATTTCGTGCATGATATGTGTGAGCGAGATGGCCGTAATCCCGTCACCCATGGGAAACATATCTTTTCCCGAGTAAATGACAAATTTTCTGTCCGGCTGAATATCCTCGCAAGCAATATGAAATCCTTTGGATAAGTGCGGAGCCGAATTTCTTTTGATTTCAACGGCCCATTTCTTCCCGTCGGCGAATTCAAGAACCAGGTCGACCTCCGCACCACCCGCGCTGCGATAGAAATAAGGTTGCATCCTTGCTGGTGCCACACTCATAATGTTTTCTATTACAAAACCTTCCCAACTTCCACCAACCACCGGATGCGCCAACAGGTTATTGTATGTTTCAAGTCCCATCAACGCATGAGTAATTCCGCTGTCCCTCACGTATATCTTCGGACTTCGCACCAATCGTTTACCTGCATTTGACGCCCAAGGCTGTAATCTCCTCACGAGCAGCAGATCGACCATCAGATCCAAATAGCGACTGATTGTGACGCCTGAAACATCAAGGCTTCTTGCCAGATGCGATGCATTGAAAACGCTGCCCTGGTTGTGTGCAAGCATTGTCCAAAATCGCTGCAACGTCGTTGCGGGAATACGCGGCCCAAGTTGCGGAATGTCCCGTTCGAGATAGGTGCGTATAAAATCCTGCCTCCATTCCAGGCTATCGCGATCGGAAGAAGCCAGTATACTTTCCGGAAAACCACCCCGAAGCCACAATGTATTGACTTGCTGAGCACTTTCTAGTGCATATTCCAGAACATCGATGGGGTAAAGTTCCAGGTAGGAAATGCGGCCGGCTAGCGACTCGCTCGATTGTTGGAGCAGGTCAATAGAAGCTGAGCCTAGGAAAAGGAATAAACCTGACCTGTTTCCCTTTCGTCTTTCCTGATCAATTATTCCCCTCAATTCAGTAAAAAGCTCCGGTATTCTTTGAACTTCATCCAGGACAATCAACCTTTCTTGATTGACTTCATAAAATGCCCTGATGTCACGTACTTTTTCCAGGTCCAGGCGACTTTCCAGGTCAAGATAAATTGCAGATGTGGAATCTACGACATCCAGAGCAATCGTAGTCTTACCTATCTGACGGGGTCCCATCAGCGCAACGGAGGCATTTTTTGCCAGGGCGTCCCTAATTTTATTTTCAAGTCGGCGCTTAATCATCTATGTAAATCTAACATCAAATATTAAATTTGCATAGTTAAAACTATAATAATACTATAATATCTTCATTATTTATAATTACCCAAAATTTCTCGCAAGCTTCGTAGGCTATCCGCTTCCTCTGCCTTCTTGTCCTTCCGCCATCTCAGAATCCGCGGAAAGCGTACAGCGATTCCCGACTTGTGGCGCGTGGACTCATTGATCCCCTCAAATCCTATTTCAAACACAAGCTCGGGCTTCACGGTGCGGACAGGGCCGAATTTTTCAAGAACATTGCGCTTGATGAAATAATCTACCTGCCCTATCTCTGCGTCGGTGAGACCGGAATAGGCTTTGGCGAATGGGACGAGTTTACCGTCATCGCCCCAGACAGCAAAGGTGTAATCGGTGAAAAGTTCTGCCCGGCGGCCCGAGCCTTTCTGGGCATAAATGAGCACTGCATCCACACTTAGCGGATCGATTTTCCATTTCCACCAATCGCCTTTTTTACGGCCTACCTGGTAAGTGCTGGCCTTCCGCTTGATCATAAACCCTTCGGCAATGTTCTCGCGCGATTGCGGATGAAGGTCACGCAGGGTTTGCCAGTCTTTAAAATCGATCAATGGCGACAGATTAAAATAATTTTGCGCGGGCACATTTGCGTGCAGCGCTTCGAGCTCTGTGCGCCGCTGTTCCTGTGTAAGCCCGCGGATATCGACGCCGTTTGCTTCCAGCATATCATAGGCCAGAAATGCCACCGGTGCCTCTTCCAGCACTTTCTTCGACAGGTTTTTCCTACCAATACGGGTTTGCAGCACATTGAACGGCATGGGCCGCCCGTCGGTGTAAGTCACAATTTCCCCGTCGAGCACGGTGCCTTCCGGAAGGACGTTGCCCAGGAAATGCAGCTCGGGGAATTTTTCGGTAGAGAGTTCCTCCCCCCGGGTCCAGATAAATAGCTCGTTACCCCGGTAAATAATCTGCGAACGGATCCCATCCCATTTCCATTCTGCGAACCAGTCGCCCGCTTCGCCGAGGTCGGCCACATCGCCTTCAATCGGGTAGGCAAGAAAAAACGGGTATGGGCGGGAAGCATTGTCATTTTCGCCTTTGTCGAGTATGAGTTGCTCAAAAGTGGTCCCAAGCGGGTCCCATTGGCCCATCACCCGGTGAGCGATTACGTTGGAGTCAGTTTCGGTGGCTTCGGCCAATGCGCGTACCACTAAAGTCTGGGAAACACCAATGCGAAAACTGCCCATAAGCAGCTTGTTAAACACGAATGTCTCATGCTGCGAAAGCTGCATCCAAGCCTGCATGATATGGTCGCGCTTCTCTTCGTCGGTCATGCCGGGCAGCATCCCCAGATAATGGAACCACTCCGCGAGCGACTTGTCCGAGCCGCCTAAGCTTGTCCGGGGCAGAAGCAACGAGATCGTTTCTCCCAGATCCCCGACACTGTGATAGCTCTCCTGAAAAAGCCACATGGGAATACCCGCTTCCTCCGCCGCCCACTCCTTTACCTGGGTGCGATTGACTTTAAATGAAGGCCTGCGGCCGGTAAACAGTGTCAAAGCCCACAGCTTATCGTTATCCGGAGCGTTCAGGAAATAATTTTTCAGTAAATCGACCTTCGCATTGGTTTTGTTCGTGCGGTCGAGGTTCATGAAGAGGTCTGCAAACTGTTTCATAGCTCAAAACCTTCTTTGTCCGCATTGATCGCACCGTCGAGCGCCTGTTTGTGCTCCTGGTAAGCATCCTGGCCAGCCGCAGCATCCTGCACGGTTTCCTCCTCTTCGTTCTCATCCTCATTTCCATACATCGTATTCACCTCGGCGGCTTCAATGCCGTTTTCATTCAGCCAGCGGGCATAAATGCTGGTATAACCATGCGTGACGTATACTTTCTCAGCCCCGGTTTCTTTCACTGCGCGGTTCAGGTCGGGCCAGTCGACGTGATCGCTCAATACAAAGCCCTGGTCCACCGCCCGGCGGTTCTTGGCGCCGCGCAATGCCATCCAGCCCGAGCAATATCCGACGGAATAGGGCGCAAACTTCCTGATCCAGGTAGTACCATCCGCGGAAGGCGGCGCCAGTACCAGTGCCCCTTTAAACAATTTTCGGTCGGTTTCGCGGGTAACCAGCGTAAGCTCGGGCAGATCGAATCCTGCCTCGCGCAAGCGTTCATTCACGGTGTAAATGGCCCCATGCGCGTAAATTACCGGGTCTTGCAGCTGGATATTTTTCAAAATACGCTGCATTTTCCCCAGCGAATAGCCCATCAGCACACTAGCCTTGCCGTCTGCGCGGTTCAGCGCCCACCAGTCGTCGATCTCCGACATGACCTGCTGCTGCGGCTGCCATTTATAAATAGGTAATCCAAAGGTGGATTCCGTGATAAACACATTGCATTTCACCGGTTCGAAAGGGGTTGCGAAATGATCGTCTTCCAGCTTATAGTCGCCGCTCGCCACCCACACTTCGCCCTGGTACTCGACCCTCACTTGCGCCGAACCAATGATATGACCGGCAGGATGTAATGAAAATTTCACCCCGTTGATCATGAATTTCTCGCCATACTGAACAGTTTGCAGATCAATATCCTGCCCTAACCGCAGCCGGAGAATGGGCTCGCTGTCCTTGTGAGCAAGGTAATGCCGGCTTCCCCAGCGCGCGTGGTCGCTGTGCGCGTGCGTGATAATCGCTCGTCCGACGGGTATCCACGGATCGATATGGACATCGGCAACGGCGCAGTATATACTTTTTCCGGTAAACTGTAAGAGAGGCTGTTTTGGCATACTCCGGAATTTATCAAAAGTATGCCAAACGCCCTATCGCATTGGCTACAAATGCAGTTGAACGCCCAAAGAAAGGCTCATCGCCCGGGGATACGCGCCATAGTCGTAACCGCGTTGCTGAATGGATTGCCCGTAATGGCTCACTTCCGGGTCCCAGCCTTTGTATTTCGTCAATAAAATCAGGTTTTGTCCGCTCAGGAAAACGCGGGCGTTTTTTTCTTTTAAAACCGGGAAAGTATAGCCGATAGAAAGATTTTGCAATCGCACGAATCCGCCCTTTTGCAAGTACCAATACTTGTTCCCAAGCATAAAGCTGGCTGCCTGGCGTGGGAAATTGTTGTCGGGGCGATCAGGTGCCCATGCGTTTTCGGCGGCATAGTAGGTGGTATTTGACACAATACCTGAGTGCAAAATCTCATCGGCAACATTATATATCTTTTGCCCGTGCTCACCGCGGATCAGCACGGAGATATCGAACCGTTTATATTCAAGCGTCGACGAAAGTCCCCAGAAGACATTGGGAAATGCGCTTCCGATTTGTTTGGAATTCGTCACATCAGCCGTTTCCCTGGACGTTCCCAATAATTCTACCACCCTGCTTTCGGGGTACCCGGCGTCGAGGATTTCCTGTTCCGTGTTCCAGACACCCGCAATCGGCGGCGCAAACCAGCTACCCAACGGCTGGTTCATTTTATCCTCATCTTGCGCTATCCCAAAATAGTCACTCGGCTGCCTGATCCGGTTAGCCATAGCCGTTACATTGCCCGAGACTTTCCAAATCAGGTCCTTCTTCCGAAGCATTTCCCCGGTAGCAGATAGCTCAATACCCCGACTGTACAAAACCTTAACAACCTCATAATTAATCAGCTCGTCGCGCCCCGGGACCATCAGCCGGTGCAGATACGCCTGGTTATTGGTAATCTGATTAAAAATATCGAGCTCCAAATGCAGTTTACCGTGGAGCAATCCTATCTCACTTCCCAGACTCATCATGTTCCGCGTCAATTTGGCTGCGCCGGAAATACTGTTTATAAACACACTGCTAATCGGCGCGACATGCGCATAATCAGCTACCAATCGCAGCGAGCTGATCCCGATTTTCGTCAAGCGGCCGCCCTTATCCGGCACCTGCCAGCCGACGCTCCCGCCGACCGAACCGAAACTTTCCACCGAGCCATCCTTTCTCGCATTGACATGAAAATCCCATCCGCCCGTGGAAAATGAGGTTTGAGCGAAAAACGATTTGGAGTCGGCCCTTCTTCTGATATAGGAGTAGGCAAACGGAATTCCCGATCCTGGGTCAGGAACAGGAATGAGGTTGTGGTCCCTGGCCTCTTCGAGCCATCGGTTTACCAAATCCTGATTCGTTCCATGCGCTTCCCCGCCCGTTTTATCGAATTTTGCTTCCGCATACCCGCCCGAAATCGTCCATGCATTGTTTTTCCATGCATATCGGTAATTGAGCACAGCATCGAGCGTGCGCTGGTCGTGATCCAGGAATGCAAAAGTGCCGTAGGGATAGTTGATTCGGGGATTGATGCGATCCTGCTTGTTGTCCGAGATGCCGTATTGCGCTTTCAGGGTCAGTCCTTTTACAATGCCGACTTCCAGGTATTGTGTTGTAAAAAGTTGCCGGACATCCGTCCGATCAGCAGAGAGGTCGACCAAATCCAACGGATTTTCCCGTGTCCAGGGCCCTATTTTGATATCACCGCGGGAGCCATCCGCATTGTCGGCCGGCCCAAATGGCATCGCATCGTAGGTCGCTTGGATACTCCGCACATCCATCTTCGCTTTGGCATAATAAGTGCTGGTACCAAAACGCAGCCTGTTTTTAAAAAAGTTAAAATCCAGGTTCAAGCGCACGCTTTTCCGGTCGTAGCCGCTGTTTTTCACCACCCCTTTCTGATCTGATATATTGCCTTGCACCGAAAACTTTACAAAATCCAGCCCGCCGCTAATGCCTAGCTGCTGCCGGAAGGCCGTACCCGTTTGTGTAGCTTCATCGATCCAGTTGACATTCTTGTATGAAAAAGATGGGTCTTCAATGTATTGCGTCAGCTGCGCCTGCTTCGGGTACAGCGATTCGAGCCGCTTTTGGTGTGCCTTAAAATCTTCCGTGCTTAAAATCTCCGGCGCGTGCTTCTTCCGCTGAATGGAAGCCGTCGACTCGAAATCGACGTGAAGCCCGTTCGTACGACCTCGTTTCGTGCGGATCAGTACGGCCCCGTTTCCTGCCCGGCTTCCGTACATAGCGATCGCTGAGCCGTTTTTGATGATTTCAATCGATTCAATATCGGATGGATTAATGATCGAAAGTACGTTCGGGGCGCCGGAAGGATAGTTGCGACCGAGCTCCGATATTCCATAATCGGTATTAAAAACGTTCAGCGGAACACCGTCGACAATATACAATGGCTCATTGGACGACGCCAATGCCGCCACACCCCTCACCTGAACCGAAAAAACGCCACCCGGCGCCCCGTTCGTTTCGACTACCCGCACGCCGGCCATTTGACCGGCCATTAATTGCTCCGGCGTAGCAGCAACTAATTTCTGTTCGTTTCGAATGACCCTCCGGCCCGTCCAGGCCGAATTGCCGGAAAGGATCGGAAAGCTGACGTTTTTGGAAGAATCCGCTTTCAGCGAATCTGCCGACTGGGCTTGCAGTGGGTTTTGCGTAAAAATAAACAAGTTAAAAAGAAGACTACCAACAGCCAGTGAAGGGTAAAAATGTTTCATTAACGATAGATGTGATGTAACTTATATATCAACTAGTTCATCAAAAATACAATATCCTGCCCCGCTGTAAAAGCTTCGGAAATTTATTCGCAACTTGAATGTTACTTTACATGGATCATACCGTATTAAGCATAAACTAACCAACACAACACTATGTCACGACCAGAAGACCACGACCCTTCGCTCACTCCCGCGCAGGAAGCCGAGCGCTACCTCGTAAACGCACGCCGCATCCTGACCGAAAAGGCAGGTAAAAAGGATGGGCTGTATGCGGATGTGAAGTACGTTAAAATGGCTGCCGGCACAGCTTATTCGGCTGCATTGCTCATTTTGGATGAATACCTCAGGCAAAAGGAGGGCGTGCATTTCACCAAGCCGAAAAGTATTGAGGATTACACAACTCGTCTTCGGAAATTCGATAAAAAGCTGCTTGCTTTGCTGGTCGACGTCTACGACGAATTGCATATTGCCGGCTATTACCACGGTACCCAATCGGTCAATACAATCCAGACAGGCCTTAGTAACGTCCGGCAAATGCTGACTTACATTTAACCCAATAAATCTTCCCGAATATTGCAGCAAGTGACAAAACGCTTGATAAATGAGTAATTTTGGACGAGTCAACGGCTCCTTTACGCTTACAAACTATGTCCAAACTTCTTTGCCTGCTTATTATTTGTACCGGCCTGATTATCCAGGGCTGCAATTCATCCGGAGATAAGCAAAAAGAACAGGCGGCGGCGGCGGCGGCGGATACAGCTACGCAATTCGTCAAGACCCGCATTCACCATGCCCGGGGATTTGAAATCAGGTATTTCAAAGATTTCAAGCTGGTTAACATTATCAATCCTTTCGGCGGACAGGGCGATACGCTACAATACATTCTTCAAAAAAAGGGCGCCGCCATGCCGGAAGGTTATCCACGTGCCCAGCGTATCGAGATACCGGTGAAAAGCCTCGCAGCCATGTCGTCGATGCACGTCGGGTTGCTCGGATTTCTGGACGCGGAAAATGTACTGACGGCCCTGGGCAGCGTCCAATATGTGTATTCACCAAAAGTCGTTGCCTTGATCAATGCCGGGAAAATAACGGAAGTGGGCCGCGACCAGGGCTTGAACGACGAAAAAGTGATTGAAATGCAGCCGGACCTGGTGATGACCATCGGAAACCCCGGCGGAAAGATGGACCACTACCGGATACTGAAAGAAGCAGGTATACCCGTACTGATCAATTCAGAATGGGTGGAACAGACCCCGCTGGCCCGCGCCGAATGGGTGAAGCTTATGGCTGCATTGCTGGATAAGGAAGCCCTCGTCAACGAGAAATTTGCCAAGGTCGAAGCCGAATACGAACGACTTTCGCTTCTTGCCCAAAAATCTGCACCAAAACCAACGGTACTGTCGGGCCTGAATACCAAGGATGCGTGGTTCATGCCGGCGGGCAATAGCTATATGGCCCGTTTTTTCCGGGATGCGGGCGCAGACTATCATTGGCACGACTCGCCCGCAGCCGGAAGCCTTCCCCTGAGTTTTGAAGCCGTGTATCCGTTTGCGCTATCAGCGGACTACTGGCTCAATGTCGGTTTCGATCCCCGCGACACCCGGAAAAGCATCTTAGCGCAGGACGCGCGCTATGCCGATTTCAAGGCAACCAAAGCAGGGCGGCTTTACAGCTATAACCGCCTCGTGAATGACCGCGGCTCCAATGATTTCTTCGAATCGGGGAGTGTGAACCCGCATACCGTGCTGGCGGATATGATCCGGATCTTCCATCCCGAATTGCTCCCCGGCCATCAGCTTGTTTACTATAAACAGCTTCCCGAATGATGTACCGTATGCACAACAGGAACGGGATATTGCTTTTTTTAGGGATTCTGGCCATCGCCCTGTTTTGCCTGGATATCATGCTGGGCTCGGTGGCAATCCCGTTCAAGGAAGTATTCCGGATCGTCACCACGGGAGAGTCCGAAAACCGCGCCTGGCTTTTTATCATTGAAAAAATACGGTTACCCAAAGCCATTACCGCTATCCTGGCCGGTTGCGGCCTTTCGGTGAGCGGCCTGCAAATGCAGACCCTCTTCCGCAACCCGCTGGCCGGGCCGTCGGAACTGGGAATCACCGCGGGCGCAGGCCTGGGTGTGGCTACTGTGATGCTCGCAGGCGGAAGCAGCGCGAGCATGTACGCGATCAGTCAACTCGGGATTTCGGGCAGCTGGCTGATCATCGGCATGGCATCCCTGGGTTCGGCAGGCGTGCTGGCGCTCATTCTCCTGATTGCAGGCCGTATCCGCGACAATGTGATCCTGCTCATCGTGGGTGTGATGATCGGCACCATCACGCTTTCGATCATCAGCATCTGGCAATATTTCAGCCAGCCAGAGCAATTACAGGAGTACATTATGTGGACCTTCGGCTCGCTGGGCGGTGTCACAGGTTATCATTTATATGTACTGGCAGCTGTGGTTACAGCTGGGTTGCTGCTCGCATTCGCGTCGTCCAAGTCGCTGAATGCACTGCTGCTGGGTGAAAATTATGCGAGAAGTATGGGGCTTACGGTGCGGCGGACGCGCCTGGTGATCATGCTGAGCACCAGCCTGCTTACCGGCAGCGTGACTGCATTCTGCGGACCCATCGGTTTTGTAGGTATCGCCATTCCGCACATTACCCGCGCACTTTTGCGAACCTCCAACCACCGCTTGCTTATTCCGGCTACCTGCCTTACCGGAACCGTGCTCTTGCTGCTCTGCGACATTATCGCGCAGCTTCCGGGCACGCAAACCGTCATCCCGATAAACATCGTGACGTCACTGCTGGGTGCGCCGGTGGTCATCTGGATTATCATCCGCCGCAATAACCTCAGGTCTTCCTTTTCATGAAAAACGAAAATGCCCTAGTCGAAACCCGCTACCTGGCAATCGGTTACCGGTCGCCCGGCAATGAAAGGACGGTAGCGGCCGGCCTCGATTTGCTGCTGCGCCCCGGCAGCCTGGTGTGTCTGCTGGGTTCAAACGGCGCCGGCAAATCGACGTTGATGCGTACGCTGAGCGGCCTGCAACCCGCACTGGCAGGTGACATCCTCATTGAAAATCGCCCGCTCGCTACGCTGAAACCTGCGGAGCTTGCCCAGAAACTAAGTCTCGTGTTAACCGACCGGGTCGACGCCGGCAACCTCACTGCCCGTGAAGTAGTGGCATTGGGGCGTACGCCGTACACCGGCTGGCTAGGTTCACTGACCGGCGCTGACCATTCCAAAATAGCCCAAAGCATTGATCAGACCGGCGTCGCGCCCCTGCTCGACCGCCATATGCACCAGCTTAGCGACGGCGAAAGGCAGAAAGTAATGCTCGCCCGTGCCCTGGCACAGGACACTCCGCTGATCCTGCTCGACGAGCCAACCGCACACCTGGACCTTCCTAACCGGGTCGAAATGATGCGGCTCCTGCATACACTCGCGCGTGCTACCGGCAAGGCGATCCTGCTCAGCACGCATGAACTGGACCTTGCATTGCAAACCGCCGACGAGCTCTGGCTCATGCATCCGAATGGCACCATCCTGGCAGGCCTGCCCGAAGACCTCGTGCTGAATGGCGCATTCGAAGCCACATTTGCCCGGAGCGGTTTTACTTTCGATCGCTCTACGGGCACATTTAGCATCCACCAACCCGTGGATCATGCACAGATTTACCTGGAAGGTGCAGAAAAGCCGCTATTCTGGGTTAAACGCGCACTGCAAAGGGAAGGATTCGGCGTTAGCAGGTACCGCGATGCACCCTGTGTTATCCGGACTTTGGAGCTGGATAAAAATGGTTTCGAGGCTGAAATAATCTTCGAAAATAGCGCATTCAAAGTCGCTTCGGTTCAGGCACTTATTGCACAGGTGCATTTGCTTTTCCCTGCGCACAAGCGCGAAGGGGCAGCAGGATAGTGCGGTTCTTTGCAACGAAATGTTTAGTTTGCAGCTGTTATTTGCCGAACAGGACTGCTTTACTATGATCCTTTTGATCCCAACGGCGATGGTGCTGGCCACAGCAAACTGCTATGTGGCGTTTTACAGCAATGCGGACCAGTCGTTGCGGCGTTCGCTCATTTCCGCCGCCATTCTTGTATTCCTCTTTATGGCCATCAGTACGGAGGTGCTTGGGTTCTTCCATTTCATCAACCAAGGTGCAATTACCGGCAGCTGGGTCATTTTGAATGCGGGGCTGGTGCTGGGTTGGTTCAAACTAAGCGGTATGCATCCCGCCGGCTTTCAGTCGGTTGTAAAACAGTGGCTGGGCAGCACCCGCCGTTTTTGCGAAGAGTTAGGTACCGGAACGGTCGCCATGCTGGCGATCCTGGCTTTTCTCACATGGCTGGTCGCCCTGGTGGCTATCCCCAATAATCAGGATTCGCTCAGTTACCATCTCAGCAGGCTTGGCTATTGGGTGCAGCAGGGAAATGTAGCCCATTATGCATCGCATATCGAGCGTTCGATCTCGTTCAGCCCTTTTTCAGAATATGTTCATTTGCACAGCTTCCTTCTATCGGGCTCGGAGCGTTATTTCCAGCTCCTGCAATGGTGCTGCCTGGCGGGCGTACTGGCGCTTGTGTCGATGATCATACAGCTATTTTCCAAATCCGCCTCCGCACTCCGCATCGGCCTGTGCTTTGCAGCCACCCTGCCGATCGTCGTCCTGGAATCTATGACCACCCAGAATGACCTGGTAGTGGCATTTTTCATCCTGGCCACCGCATTTTTTGTTTTTGATTATACCTTAAAAAACCATCTTGCGAGCCTGTACCTCATTCCGCTATGCTGCGCCTGCGGTATGATGACGAAAGGGACATTTCTATTTTACGTGCTCCCGTTCGGCCTTTTTCTGCTAATCGCCATGCTCAGGCAACCGGCTCCCGGGGTACCGGGAATGCGGAAACATATTGTCCCATTCGTGGCCTTTTCGCTTATCCTGACATTGGCGCTGAATGTGCCCTATTGGTACAGAACGTATGAAGTTTTTGGATCGCCGGTCGGTACCATCAGTGCCGGTAACCAGAATACATTCACCGGCCCAGCCGATTACATTTCCTCGGTCAGCAAGCATGTTTTTCTGCATTTGGGCTTTGTATCGCCAGGGAATCTTTACAACGATTTCCTGCTTAGCGCGCTCAAAAACCTTCATACGGCCATGGGCATTCCGCTCGATGTACCACGCCTGGGAATGCCGTTCAAAATGAACAAGCTAAATTTCAACGAGGATTTTGCCCACAACTTTTTCGGCATCTGGCTGATTATCCTCAGTATCCCGGTACTGCTTTTCGCACGCCTGCCCAAAGCCGCCAAATGGTACGGCTGGCTCAGCTTTCTGAGCTTTCTGGTCTTCTGTTTTTTTATCAGTTACCAAACCTACGGCTCTCGCCTGCATATTCCATTCTTTCTCCTCGCGACACCCGTAGTCGGTCTTGCCTATGATGCTGTTTTACCCAAATGGTCTGCCAGGCTGCTCCCTGTTCTGCTTTGGATTGCGGCACTGCCTTTCGCACTGCTCAGCTCGGCGCATCCGCTGCTGTCCACCAAATGGTTTTTTGAAAAAATATTTCCACCGGTCAATACGGCACTGCATTTAAATATCCGGATAGACGCCGGGAACCTGAATCTCAAACAGGAAAGCGTACTTTACGCCAGTCCCGGAAGGATGTTTTGGGGCGATCATTGGCCCGCTGCCGAAGCACTTTTGCAACAGGTAAATGCACTCAATCCGCGAAAAATCGGTTTCATTTTTACAGAGGCCAGTTTTGACTATGCCTACCAGTATCTGTTGAGAAAACCGGGCCGCGAATTTGCGCATGTGCGCGTTGGTAATGCTTCGGGAGTGCTGGAAGACCCGGCATTTCAGCCTGACGTGGTAATAGCCGAAAGAAACGAAGGGAGCGGATTTAACTACCACGGGAGAAACTACCGGCTCATACTGGAAAGTGATGGCAAGCGGCTTTATGTTCCCTCAAAGTGAAATAATGCAATTGTTATGACATTTTTTAAAAACAAGAAAAATCTGTTGCTCCTGGCTCTGGCCGTAATCATAGGCTACATTGTCTACGATTCAACATCGCAGCCCACCGTGGCCGACCTGAAAGGTGGTTTCCGCGAAGTGGCCTTGTACCGCAACGAGAACAATACCGGGCCCATTCTACGGGTGTATGCGGTGACCGTCCAGGACACGCATACCAAAGACCTGCGCTCATACGGCGATTTGATGCCCTATACCAAATATGGCACCACGACGGTCTATTTCTTTGACGCCTCAAAGCCGTTTCCCAACAAGCTCGCCGCCAATGAGCCGCATTTCGACCGGGAATTTGCCGCCAACTGCATTGCCGTATATCGAAAAGACGCAAATGGGCAGGTTTCAATGGATTCTAACCTCGAATAGCTTTAAATACATACCCAAAATGACTGCATTAGAAATCGTACAACAATACTATGAAGCCTTCAATGCGAAGAACTGGAAAGGCATGCTCGCATTGCTCCACCCGGAAGTAAGGCACGAGGCCAACCAGGGCGATGTCCGCATCGGGCTTGAAAAATTCACTGCGTTTCTCCAAAAAATGGATGAGGCCTACGAAGAAACACTGACCGACATGGTGTTCTTCTCGGAGCCGCAGAATAAGCGCGTCGCGGTGGAATTTGTTGTGAACGGCATTTACAAGCAGGCGGAAGAAGGGCTTCCCGAAGCGCACGGACAATCCTATGTACTGCCGGCCGGGGCATTCCTGGAAGTGACCGACGGCAAGATCAGCCGGGTAACAACTTATTATAATCTGCCGCTCTGGATCGAACTCGTTTCCAAGCCATGAACGCCTCGCTGACGTTCGCACGGAAAACCGGTGCCGGCATTGCCGGTGTTTTTGACGACCTTGCCAAGCTCCGCATCGCCGTTTTCCGTGACTATCCCTATTTGTATGAAGGCAGTGTGGAGTACGAAAAAGGGTACCTGCAAACCTACCTGCAATCGGAAAAATCGTTCCTGTTTGCGGTGTACGATGGTGAAGTGATGGTGGGCGCTACCACCTGCATTCCGCTGAAAGACGAAACGGCTGAAATCCGTAAACCTTTTGAAGACGCTGGTTTCGACATCGGATCTGTATGCTATTTCGGCGAAAGCATTCTTTTGCCAGCCTACCGCGGATTAGGCCTGGGTCACCGCTTTTTCGACGAGCGGGAGAAACACGCCCGCAGCGTGGGTGGCTTTGAGATTTGCTGCTTTTGCTCGGTAGACCGGGGCGATAACCATCCTTTGAAACCGGCAGATTATCGGCCCAACGACGCATTCTGGCTGAAACGGGGTTACCGGAAAGAACCGGCATTACAAAGCACGATGGAATGGCCCGATGTGGGAGAATCCGTTTCCTCGGCCAAAACCATGATTTTCTGGACCAAACCGCTCGACAATTAGCCATACAATGCATCAGGTAACCATCGCTTCGGCTCAATATCCTATTACCGAACATCCGGATTTCACTTCCTGGCAGGACCACACTGAAAAATGGGTGGCCGACGCCGCCATACGAAGTGCCGAACTCCTCCTTTTTCCGGAGTACGGGGCAATGGAGCTCGTGAGCATTTTTGATGCGGGCATCCGCAACGACCTCAGCCGCCAGATACATGCCCTGAATGATCTGAAAGGCGATTTCTGCGACACTTTTGACGCTTTGGCCAGGAAATATCGAGTCACTATTGTCGCGCCCAGCATTCCTGTGGTCGAGGACGGCCGGAAGCTGAACCGCGCATTTGTGTTCTCTCCGGATGGAATGGCCGGTTACCAGGACAAGTTTTTCATGACCCGTTTTGAGAACGAACACTGGGGCATTGAAAGCGCACCTAAACAGTTAACCGTTTTTGAAGCGCCCTGGGGAAAATTCGGCATTCAGATTTGCTACGACGTGGAATTTCCGCTGGGCGCACAGAAACTTTGTGAAGCAGGCGCGAACCTGATCCTCGCACCCAGCTGCACAGAAACCATCCGCGGCGCCACGCGCGTACATGTGGGAGCACGGGCCCGTGCACTCGAAAACCAAGCCTATGCCGTCGTTTCTCAAACCGTTGGCGAAGCCGCATGGTCTCCGGCCGTGGATATCAACTACGGTTTTGCGGCATTTTATACTACCCCGGACAAAGACATGCCCGAGGAAGGTATCATTGCCACCAAAACGCCGCAGGAAGCGGGCTGGCTGATCCAAACCATCGATTTTTCGCTCACCGACGAGGTACGGCGGGACGGTCATGTGTTTAATTTCAAAGATCAGGCGCGGATGATGCTGGGTCTTGCAGACGAATCGGTTTCGATTGTTTTCAAAACCTTATAAATACAAAATAGCGGCATCCAATCTGAATGCCGCTATCTCAACTCATTAAACCTCTATTTTGCAATCGTATTGGAAGTCGTGCCCGACAATTGATCCAGTCGCAATGCCAGCTTCGTCAACTGATCCTGAACCGCCTTACTATCTGCTTTGAAACTGGCATTTTCTGCTTCCAGTCTCGCATTCTGCTTCGCCAACTGCTTGACCGATTCGATCAAATGCGGTATCAGGCCTGTGTAATTAAGCGATTTGAAACCGTTGTCATCCGTTTTTACCAGTTCGGGGAACAGCGCCTCCACCTCCTGCGCAATCAGTCCGGTTTGTAGTGATGGGTCGCCGTTACCTTTCCAGTAATAGTGGTAACCTTGCAGGGCGGTAAGCTTGGAGAGACTCGCTGAAAGCGGTGCGAAATTGCGTTTGAGCCGGCGATCGGAAGATTGCGTGAGCGTGCCGCCCAGCGTGCCGTTTCCGGCGTTGTCAATCCAGAAACGCCACGCGCCATTGAGAAAAAAACCGATCTGGGCGTCTGTCTTCATGCCTACGAAGCCATCGACCACATTTTGGGAGTTATTAAATTGAATGCCGGATGTGGCACCATTGTGTCTGATGCGAATGCGTCCACCGACATCCAGCAGATATTCCGGCGCAACTACATTGTTGCCTATTCCGAAATTTCCGCTTCTTAGTAAAGTCAATGCACTTTTTCTGTCGTTTATCGATGTACCATTCCCTATTTGAAATAGTATATCATTTGGTTTAATGTTGTAAGAATCTCCGGACACATCAGTTGTTGCGTTAAACATGCCGGCGGCAAATTCGCCTCTAAAATGGCTAAACACTCCCTCTCCAATAGCCGTCCCTGCATAACCGGAAGCACTAACATTCAACCCAATAGCAGCAGATGCATTGTTACTTGCTACGGCGCCTTGACCAATTGCCGCAGACGCAGTTCCTGTTGCAGATGTCTCGATACCCATCGCCAAACTAAAATCTCCCTTCGCAATGTTATTGCCACCAAACGCTACGGATTTGTCTCCGATTTCCGAATCTTCCCACTTTCCGTTGAGCGCTTCGCCGGCACGGAAGGCTCCTTTACTAGGATACCAAATCAATCTCATTCCATCGCCAATCGCAGGCAGAGAATACTTGTGAATGTCGGGATCATTGGCTACATCTGGATCATTTAGGTCCACATCTGGTCCGAATTCAAATTTCTGAATAACCGGATACCCATCGTTCCATTTAGCGGCTTCCGCAGCCTGCATGGCATACGGGACACTGAGCATTTGCGTCGTGCCCAAATCCGTATACGTCGATCCGCCCGATGGGTCCATTTCAAGTTGAAGAAAGTACGGGAACGTCTTCCAGGATATGGTGGCAAGCTGGCCGCTTACCACGTTGCCGCCTCCGATCTGAACATTGAAAATACCGAACGTGTTGGTCTGGGCCGTATGCGTTTCCTGGTAAACCACAGTCCCGCCCGTCGTTTCAGCATGGATGGTCAGACGGACTCCGATCATTGCATTGACCACCACTTTCCCGTCGGGCTTACGCGCTACTCCCTGAAAACTGAACCGCTGAGGCGCCTGCGCAAAAATGAGCGTTACTTGAAGAATCAGAGTGGTACAAATTGAAAATGCTTTCATAGTCTGTGTAAAAAGTGTGGAAGAACTGGGTGTTGTGCGTGGCGGTCTGGTAAAAAACAGGTAGAGAAGCGGTCTATCCAAAAAATAATGTACAACGAGCAGCGGTGAATATACGATCGGCAAAATAGTGGCATATCCGTTAAACAGTAGGATTCTGCCAAGAGTCCAGAAATATCAATAATTGTACTTTTCTAGTATGTCCACATCGCTCATGATTTCAAATTCATCGCACATGAAAGCTATTTGGAAAGTGTCTTATTAGAAATAAAACAGGACGTAATAGAGTTTTATTTAAATGTAAATAATTATAAATCAATTAAATAGAAATACATAGCTCCCTCCTCAGCTATGTATTTCTAGCCATATACGCAAGTAAATGTAGCAGCATAAGTATTATTTTTACAGGAACGTATAGTACTATACAGCTTAGTAAAAAATACTTTATCAAATACTCTAAACTTTGATTATTTCAAGATATCCGGGGGTATATTGATGTATCAATATTCAGTCACTAAACGTCCTCTATCATGAAAACTTTTTACCTCTGGGTATGGTTTATCCTTGCCGCAATTTCCTTGCCCTTTAAGTCCCTGGCCCAGTGCGCATTGACCGACCCAGCAATTGAACTAAACAGTGTTTCCCCGAGTGGCGACAATTGCATTGTGAATGTCAACCTGTCTTTCACGATCGACAAAAACAATGGTAACAAGTTCACCTACGTGCACTTATGGGATCCGGCCAACTATCCCGATATCAATTATAAAAAAGCGCCGAAAGCAGACGACCTCGGCAAAGTGCTGGCTACGCTGGCTATCGACACGGACGGTGCGGTATCCCTATTATCTACATATAGTGCCGATGCCACCATAACACCGCTGTTTGCCGGATTGACTATCCTGGAAGAAGACCTGGGCGGCGGACTGGCCCGCGTAACCATCAATAACATCTCCTTTCCGGTGCCAGGCGCCTGCGAAAACCTTCCCACATTAAAAGGCGATGTATGGTCGAGCCAGGCAGCGGCGGAAAACGCGCCTGTCCACTGTTTTGTAGAGGGATTCAGCCTGCGTATCAGCGACCCCGTTATCACTGGTAAAATTAACTGTAACGAGCCCGACGGCCCCCGCACTTACGACCTCAGCATCATTACCACCAATCCTACGGCATTTTCCGTGACCTATAAGTTGTATCTCGACGACGGCGTGCTGGTAAACGGTGAAACAACTTTCAGTGCGGGCGATGAAGAAATATTTTCAAACGGCCCTCTCAACCTGTCGGCCTCTCAACCGGTCCAGAGCAAGGATGAGCCCTACAACTACGATTTCCTCGAAGACAAACGCACCATTTGGGTGGTACTTACAGGCCCGAGCTTGCCGAATGCCATCGTAGCGGAACTGAAAAATGGTTGCACCATTACATTACCCGTTACGCTTGCACGCTTCAAGGGATCGCTGCTCGACAATGCCGTAAGCCTTTCCTGGACAACCAGTGAAGAAGCAGGCAGCAGCCATTTCGACATCGAGCGCAGCGGTGACGCCAAAGAATTTGTTCAGCTTGGCCGCGTTCAGGCAAAAGGAAACTCAACGGCCACGCAGCAATACAAATACCTGGATTCCAAACCATTGGCCGGCAACAACTACTACCGTCTCAGGATGGTCGATGCGGATGGCCAGTTTGAGTACTCGCGCATGATTGCCATTGACAATGGCGCCAGCAGCGTTGCATTCGAGCTTTTGGGCAATCCGGTGGCAGGAAAAGAAATCAAATTCGTGCTAAAAAACGAGAATGCTTCGAATGTGAGCCTGTTCGATTTGTCGGGAAAAGCGGTACGGTTCTCCTTGTCGCAAACCGGCAACGAATTCACATTGAGACCCAAAAGCGGCATTTCTTCCGGCCTCTATATTCTTAAGCTGCAACGGAGCAACGCCGGTGCGATCAGCAAAAAGGTACTGGTTCCATAGTCCACCCCAGTTCGATTCAGAGCCCCGCCGAGCATTTCGGCGGGGCTTTTCTTTAATTACCCAGCGCGCGCTGCACGTCGCTCACGGAAACAGCATCGGCATCATTTCCGAAATTCCTGCGTATGTAGGTAAGCACCTGGGCCATTTCCTCCGGTTTTAGAAAATCGTGTTTCGGCATCAGGTCGTTGTAGGGCTTTCCTGCCACCTGAATGGGTCCTTCGAGCCCCTTGGCCACCACCTCTATCAGCCGCTTTTTATTGCCCGTCACCCATTCGGAGCCGGCGAGCGGAGGAAAGCGGCTGCCGTCGCCCAGTCCGTTGCGCTGATGGCAGGGTGTACAATAGGTATTGTAAATGCGCTGGCCCAGCTCCTTGGTTTTAATATCCAGGTTGTCGGCCGCTTCGTCGGGTGTGCGTATGTGCGCAAGCTGCTTGTGCTTTTCCATCGATGCGAGCTGCTTTGTTCCAAAGCTTTTCCGGTCGCCTTTGAACAAGATCCGCCATACTTTGCCTTTGCGCGAATCGGTAATGTACAGCGAGCCGTCCGGCCCCTCGGCAAGACCCATCGGCCTGAACTTCGCGTCGCTCACGTTGATAATCGGGTCGACGCCCGCGAAGCCGTCGGCAAAAACCTCCCATTCACCGGAGGGTTTCCCATTGCTGAACGGTACAAAACAAACGAAATAGCCCGCCTGAGGGTACGGCGCCCGGTTGGTAGAGCCGTGAAAGGCAATGAATGCGCCGTTTTTATACCGCGCGGGAAACTGGTTACCCTGGTAGAACAGCACATCATTGGGTGCCCAATGCCCCGGAAAGCCTATGAGCGGCTTTTGATATTTTGCCCCTTCTCCCTCCTTTTTACCATCCCCTCCATATTCCGGATTGAGCATTTTCTTGCCTTTCATCTGATCATAATAATAATACGGCCATCCGACGTTGGTACCCTGCGTTACTTTCACAAACTCCTCGGACGGAAGCACCGCACTCTGCCAGGCCGTGAAAAGCTCCGGAAACAGGCGGTGAAGGTTATCGCGGCCGTGAACGACCGCGTAAAGGCTCTTGTCCGCGGGATTCCAGCGCATTCCCACGATACTTCGCAATCCGGTCGCATACAAGGAGCCGTCGGCCTGCGTCTGCCCGGGCTTGTCCGCGCTGAATTTCCAAATCCCTCCGTGCTTTTCGAGGTCCGGACAAGGATTAATGCCGGGACTTCCGGGCTTTCCTCCCGGCGAATTCACCATATCCTGGCAGGCATCCGACGGTGCACCGAACGGCACGTACATATTACCCTGGTCGTCGAAGGCCATCGGTTTGGTGATATGCCAATGTGCGCCATGCTCGTGGTCGTCTTGGAGGATCAATTCTGTTTTTTCCTCCGGTAACAGCTGGCCTGGAACCAGTTTACTGCGATAAACGGCCAGGGAAGAGCTGTAATAAAGGTAGCCGTTCCGGATCGCGATCCCGTTGGCCAGACTGCTGTGGTCCTGATAATTCCCGAAGTTCCGCATGATGTCTGCCCTGCCATCGCCATTGGTATCTCTCAGGGCCACCGTGCCGCCTCCCTGCCCTTTGCCGAAATAGCGGAGCTTAATGTAAATGTCGCCATTACTGTTCACCGCAATGTGTCGCGCGAGGCCAGTGCTATCGGCTACCACGAGCGCCTCGAAACCTTCCGGTGTGGTAAGCCCGCCATTGTCGGCGTCCCCGGAAGGAAGCTGTGGCAAATGCGTGGCACTCGCAAATGCGAGTGCTATGAGTATCAGGCTCAGATATATTCCGGCCTTTTTGAATATGAAATGCATGTTATGTCCGGTTAAAATCCTTTTTTCTTTGCCACCAAACCGTTCAGATCCCACACCACTTTGCCCTGCCGGACCGTCAATTCGACTTCCAGCTTACGGTTGCCGTTGATCCTGGCCCCCGCGGAATCCATAAACCCGAAAACACCCTCCCGCAATCGGAACAGGACGATATCGGCGGGATTACCTTCCGCCAGGTTACCGAGCTCGGTGTGACCAATGGCCCGCGCCGTATTCCAGGTAGCTATTTCCACCACTTGTTCCAGGGAAAGGCCCATCGCCATAAACTTTGACATGACATTGGCCATATCCTTCATAGCCGAGTTCATGCTGAAACGGTGCAGATCGGTACCGAAGGAATTGGGATAAAAACCCTGCTTTACGGCCGGCACAGCCTGATCGAACCAAAAGCCGGCGCCGCCATGCCCCAGATCGAACAACACGCCCCGTTTCCGGGCTTCAAGCACGAACGTGCGCACCTGCCCATTTTCACCAACAATGGGCATGCGCTCCCGGATATGTTCGAAGCTGTGGGTAATGATGTCGCCGGGGCGCATTTTGGCCAGCTGGCTCTCCAAGTTATACTCGGGCAAATGGCATTCTACAAACAGCGGTTTACCGGCCCGCTCCGCCGCACGGAGCGCATTGTCGAAAGGGTCCCATTCTTTGCCGTTGTAATGGCCGATCTTCACCCCTGTGATGATATCAGGATACCGCTTCATCACGGCGACCGCCGAATCGACATTCATATCCTGCAAATCCTGCTCATGCGCCGCGCCGGTCATTCCGCCGCCCGAAATGTTGAGAAAGGCAAGAATACGTGTTTTCGACTGATCGATCACCTGCTGTTTGAATAGCGGAAAACTCCGCCAGCCCGACGTGCCGGCATCTACCACGGTCGTCACACCCGACCGGAATGTGAAGTCGTCCGGCGAAACGCTGTTGACGCCATTGGCAAACAATCCCGCCTGCGTGCCCACGAACACATGCGTATGCGGGTCGATGAAGCCGGGCGTGAGGTAAAGCCCTTCCGCATCGATCACCTGTACAGCGGTCTCATTGATTCCCGCCGCAACTTTCAGGATCTTACCTTCACCGATCGCAATATCCATCCGGCGATGGATCGAATTTGCGGGGTCGATCACGTGCGCGTTCCGTATCAGGAGCTCGTACGGCTGCGCAAGTGCGCCAAGCGACAGCCACAACAACAGCAAGACACCCATCCCATGGGCACCGCGAATGTTGGAGAAAATACTTTTCATACCGCTTACTTGCCCTGCATTTCAGATTCCCACTGCGCCGCGCTGATCCCGTTCAAATCCCATACGACCTTGCCTGCCCGAAGTGTCAGCTCTGCTTCCAGCTTCTTATCGCCTTTCATTTTCATTCTGCGTGCATCGATAAACCCAAAATCGCCGGTACGGACGCTGAAAACCGTAATATCGGCTTCCGAACCCACGCTCAGGCTGCCGAGGTCCGGGCGTTTAATCACCTGTGCCGGGTTCCAGGTCACGCGCAATATGGCGTCCGGCAATGGCACGCCCATATTGAGGAATTTGGAAATGACATTATCGAGCCCCTTCATACCGCCATTCATGCTGTCGGTATGAAGATCGGTACTGATCACATTTGCCAGAAACCCCTGCTTGATGGAGGGAACAGCCTGCCGCCAGGCGAATGCGCCGCCGCCATGACCGACATCGAACACCAGGCCTTTCTTCTGCATTTCGAGCACAAAAGGCTTCACTTTGCCCTGCTCGTCCACCACTGTCTCACGGTCGTTGGGCCCGTGCGCGTAGGTATGCGTGAAAATATCGCCGGGTCTGAGGTATTCCCGAAAAAGCTTTTCAATCGACAGCGGAGGACGGTGCTCGCCAAAATCGACCATAACCGGCACATCAGCCAGCTTTCCCGCCTCGACGGCCCGCTGTACCTGGCTGTAATCGCCCCAGTAATGCGCGGATTTGATGCCCACAATGATGCCGGGATATAGCCTTTTGATCATGTTGGCCACCATCTGCGGGTTCATATCACTCAGGTCCTGCTCTTCATAGCGGCTCGCCATTCCCGTGCCGACGATATTGAGGAAAGCCAGCACGCGGGTCTGCGCGCGATCGATTGTTTGCGCCTTGAAAAGTTTGAAGTTTCGCCAGCCCGAAGATCCGGCGTCCACCACCGTGGTAACTCCGGTACGAAATGTAAAACCGTCCGGCGCGACGCTGGTACCCGCATTGGCAATGTAGGCATCCGGTGTAGTACCGTTGAAAACATGCGCATGCATATCAATGAAGCCCGGTGCAACGTACATTCCACGCGCCTCGACGACCTTTTTGGCATCCGAGGGCGGAATGGCCGTCGCCACCTGAACAATTTTGCCGCCAGTCACGGCCACATCCATGACGGCGTCGATACGATTTTTAGGGTCAATGACATGACCGCCTTTGATCAGCAGGTCGATCGATTGGCTGTAAGAGGTTCCGGAGAACAGCGGGACCAGGAGAAGTGCAACGGAAAACCGGATGCACTCCGTTCGAAAGCGGAGCAATTTGAAAATGTTCATGAGAGGTTCAGGATAATTAATACTATTGAAAGCATCCTCCCGGCATTTTATAGTCTCCCATTTTGGAAAAACTCAAAACAACCAACTATCCTTTCGCACAATGCAATTATCACCAACGAATGCAGACCACCCATGCCGGCTGACGGAACGTCGGCACAAACGCCGCTATATCGCCTATGGTGCGCCGGTATAGCTGCATTTGGTCCAGATCACCTATCACAACCCGACCGGTTGCCCGACAGCGTGACGGGAAACATATAATGACGTCCGTTCGCTGACAACCCGATTACCTGACCAAGGTGAACCAGCTTGAAGCAGCCACGATCGGTACTTGCACGGAAATCGCCCTGCGGAGCTGGCCAAACCAGTTCCACAGGGCGATCGACTACCCGCTAAGCCAATTTTTCCCTGAAAAAGTCGATCGTGCGCTTCCAGGCCAGTTCGGCGGCCGCCTTATCGTAACGGGGAGTCGTGTCGTTGTGAAAACCGTGGTTTGTTTCGGGATAAATGTATGCCGTATACTCCTTGTGGTTTTCCTTCAATGCCTTTTCATACGCGGGCCAGCCTTCGTTCACGCGCGTGTCCAGGGCAGCATAATGCAGCAGCAACGGTGCTTTGATCTTCGGAACGTCCTCCGCAGCCGGCTGCCCGCCGTAAAACGGTACCGACGCCGCCAGGCCGGGGATCCGTACCGCCATCATATTTGCAATGGCACCGCCAAAGCAGAATCCCACTACTCCGATTTTTCCATTGCAATCCTTATGGTTTTTCAGGTATTCATAAGCTGCAATGAAATCCTCCTGCATTTCATTGCGGTCGCGTTTACTCTGCAATTCGCGGCCTGCGTCGTCGTTGCCGGGATACCCACCCAAGGGCGAAAGCGCGTCCGGCGCAATCGAAATAAACCCGGCCAGGGCAGCCCTGCGCGCGACGTCTTCGATATGCGGGTTCAGGCCCCTGTTTTCATGGACAACCACAATGCCGCCCAGCTTCCCTTTGGCCTCCGCAGGCTTCGACAGCAAGGCTTTGATTGTCTTTCCGCCTTTCGGAGAATCGTACCGGACATAATCCGATTGCAGCCGCGGGTCGCCCCCATGAACCTGAATGGCACCCTGGTAATCGGGCATCAGAAAACTCATCAGCGAAGCCACCGTTACGCCTCCCACCGCATAGGCCGACAAGCTTTGCACGAAATTGCGGCGATCGATGCGGTTGTGGGCATAGTCGTCGTAGAGGTCAAAGACCTCCTGTTTGACATCTTCCTTTCTGAGCTGGTCCATTTGTCTGCGTATCAGGTTTGCGGTGAAAAAATCGATTCAATAAAGCTCTTAATTTACATCAAATAGCTGCCTGTACCAAACCCTGAAAAGTCAAATGTTGCCTTACTGACCTACGGGCCATAAGCATAAGGGTATGTGAAGACAAGCGCCAGTTATTTAAAGGCAGTAAATAAGCAATAACCTTAAAATCAATTGGTTAAAAAAACCGATTAATAAAGTACATCTGATCTTACCTTGAAAGAATAGTAGAGCAGCATTATTCTTGAATAAAGCCATCACCGCTTCCTAAGGCTTCGAATAACCGCCAGGGATCGCGCGTGCCAGGTCTTCAATCACCAAATCACTCCGGCGCTCGATCCCTGGCAAAATAAGGTGGGAAGCCGTATCAAAAAACAACGAATCTGGAAGTTCATAGCGCTCGGGTTCCGCGATGACAGGCAAATGGTTCTTTTTAATTGATTGATAGATCTTGTCGATCATGGGCTTTTGATTGACAAACGAAGTCGACTGAAAGACAGGTGGCAGAAGAAGCATCGTTGCTTTTTTACCCTTGACAAAATGCTGAAAATCGATGAGGAGCTTTATAGCTTCGGGATTAACTTGTTGATCTTCGCTCACCTTTTGCCCCGGATTGAATTTCTTGCCCGGCATGGTCCAATGCACATAAGCATCCCCGTAGCTGTTGAATGCTTTACGGTCGTAAACGCCGACCGGTCCGATACGACCTGGCTCTTTGGATAGTTTCAATTTCGTGGCAGCATAAAATGGAATGAAACGCATGAGGTGCAGCCATTGCTTGATATCAATCTCCTTCCTGCTGTCGGGATACACATCGAAGAGAACTGAAACCAATTCTATATTCCCGTAAAAAGTGTCGGTATAATATTGGCTGTACTCCGGAATCACTACAACAATATCCCCTTCACGAATATAAGGTTTGACGTCAGTCAGATAGAACTTCATCCCCAGGCTTGCGTGCAAACCTGCATTGATCACCGGAATATGCAGCGCATCCTGGATCCGCTTACTGTCCAGCCCGTAGGCGACATTCGAACCGCCGATAACAACGATTCTCGGGCTTCCCGCTGCCAGCCCGTCAGTTCTGCGTAGCATTTCGTGTTTGTCCAATAAAGCACCCAGCATGTTATGCTTTGCAATCGGATTAGGCAAAATAAAAAGTGCTACGGCCAACAGCAAAAATGCCAATCCGGCAAAAAATCCAGTGTGTGTGATGTATCGCCTCATAGTCAAAATTGAAAATAAATGAACTCTTGATTCTGTCTGTAATTCGCCAGACAGAGCATCAGAAGTAACAAGTACATTCCCCAGCGAACCACGAAGTACCGTAGACGTAACCTCTCTAAGGCGTGGTTGCTCCTACGCTCTAGCCACTCGATACCGAACATTAAAACGATAAATAGGATCAGCGCCTGATACCCGCTATAAAGCGGCAATGAGAAAAGCGATTTACTGGCAATACCCCCGAAATACTGGCCGGCCTTGGTGATGTTTTCCGCCCGGAAAAGTATCCAACCGATGGTTACAAGCGTGAAGGTGACGATCATTTGAAATGCTTCGCGAATGGTGGGCAACAATCGACCTGCCGCTTCCGGGCCTACATTTTTACGGTTTTTGTCAAATATTAGCAAGGGAAGGAATAACAGCCCGTGATATATACCCCAGACAACAAACGTCCAGTTTGCTCCATGCCAGAAACCGCTCACGGTAAATATGATCATCGTATTGCGGATCGTTTTGAGCTTGCCAAACCGGCTTCCGCCCAACGGGTAATACAGGTAATCCTTGAACCACGATGAAAGCGATATATGCCAGCGCCGCCAGAACTCGGCAATATCCCGTGAGAAGTAAGGGAAGTTAAAGTTTTTCAGCAGCTCAAATCCAAATAGCCGGGCCGTACCAAGCGCGATGTCGGAATAACCAGAGAAGTCGCCGTAAATCTGGAATGCAAAAAATAGTGCACCAACTACCAACGTACTTCCGCTATAATTCCCGGGATCGCTGAAAATCGGTGAGGCGTAAGCCGCGCAGCCATCGGCGATCACCACCTTCTTAAAAAAGCCCCATAACATCTGGCGAAGCCCGTCCACGGCTTTGCAGTACTCAAATGAACGCGGACGTTCGACCTGCGGGAGCAGGTGTGTCGCGCGTTCGATCGGTCCTGCCACTAGAAGCGGGAAAAAGCTCACAAAAAGCGCGTAATCTATGAAATTGGTCGTAGGTTTAATTTTTCTTCGATAGATATCGAACACATATGAAAGGCCGTGGAACGTGTAGAAGGAAATTCCGATCGGCAGGATAATATCGAGCATGTTGGAATAGGCCTGCAAGCCATTGGAAGAAAGCAACTCGGCGAACGATTCAACAAAAAAGCCGAAGTATTTAAAATACGCCAGGAATCCCAAATTAATCGTCACACTGGCAATCAGCCACCGCTTGCGCCCACCTTGTGATTTTGAATTATGGATTTGAAGCCCGCTGTAAAAGTCAAGTAGTGTAGAAAAGACAAGCAATCCGAGAAAACGCCAGTCCCAGCAACCGTAAAAAAAATAGCTGGCAACGAGCAGCAAGATGTTTTGATACTTTACCGTTTTCTTCGGCAAAAGCCAATACAGTATGAAAACGATGGGTAGAAAGAGCGCAAATTCGATCGAATTAAATAACATATTGTATGTCGATTCCAATGTCTCCGGAGGAAACAATAGTGTGGTAAGGTTGTTACAAAGTAACGGCCTCACGACGGATTCGCGCGCCCCGCAGACTAACCCCTATGAGCCGTTAACTCATTGGGGCAGTACTTGCAGTCATATTTTGCAAAGCAACCTTGCGGCTATCAAAAGAACTTGTGTGTTGGTGTGTGGTATTTTGTTTATCATTACAATGATCCCGTTGGCCGGTTTCGGGCAAAATCAACGGCTCCATATCACCACTACGTCTTCCGGAGAGTACCACAAAAATCCCAGGACTTCGATCTATCCCGCATTTGTCGATAATATCTCGTACCAGTCGTGGACAGAAGCCGGGCCGTCCCCCTTTTTCCAGTTGGTAGTAGAAGGGGGCGTGCCTCCCTATTCCTGGGAATTGGCAGGTGGCACACTGCCAAAGGGACTTGAAATGGATAAGAGCGGAAAAATCAGAGGCATGGCAAGTAAGGAAGGCAACTACACTTTCACTGCCAGAGTAACCGATTCAAAAGGTGCGACCACAACCAAGGCCCTCAACTTAGAAGCAGCGCCCTACCGGTCGAAATGGTTCGCCGATGCCAAATTCGGGCTCTTTATCACCTGGGGCGCATACAGCGCGCCGAGTCTCAAAGGCAAGGACGGTATTGCGCAATTTGAAAAGAGAATTACGAAATTCAACGCTGACCAATGGGCTCAGAAGGTCGTCGATTTGGGCGGCAAGGTACTAACGGCCAACGTGAAGGCAGGTGATGGCGTGCGCCTGTGGCCATCCACGTCACCCAGTAAGCTCGAACTCAAAACATCGCGTAACATTGTGAAAGAGCTGATAGATGCCTGTCACAGAAGAGGCGTTCACTTTATTGCTTACATCGCCCCCGACAATGGCTGGAACAAAGACCTCATCGACACTGCTCCTGACGGAACTTACGGAACGCTGAACCTGGGTCTTGTCAAAGAACTAATCGCGCTTGGCGTCGATGGTTTTTGGGTAGATATGACTTCCGCAACTGAACTGTATCAGGGATTTGATTACAACTGGTTTCCCTGGGATAAAATGATTCCTATTATGCGTACCAACAATCCAAAGGTCATATTTGCCAACAATACAGGTCTTGGCTTCGGAGGAACGGTACTGCAATACCCCAATACCGACGTAATCGTCTATGAAGGTGGCATGTCTTCCCAGGAATCGGCATTGGAAGTGGCAAAACCAGCCACGGTGAAAAAGAAGCTGGCGCTCGAGGTCGACAATCTGCTGGACAACACCTGGTCGTGGCGGGAAGATCCGAAACTCAGGTCGCCAAAACCTGTGGATATGATCATTAGAAATATCAAAAAGAACTGGGACGTCGGCGCGACTTACATGCTAAGTTATCCGATTACCGCCGACGGCGACATTTTCCCCGGGCTTTACCAGGAAAAGCTTAATGAGATCGCCCGTTTTGTGAAGAAAAATCAGGGATGGAGTGCAGCACCCCAGGCCTCTCTCCCGGATACAATCGATTATAAGGGCAGTCTAAAACTCGCACTCACCGCCTCTGCACGTTCGAAGATATATTACACCGTCGACGGGAGCCGCCCTAGCAGTGCAAGCAAGGTCTACAAAACGCCTGTGACCCTTACGCAAACCACGAGGGTGCAAGCGATAGCCGCCGAGCCAGGCAAACCTATCAGTAAGCTGTTCGACCAGACATTTACAGTCATTAATACACCAAAAGCCACAGCAGCAAATGCCCGATCGGCCACACCTGCACCGGACACAGGAACACTTGCAGGTAAAACGGAACCCAACGGCTTTTACAGGGGCATGCGCATTACCGTTGGCCCGACTCCTATCAAAATTACGGAAATAGGCCGGAAACACCTGTCCGGGAATAACGGCAGGCATTCAATCATCATCAAGCGCTATGTAGACGATTATCCGATCGTGACAGCATCCCTCAACACAGCCAGTCTGCCGGTCGATGCAGATGGTTATCAATACGCTCAAATACCGCCGACAATACTGGAAGCGGGCAAATCCTATGTGATCGGCATCCAGGAGAACAATACCGACAAATTTCTACCAGAAGATTTCAAGAACATTCCCGGCACCGACGACTACCGGCTCATTAGCTACAACATATTAAGCCCACAGGGTACTAAACATCCGATCGTCGACGACAAGATCGGTCAGCTGCTCAGTATTAAATACGAAAGAGCCGGTTCCAAAGGCATGAAACCTAATATCACACTTGGGAAGCAGGCATTTCTGCGCTCTAACAATGACACCGGCCTTGGCCCGGCGAGCCAAATCTATTTTGCCGAAAACGGCATTGACGGCGACCCTGCCACCATGGCCCAAGCCGGCGGACAATATCCCTGGACGCTGCTGGTGGATTTGATGAAAGTCGAAACTGGCATTACGGAAACGAAAATCACATTCGGCAAAACGGCTTTCTCAACCGACTTTCAGGTAATGGCATCGCCAGATAACAAAAGCTGGACCACATTGGCGCATAAAACGGACAACTCCGATTTGGATATAGACCTGAAATTCAACCCTATTGATGCCCGTTACTTCAAAATCAGGTCACTTAAACCTGAGAAAAGCGGGGACAAAGGGGGATCTATGGGAATACTGGAATTTGAAGTGTACAAGTAAAGCAGGACCTGCGCAACCGGGTTGTAATGATAGTCTTATCCATTGGCGGCTATTCGGTAGGGTTGCAATTATTTAAAGGCCCAAAAATACACAATTAACTCATTGACAGTTAGTTGAAAATACGTTAAATAAATCCCCTACACATTCTACAATTCCCTCAAAATAAAATGGATACGTTTGCCAGCGTTGTAACGCCAGGTATCCTTACAGCTTGCGACCACATCTACTCAGCTTCCGCCCCTAAAATATTCAGATCACCCCGATCCGCTTAAAATCTGATTAAGCCAGGTTGGCCAGCACCCAGCACTTCCGGGCAACAGGACATCTTTTTCCGACATACCTCTCATTCATTTCAATGATCTGAAAAGAACAGCGGACTTGTCATGCCCTGAACACTCAATCATTCACCACTATTTTAACATGGTCATGAACAACCTTTCTACACAAAAGACGCTAAAGACGTTTTTCGCGGCGGCATCAAACAACATCAGCACATTACTTTCCAGTCTGATTCTCTTTGCAAGCTTCAATTCATTTGCACAGAACGTAGTGTACCAAACCTTGTACACCGGCGCGACCTTCGATGGCCGGGCAATTAATCAAAGTTTACCGGTCGGAAGCATTTTGGGGAGCGGCGGCACCGCGTCGGGGGGAGCAACTTACGCAGTCGCTTTGGCCATACCGCCCGGGACAAATGGTATTGCCCCTTCTGTATCGATCAACTACCATTCTATGGCTGGAAACGGTGTCCTGGGGCAAGGCTGGGAGATTGGAGGGTTGTCAAAAATTACCCGCACCGCTCGGAATATGTATTTTGATAATGAGGTAAACCCGGTTATCATGACGAACAGCGACCGGTTGGTGCTGGACGGTTCCAGGCTGATTGCCAAAGCGGGCAATTATGGAGAGCCTAATACAATCTACGGGACCGAAAGCGAGAACTTTGCAACCATCACCTCCAAAAATACGCAGGGGAACGGGCCGGAATGGTTTGAAGTAACTACCAGAGACGGCCTCAAAATGGAATACGGAAACACCCCCGATTCCAGGCTTACAGGTCAGTTCGCAACCGTACTTACCTGGGCGCTCTCGCGCATTCTGTATCCGGATGGGAATTACATCAGTTTCAAATACAAGACCGGCGTCGGATTCGCATTGCTGGTCGACGAGATCAACTATACCGGTAATGCGGCACAGGGGTTGACACCTTATAATCAGGTCAAATTTGACTACAAGATCCGCACCATTGATGAAAATGCAGGCTTTGAAAACGACACAAAGGTCGAAAGCAAGTATTTGCTGGACAAGGTTACCACAAAGGCCGAGGGCGCGACTGTCAGGACTTACCAGTTCGATTACGGGCATGACAATATCAACTCCTATTTAAAAGAGGTCATCGAGGCCGGAACCGACGGCACGCAGCTCAACGCCACTATTTTCAAATATGGCGACCCGCCTGCCGAATTCAGTACAGTAGACACAGATGGGTACGACTATCCTTCGTCGACCACCATTACCGGAGATTTCAATGCCGACGGGTTGACGGATTTCCTGGAAGCCAGCCTTATCCCGAACCCTGCCGTATACAGGATGATCGTTTATGTTAAATACCCGGCCTACATCGGGCAACCGAATAGCTTTTTTGTAGATAATGTCACCGAAGCTCCCGTCACTTACAGCGTCGTCAAAAAGCAAAGTATCCCCAACTCGTTCGACTTTTTGGCTTATGATTTCACAGGTGACGGGGCCGACGATGTTTTAATGACCAATGTTGCCGGTTCAGGCCAAAACCGCACATTAACCAGCCTCCGGATTTACCGCGCCGTCCAGAATTACGACTGGCAAACCAATGCACAGCCAGCTATTCAGTTTGATCCGCTGAATATTTCCCCCTACGCGGGCTATTCCAAAATCCATCCGAGCGGCCACTTCATTTTCCCGGGTGATTATGATGGCGACGGCATACAAGACGTACTGACCATGCTGGGTAGCAATGCCGTCAACTACAATTGCCACCTCTATAATGGCAAAGTTCAGCCGGATTTCGGGTCGATCGTTATTTCAGGTGTATTCGCATTAGCGGTAAGCGACTGGCCCACCGCCGACAAAGTCCACGTCGTGGATTTCAACGGTGACGGCAAAAGCGACATCATGCTGATCAAAGGCTTTGGGAAATCAGATATCTATCATGGCTGGCAAACAGCAGCACCTTCGAATTTCGATGTCTACTATGGAAAGGGCTATTCAAGTACCGGGGCTAACTTTCATCGTATAAACAGCACTTATGCAGTAAATCTGGGAGCACCTCCTCCGATGATTGGCGATTTCAATGGTGACCACCGGGCTGATATTATTAATTTCAAGAATATCTTTAATCCAATGGATGTCTTCTACTTCAAAAAAGAAGGCAGAGAGAACTTTCTGGAAAAAGTAAAAAGCGGCTATAACCATGTTACCGAATGGGTTTACAAGAAGCTGACCGACGAAAACGGCTTCCATATCCGGGGAAATCTCTCCGCTTACCCGCTCAACGCGATCCAGCCACCGCTCTACGCCGTTTCCGATTTCAAATTGCAGAATGGGATTGGGGGTATTAACACCATTCAATACACGTACGAAGCAAGTAAGCTGCACCGGGCAGGCAAGGGTTTCCTGGGGTTTGGCAAGATAACGGCTAACGATCTGGCGACAGGGATCAAAACCATTTCAGAAAATGAATTCAACACCACTTACTACACAGCCATCCCCTACCGGACTTCGGTCCATCTCGCATCCACAAACGCGCTGCTGAGCCAAACCACAAACACTAACACATTTGTCTCCCCAGCAGCGAAACGCTTTTGGGTACAAACGACCAATATCCTCGAAAACAAGACATTGGAGGGTCGGACGACAAACGCGGTAAATGTTTACGATAACTTCGGCAACATTACGCAAAGCACTGTTAATGATGGTGTGGAAACCGCTGTTACCAACACGGTTTACGGTGCTTATCCGGCCGGTGTGCTCAACAAGCCCACGTCTGTCACAATTTCGAATACCAGGTCGGGGCAACCTGCTTATACGGTTTCAACGGGTTTTGGATACAACGGCATTGGCCAGCTTATTTCGAAAACCGATTTTAGCGGATCGCCCAAAAATGTAGTCACGACCTATGAATACTTCCCGCTGGGTAACCTGAAAAGACGACCATCACCCCCAATGGCCCGGGTGCCTCCGCGGCACGAAATACCTCGTCGGTATACGATCCGAAAGGCCGTTATGCTTTGTCCAGTGTCAACGAGCTTGGGCAGACTTCCAGCGCTACCTATGACGCCAGATGGGGCAAGCCGTTGACCTCGGTCGGCGTCGACGGGCTGGTTACAACGTACCAATATGATGTATTCGGAAGGCCTGCGGTTACGCTGCCCCCGGCTCCGGCGGCGTACAGCATTACGCAAAGCTATGGATGGGACCTGGCTGGTGGCGCTGTCTGGTACAGCCTGGTTTCGCATCCCGGTAAGCCCGATGTCAAAATATGGTATGACCTCGTAGGCCGCGAGGTCAGAAGAGAAACCGAGGGTTTTGGCAACCAGGCCGTTACACAAGTTCAGACCTACGACGCGAGAGGCAATGTCGTTTCCTCAACCCAACCCTACAAAGCAGGGGAAACATACATTACGACGACCACGCAATTCGACCAATATAACAGGCCAACTACCATCAACAGCGGCGCATTGGGCACAAAAACGATCAGTTATGCCTATGCAGCAGGCGAACTTACCACTACTATAACCACCCTGGCGGGAACGACCTCACAGAAGACTGATGCGAGCGGGAAGGTAACCAGTTCGACAGACGATGGCGGGACATTGGCCTACACCTATTTCAGCCATGGAGGGATAAAGGAAATCAAAAACGGCGCCGTAACGATTGCCAGTAGCCAATACGACACCTACGGCCGCCAAATCCAGCTGACCGACGCCAATGCGGGCGCCACGAATTATGAATACAATGCGTTGGGTGAGCTGGTAACGCAGACGAATGCTAACGGGGCCGCTTACGCATTGACTTATGATGCAGCGGGCAGAATCCTCACCAGGGCAAAAGCCGGGGAGCCTGCTACCACCTACCAGTACCGCGCTTCGGGGAACGGGATCAACCAGATTGAAAAAGTGACCGGCTTTGCAGGCAACCTCGAAGAATACACTTACGATGGATACGGCCGGATGCTGACGAGCAAGGAAACGGTGGACGGCAATCCCTACATTACCACTTATGCTTATAACAATTATGGAGACATCGCTTCGGTGCTGTACCCTTCCGGATTTGGCACCAATCACGCCTATGATGGAAACGGATACCCTACCACGATCAAGAACACCAACAGCTCGGTAACCCTTTACACCAATACCGGCATGAATGGCCTGGGCCAGAACACGGCTTACGCATTGGGCAATGGCAAAACTTCGGTGATCAATTACGACTATGGCATTCCCAAGCTGTTCAGCACCGCCGGTGTGCAGAACCTGGAACTAACCTGGGACTATACCAAGGGTAACCTGACCAAACGCAAGGATTACATTAAAAACAGGGAAGAAAGCTTCACTTTCGACAACCTCAGCCGGCTGCTTACAGCCACGGTGGCAGGCAAGCCCGCGCAGACGGTCACCTACGAACCTTCGGGCAATATTGCTTCTAAAACTGATGCCGGGCAGCAGTTCAGCTACCATCCTGCCAAGCTCAACGCACTCGCGGGCATCATTGCGCCTACCACCGCGCTGCCCATGCTCACGCAGGACGTTACCTACACCGCCTTCAACCAGCCGGACAAAATCACCGAAAACGGTTCAGGGCAGCCGTACGAGCTTACCTACACCTATGGCGCCGACTACCAGCGCATTAAAGGTGTCATGAAAAAGAACGGCGCATTAATCAATACGCATTACTATTTCGGAAGCTACGAAAAGGACATCACCACCGGCGTACCCGACAAGCACCTGCATTACATTCACACGCCCGCAGGACTCTCCGCCATCGTAATCCGCGAGAGCGGCACAGACCAGTATTACTATACCTACACAGACCACCTAGGCTCGCTACTGACATTAACCGCACCTAACGGCACCGTCATCCTCGACCAAAACTTCGACGCCTGGGGACGGTTGCGCCATCCGGCTAACTGGGATTATGTAAATGTACCCGCTCCCACCAGCTACCTGTACCGTGGCTTCACCGGCCACGAGCATTTGACGAATTTTAATTTGATCAATATGAATGGACGGATGTATGATCCGGTGGTGGGAAGGGTGCTGAGTCCTGACAATTTTGTGCAAAATCCGTATTCTACACAGGGGTACAACAGGTATAGTTATGTGATGAATAATCCATTGAAGTATACGGATCCGAGTGGACAGGTTGTCTTTATCATTCCTCAAATAGGTTTTGGGAAAAACGGATTTAGCCTTGGATTGGAAATCGGCGTTGGCATACCTGGCGTTCTCAGTGCCTCCGCAACTGCCGGATATAATTTTAAAAGTGAAAAAGGCTACTGGTCTGTGCAAGGTTCTGTCTACGGTATTTATGGAGGTTACGGTTCGTCTGGCTGGTTCGCGGGATATGGCTATCGATATGCCGGACTCAGCATAGGTGTCGGCTACGGAGCTAATGAAGGTTGGAATGCTGGATTAAGTTATGGTGGAACTTACAACAACTTCAATGGGTCTGCCGGAATTGGATGGAGTCAAAAAGGTGGCTTTGATTGGAATATTACAGGTGGCTACACCTTCAACATCGAAAAGCCAACCCATACCAAGATTGGCGAATACAACTTGGCGGGTGCGCCGGAAAACGGGTTGAAGCAACGAGGCGGCTTTGACTGTCTGATTTGCGCAAGTGAATATCTAGATCAAATGTCAAATGGCAGAAGCTACGAAGACATATCGGCAGCCGTAGGGGATTTCTACAATCCCAATGCAGGAACAAATACCATGGAAGCCCTTAGAGCCCTGTATGGAGAAAACAATGTGGCGGGCTATGCTCAGATAAGCCCGTTAACCATTGGTCGCCAATTACAAAGTGGAAACCCCGCAATAATGGCCCAAAACAACAATCATGCAATTGTTCCTACAAGAATTGAGCAATGGCAGAAAACCTACAAAAGTCATCTCCCCAAAACCTATTTCAAAATTAAATATATGAATCCAGCAACCGGAGGCTTTGATCATTTTAAAACGAACCGGACAATTACAATTCCTACTTTTATTATAAATTTCAGCAGGTAACTTATCATGAAAACAACACTTGTATCCATTCTATGCTTAGTTCTCGTTCAAAGTTGCATTGCGCAAGACTTTCTAGAAATTCAGAAGAAATTAAACGCTACGGCAAAACGAAGAATACGAAAAGAACTGATAAGGTCACTCACCCATAACAACTGGATGACTAGACCAGAGGCATATGCCTTAAAAACAACAGTAAAGATAATACCTGTCCTCTCATTTACAATTACACCAAAAGCAATTGAATACGACTCTACCAAAAAAATAATTCAATATATACAACCAAATGAAAACTTCCCATTCGAGTTTGCAATATTCTCCAAAAAAAATAAATTCCAGGCCACGCTCAACTGCTTCAATATCATATACTACTCTGATTGCGGCCCATGCAACTACAATGACTTTATCGAAGAAAAAGATCGGGACTACAACTACGAGATACAGGTATTTTTCAACACAATACAGGTAAAAAAGTGTAGCTTGCTGTTCACCGTTCAATTTTTCAGAAACGCCATTTGGTTCATTCAAAGTAACAATATTATGATATATAGCATTGAAAACAGATCCATTTATAGTCCAGACGAATTCATATCCAAGCACTGTTCAATCAAGACCATCAGAGATCTATCCCAAGGAAAGTTAAATTCATTTTGCAATTAAGTTCAGATAGCAACCCCGTTGCATTCAAATCTAAAATTAAATCATAGGTATGCGATGACTCAACATACGATCAAAATTCATTAAATCTATAAAATCAGTAATGGATATTTATATCTTTTCACTAAATTCAGATGCAAACAGATAACAAATCAATAGATAACATTTCAAACATTGCTGTTTCGGTATAGAACATTTCTCCGATAAATCACTATCAGCTCCATTTAATAACCCCTTCTATCTAGTCAAATAATTATTATTTAACTTACAACATATAAAATTTCAAACACCAAAAAGTTTTAGCAAATTATATATACAATTTCGAACAGATCCGAAACCATAGTTTACAGGCTGGCGCAAAAATTTTGGTCTAACTGGTCAATGGTTTACGGCAGGATCTGGTTGTCATTTTATTTGCCTACAATTAAAAGTGTATGTCTTGAATAAAATACATTCATCTTACTCTACACACATGAAAGCATTATCATTCCTGTTCAGCATGTTGATCGCTCACTTAACACAAGCCCAGATCAGCCTTACCCTTGACACCAAATGCGTCGATTTCAATCCTGTATTTAAAGAAGTGGAAGCTATTGACATGCGTGACGGTCAGAAGTTACTGGGCTTCATACACAAAGGCTTTACCAACCGTCCGGAACAAATTACCTTCGATGGCAATATCGCCGACAGCGTCGCCCATTTTTTCAAAGCGTCAGATACACGCTCGTCTAATTCCAAACAACTCGTACTCATCCTGAATGAGCTATTCATGAATGAGAATACAAACAGCGTTCCGGAAATCGGAAGACTAAAATTATCGGCAAGACTATTTATAAAAAATGATTCGGGAGCATATTCCGAGCTATTGACGATAGACAGTATTTATACAGTCAAAGGATTTGATGTCACAAAAAAGTTATTCAGATTGGTAAGTGATGAGTTTTGCAATATATCGAAAATTGCCGCAATTAGCGAACCCAATCCAAATAGTCATACACTAACTCGCCACGACCTAGAACACCTAGATAGTTTAGAAATCAGTAAAATACCTATATTTTCGAATGAGAGGCCTGTGTCGGGCGTTTTCAAAGACTATTCGCATTTCAAGATAAACAGACCGGACATTGAAGCAGAAATTATCGTCGAAAAGTCAAGAAAAGGGAAGTTAACGGCCTACCGAATCTTTGGGGCCAGAAGAAAGAAAGTTCAGCTGACAACTAATGGATTCTATGCTATATCCGATGGTATGAACTTATTCAAAGCTACTCCGGAAGGTCTTTTCAAGATAAATAAAATCGGCCAAAAACTATTCTATGATCGACCTGGATCCTTTACTGATCCCAGCAATGTCGGCATATACTTTGGAATGGCTGGCGCTATGCTTTCCTTTTCGCTTTCTCCGCACAAAATCAATCTATTCAGGTTCAAAATCAACCATCGGAGGGGAAATTCGATCCCGGTAGGTATTGTAGATTAGCTTAGGTGTTAAATAATAATAGCAAATCCAATGAAAGCAAAAGTCACAATCCTGTTTTTCGCTACAATCCTTACACAACTATTCATGGCTTGTTGCGACTGCCCGGATACTAATGAAATTCAATACAAATTTGAATATGCTACGGCTTACAACCTGGATAATTCCGGAGAGTTTCCGGTAGTATCTGAAAGTCCAATTTTAAAAAATGCGTATGGAATCAGGCTACAAATAGGGCTGCGACAAGTTTCCGTCCAAGATCGAAAGCATTTTTCTCTTTTCAACCAGGCCTATGCGGTGTGCTGTATTTGTGGACCTGACACTATCATAAGTCCAAGGGATACAATCACTTCACTAACCGTTACTACCACAGCGCGATTCGATAATGGTCACGCGGAAGGCAGTGACGTTACGGACATGTTCAAGGTATTGAAATATAACAAATATATAGATGTAGATAGCGTAGTGGCGAATCCCGCCTTTTATCATAAACGAACTGAGACCACATTTTTAGAAATGTATCTTCTTACGCCACCTGACCAACCTGGACAACACAGCTTTCAAGTAGACATAGCACTTTCGAACAACACACACCTGTTTGCTACCACCAAACCAATTGAATTAAAATAGTATGAACAAACTATTAATGGTAGTGTCAATGCTATCTGCGGTTTCGTTATCCGCCTGTGGGCAGCCAGACTACAAGCCGATCAAATTCTTTTACCGCCCTCTGGTTGGCGCGATATTTCCAACTCGTTCGTATTCAGCAGAACATATTACCGACAATCTAGTAAATTCCAGACTCCAGAACGTACTTTTTCAACCTCTCGATATTGGCTCTTTTATAAACACTTTGGTTTGGAAGGGCATCTGATATTATCCCCCCCTCAAAATAATCAGGCAGCACAAAATCAACTCAGAAAGGAGATCAGTTTGAAATATGGAAATGAATATTATACAACATTATCTTCGGGCATCATTAACAATTACTCCGCCGACGCTTCCGATCCATTAGTTCGAGGAAGCATAGGGCCAGCCTATAAAATCGAGAAAAAGCGATTGGTTTTTATCGGACGTGTTATGATCGGCGCCGTGACGGTCACCACGAACTGGGCTCGTGCCCGGTTAAAAGGCAAAAACACCAATGAGTTGATAAATATCGATTGGAATACTGATTATGCAAACAATGACTGTTTTTCCATCAATCCATCTTTCACACTCGCTTACAGAATGAACAGAAGGATCTCATTTAACATCGATCTGGACTCGTGGTTCTATAAAGCCGACATCACTTACGATGAAACAATTACAAATGCAGTCCCGGGTACTACTGCCACGAACAAATTTCGGTATCACCATTTTATGAATGATATCAGTATAGGACTAGGCATTATGGTGGTATTCAAGTAAGAACATGAAAAAACAATAATTCAATGATCAAGCAGATGAAAAACACACTTACACTTTTTACAGTCCTGGTCATTTCCAGCGCTTTGACCTGTTCATCCCAGGACCCGGTAAAAGCAACCAGTCAGGAATACGAATCCTGCTGCGGTGCCCAGCCCGTCGAATTCTCTTATGAAAAAAAGCGCATTTATGTACCTAATGTTTTTACACCCAATAAAGATGGAATAAATGATTACTTCTTCCCGGTCGTAAACGACGTCGTTACCGACGTATGGGGCTTTGCGGTATATAGTATTGAGGGAGATACGATGTTATATCAAAAGCCTTATTTCAATTCCAAAATGCCGGTGCGGGATTATGGGTGGGATGGGCTCCGGCCCGACGGCTCGCGGTACAAGGGAGCGTTTCGGTATAAAATGCGGGTGGATGACTTACAGGCGAACAAGCACATTGTCGAGGGCCGCGCGTGCGCCGTGCTTTGCGGGAGCGGGGCGGAAGTATTCCGTACAAAGACCGGTTGCTATTTTCCCGCACAGGCTGGCAAGGAAGGCACGTTAGACAAATCGGCAGTCAACGGCGAAAGAGATTGCTTTTAAATTGATTACAATGACCTCACACTATAAATCCAACCATCACACCTATGAACACACTTACGAGAATCGTGCTTCTGCTCACGATCACGGCTTCTCCGGGCCTCACAAACGCACAGATCAAATTTACCTGTGACATTGCCGGCAATCGAATTAAAAGGGAATTTAATGGCAGCCTCGTTCAGCTCGATGTCAAAGTCCTTTTGCGAGGCGCCTATCGGCCGGGGCAGGCCAATATGGCTACTAATCTTCAAACCTATTTCAGCGCAAATTCTGGCCTGCTGCCTGCAACGGACCCCTACGGTGGGAATACCGTTTACAACAACATTGGCAATCCGGCGGGCGTAGCCGGGCCGGTGGTGGACTGGGTCAGGATTGAAATCCGGGATGCTACCAATCCGGGGGTGAAACTGCAATCGAAAAGTCTTCTGCTAAAACCCAGCGGAAGTGTCGTTGACATTGACGGTACTTTGCCCGAATTCGTGGGGCAAGGTTCGCCGGTACGCATAGCTGTTTCCCATAGAAACCATGTGGCTATATTGAGCAATCCAATTGCTTCCTTCAATGCCGGCACCATTACCTACGACTTCACGACCGCGCTCAACAAGGCCAGCCAGCTTCCGGGTGATCCTGCCCAAATGGGCATCTTCAATGGAAAGTGGTACATGTGGGCGGGCGATGTAAACGCCGATTGGGTCATCGACGCCGCCGATATGTCAATAGCCAACAACGATTTCCTGAACGGCCTTTTTGACCAGTATCTGCTTACCGATGTCAACCTGGACGGTGGTGTGGACGCCACGGACGGAAGCATAATGAATGCCGCCTTTTTAAATGGTTATTATTCGACGATGATGAACTACGTGCCTTAGTTATTCGCACCTTCCTGAACAGAAGATACCCTTTTCCTTCAAGCGGGATTGGTTGAGCTTGCTGCGCCAAGCGCCTTAGCAGAACAAGATGGATACCGAAAATGATATTGGTTGTAATAACTACCCATATGGCAAGATTTTTCGTGGTGATGCGGATCAAGTTTTGGTCTTGATCCGTATTGATCCGATCAAGTTTTGGTCTTGATCTTCCAAAATCAGGCCAGGTATTGCAACAAAAAAAGCACTTAACAATTTCTTGCTAAGTGCCTCATTTTCAAGCTCCCGAAGCTGGGCTCGAACCAGCGACCCTCTGATTAACAGTCACAAAAAATTACCTTTCGTTTCTTTTTTCTCATTTTTCGATAATTTTATAAATTATTCATTTACAGATAATTATAAAATAATTTGCCGCTCATATTTTGTAATATCTTTCGTTGTTTTTTAATTTACTATTGCAAGTTTATTGCAACTTAAACGAAATGACGAAGAATCATGGGGGCAACTACGGTTAATTTATTTCTGGACAAACGCGCTTCAAAGGGTGATGATGGTGTGGTAAAATGGTTGATCTCTCATGAGGGTAAACAAAGGCTTTTTACTACCGGCTTGAAGGTATCTGAGCAGGATTGGGATTTTGTCAAAAAACATAAATCTGGCATCCCAGGACAAGTGAAGAATGACCATCGGAGAAAATTGTGGAACAAACTCTTCGGAAACACCTTTGAAGAAGACTACACAGGCAAGGAAGTTGAAAGCTACTTGGCCAGGGCCAGAACAATCGTCGGCAAACTTGACGATGACTTCAGCTTCGAAAGATTCGCGTATGAGATTAGTATGTTCGGCCGAGAAACGAAGCCTTCGAAAGACGTAAAGGATAAAAACAATGTCATCGAGGCCCTTACTACAAAAGCGGCCGGCATGACGAAGGAGGGCCGGATTGGCAATGCTCTGAGCTACACTTCCACATCCTCGTCCCTCCAACGGTTTCTTGAATCCTTGACCGAGAAGCAACGATTGGAATTATTGAACTTGCCACCGGTGCTAAGAAAAGAATCACCAAAAAAAGACGTTATTCTTCGATTCGAACAGGTTACACCTGAGTTCCTTACTAGCTATGAAAAATGGATGCTCAAACATGGTCGAATCCGTAAAGGAACGGAAGTAAGCACTTCCCCGGCCACCTTGACTACCGTTGGCATCTATTGCAGGCACATTCGATCAGTTTGTAATGATGCGATCGAATCGGGCACCATGGATCGGGCACTATATCCCTTTGGTAAAAGAAGATATATGATTCCAGCTGGCTCGAACACAAAAAAAGCCCTTAGCAAAGACGATGTTCTCAAAATCATGGCCCATAAATGCAGTCCTGGGTTTGAACAACGTAGCAGAGATCTTTGGGTATTCTCCTATTTGTGTAATGGCATGAATATGAACGACATTTGTCGGATCCGCTGGCAGGATATCGAGGGAGACCGCCTAACCTTCATCCGTCAGAAAACTGCCCGGTCTACCAGGGGTAATCAAAATACCATCAAGGTCACCTTGTTCGAAGAAAGTCAAGCCATCATTAAGCGCTGGGCGAGTGAAAACCGAAAGCCGAAGGACTATGTGTTCCCTTTTCTACACGATGAAATGACGCCTGAAAGGCAAAAAACAGTCATCAATCAGGTGGTAAAAATCACAAATCAGTATATGAAGGACGTCGCAGCAGCGAACAAAATTACCGAAGACGTCAACACATACAGTGCGCGGCACTCCTTTGCCACAATCCTTCTTCAGTCCGAGGCCCCGCTGGCCTTCATCAGTCAGGCGCTTGGCCACACATCTATTTCTACGACTGAAAGTTATCTGGGAAGCTTCGATGATGAAAAAACAAAGAAATACCTGAGCGCGTTGTTGTAGTAGAGCTGAGCAATTTGGATAGCCCAAATGCAGGTGCGCCGAAACTTAAATCCCAAGCATGGACCATTTCAAAGAGTATTTCACATTCATACAAAGATTTGATCTGCGTCTTTCTGACATGCGAGACAAGCGTAAATCTTCGAAAGCCGGACCGGTCACTGGCCTGGGATACAGCATCAAACACCAGAACCCATACTTTTCTTTTGAGTTTCGCCAGCGTCTACGGATTTTGAAAGAGCTCGCCTTAATTGACATCTTTGGCGTCGACAGGAAAAACCGAGGCGCATATGTAAGTCAGACGAAAAAGCTCCTGATCCAATTCAATCGGTTCTGGGAAAACTATTTCAACCATAATCCGACAGCGGGTGAGGTATACCAGGATGACTTCCTGCTGGTGATCGAATTCGGAGAAATTTTTTATACCAACATACTGGAACCTGGCAAAGTGGATGTCATCGTCACACCCGAATTTGTTGACGATCTGTGTGATTCGGTCCGGGAAAGAGAAGAAAGCCTCGCCGAGTTTATTGAGGAGATCAATGTGCTTGAAAACTCAGACAAGTATGATATCGGCCAGCCCCAAACAGGCCAAGATGCTCCTGCTGCATTACGTGTCCGCCGCTTCCCTGTATTTATCGAAGGCATAGCGGATCAATTTTTCAAAATTTTCAAGGGATATTTCGACGAGCAGGAGCAGCAACCATTACTATCTCTCCTGACGACCAACGTTTCTCCCAAAAAGAAGCTTCTTTTTAATAGCAATGGCAATCAGCTCGCAGACGCCTTCAAACAGCTGATTGAAGGCAATCTCATTGTTTCCTGCAACAAAGCGGAACTTGAAAGCTGGATAATCGAGCATTTCAGGTATGTCTCAAACGGTCATGCAAAATCCTTCACAGCTGGCTACCTGAACGGAATTGTCTCCTCGGACGCAAAAATTTGCAAGTCCCCTATTTTGACTGTGAACATGAATAGTTCTGGCGTGATACTTGTTCCCACTGCCAGAAGTAAAAAAGGGGGGTGAAAGTTCAAGTGCATTTCAAAAGTGATTTATCAATCAAGCGGCTTCCATTTGCCCTTTTTGAAATAAACATTATTGAATTTCGGTGAGAAGAAAACCAAATAAAAACTACATGTATTTCGGTAAGTTGTCGGGTTGCTTGTCATAATGTGATGTGTTGGTTGCTTCATATTTATTATAAGTCGCTCCGATCGATAAAGATATGGTTGTGTCGTTGTAATCGTCCCTTCATACCTCCTTATTATTTGTTCTTTATTGGTCACGTAGAAATAGATTGAGTCGTTCTCTTTTATTTCGAATCGAAAATTGTTGTATTGCCAGTCCGCTTGTTTGCCTGGGAAGTATTCACGATTTACAATGTATTGTCCATAATAGTCTTTTTTCTCTAATTCTGTCTTTGCTGTCAGCCATTGAATAATCCCAGCAAAAAATGCCAGCCCGAATATTCCAAGCCAAACAATTCCTATCAACTTACCAAAGATTTTCTTTCTCGTCAGCAACCAAGTCACTAAGAGAATCCCTGTTAGCGGAACAATTATAAAAACGAAAAACAAGTTGAACCCAAAACCCATTCTATTGATTTACTGGTTACCTATAATTGTGTCACAGCTGCTAGTTGAATAGTTTTCACATTCCAAGTCCGAAACCTCTTTCTTGCTGTGCCTGCCAGAGTGTGATTTCCGGCTGCTACGCCAACCCTTTCGTTACCTGTTGTCATGCTCGAAAACTTGGCTTTGCCTCTTGCTTGTTTATCCCGGTGGCCCCGTTCGCCACCGTCATGTCTGTCCGGTAAATGGCTCTCCGTTCAGCAAAAAATCAAAAAATATCAGTAGGTAAAAGTAAGGTTACACTACTGCCTACTTGTAACCCTCCAAAACAAGCGCCTAACATTGCGGTATCAACAAAACACCAATTGTTATGGAGCAATACTCATTTGACCAACTCCCGCGTGCGGTTTCAGAGCTTCACCAAAAGCTTGACAATCTCCAAGATCTGTTAATAGAATCCCGGCAACCCCTTCCGCAAGCCGCCGAACTAATGACCATCTCTCAGGCTGCCGAGTTTCTTAATCTATCTGTGCAGACGCTGTATGGAAAAGTCTGTCACAGGGAGATTCCTGTAAGCAAGAAAGGCAAGCGGCTCTACTTCTACAAGTCTGAATTAGAAGACTGGATCAAATCAGGAAAGAAAAAAACTATCGCTGAGCTTCGGGAGCAAATTCCGTCCCTGGGAGGGGCTGCTAAGAGGAAACTTCGATAAGCTAATTCCTGTACCATGACAAGCAGCAATTATCCGTTGAACCTGCCAGGCAGCTATATACGGGTTCAGACCGGCTACTACAAAAAATGTATGCAGCCGACTGTTAGTAAGGAATTTGTCGAGATGTGGATCCCATGGTCGGCTGAGATGCTCAGACAAGACCTCGAACCTAGCCAGATCAAAAAGATCCGAAAATTCGATGGCTTCTGTTGCGTCCCGGACCACTTGGACTACAAAGAGACCGTAGGAAATTTTTACAATCTCTATCACAGGCTGGAAGCAAAACCGGAACCGGGCGACCCGACCATTACCCTCGGGTTTATCAGGCACATATTCGGTGAACAATATGAATTGGGCTTAGATTATCTCAGCCTGCTTTATCAAAGGCCGACACAGAAGCTCCCCGTGCTATGCTTGGTCTCAAAGGAGCGGAAAACTGGAAAAACCACTTTCCTGAATTTTCTGAAACTGATCTTTGGCAAGAACATGACCTTCAATGGCAACAGTGATTTCAGGTCTCAGTTTAATTCCGACTGGATGAACACCCTGATCATTGCTGTGGATGAAGTGCTGCTCGACCGGCGGGAAGATTCAGAGAAAATCAAAAATCTGAGCACTGCAAGAAATTCCAAAGTTGAAGCGAAAGGGAAAGACCGTAAGGAAACCGAGTTCTTTGGAAAGTTTGTGCTGTGTTCTAACAATGAAGAAAACTTCATTGTGATTGACCCTGCCGAAACGCGCTATTGGATACGAAAGGTGCCAGTTCTCCAATCAGAAAATATTCACCTTCTTGATTCAATGGCCGGTGAGCTCCCTGCGTTTCTTCATCATTTGCTCTCTCGCAACCTTTCGGTGCCTATCGCCCAAACCAGAATGTGGTTTTCGGAAAGGCAGATACGCACCGAGGCATTAATGCGCGTCATTCGTAACAACCGCAACCGACTGGAAACCGAAATGCTATTTATCCTGAGAGAAATCTTCGAAAATACAGGCATCGACAAACTTGAATTCACCAATAAGGATATGCTCGAACTGTTGAAGCGAAATATGCCCCGGCTCACCCGTCAGCAGGTTTCCAATGTGTTGCAGAACGACTGGGGATTAAAACCAGCAGCCAACAGCCTGAATTATCAGACCTACCTATATAACAGCTGCAATGATCTTGCCCCAGTCCATTCAACTGGCAGGTATTACAGCATCACTACTGAATGGATCAGAGCAAAGTTTGATGAGAGCTTCTAATCAGAAAGCAAATCGCTAATAATCAATGCATAACATACTCATCAAGATATTTCTATTTATGATGAGGTTAGATGAGTACGATGAGAAAACTCATCAAGGCTGATGTGGATGATGAGGCTATGATGAGTGCTTATCCTATTTGCAATCAAGTTCTTACATCTGCTTCTCATCATCTCATCGAAAAATAGACATCTACCAGCCCACACAAAAATAGGTTTGCTTATCAAATAAATAAAATCATGAATATCAGACAGTTGAATAATCTGCCGATTACTGATTTTCTTAGTAGAATCGGCCTAGAACCAAGTTATACGAAGGGAAAAAATCACTGGTATTTATCCCCCATTCGAGAACCGGAGCGTTCTGCGTCGTTTCGGGTAAATATGTCGATTAACAGATGGTACGATTACGCTCTCATGCAGGGAGGAAAGTTATTTGACTTGGCCGAACGGCTGTTCCCAAACCTCGATGCATCCGGCGTGGTCGAAAAGATCAATTGCCTTTTTCTTTTTGAACGGCAAAATCATCCGGCAACAATTCTGTCGCAACCTATAAGGCAAAGCGTTACGGAAAAACAGCCAAACATTCCTGCTATTATCATTCGTGATACTAAGCCATTGGGAAACAATCCGGCGATTAACGGTTATCTGGCAGCTCGGGCGATTCCTCTTGAAATTGCCCATCCATATTGCAAGGAAGTCTACTACCGGACTGGCGACAACAACTATTTTGCCGCCGGTTTTGAAAATCGGTCCGGCGGCTATGAGTGGAAAATACGGTGCCACAGACCACCCCATTCGGTGGCAGATTGATCATCAGGCCAAATTTACTTTCTTGAATTAACCCACTGATAAAAAGAGAGATAGCATGATCAATCTAGACCGAAATGAGTGGTCAGCCCAAAACAAAATCAGGTGGTCAGTTTTCCCGTAATCTCCAATAAGGCCATTACTCGAATGATATAATGACCTTATACGGTATTCTGTTAAAATACCAATTATTGAGGTATTATTACTTGCCCTGTGTTGGCACCAAATACACTTTTTCGAAAACCATACTCCAGTTGTTTCATGGTAACAGGAACTTCGCCTGGAAAATAGGGAAAATATTGTGGAGAATCTTCGATAACCGTGGGGCTAACAGCATTAATACGAACACCATCTTCAAGCTCAATGGCCGCAGCCTTTACAAATGCTTCAATGGCTCCATTGGCAGCAGCTGCATTAGCAAAATTCAGCTGTGGATCTGTTGTTAAAGCTCCGGCAATTAAAGTAAATGATCCTTTTGGTTGAATGTAGCGCTGTCCGATAAGTACCAGGTTGACCTGCCCCATCAATTTTCCCTCTATACCTTTTCGGAATTCTTTATCTGTCATTTTTTTCCAGGGACCAACATAGGTTGGGCCTGCTGTGGATATCAAAGCATCGAAAGGGCCTATTTGTTTGAATAGATTTTCTATTGATTCCAGCGACGTGATGTCGGCCTGGATATCTCCGCCGCTGGAAGACACTCTAATGATTTCGTGATCTTTTTCAAATGCACTGGCTAAATGTTTTCCCATGGTGCCTGTGGCACCGACAATGATAATTTTCATTTTGAATTAATAAATTAAAAAAAATTAAAAAAAGCGACCCTGAATTAATAAAATAAGAATTGATGGACTTTGAAGAAAGACTAAAACATCATGAAATGAACTGATCTCTTAGGCCGTTTTGGAATCGCATATATATGCAAAAGTAGCGTTGGCTAATGGCGGGTTGGTAGGACAGAAATACAGTAATGTAGGATTTACGCTCAATTATTAGGATGTTATTTTGCTGTGTTTGGGGTTAAATGGTGGTCCAGGGATCTCGCAAAACGGGTTGTGCAATTTAACTGCACGGCACGTTTTGAAACAACTTTAAAACAAACTGATTTTCTTTGCCTTAACCTATTCAAAAGGAGCATGAAAGACCTGATTAAGGATAGGGCTATCCCAATTGTCCTGATAGCAATTACAACAAGAATTATCATTTGTAATCTTGTTGTAAATCAAATTCTTCCATGATCATTTTTTTGCTCACCGCAATGCCTGCCGACGTCCCCATTGCAACCGCGTTTGAGACGGTTCGCATGCGCGTTGCATTATCACCACATGCAAATACTCCTTCTATTGTGGTCTGAAGAGACAGATCTATTTTGATATAACCTTCATCAGTTAGTGCACATCCCAGAGATTCTAGAATTTGGCAGTGCTGTATGAAGGGTGCAGGAGCATAAATGGCACTTAAAGAAGATCGGGTGCCCTCTTTGAAAACAATATCTTGAAGCTTCCCATCTATATGATCCAGTTTTTGAATCTGCTGTTCGACTATTACTATTCCTACTTTACCCAGTTGCTCAGTCTGCCTGGCGGTCAGTGTCGATGGCCCATTCGTAAACAGCGTCAAATTGTTCGTCCAGTTCGATATCAGCCTGGATAAATCGTAAGCGCTTTCTCCGTTACCCAATATCCCCGTTTTCTTATTTCTCACTTCGTATCCATGGCAATAAGGACAGTGAAGAACTGAGATGCCCCAACAGGATGCAAGCCCTTCAATGTCGGTCAAGACATCTTTGATCCCAGTGGCAAAAATCAGTTTCCTAGCAAAAAAAGTTGCGCCCGAGGCCAGTCCAATTTCAAAACCAGTATCAGTTTTTTTTCCACTGATTGCCTGTCCGTCAAGAAACGAAACAGTCTTATACATTTGCACCTGCTTTTTTCCAAGCTTTGCAATTTCCGAGGGTGTTCTGCCGTCATGAGTGAGAAAATTATGCGAATAAGGTGTTTGCCTGTTACAGGGGTACCCGCTATCAATAATTAAAACTTGTATCAAAGCTCTGCCCAATGCCATACCGGCTGCAAGCCCTGAATAACTTCCTCCGATAATGATTACATCAAAATTCTTGATTTTCATTGACATGTATTTTTAGCGTATACGATTTGCTACTGATGCTCTGGCATGCTGGAAATAAGACTGACAAGGCGATTTACTAGGGGAAGCCCAATAAATACGATCCAAGGTACCAGCACCATAGTCAAAATCAGGGTTCGTTGATACAGTGGCAAAATTGCCAGGGGTTCACCCAGGAAATAAAGAAAAAGAGTAATTGATGGATAAATCACTACCCAGATTTTTAGGGATCCGATTAATTTGCCTTTCGTTGTCATTCTGTTTTTTTTTAAATTGCTTTCTGGCTACAAAAGTAATTTCGAGGCAGATTGACGGGTAGGACGAAAATTTAGTTGTATAGGATTTATCTCGAATGAACCTGATAAAAAGGCTCCTAGAAATTTCTTAATTTTAAATGGCATTAAATACCTGTCTTGTGGAAGCGGAACTTTGACCCTTTTAAAGATTACAATTATGAAAACAATCCCGATCAGATATATCGCCGATACACATCAACAGCAAATTACTGACGGCCGGTTTAGTATCAGAAGTATCAGCGACGTACTTAAGGGAAAGGATTTAATCCACGATCTTCACAAGCACGACTTCTACTTTATTCTGGCTGTGGAACAGGGAACAGGCGTTCATGAAATCGATTTTGTTAGTTACGATGTTCAGGATGGAGCTATATTTATCCTGCGTCCTGGTCAGGTTCATCAACTTCGATTGAAAGCAGATTGTACGGGCTATTTATTAGAATTTGATAATTCGTTTTATCAGCCCAAAAACTCCATAACAGAACAACAATGGAGGAAGGCCACTGGCCGTAACTATTGTCAAGTCGAGGAAATCAGATTCAAAAGACTGCATACATATCTCACAAACAGTTTAAATGAGCTCACCTTAAAACAGGAAGGTTATAATGAAGCCATTAAAGCGAACATGGATCTTTTCTTTATCGAGTTTGTAAGGCAAAGCCAAAATCCGAAGCAACCTTCAGCTGGAATTACCACGTATATACAGGAGCGGTATGAGCAACTGCTACGGTTATTAGAGGCAAATATTACCGACGTCAAAAGTGTTTCGGAGTACGCGAAACTGCTCAATCTATCTCTGTACCAGCTAAATGCTATCACAAAGGCATCTGTTGGTAAAACGACAGCTGAATTAATTAATGAACAAATTATCTTGGAAGCAAAAAGGTATTTGCTTGCTACCCCTAACCAAATCAAGGATATTGCCTGGCATTTAGGTTACGAGGACACTTCGTACTTCATACGTTTTTTTAAGAATCATACGGGGCAATCACCGGATGCCTTCCGGAAGAATTTCAAATAGCTCCTACTTGAATTCATTAATCATCCTGTCAGCGCCTTTAAAAGCTATTTCACTCTTGTGAATGGCTGGATATTCTGTTTGGTACACTTATTGGGAATCAGAAAACTTTCAAATTGAAGAAGTGGGTATGCCTTTCCAGCAGATGACCACCATCTGGTATGCTTTAAAGAGCAGGAGTTGCCGAAATGGCAATTGATACAGCATGTAAAACCTTGAAATAGAGCGGTTAAACATAATTAATAATTTGTAATTCGTGCTACTCAACTTGGTAAATGTCCTATCTGGAAGCCACAGGCATATGCTAATTTTGTTTTGTTGATATCAGCAACAGATTCTTACTTAAATATTTCGACTTTTAATTTACAAAAAAATGAAACGAATAAGAGACCCTTCAAAAAAGAGGGTGTGGGATGTATTGCCATTCTGATCGATGGGTCCATGTCCAAAATGAGTCATAGGATCCATTTTACTCCAAGTCAATTTCTAATCAAATTTTTCAGTTCAAAAATCTTAACTAAATCGATCATGTATTTATCATTTTTTACAATAGCGAAATTATTAGCAACAATACTGTTGTTGATGATTATTTCAGTCCCGACATTTCCGCAGCAAAGTCGTTTCGGTATTTCAATCAATTCATTGACGACAAACTTTAATTATGGAAGTTCGAATAAATCATTGCAACCATACAAGAAAGCCTTTAAAGGGTTACAGATTGGGACATCATATCAGGCTGGGATAAGTCGTATGTTTTCAATAGTTCCAGAGATTAATTTCGCGATTAAGGGCGGAGCGTTGAAAGCGAATAATCCGGTTGCATTCAATAAATTAACTTTGCGCATTTATACTGTTGAAACGCCAGTATTCGCTCGTTTACACTTAAAACAATTTTATATAAACGCAGGCCCATATACTGCTTACACGTTAGGCGGGCGCTTGAAAATAAATGGTTCGGAAGATTTGGCAGGATCTTCGACCAAGGTTTCATTTGGCAGCGAGGCAACAGAATTAAACCGCTGGGATTATGGTTTTCAGGCCGGTGCAGGTTACAACTTTAAACTCAAGAAATCCACGCTCACTTTGGATGCTCGTTATGGTTATGGCTTAGCTAGCATCTCGAATGACATCAATCGGTATAACCGAACTCTTAATATTAGTTTGGTCGTTTCAAATCGGCAAAAGAAGAGTAAGGGCCCGGAAAACCGTAATAAATAAAAATTCGATATCAACACATGAGGTTAGCATTTAATGAATTAGTCTTTGAAAGTTCTCTAAATAACTGAATAGAAAGACGGACTGGTTTTTCACTGGCCCGTTTTCTCATAAGTCATCATAAAAAGTAAAACGCAGTGTACTTGCTGCTGTTCAGCACGTGACTGAAGGTAAAAAAACAATCGAGAGCTGCATTTTGAGAAGGATCAGGAAATAGCTATTTCTTAAAGGGTACCTGCTGACTGCATTTTAGCAACATGATCTGAAAGTTCGCTGCTACCGAACGTTGATTTAACTTCTGAGTACGGTTGTTTGTAAAACACGCCTGGGGAGCTTTGTAGAAGTACTGGCAACGAATGTGAAAATCATCTGCACTTGCCCCCATGGATGATGATTATGAAAGCAAAGTACATTAATTGGTACCGTTGAAAGACTAGACCACTAAGCTGATTTTTTAATCGCCTTGAAAAAGAAGATGTTATCAGAATGGTCGAAGAATGTAGTCAATCATCATTGAAAGGCCAGAAGGAATCTCCATCGGATTTCGAAAGGCTGCATACCCAGTGCACTAACTGCACCATAATCTGCAAAAAAATGTTATTTTTTGACAGGTTTGAAAAAAGAAGCAGTGAATTCTGTGACAATTCAAAGCCATTTATATACTAATAGCTAAAATGGTCTTGAACCAATATAGAATATTATGTCTTTTGAAAAGGATTTTATTAAAACCATTCAAGAAAAATCGGGGATCATCAACAGTATTTGTAGCGCCTATTTTCCAAAGCTGGATGATTTCAAAGATGCAAGGCAAGACGTCATTTTACAGCTCTGGCGCTCTTTTCCTACATTCCGTAGTGAGTCAAAAATTAGCACCTGGATCTATAAAGTAGCCCTGAACACCATAATTGCGAAAAGTAAAAAGGTGCAAAAGCACAAGCTAAACGAGCCTATATCACAAGCACACATTGATCAGATATCTTCTAGCACTGATTTATTAGCAGATGGTACTCAGGAATTTACGTGGCTGGTCAGCAAGCTCGATGACTGCGATAAAGGAATTTTTATGCTTTTGGTGGAAGGATATACCAATAAGGAAATTGCCCTAATTTTGAATTTAACTGCTACCAATGTAAGTACAAGGCTGAACCGGCTGAAAAACAAACTTAAAGACCGTTATCTGAATGAATACAAGTGAACTAGAAAATGCCTGGGTGCACCACAAAGAGCATTTTGAGAATCAGCTAATATCCGAGGGCGACATTTTATTCGTCATACACCAAGATATTGACGGGCATGCAAAACTGCGACCGTTCCTTTATAACTGGACGTTATTTCTGTTCTTATTTACCTTTTGCCAGACCTGCTGATGCTATATTATATTATCTGGGATGTTCGGCCAGAAGTGTTTCCTTGGACTGGAGTGCCGCGTTGGTATGGCGTTTTCTGGGCAATTGGTGTGCTTTTGAGTATAACTGCTACGCGCTATATTTTCAATAATGAAAAGCGCCCCAGTGATGAAGTAGATAAACTTACAATCTATTTGATGATTGGGGCGTTGATTGGGGCTCGTTTGGGTCACGTTCTGTTTTATGATCCTGCATATTATTGGCAGCATCCAATCGAAATTTTACCCGTTTCACTTAACCCAGCATTTCATTTTACCGGTCTTGCTGGGCTAGCAAGCCATGGAGGCGGAATGGGGCTGATCACTTCTGCCTTCATTTTCGCAAGGAGAAAAAAGCTAGATTTTATTTGGCTCCTAGACCGAATTGCCATTGTTGTACCACTATGCGGGGCTTTTATCCGTTTGGGTAATTTGATGAATTCGGAGATGATAGGGATTCCATCTAATATGGTCTGGGCATTTGTGTTTACATCCGTTGATAATGTGCCCAGACACCCTGCACAATTGTACGAAGCTATATACTGTGGGATTCTGTTTGCGGTTATGCTTTATCTATGGCGACGCAAACGGGACCATTGGCGGAATGGGACCCTGTTTGGTGTGATGATAACGATTCTTTTCTCACTTCGCTTTCTGGATGAATTTTTCAAAGTGAACCAAGAAAGTTTTGAGAATAGCATGATGCTTAATATGGGCCAGATACTTAGTATACCGTTTATTTTGATTGGATTAATCACAATAGCTTTCAGGCACCATGTTTCCGCGCATGATTCACAACAGAGCTAGTTCAAAAACTTCTTAAAAACAGAATCCGCATTAAAATTTAAAGAGAATGGAATTTATTTATCTTGCCCAGCTGTGAGATTATTCGGTGGCTAAATTGTACTAAATATTTCAAGATCAGACGAGAGGAAAGATCCACTATATAACCGGTCAGGATGTGATTTACCTTTTGTGGAGATTCCTGACTCTTGGTATTGATGAATTAGAAGACATATTCGGCAAAGTCTCACTTTGAATTTCCTGCATTTTATCAATCCTAGGCTGAAATAGCCCAATTTTCATCAAACTTTGAATTGTCCAGCCCTTTACCTCCGGACTGATTACCATAACGATAGTAAATAAGATTAGTACTGCGGAAAATATGTTTGAGGCTGAAAACCAGTTTTTAGTCATTTTCATATGATATACTATATTTCGCCATACCGCCAATAACTCACTCTTATAGCCATTTTTACGGATGTGATCGTTCTAAGCAAAATATCCCCTTTAGTACCGATTCCCACTAAAATCTGAAAGTGGCTTTCGCAAAGTTACTTAGTTGATTTGTTTGTATGCAAACCAAGAATCGAATAAAGAGGACAAAAGCTGATGAAGCTGGTCAGTATAAAAAGACCTGCAACCACAAGCAGCACGATAGCGACTGTACCAGAGATAACGTTAGTATAGTAAAGGATCACAATTGCAATTGCAATCAGCACGCGCAAAACGCGGTCAAGTATTCCCATGTTCGCTTTCATTGTTTTCGGATTAGTTTAGAAACAAATCTAACCTGAATTAAAACCAGATACAGTGACTTATGTCACATAAGGAATACAATCTGGTCATAACAAAATTATAAAACGACTAATTCGGAGCGCTTTACTGTGACCTAATGTGGTAACTGTTCTCTAAACCTACCATATACCCAAGTCCCTGCAATCGCACTAAGCAATGTGACGATAGTAACAGTAGCACCCATCCCGATCTGCGCGAAAAGTGGGCCTGGACAAGCGCCCGTCAAACCCCACCCTAGCCCGAAAAGCAATCCGCCATAGATCTGTCCCTTACTAAACTTTTTATCGGTAAAAGTAATCTTCTCACCTGAAATCGTATTGATATCAAACCGTTTGATTAGCCAGACTGAAATCATTCCAACCACGACCGCGCTTCCGATAATGCCATACATATGAAACGATTGCAGCCGGAACATTTCCTGGATCCGGAACCAGCTAATCACCTCAGCTTTGACGAATAGTATCCCAAAAAACAGGCCGACCGTTAGATATTTCAGGTTGTAATACCATTTGTGCTGTTTTTGACTTTCGTTGATGCACATTGAATCCATTGCACGCATGTCGTGTTCTCTTTCCGCAGTTTGATCTATTAATAAATTGGCCATACTCTTTTTAATTGTTTGTCTTGATAAAATCAGCAAAAAGGAAATTTTGACTGGTTTGAAAAGGTGTCACATGGTCTGCATAAAAATGGCTTTTTGCCTCAAACAAATCTTTGAAGACATTGGCCAGCGCGGTTATATCGTATTGACACACCGGTAATCCGCTGCACTTCTCGGGACCGGACATTGAAAACGTTCCCAGAATCATGTGGCCATTTGCTGCTACAATTTCAACGAGGCTTCTATATTTTTCTTTTTGTTCCACTGTCGTCAGAAAATGAAAGGTGGCCCTATCGTGCCAGATCGTATAATGCCTCTCAGGCTTAAAATCAAGAATGTCACTTATTACCCAGGTAACTTTTTCCGCTTTTTCCCCCAACCTTTTTTTAGCTCTTTCTATCGCTGCTGCCGAAATATCCAATACTGTGACATCCGAATACCCGTCTTCCAACAGATAGTCCACGAGCATGCTGTCGCCTCCCCCAATGTCGATAACAGGGCTATTTCTAGGTGCTTGGGTATTGTGGATTAGTATCAGAGAATGCTCGGGTTTCAGTTCGGTCCAGCTCACCTCATAGGGTGACTTGGTATTATAAATATCTTCCCAATACGTTTTTAATTGATCATTCATTTCTCAAAGCATTAATATAAATGGCAATATCCAGTTGGCCATTACGAATCCGCCAGCCATGAAACTGATGGTCGCTACCAGCGAGGGCCATTGCAACGTTGAAAGCCCCATGATCGCATGTCCACTAGTGCATCCTCCGGCATATCTTGCCCCAAATCCTACCAAAAACCCACCGCCTACCATCATGATGAATCCCGGAAGTGTCAGAAGTTTGTCCCAACGCACCAGATCAACGGGCACCAGCGACGAAAAATCCGTTATGCCATATACGTTCAGCTCTTTAACCAGTGCAGAGTTCAGCTGCATCGGTTTTGGATTGGCCAGAAATGTCAGCGCGGTCACGCCTCCGAAAAAGATGCCCAATACGAAAAACAGGTTCCATAATTCCTTTTTCCAGTCGTATTGAAAAAACGGAATTTTCCCCGGGATACACATAGCGCAAGCATGACGGAGCGAGGATGAAATTCCGAAAGATTTATTGCCCAGTATCAACAAGGCAGGCACTGTAAGCCCGATCAGCGGCCCGGCCACATACCATGGCCAGGGCTGTTTTATTATTTCCAGCATATTTTAAAGAATTTCCCTATTGAATTTTTTGCCTCAGATTATCCCATGCCCCTCCGTTGTAAACTTCTACCCCTGCATTTTTCAAAACCTCTTGTGCCATCCCACTGCGTGCGCCACTCCGGCAGCAGGTGATTACTGGCTTTCCGCTGTTTTTCAAAAACGCGGCTTTGGAGCCTATTGTATCAAGTGGCATATTAATGCTCCCATCAACGTGGCCAGATGCAAATTCCTGCGGGCTCCGCACGTCAACGATAAGTGCCCCGTTATCAACCAGACTTTTGAAGTCTGCTTTGTTATTTCCGAATAATACCGATATAATTCCCATGATCTCGTTTTACAAAAGTGTACTTGGACATACGTAATTGCTTACTTCAAACTTGCCAGACTCCTTGATGGCCTTAAAACCTCCTTTTACATCGATCAAATTGTCAAATCCCCTGGCTTTCAGGATTGAATTAAAGATCATTGAACGGTACCCGCCTGCGCAGTGCACGGCGTAGGTTTTGTTTTTATCGATCTTGGCCAGATGCTCGTTGAGGTAGTCGAGCGGGACATTTTCGGCACCAATGACATGCTCTGAATGAAATTCACTTGCTTTACGAACATCCAGAAGTATGATGGAAGGATCATTTTGCAAAAGCTCACTTATCTGCTCCACATTCACCGATTCGATCCGATCAACCTCCTTACCGGCTTGTATCCAGGAATCGATGCCGCCCTTCAGATAGCCGATCGGATGGTCATAACCCACGCGGGCAAGCCGCGTTACCACTTCCTCTTCCCGGCCCGGATCAGTAATCAGCAATATTCGCTGCCTAATATCCGGTATCAGCGTACCTACCCAGGGTGCAAAACCGCCATTGATTCCGATGTTGATGGAATTAGGTATGAAGCCTTCTGCAAAAAACGCTGCATCCCTGCTGTCAAGCATCACCGCGTCTGTTTCGTTTGCAGCAGCTTCGAAAGCCGCTGGTGCCAGTGCATGGGTTCCGCGCTCGAGTACCGTATCAATGCTTTCGTACCCCCGGATATTCATCATCACATTTTCGGGAAAATAAGCCGGAGGCGGCATAAGGCCACTAGTAACTTCTTTCACAAATTCCACTTTGGTCATATCTGGCCGAAGCGCATAATTGAACATCTTTTGGTTTCCCAAAGTATCGGTCATTTCCTTGCTCATATTTTTGCCGCAGGCACTTCCTGCTCCATGTGCAGGATACACAATAATATCATCAGCCAAGGGCATAATTTTAGCACGCAAAGAATCAAAAAGATGTTCAGCGAGTTTTTGCTGTGTCAATTCCGCTGATACTTTTTGTGCCAGGTCGGGACGGCCCACATCACCAATGAATAGTGTATCGCCAGTAAAAATTCCGACTTCTTTACCCTGCTCATCCTTTAACAGGTAACAGGTGCTTTCCATGGTGTGCCCTGGTGTATGGAGTACTGTAAAAGTGATATCGCCCACTTTCAAAACCTGACCATCCACCGCTACGACCGCGTCAAAGCCTGGCTTGGCGGTTGGTCCGAATACGATCCGCGCACCCGTTTTTTCAGCAAGGTCAATATGGCCTGATACAAAGTCAGCGTGAAAGTGCGTTTCAAGCACATACTTTATTTTGGCTCCATCATTTTCAGCTCGGTTGATATAAGGTTCAACCTCACGAAGCGGATCGATTACTACGGCCTCACCATTACTTTCGATATAATACGCGCCTTGTGAAAGACAACCCGTATAGATTTGCTGGATTTGCATATGCTGTATTTTTAAAATTTAAAGGTTCTATTTGAATTAACTATACAAAGTTCGGGATCTCTGGTCAGGCCGTCAGTGACATTTATCACGCAGTCACAAGACATCGATAATATTTTTTCATTTAGGCAGAAACCTCCCGGTTTGCCAGCTGTATTGTTCATAATTGAGATAAGCGGTGAGAACAAGCCCGCGATTTATTGGAGGTGCAGTAGCTCGGTTGAAATAATATAGATTCCCATTGCCAGCACAAACCAGCCAAAGCCTTTTTTCAAAGAAGCTGCATCTACCCGCTTGGCAATGGATCCACCAATCAGGATTCCTACCATGGCGATCGCTGTAATTTTTAGCAGAAAAATCCAGTCGATTGAAAAATGACCCACATCGCCAGCAAAACCGATCAACGAATTTAAGGCGATTATCAGAAGTGAGGTGCCGACTGCTTCTTTCATGGGCATACCCAGTACCAATACCAATGTCGGTATCAAAAGAAACCCTCCACCAGCTCCCAGGATGCCAGTCGTCAGTCCGATGCCCATGCCACTCAATAACATCCTGATTATGTTTCCTTTCAAATCGCACCGAAGGCATCCAGGTTTTCTTTCCTTACTGCGGATCATGCCAATCGATGCCACTACCATTAACACTGCAAAAAGAATCATGGTAAGTATAGGTTCCGTGATCTGGAATTCGCCAATTTTAAAAAGATCTTTGGGGATCATTGGGATCACAAATTTCCGCGTTAAAAAAACTGTTGTGATGGATGTGCTCCCAAACAGCAATGCCGTTTTGATCTTTACAGCACCTTTGCGGTAATTGCTATATGCCCCGATAAGACTGGTTGACCCTACAATAAAAAGAGAGTAGGATGTTGAGACGAGCGGGCTTATCCCAAACATATACACCAGTACCGGCACAGTCAGTATAGATCCTCCCCCACCTATCAAACCCAGTGAAATACCAATAAACACAGATGCTATGTAAGCTACAATTTCCATGATACTATCAATTATCACACAAAAATCGAAAGCACAGCACGGCCGGAAAGTGATAAAAGTCACATATGGAAAACAATATTATTTTGAACTTTACAAAATTGAAGCATCAGAGTTCCCAATTTAACGACTTGGTGCCTTTTCGATTAACCTCGATTTATGACACTTAGCCTTGCGCAATCATTTAGCTCATTATGACTGAAAATATTTCCTATTATCTCGACAGTGTTTTTCCTGATTTTGAGCCCGAGTTAAAACAACGATTAACAAGGGATTGCATATTAAAGAAAATACCTGCCGGGGAAATAATCATGCGGACTGGACAGTTCATCAAACACACCTTGCTGATCGGAAACGGCAGGGTAAAACTTTACCGTCAGGGTGAGGACGGCGAAGAAGCATTCATTTATGATCTGGAACCGGGCAGCGCCTGCGCATTATCGATGATATGCAATACCAAACAGGAAGCCAGCGAGATCATGGCCAAAACAGTGGAAGATACCGTTGCGATCATGATCCCGATCCAGTTGATGGACGAGCTGATGCAGAAATACAAAACCTGGTACTATTTTGTCATTGCCAACTACCGGGCCCGTTTTGAGGAACTACTGGTCGTATTTGACAATGTCGTCTTCAAAGGCATGGACGAAAGACTCGAATTCTATTTAAAAAACCAGTTTGACAGTCGTAAGACTAACATTCTGACGATTACCCATCAGGAAATCGGAAATGACCTGAATACTTCGCGGGAGGTCGTGTCTAGACTATTAAAAAAAATGGAACAGGACAAAAAGATCAGGTTGCTTAGAAATAGTATCCAGTGGCTTTCGGGAAAATAATCAGAGCCCATATTGCATTACACGCTTTGGATAAGATATACAATCAATACCATACTGATTAGCAAAATCACGCCAGTTAATACGCTGGTCAGAACAGTGGACGGCAGGTAAGTGCCGCATCTGAGCTGTTGGTCTGTCTTTCGGTACTGCCAGAATGAAAACAAAATAGCCAAAACGCCCATTGCCACCAGAACAATCCCGATGATGGCCGAATAGCCGTGCGAGGGAGCATTCACTTTCGTGCCTAGTGCCAGACCTATTTGTTTGACAAACAACGAGAATTTGACAACCACAAAGCCAAATGCCATAATCCCGATCCCGGTCCTTACCCAGGCCAGATAAGTCCTTTCGTTGGCCAGGTGATCATTGGGCTTAAAGGGAGAAATGTCTTTTTCATTTTGATCCATAAAGCAAATATACCTATCTGACAAAATTAATTCAGGAAAGAGATAAAGTAGGTAATAGTATGCAAACCGTTGTACCCTGGCCGGTCGTAGAATCAACAGTAAGCTGTCCCTGGTGCATATCAATAATCTTCTTGGCAATGGTAAGTCCGAAGTCCGGAATGTTGCCCACATTTGCGACTCTCATCATCGGCAAAAATACATCTTCAAGCTGCGAGGCAGGGACTCCAATTCCCTGGTCGATCATTTTCACTTTTTGCCCAATTTTCAAGTATTGATTGTACATAATTTGGAAACCCTCATTACTCCTCATTGATATAATTCTGTGTTCCAATCGTTGGGTTGTCAACTAGCATTGTAAATAAAAAAAACCGGAAGCATCTGCCCCCGGCCTTTCTAAATTCTGACACCAATTATATAAGATTTTAATATTCTGTATTTTGAGGATCGAAGTTCGTCCAACCAGCTGTCCAGTCAGTGGTACCAAATGCTCCAATGTAAGTATTTGCTTCAAACCCAGTTGGTAAGGTAACTCCACCAGTTAACAATGGAGAGCCTGTTTGTGGTAAAAATTTCAATCCTGTTCCCAATGTGTTGTAAGCCGCATCCAACTTCAGGGTTGCGATATCTGCTCCAAACATATTTTTGCGGGTAGCATCTTTCAACATTGTTGTGTCACCCGATACAATTGCCTTTGTCATACCAGACAAAACCAAACCGCTGTAATTAGAACGGCCCAGTTTGAAATTGTTCTGAGTAGAATCGCCCTCTAGTTCTAAGCCACCTTTAGGATATGCACCAGAAACAACAGAGTTATAAATACTCACAGCAGAGTTACGACGGATACGGAATGCGGAACGGAACTTGGCATTAGGAGTACCAGGAGCGATAAAAATGCTCATGTTGCTAAATTTAGCAGATGTTTTTGGGGCAGCGCCAGAACCTGCCGCATCATTGTCAGATTCAAATCCATTAGAATCTGAGCATGAGCACTGGTCAGCAACCGCAGGATCTCTCAAAGCGATACCATATTGTACATTGCCACTGAAGCCCCAGTCTGTATCGAAATCATCGTCCAATGTTCTGTACGAAATCAAGTGCTTAGGGCTAACAGTACCACCAAACCATTCATATGCATCATCACCGCTGTAAGATACCTGAATGTAATCGATTGTTGTTCCTGAACCAACGCCACCCAAAGTCAAGCCGTTAATCTCCTTGTCCGTTTCGAAGCTAATACCAGCGAATTCGATCCTTACATATTTCAAGGTACCGGAGTTGTCAGCAGCATCAGTGCCACCAAAAGTTGATACGTTTTCTCCTTCAATGGTAGCCGGAGTTTTGTTTACTGGTGCTTTTCCAAGCAGGATAATTCCACCCCAGTCGCCGTAGTTACGAGCACCTTTTGCTGCTGATGAAGTGAAAACGATTGGCTTAGCAGCTGTACCTTCCGCCATTATCTTGGACCCTGGCTTAACGATCAGCGAACCCTTTGTCAACTTGTCCCCTTTGATGATTGTACCAGGTTCAATCGTCAATGTTGCATTGTTGTCAACATATACAAAGCCCTCCAAGATATATTTATTAGCAGCCTTCCAAGTGGTTGCGGTTGTGATTGAGCCTTTTACAGTTATTGTTTCGCCAACCGGATCTACTATTACTGGATCATCGCCATCGTCATCTGTTTTACAAGATAAAATTGCTGTTGAAAAGGAGATTACTAGCAATGCAAGTAACCAAGTTGTCAGTTTTTTCATTAATGAAATTGGTTGAATAGAAATTAATTGTTTTGTTTAATTATGGTCAAAGTGTGTAACGAAGTCCGATCATAGAATACGACCCTCTCCGGTATTTTTGGTAGGTGCCGTCTGCGTCTGTAATCTTATTATCCCGGTTGGTGTCCTGGATCAGGCGGAATGGTTGGTTAAGCAAATCCTGGATACTTGCGCGGATTTCAAGGCGCTTCCCAATTGCTTTGATGATATTGAGATCAATCACATGACGGGGCATTTCAAAAATGTTCGCACTGATCACATTGTCCCCAATGATGTAGATGCGCTTTCCGATAACATTGTAAAGTGCGTTCACCTGGAACCCTCTTGCATCATCATTATAGAACAAGCCTGTGTTGATCAGGAACGGCGACTGGCCTTGCAAATAACGGTCTTGGCTACCTGCCGTCACGTTAGTTTTCACATCACTGGTGATCAGGGAAGCATTTAATGTTACCAGCATTTTGCTCAGGAAGGTGGCGTTTTCAGGATTGGATAGCGCCTTTCTTACTTCAAGCTCAACCCCTCTTGCATAAGCCGTCTTAGCATTTTGCACAGTGAATGCAACAGTACTTCCATTATAGAAAATGGCTGCCTCAATTGGGTTTTTGAATGTCTTGTTAAAAAAGGATAGGGTAATCAGCTCACTTTTACTTGGATAAAATTCATACCGGAGATCATAATTCTGAATTGTTGCATTCACCAAATTCGGATTCCCTTTTCTTGAAACGTCGAAATTAAAATCATAATAAGTACTTGGCGACAACTCCCTGAATTCCGGACGGTTCACTGTGGTGCTGTAAGCAGCCCGGATAGCATGCTGTTCATTAAACTTATAGGTTAAGTTAACCGAAGGCAGCGGCGTAAATACAGGCCGGTCAACGTTTACTTTTATACCACCACCTCTTTCAAATCCCTGAAGCTGTTGACGGTTATATTCACCACGAAATCCAATGGTAGCATTTAAATGCTCAGTAACTGGCCAGAAAAAGGAAGCATAGCCTGCTGCCATTAAATTTTGGGCAGTATACTTATCATCAAAGTTGGTCCCTTCGGTATAATATACCTTACTGCTTCCGAGATTAGATGGTTGGAAAAATTGTTCGGGTGCCAACGATAATAGCTCACTTGTTATCCTGTTAGGGTTTACAATCCCAAACCAACGCGCTGAATATTTACGGTCTTTATACTCTACGTAGGTTCCTGCGGTAAGCTTGGCTTGAAGGTCAGGATTTTCCTTTTTACTACCGATCGCATGCTCAACAGAAACAGTTCCGGTTCCGACTATTTCGCCCAAACGGGAGTAAAAGCGTGCTGCCTGCTGTAAGGTAGGGCTTTCAAATTGCTGCAAGTTGATAGTGAACGGTTGCTGAGTACCGCTTTCACGTGTTGAAGTAAATCTGCGAAAGTCAGGTTCATTACGGTAAGTATAGCCAGCACCGCCAATCCATTTAAGCTTGGTTTTTGCACTTAGCTCATGCGTACCGCTTAGCTGACCAGAATAAATACTGCGGGCTTCGTAGCGAAATGCTCCGTTGTTGTAATCCAGATTATTTTCAAGGTTTCCACCACCGCGAAGAACAGTTTCTTTATTCCCCATCTGGTTAAACAGGTTCCGGAACTCGATTTTATTTTTCGGGTTAAGAATAAATGCCCAGTTCGACATTACTCCTAAGCGGGCATTTTCCTGAAATAATTGGTCATTAAGAGTTTCAATCCGCTGCGCTGATGAGTTAAAACGATTCTGCGATACCGTGGTATTAACCCTTGTAAGCGAGTAATTGACATAGGAAGTATTGGTCACTTCAACGTCTTTGATAAAGAACCTGCGGCTGAAATTGACACCCCCACGCCAATCCGGTGTTACAGACACTGATTTTGGTGCATAATAATCAGGTAACTGCTGGAAGCGGCTGATAATATTGTCTGTGCTTGCATTCAACACAACAGCTCTCCTGTTTGGAAAATTGTCAGGCAATGTACGCGTACCGTTCTCGATCCCTAAGAATTCCAGCCCACCACCTTTATGGCTGGTTGCTGAATTAAATGTAGTTCCACTTCGGTAACCTGCCGAGAAATTTACCGAAAAGCTGTTCCCGTCAGGAACTGTCTTTGTGTAGATTTTGATTGCCCCACCACTTACGTCACCAGGTAAATCGGCAGATGCTGATTTAAAAACCAGCATTCGGTCGATTGCTGATGAAGGAATTAAGTCAAAGGAAAAGGATTTAGTGTCAACTTCAGTAGAAGGAGTGATAATATCGTTGAGTAAAACTGTGTTGTAGCGCTCATTCAATCCGCGGACCACAATGAAGCGGTCATCAAAAATTGAAATCCCAGGAACACGGCGAATAACCGCAGAAGCATCCCTGTCTTGTGTCCTTTGTATCTGTTGTGCTGAAATACCAACAGCAACTTGTTGAACTTGTCTTAATTCAGTGATTACTGAAACCTCTGTATTTGTCTGCCGCTGGCCTTTGACAACTACTTCCTGCAAGGTTTTGTTATCTTCTACCAGTGCCGTTGTAATGAGAGTGGCTTTGTCAGCTTCTACACGAACATTTTCGATTTCTTTGGTTGCGTAGGAAACGTAGCTAATTTGAACTTTGTAAGATCCTGCCGGCACTTTTTGAATATCAAAATTGCCTTCAACATCTGTCACTGAACCTAATTGGGAAGCAGCGCCTATAATTTGAACGGTGGCGCCGATGATGGCTTCATTGTTTTTGCCATCTTTAACTGTACCCTTTACAGAGCCTACCTGTGCAAAGCATAGAGAGGAAACGGCAAACAGGAGGGAAATTGTGGTAACTAATTGTTTCATAATCCGGTGTCAATAATTTTGACACAAAACTACTCCCCCCAGATTACTCCCATATTTCTTAAATATTAACTTATTGTTAACTGAGCAGGTTACCTAAGTGACATTTTATACTTGTTGATAAGCAGATAATCAGGGTCATGAGAACCAGTTAAGAATCGGCTCCTGTTCCAAATCGAATTGCACCGCTCTTTAATAAGGTCAAAGTGGCCAAGTCGCTCATCGTATAACGAATAAATTGTCTGAGTAAGCCTACCTATTTGCTTATCATATGTTTCAGCCTCTAAAATCAAGCCTTGGCAGTGCGCTATTGAATAAGGTTGGTCCTCAATCATCGAACCATGTATACTAACCTGCTCGACCAGCTCCTTAAAATTGACTAATAATATATGGTAGGATTGCAAGTAGGCACTTATATCTTTATCAAGTGAGGGTTTAGCGAAATCGTAAGGCGCGGGCAGCGGATTTTGTGCAAGAATCAAGGCGTAAATCGCTTTAACGTCATTTCGATGGGTCCTATCGTTCTTTATATTTGCTGAAACAGACAGTTTTATGGCATACGCTGTTTCCTTGATGCTGTGCTTCCTTCCTTTAAACAAGTTTTTCCGATCAATAGAAGCTTGGATGTATTGGTTAACTACATCAAAATAACGCTGGCTTACTTGCTCATAGTCTTCCAGTTCTTGCTCTAACCCATTTACTGATTCAAGTTCGTGCTTTGAGGAGTACGAACCTGAGGATTTGACTACTTCCAGAATAGCGTAGGCTTTTTCAACCCGCTTCGAGCGCGACCTTTCAAATGGTGTTTGGGTTGCATGCAACGTTTCAACCATTATTAACAAGTGTGTTTAAAAACATAACCTCCGCAAAACTAATATGAACTATAAAGTTAACAATAACTTTACTTGGAAAAGTATTTGGCATGTGCTGGCAGACGTCTGGCGTATTTTTATAGTATGACCACAGCCGAACCAAACTATAAGTTGCTATACTGAAAAACCCTGTTAATTCAGATGCCAAGGGAGTGCTAATACCAACGCAGCATGTAAATCGCTGGAACCAAGCTACAACGCCCTCAGGCGCGAAGTGTTAGCCAATTTGTATTTGCAGGTTGATGAAACAAGTATACAAGTCTTGGAAAACAGCGGCAAAAAAGGTAGCTCTCACGAGGGCTATCTGTGGGCTTCTCACATAATGGGTAACGCCATCTATCTTTATTACAGATAATAATCTTTTCGTTCTGACGGTTGTCATTGGTTTTTGTTAAGGAACATTGATTCCCTTTGAAAACCTCCTTTTATTTATTAACCTTATGCCTCAAAAAAGGGACGCACATGAAGAATTGGACATTATTTTTTCTGTTTTTCGCGGCAACCTTGCAAAGTTGCGAATACAAGGAAAAGGAAGCGCGGTTGACTAAAAGAGAACAGCAGATCGCCGAAAAAGAACAGACATTAATGCAATGGGAGCAGCGTTTGACGCTATTGGAAAAGGACTTGCAGGAAAAAAAGAAAAAGCAACAGCAAGATTCCACTGCCGTTACCGACTCGCTGCAAGCGCAACCCGTCACCGGCAAGTGGATTGTGAAAATGCGCTGCACGGAGACAAACTGCGGCGGGTCAGCCATCGGGGATTCGAAAACAGAAACCTGGGAAATTGCATATCATAACAAAGGGATAGTTGTAAATGCGTTTGCGGGGAACAACCTTTCAAGGATCTACAACGGTTCTTACTCTCAAAACCGTCTTGAAGCTACAAATGGTCAACCTGGCTCCGAATCGGTGATCCGTGTGATGCTTGAACTGAAAGAAGGCAAAATGGAAGGGACTCGGGAAGTGGAGCGCACCGATTGCAAAATACGCTACATCCTGACTGCCGAAAGGCAGAAATAATGCTAACCTTGTGCGTATGATTTCTTTGTTTCTTTTAGATCTCTCATTACCCCTTAAAAACCCGGTTATTATTTTTTCGGTGGTGCTTTTTATTATCCTTTTTGCACCCATCCTTTTCAGCCGGATCAAAGTACCACATATTATCGGACTAATCATTTCAGGAATGATCGTCGGACCGTATGGATTTAACCTTCTCAGCAGGGATAGCAGCATTGTGCTGTTCGGAACGGTAGGCCTGCTTTACATTATGTTTTTGGCGGGTTTGGAAATTGATCTCGCGGAATTCAGGAAAAACCGAAACAAAATCATCGTCTTTGGGCTGACAACATTTTTACTGCCGCTTGTTACCGGCACAGTGGCCAGTTACTATATCCTTGGCTACGGATTTCTGTCCTCGCTCCTGCTGGCTAGCATGTTTTCCACACATACATTGGTATCGTATCCTATTGCAAGCAAGTATGGAGTCACCCGAAACCGGGCGATCAACATGACAGTAGGCGGAACGATGATCACCGACATTCTTGCTCTCCTCATTCTGGCAGGCGTGGCAGGAATGTCAAAGGGCGACGTTTCGCCTGCATTCTGGTTTCAACTTGGATTTTCGTTCATTGTTTTTGTGGCCGTGGTCTTGTTTCTTTTTCCAATAATCTGCCGCTGGTTTTTCAAGCGTTTCGACGACAGCATTTCACAATACATATTTGTGCTGGCAATGGTTTTCCTGGCTTCTTTTTTGGCAGAGATTGCAGGTGTAGAGGCAATTATCGGTGCATTTTTCTCGGGTTTGGTGCTAAATAGATTCGTCCCTCATTCCTCCCCATTAATGAACCGGATTGACTTTGTGGGCAATGCGCTGTTCATTCCGTTTTTTCTGATCAGCGTTGGTATGCTGGTCGATATCAGTGTGTTGGTCAATGGATGGGGCGCATTGAAAGTGGCCGGCGTGATCCTTGTGATAGCCTTGGCAAGCAAATATTTGGCTGCCTGGATCACCCAGAAAGCATTCAGGTTCTCCGCTGATGAGGGGTTGATGATTTTTGGGCTAAGTTCTTCACATGCAGCCGCTACACTGGCAATTATCCTGGTCGGCTATAACATTATCGTCGGAGAAACTGCGCTGGGCCAGCCCATTAGGCTTTTGGACGAAGATGTGCTTAATGGCACGATCGTGCTGATTCTGGTAAGCTGCGCGGTGAGCTCATTTGTTGTGGAACGAGCTTCTGAAAAACTGGCGATATTGCAGGAAGAGCAGACCACGGAAGATTCCGACGCTGTTAGCACCGAGAAAATACTTGTCTCGCTGTCCTATCCAGATATGATTGCCGACCTGGTCGATTTCGGGATAATGTTAAAAGCAAAATATAGCTCCATTCCCCTTTATGGTTTGCACATTGTTACCGACGAAGATCAAAAACACGATTCAGCTTCTCATGGTAAAAAAATCCTGAACAAGGCAGTCGATCATGCCAGCTCGTCTGAAAATGTACTGATCCCCCTTACCCGCTATGACACCAATATCAGTAACGGCATCATTTATTCAATTAAAGAACAGGACATTACCGATGTGGTGATTGGGTTGCACCTGAAAACCGATCACAAAACATTCCTTGGCCCAAAAGTCGAAAACATAGTTAAGCGGATTTTTGAAACCATATACATTTACAAACCGGGCCAGCCCTTTAACACCCTCACCAGGATTGTGGTGGCTGTACCGCCAGCCGGTAGCAATGAACCGGGTTTCCTGCATTGGCTGGGTAAGGTGATTACGCTGGCAAAAGTAAATTCTATGCCCATCCATTTTTACGCCTCAGCACAGACGATCAAGATAACGAAAAGCATCATCGAGCGGAAAGTATCCACTGTTGAGGTGAAATTCAATGTTTTTAATGAATGGGACGATTTTCTTATCTTCTCCCGCGAACTAAAAATAGATGATCTTTTTATCATCGTTTCAGCCAGGAAAAATTCAGTTTCTTACCTGTCACAATTGGAAAAACTACCCGCTTATCTTTCGAATTACTTCCACGAGCAAAGTCTCATCCTGATCTATCCCAAACAACTCGAATCCGGTATAAACATGAGCGACATTGAGCAAGCCGATAGCGCATTGATCGGGACATTGTCAGACAAGTTAGGAGCACTGAGTAAAGCCGCCAATTATATTCGCATGAAATTAGGCGAGAAATGAGGCTAATTAAAGCTGCTAACTTATTAAATCATTGAAATACGAAAAGTCGCGATAGTACCTCCAAATGTTAAGATCGTTACCCTTGAAAATTCCTCAATTGATCTTCTTCCTGTGTAGGTTTTTGATTGAGGAATTGCGCTTTTAGAGAAAATGACTTTTATCTAAAAGCGCAATTCAACTTCTGTTTTAACAGAAAATAATTTCAGATCATTAAACCCTGCCTGAAACTAAATGTCTAAACAGGGGGCTGGCAAGCCAAAACCTGTTTATCGGATAATGTAAACGGCATAATATTATGGAGATACAAAACGTATGTAAGAATTCCATCGTTATCTGTTTATTGGCAATAATACTTTCGTTCGGCCAGACGGATGCCAGTGGACAGTCCCAAATGTCTGCGGAAAGACAGAAGCTCAGCGACATAAAAATCTCTATCATAAGCAACAGGCTAAACCTCTCCCCAGAACAATCCATCAGATTCTGGCCCGTTTACAATGAATATTCTGCAAAAAGGAGGGGGATACATAAAGAAATTCGGCAGATTATTAATTATAAAAAGTCCCCAGAGGTATCTGATGTAAAGTCCTCGGAAGATATAATCAGGGTTCATCAGCTAAAACAGAACGAACTGGATCTGGACAAAAAGTATCAGCAGCGCTTTCTGGATATAATTTCTGCAAACCAGCTCGGGGAGCTATACATGGCAGAAACAGAATATAGTAAGATGCTGCTGGAAAGATTAAAAAAATAGTCCGCTTTACACCCTGAGCGCAGGCTGTAAAGCGGGTATTAGAAATCTGAATAAGCTATCTTGACCTGTTGCCCCTGGGGAATTTCATCGTTTGCCGTTTTCAACACTGTGTCGCCATCTTTGACCGGCCCAAAAATTTCGGTTTTTCCCCCACTCTCCATGCCCTTCTTGACATCTATCCAGTTTGCCCTTCCGTTATCTATCCGTATGACAAAACATTTCTCCATTGTTGTTGACACTGCCGAGCTTGGCACGATCAATGAACTATGGGACCTGCCTACTGGAAGGACTACCTGAGCGTACATTCCCGGGGCCAGCCTCTGCCCTGGATTCATGACCTGTATTTCGACCAGCTCAGACCTGGTCTGGCGATCAATATTATGGGTAACCCTATTGATCTTCCCCTTAAACATCTGCCCGGGTAGACTTACCACCGAAAAACTGATGGGTTGTTTTTCACGGATCGCATCAGTGTACCGCTCAGGAATGGCTACCTGTAGGCGAAGCATGGACTCTTGCTTAATCCTGTACATAGGTACAGCGCTTTTATCCGCAGGTCCAACGAATGCCCCAGGTGCCAGCTTCCGGTCGGTAATGATGCCATCAAATGGTGCTTTGATTCTCAAATAGCTAATCATTTCCTGATGCGCTTGATAAACTGCATTGGCCCCAAGCAGAGAGAGACTGTCTGCCACAATTTTGGAACGGGCCACATCCATATCATTGGGTGAAACCGCGCCTTTGGTATTGGCAGCTACCAGTAGACGTCGATATACCGCTTTACTGGCTATCATCTGAGCCTCAAAGGAACGAACTTTGGCATAAGCTTCTGCAAGTTGCGCGGTTAGCTCGGGCGCTTCAAGTTCTGCCAGTACCTGGCCTAAATGGACCTTATCGCCTATATCTACGTTCATTTTTCTGATGTAGCTATTGACCTTTGGATAAACATCTGTTTCGTAATAGCTCATTAACTCACCAGGTATCTGTAAATTTTCGCCGGGGTTGGACCGGATTACTTTCACTGCCGGAAAGACCACTTCATCATCCTGCTTTTCATTGCGCTTTGATTCTTCTTCTGCACCCCTGGTGCTGCATCCATTGGTCGCAGCGGCTATGATCAGCACACTGCAAAAAATAACTATTCTGGTTCTCATCTTTATTTTTTAAGCTTTTTCTGTGAATACTTCATCCATGTCATAGACTTCGCTATCAGAATCTTCCGGATTCAACGATACCGATTTAACAGAAGACTTCTTCTGTATAGCGTTAAATACTAAGGGCAGGATCAACAGGGCTGCCACTGTTGAGGCAACAAGCCCTCCGATCACAGCCCTGCCAAGTGGAGCAGTCTGTTCCCCGGATTCGCTCATACCGCTGGCCATTGGGATCATCCCTACTATCATAGCAATGGATGTCATCAAAATGGGACGTAACCGGACTGCCCCGGCCACCCGGGCGGCTTTTGCAGAATCTTTGTATTTGATCCTTAATGTTTCAGCGTTTGTTACCAGCAATAGCGCGTTGGCCACCGATACCCCCACCGACATGATAATCCCCATATATGACTGCAAGTTGAGTGTGCTGCCAGTGAGAAGCAGAATCGTTATAGAGCCGGCCAAAACGGCGGGAATGGTGACAAGCACCACAAATGACACTTTGAATGATTGGTAATTGGCTGCCAACAGCAGAAATATAACAACGACAGCGAGTGCCAGTCCAGAACTTAAACTGCTCAGTGTGTCCTGCAAAAGCCGCGCCATGCCCTTTAGCTCGACAATCGTTCCAGGAGCTGGCGCCCCGGCTTGTTGAATAGCGCTGCTTACATCATCAGCCGCAGTACCCAAGTCTTTTTTGTAAATATTGGCAGAAACGGTTACGATCCGTCTTGGGCCTATCCGGTCAAATTCCCCTGGCACTGTCACTTTTTTTATTGAAGCCACGTCTCCCAGCGTTGGCCGAAGCTGACCAGGGACTAGTGGTATGTTATCAATATCCTGTGGTGAGGACATCAGGTACTCCGGCAGTTGCACCTGCACCTGATAGGCAAACCCTTTCTTCTGATCGAGCCAGAAATTTTTTGCCGTAAAACGGCTCGATGAAGTAGCGGCGACCAACGACTTGGAAACCTCATCGGCTGAGAGGCCGAATTGGGCTGCGCGGACACGGTCAATCTGAATGTCAAAAGTCGGATAATTCAGTGGCTGGTTGATGCGCACATCACGCAAGTAGGGTATCTTGCTCAGCGCGGCAGTTAATCTATCTGCGTGCTTCTTTGCATCCGGGAGATCCTTGCTCCCTACCATGATCTCGATCGGTGTCAGCGCGCCCTGGCTCATTATCTTATCCGTCAGTTCGATCGGTTCAAAGGAAACGCGGGTTTCGGGTAGATTTTGCCGGACCTTTTTTCTGATTTTTTCTTTTAGTTCGTCCAGGGAGCTGACTTTATATCCTTCGGCCAGGTTAACCTGCAGAACTGCCTCGTGTGGTCCTGAATTAAAAACATACAATGCGCTGGTCCCATAACTTGACGGCGTCATACCAACAAATGCCGAGGTGATCTCAACGTTTCTTTCACCTACAATACCCTTGATCAGATTGATGATCTGTATGACTTGCTGCTCTGTCCTTTCAATTCGTAATCCCTGTGGGGCAATTAGTCTGAGCTGGAATTGTCGTGAATGATCCAGTTTGGGCATCATATCTTTACCGATGACCAGATACCCATAAACCAGAATCCCAAAGCTTATCAGCAAATATGTGGGAATGACCAGCGCACTTCTTTTCATGAGAATATCCAGGATACTGAGATACCTCAGCTTGAACTTTTCGAATCCGCTTATTTTCTCCAAGTGCTTTTCCTCATAAACTTCCATTTTCGTTTCTGCACCTGAGGAAAGATCGTTGAGAATTTTCTTTTGATGGGGCATTTTATGTTCATGATTTTTAAGCCACCAGTTAGAGAGAACCGGCACCAACGTTTGCGAGAACAGGTAGGATGCGACAATCGAAAATCCGACCGCAAGTGACAGCGGCATGAACATCCCCTTTGGTACCCCATTCATCAAAAGGGCGGGGGCAAATACCGCCAGGATACAAAGTGTGATCAGTAGCAGCGGAAAGGACACCTCGCGTGTCGCGTCAAGTATAGCCCGCGCCTTGGGTTTGCCCATTTCCAGATGTTGGTGAATATTCTCAATCACCACAGTCGATTGGTCGACCAGGATACCGATCGCCAATGCGAGGCCGGAAAGGGTCATGATGTTGACGGTCTGCCCCGACAGGTTCATGGCCAAAACAGCAGCCAACAGCGAAATCGGTATGGTCACAATGACAACCAGCGAGCTTCTTAGATCACCCAGAAACAGAAACACTACTAATCCGGTCAGCAAGGCCCCAATAAGCCCCTCAGAAGCGAGGCTTTCCACGGCATTGATCACATAAACGGACTGGTCAAATTCATATTTCAGTTGAATGTAATCAGGAAGTAATGACTGCATTTCCGGCAGTTTGGCCTTAAGAGCATTGACCACATCCATCGTAGATGCATCTGATGTCTTGGTCAAGGGGATGTATACCGAGCGTTTTCCGTTCACAAGCGCATAACCCACGGTAACATCCGAAGCGTCTTCGACGCTGGCGATATCCCGGAGAAAAACGGTTGGCCCGGCCCCTTTGTGCAGCGGGATATTTAAGAAATCCTCTACATTGCCCAGCACAGAATTCATTGGGGTCATAAAGGTAAAGTCCCCAACACGTACGTTGCCAGCTGGGGCAATTTGATTGTTTTTTACAACAGCTTGTACCACCTCTTCTGGTGAGAATTGGTAGCTGCGCATAGCCTCCGGGTTAACCCTTACAACCACAGTTCTTTCATTCCCTCCGAATGGGGGTGGCGATGATGCCCCGGGTATCTGAGAAAACAATGGCCGGATACGTGTGGAGGCATAGTCCTGCATTTCATTGAGGGTAGCCTTTTTACTGGTGAAGACGAGCTGGCCCACCGGCAAGTTGGTCGCGTCAAAACGGACAACCGTGGGTGGTACCGTACCTGGTGGCATATAGCTCATTACCCTACTTACCTGGTTGGCGACCTCGCCAGCTACCTGGGCCATATCAACAGTTTCGTAAAACGTCAGTTTTACCAGGCAAAGCCCCTGGACGTTTTTAACCTCAATGTCCTTGATCCCCGACACATATAGCATTTGGTTCTGGTACCGGGTGGCAATGAACCCCTCCATTTGCGATGGCGTCATCCCACCGTAGGGCTGGGCAATGTAAATGGTGGGAAGGTTCAACTTAGGGAAAATGTCAACCGGAATTTTAAAAAGGGCCATGAGCGAAAAGATTGCCAGCCCAAGCACGAGCACTACCACCATCACTGGTTTGGAAAGGGCACCTGTCAGTAATTTGTCCATAATTCAGTGTTTAAATCCTATTTGGCTTGATTTAAGAAATCTGTGATATCACCGACTGCCGCCAGTTTCTGCAATAATGCGCGCCATACATTATTATGGGCAACTATCTGATCGATCTCCGCCCGGTTCAATAGTGCGATGGACTGCGTCAGCTCAACAACGGTGGACAGGCCCGCCTGATACCGGGCGTCGGCTTGCGCATACGCCGCCTGAGCGGCAGAAAGCTGTACCGGCGCCTGCTCAACGACCTTTAAAGCACTAGCGTATTGCAGGTCAGCAGTCTGCATTTGTCCATCCACCCGCAGCCGAACCTCGTTAAATTGCTGCTGGTAACTTTCCGTAAGATATTGTTGGGACCTGGCTTGTTGTTTTGTCCGGAACACGTCGGAAATATTCCAAAGCGTTGTCAGTCCTGTCATGTAATCATATGCCCTGAACTTAAGACCGGAAAGGGAAGAACTGTAATTGAAATTGCCCGCCTCGTCAGTCCGGTCAGAGATCCCGGAGCCTCTCGACCATAGTGCTCCCCTGGCCATAATCGATGGAAGATATGATTTTCTGATGGCCTGGGTTTTTGCCATACTGAAACCGATCCGCTTTTCGTAAAACTTCAGAAGGGGGTTTCCCTCCCGGATATTGTGTACATTATAGACGGGGAGTGTTGCATTGAATTTGTCTGAAACCAGCTCGTAATTTGGGCTTCCCCCGCCCAAAAGCTCGGCCAATCTTATTTTCTGTTGGTCGGCTACTTTCTGGCTTTCCAGAAGCATTACGCTTGCTTTGGACACTTCTGCTGCCGCCATTGAGCTGTCTACGCCAGGCCTTAAACCGGCAGCAGCCGTAGCATGTATTACGTTGTAGAATGCTTGTATTCGATCAAAGTTTTTTTGCTGTACTTTAAAGGCATCCTGAAAAACAAGCGTGAGCAGATAGGCATCAGCCACTTCCACTTTGTGTTCAAACAATTCGCGTTCATAGTCCGCGTTGGCCTGCTCGATCCGAGCCTTTGACACCGTTTCGTCTGCTTTCTTTTTTCCGAAATTCACCAATTTGTAACTCCCCAGGAGTGTACTGAAGCTGCTCCACACGGCATCGGAGGTATAACCATTTACTTTGATTCCACCAGAAGTAGGAATAGCTGTACCCTCATTTGGAAAAAAAGTACCCCTGACCTGATTGGACGTGGCATAAAGGGCCTGTGCCTGAAAACTTATTGCAGGCAGACTGTAACCTACCCGGCTGGCTACTGCTTCTGATTCACTGGCCTGGATTTCCGCCAGCTTGGCCCGAATTGAGGGGTAAGTTTCAACCGATCGGTTGATTGCCTCATCCAGGGAAAGCACTTTTGGCATTTGCTGGCTGACGGCTTGTTGGGAGCATAGCACTGCTGCCAGCATAATTTTTACAATGTATTTGTGCATTTGACATCTCTTTTTTTATGATGCCAAATTTCAATCCTTAGCCTTAGAACGGTCTGAGAACTGCGTTAAAATGCAATGAGAATCCCCAATGGCTTGTCGATGACTTTTGTTTTATAAACAATCGGCTCCACTAACCTGAATAGGAATATAAAATACTTATAATAAGTCAGTTGGCTATTTGTACATCAAAATTGAAATATCTTTTGCTGACAGGAGGTCATTAAAAAGCTTTAATCTAAAACTGGGATTCCCGCAGCTGATCCCAGGTAAAGAATCACACGGACTACAATTAGAATGTAATTTTAGGAAGATGGATTCTGACAGTTGTTCCTTTGTAAACCTGGGATTCTATCGCCAGAAAGCCACCGTGAAATTCAACGATTTTCTTGACCAGCGTTAGCCCAATACCAAATCCGGTTATCTGCCCGGTGTTCCCTCCCCGCATCATGGGTAAGAAAATGTCCTCTAAATCTTCAGGGAGGATACCAATACCCTGATCCCGGACCACTATTACAACAAATTCCTGCTGTTCGGTGATCAGAATCGTAATGGGTTGAAAAGCGGAATATTTACAGGCATTGTCAATTACATTGCCGATCGCCGATTTCAAAAGATGTGGGATTCCTTCGGCGACCGCTTGCTGCTGGACAACGGCACTGTTTTCAATGAACTGAAAATGGATGACTTGGGAGCTATATTTTTGGTTGATATCACCAATACAATCCATGACCAGATCTACTATACTGATATTCTTCTTATTGATGAAAAATTGGAGGCTCTCTATTTCTGCGAGCAGAAGCAGATTGTTGGCAAGCTCGATCGCATGATTTACTCCCCCTAATGCTTCGCCTACCGAAGTTTCATAGTCCTTAGGGTGCTTGTCATACGCAAGTGATGTTTGCAAAACACCCTTGATAACCGTTAATGGTGTTCTGATTTCATGGGATGCATAAGAAATGAAACTCCTCTGATTGTCTGCAAGTTGCTGGATCTTTTTAAGAAGTTGGTTAAATGACTTTGCTAAAACCGTAGCTTCATTAACGTCGGCATTATGGTTAATACGAAAACTGAAATCTGAAATCGCAGCTCGATCGATCTGCCGGATCAGGTCGTCGAAAGGAGACATCGCCTTTCTGGAAAAGAAATATCCTGTGACTCCGATCACCAAGAGCGCTAGTAAGTTTCCAAAGAAAAGCGCCAATCGAAGCGTCCTGCTCATATTATAGCCGTGCAGGTCATATCCTGTCACCAGGGCCAAATAAGGTTTGCCCTTGACCAGGTAAGTGATGGCTACGCCTTCTTTATCAAAATCATGTAGCGGGGAAACATACGTAAACGCAAATCGCTTTCTCGACCGTACACTTTTAAAGAATGCTTGATCTGGAATAAAGTCACTACTTTCCCGGGTGTAAGCCAGCAGCATGTTTTCTTCATCATAAACGGCTTCATACTGCTCTGTGAGTGGGAAAAACACATTGGTTTTAAAAGCCCTTGGCGTGGCAAGTAGTTTCTTTGTAGCTTCTGCCCGTCCAAAAAGCCTTTCCTTCATCAGTTCAGCACGATAGTCTTCGTAAGAGTAGTAAACGAATAAGGAAAAAAGTACCAATATAGCAGCAACAATCAATGTAAAAGCAATGATGATTTTTTGCTTTATTGCCATGGCTCACGAATTGTATATCCCCTGCCAACCACGGTGTGAATAAGCTTTTGCTCAAAATCCTTGTCAATCTTTCTTCTCAGGTAAGTAATATAGACATCAATTACATTCGTGCTTGTGTCAAAGTGAAGGCCCCAGACCTTTTCCAAAATATCGACTCTGCTCACTATTTTTCTTTTGTTCAGAAGAAGGTATTCCAATAGATCAAACTCCCTTTTTGACAGATCGATGACTTTATCTGCTCTTTTAACAATCTGACCATCCAGTTCCATCAACAGGTCGCTGATCTGCAATATCTTTGCCTGAGAATATGATCCTGCTCTGCGGGCAAGCGCTTTTGTTCTCATCAACAGTTCCTGGAAATCGAACGGTTTGGAAAGATAATCGTCTGCACCTGCTTGAAATCCGGAAATTTTATCCTGCAGCATACCCAGCGCGGTCAACATCATAACGGGCGTCTCAGGCCAGCTTGCTTTGACAAACCCACAGAGTTGAAAGCCATTCAGACCAGGTAGGTTGACGTCCAAGATAACGACATCAAATTTATGCTGCTCTAAAATTCGCTTGCCAATATATCCGTCATAGGCGATTTCCAGATTGATGTTTTCACTAAAAAAACCTTTCTGAATAAATGCCGCTAATTTAGGATCATCTTCTACTAGTAATACTTGCATTAGATTCGGTTCTATTTGGTTGCCAAGCTATCAACCCAGCTTAAGGCTCAGGTTAGAATGAAATTAAATGTTAATTAAAATTTGAATTTGACACTCCGTAAAGCAAAAGAGATCGTAATATCGTGAACCTCAATAGTCCCTTTAACGAACCGCTTAACTATCAAGCCTACCTGCCGAAAAGAAACATCCAACCGTGTTTACCTGCAAGTCGCTAACTTTACTGATGCCTTAGAATTAAAGGCCTCTCAAACCTAAATGCTTGATCACTTGCCTACCATCCAGACCTCTCTTGAAAGGATACTTTCAAAGAGAATTGAAAAAGCCCATTCTATTCTAGCCATAATCAAAACATCCTCTATTTATTCGACGAGTGGTGAGCTTGACTCTGTCAATGGGTTAGAAAAAGACCTAACATCGTATGGGCAGGCCAGCAGCCAGTATTTTGATATACTTTGTCGGTATTTACAAATGGCCTCAGATAGAAAAAACCTGCTCAAAGACGGAAAACACAGTATTAAAAAAACTGCATATGCTGTCATGCGTTCATTTACACAAAATCTTGATATCGACAAGGTTGATCGCAGAAAAATTAGTTCTCATTATAGCCTGATCTACGCACAGAACCGCCTAGCAGCACCTTATGATTTTGCTAAGCCATCATATGGTACGAAAATGAGTGAATACTTAAGGGCAAACAGTGTGTTGCTACTCAACTTCAAAGAGATGGTAGAAATGGTGGGTAAATATGTGCCCCCAATCCCAATTGCGCCGTATTCGACAGCGCATTGCCATCTGCTGATCTTAGAAGCCGAGAGATTAGATAAAGAAATAAATCAGCTGATTGAGAAAAGCTATTCACTATATGTTATAAGGATTGGACTCTTCGATCTGATTAAGCAGCGGTGCGCCTCGATCTGTAACCAGAGCCGGTTTATATTTGGAGCAAACTCGTCGCAATACAAACAGATAAAACGCTTTAAACTATCAATTGTATAATTTTATTCGCTGGTAATCATGATTGTATACCAAAACAATAACGACGGCCTAGTACACCGTAAAACCTCCCTCGATGTCTGCATGATGGATCGAATTCAAGTCTGGTAGTTGGAAGCTGTTTGCAAACGAAACCTTAAATGTGCCGTGCACTTTGCCTTCGGAAATTTCATCTATGCAAACTGTTCCAGCACTGACACTGTCAGGCAGAAATGCCAGGCCATCCGAAAAATAGATCTGTCCTGTCTGTGGCTGTATGCACCCTAACCGGGAAACAACCAGTGATAGACCAAATTGCTCGCGATTATATCCCCTTGCTGTAATAAACATCTTTCCCGTCTTGCTATCCCATTTACCATCATAACTCTGAAAATTAATGCTTTTCCCCGAGAATATAACGGATACAAGCGATCTCTGAGCTGTCAATAGCGTTCGATCGCAGCTCAGAAGCAAAACACAGAAGCTGCCAATCACCCAATGCATTTTTATTATACCCTGGCGCTGCGGCTCACCAGAACAAAAAAGAAATAGAGCGATGATTTTGATTACAGTCATTGTTCATACACTTTGCAGCAGATACGCAATTAACAGGATACTAATCAGCAAAATGACAGCGGTGAGCATGCTCACTGACATTGTTGAAGGCACGTAGGTATAGGTCTTTAATTGTTTGTTGGTTTTTTTGTATTGCAGAAAGGCAAAAAAGATAGAGAGGGCACCCATAGAGACCAATATAATACCGATGATAGCAGAATACCCATGTGAATGGGCATTTGCCTTGGTTTGAAGCGCCAATCCAATCTGTTTTACAAACAAGGAAAACTTTACGACTACAAAGCCAAAGGCCATGATGCCTATCCCGGTCCTGACCCAGGCCAGGTAAGTCCGTTCATTAGCCAGATGATCGTTGGGTTTATAGGGTTCGTTCCTTTCTTGCTCTGCCATAGTGTAAGTTTCACAAATAGTCTACCCTCCCTAATTTTTTTCTAACAATGCTAACGCTCGTCTATCACATTCATGTCGGCCCTGAATTTAAATCAGCAAGCTTGTCAATTAACGGGTTAGCCTCATCTAAATATTGCTGTTCGCTTAAATCCCCATTGTTATAATGAACCAACAATTCATCCAATTCTTTTTTTATATGCAATTCACTCCCTTTTTTTATGATATTTTCCCGGCGGATACGTGAGCGGCGACGTTTTCCAGAAGTCCATACCGCGGCAACATAGTTTACCATTTGACACACCACACCTAGGATAAATACACATAAAAGGTCCAGTAGTAATCCCATAGTTGTGACCGGTTCAAAGCAATTCCGGAATTTTACCCCCTGTTAATTCATAGCAATCTGTGTTCCTTCCCTTAGATCATCACGAGGGTTGACAACGACCTTGTCCCCCACCCTGAGGTTTCCAAATACTTCACTCATCGTGGAAGACTGCTGCCCTTGCCTTACTTCGACAAATTCAGCTGCACCCGATGCATTGACACGGATAACATACTGCCTTTCCGTAGAAGAGATCACCGCAGTCCGAGGTACAGTAAGGGCTCCGCGTGTCCCTTCCGGAGACAGCATGATCTCAGCAAACATGCCGGGCCTGATGTTTCCGGAGGAATTATTTACATCAATTTCTACCGTTTCAGATCGAAATTTCTGGCTCATATTTCCAGATCTACGGCTAATGGCCCCGTTGAAAAGCTTACCAGGCATGGCGTTGACCTGAAATGTTACCTGTTTTCCTTGCCTAAGTCCAAGGCTGTAACTTTCTGGAATGTCCACTACCAACCTTAGCCGGTTCTGCTGTTGTAACATCAACATCGGACCGCTCATGCTCACCCCCGAACCTACTAACGCGCCTGGGTGTACATTGCGCTCGGTAATGACCCCATCAAATGGTGCGCGCACGGTCAGGTAGGATTTAATTTGTGTAAGCGCTTCAAAATTCGCTGCTTCCCCCATGGCTGCCGCACTATCGGCCATCATGCGCGCCTGCGCACTTTCCAGATCAAGGGCAGATACAGAGCCGGTTATTTTACTGCTAGCCTTTAATCTTCTGTAATGTTCTTTGCTGGCCACAAGCATTGCCTGGGCTTTCAGATAGTTCGAACGTGCCGCTACAAGCTGCTGCTCAGTTTCAGGCGCTTCAAGAACCATCAACACCTGGCCCCGGTGGACAAAAGAGCCCCGGTCAACGAGCACTTTTTGTACAAAGCCATCTGCCTTAGGATAAATGCTTACCTGCTGAAAAGCAAGAAATTCACCTGGAAGCTGGATTTCTTGCCCGACCTTACTTGCTGATACCTGAACAAACTTAAAGTTGGCCGCGTGTTTTTGCCCAGTCATTTTCTTGGATTTTGTATCCGCTGACTCAGAAGAAGAGCAGCCGCTGAAAATGCATAGCGACAGCAGTAATAAGAGGTAGTTATAATGGATGGTTTTCATATGTCTGGGATGTACTTTGATTCGTTGAGCCATTTGAATGCATGATTATGGTAGACGGGATATTTTCTGGTAAAAGGCAAGGATCATCAAAACCCGCTTTTTTCTGCAAAAGCACATACACCTGAGGGACGATATAAAGCGCCGCTAGCGTGGATGCAATCAGCCCGCCGATCACGGCGCGTCCTAGCGGGGCAACCTGTTCCCCGGCCTCGCCGGTGCCAAGGGCCATGGGTATCATACCGGCAACCATGGCAAAGCTAGTCATGAGTACAGGGCGCAGTCGAAGGCCCGCGCTATCAAGGGCTGCCCGGTTGACATCGCGGTATTCCCAGCGCAATCGCTCGGCATTGGTAACGATCAAAATTGCATTGGCCACCGAGATGCCTGTCGACATGATAATGCCCATGTAAGACTGCAGGTTCAATGTGCTGCCCGTCAGCAGCAGCAAAGCAATTGAGCCAACAATAACCGCTGGAACTGTCGAGAGAATGACCACTGACAGATTGAATGACTGATAATTGGCTGCCAACAGCAGGAAAATGACCAGGATCGCAATACCTAATCCCAACTGCAGGCTGTCCAGCGTCTCGGTAAGCAGCGAAGACATCCCTTTAATCTGGGTAACCAGTCCCTTGGGCGGCTGACCAAGCCCGGCAATTACCTTCTCAACTGAGCTAGTTGCGTTGCCCAGATCCTGATGATGGATGTTAGCAGACACTGTTACAAACCTTCTGGGCCCTGTCCGCGAATATTCGCCTGGCAGCGTATCAACAGAAAAAGTAGCCACATCGCCCAGCACGGGACGCACTTGTCCGGCCACAAGGGGGATTTCTTGCAATTGGGCCAAGTTTCGCATTGCATATTCAGGAATTTGGACCTGCACTTGATAGGTGTAAGCCGCTTTTTGATCGAGCCACTGGTTTTTCTCTGTATACCGGCTTGACGAAGTAGATGCGGTGATCGAGCGCGCTGTCTGCTGCAGGTTTAGTCCCATCACAGCCAGTTTCTGCCGGTCAAGCTTGATATTAATCACCGGAAATTTCAAGGGCTGTACAATGCGGACGTCACGTAGGTGCCGATCTTCTGATAGCCCGGCAACCAGCTTACTGGCGTAACCTTCGATCTCTTTCATGTCCCGGCCGGCCACCTGCACCTCTATGGGCGTAAAAGCCCCACCACTCATAAGTTTTTCTGTCAGGTCAGCAGGCTCAAACGAAAGGGTAATGTCTGGCATCTGCTGCTGGACAGCATCGCGGATGCGCTGCTTTAAATCCTGCATATTGGTTTTATATTCTTTTTCCAGACCAACCTTGATCACCGCATCGTTGGGCCCGCTGGTACTTACATACAGGTTTGAGGTTGCATAGTTGGTGGGCACCACGCCGACATAGGCTGACGAGATGGCAAGATTACCCCCGCTTGCTTCATCGACCAGCGTTATTAGTTTCCCCACTTCTTCCTCAGTGCGCTCCAACCGAGTCCCGTCAGGTGTTTTCATGCGGATCACCATCTGCCCCGAGTTCAACTGTGGGAGCATATCTTTTCCGATCAACGTAAACCCGGCCGCTGCCAGAGCGAAGATTACCACCACATAAACGCCTACAATAAGGCGGTTACTGCGAAGCAACCTCCGGTTCTGGCCGATGAAACTTTCACGCACGCGGTCGAATAGAGCGGGTTTAGAAGGTTTTTTCAGTTCTCTGCCAGGGCTGTGCACATGCTCTTTAAGCATCCAGTTGGCCAGGATAGGCACCAGGCTCTGCGCTAAGAAGTAAGACACAGTCATCGCAAAACCAATGGAAAGCGAAAGTGGTAAAAACATGGCCCTGGGAACGCCTGACATAATAAAGGAAGGCGCGAATACTGCCAGGATACAAAGCAGGATCAATAAAAGCGGCAGTGCTACTTCCTTGCATGCATCATAAATCGCCTGCTGCCTGGGCTTACCCATTTCCAGGTGTTGGTGGATATTTTCAATGGTCACAGTGGCCTGATCGACCAGGACACCAATCGCCAACGCGAGCCCCGAAAGCGTCATGATATTGATCGTTTGCCCAGCAAGGCTCAGAAACAGCACCGCCGCAATAATGGATATTGGAATGGTAATGATCACAATCACCGACGAGCGCCAGTCGCCAAGGAATAAAAGCACCATAAGCCCCGTCAAAATCGCACCCAAACCGCCTTCGAAAAGTAGACTTTTAACTGAATTGATTACAAAGATGGACTGGTCAAATTCGTAGGCAACTTCGATGTCCTCAGGCAGTAGGCTACGCATCTCAGGGAGCTTTGCCTTCAGGGCGGTAACGACCTCCCAGGTTGAAGCATCTGCGGTTTTTACTACGGGAATATAGGAGGACCGGCTACCGTTGACCAACGCATAGCCTGCTGTCACATCCGAGCCGTCTGTAACGGTTGCTATATCACGTAAAAAAGCAGTCCTTCTCCCTTCAGTCCTGACTGGGATCTGCCCAAAGTCTGCCACCTGGTCTTCCAGCGAGTTAAGGGTTGTGATATAGGTTGTATTGTCGACCCGGATATTACCCGAAGGTGTCATGGCGTTATTGGCTGCCAGGGCTTCCACGACTTCATCGGGCGAAATGTTCAGGCTCCTCGTTTTCTGGGGGTCCAGGTTAATAACCACTGTCCTGGCGTTGGTCCCGATTGGCGGTGGCGCGGTAAGCCCTGGAACAGTGGAAAACAGTGGGCGAATACGGGTAACGGCAAGCTCATGGATCTCCTTCAATGATCTGGTTTTACTACTGAAAACCAGATCCCCGATCGGGACGGAAGATGCGTCATAGCGGACAACCTGTGGCGGCAATGCACCCGGTGGGAAAAACTTCATGGCACGGTTGACCTGAATGGCCACTTCCGCGGCCGCCTGCGCCATGTCACTTCCCTCGTAAAAAGCCAGTTTCACGATCGTAAGCCCTTGCACACTTCGGCTGGTAATCTCCCTGATCCCTGCAATGTACAGAAATTGGTCTTGCATACGTGTGGCAAAGAAACCTTCCATTTGGGCAGGTGACATTCCACCATAGGGTTCGATCACGTAAATGACCGGGGAATTTAGACGGGGAAAAATATCAATAGGAATGCGGGTAGCCGACATGATCGAAAAGACCACCAAACCGGCGACCAATACCAAGACCGAAATGGGGCGTTTTAATGAATTGGATAACATTGAGTATCTGAGCTAAAGGATTTATTAACGCCTGAAAAAAGAAAAGAAGTCGTCGAAGTTGCTGCTCGCATAGGCGCGCTGCAGGCGTGTTTCAACGGTACGACGCTGTATATCCACTGCCTGTTTTTCAACCCTGGTTAAGAGTTGAAGCGCATCGGTCAGCCCCAAAATATTTTCAATTCCATTGTTGTAAAGTGAAAGCCGCTGCTGATAGGCGCTTTCCGCTGACCTGATGGCCGTTGGCAATTCAAGCAATGCGAGCCGCAATGTAGCCAGCACAGAATCAGATGTTGCCAGCGTATTCTCCAGTTTAAGCTGCTCAAAGTCCAAGCGGCTACCCGCTTCGCGGACTTTCCATTGCTGTACCGTCGTCCGGCTTTTAGATCTTCGGAAATCAGTGAGATTGACCGTTGCAGCTAGCCCTACCAGAAAATTGGTACGGCTATATCCAAACCCTGAGCCGATCGGGCCAAAGTTGTTATTGATATCAAGGCTCGTACCCCTGGCCCAGGCAGCAGTCAAAAGCGACACCCGCGGCAAGGCTGCCTTTCGTATTACCTCCAGTTCCGCCATTTGCCGCGCCAGGAAGTTATTTTGATAATGCAGCAACGGATGGCTAAGCGTAACCTTGATATCGTTAGGCTCAATGAGCAGCGCCTGTGCCCGAAATGTGGTATCTATTTCCAACTGGGATGCATTTGTTCCTGTCAGCATGCCCAACCGGAGAAAAGCGCGTCGGAAACCCTCGTCTATTTCGTAATAGTTCAGTTTTGCCCTTGAAAGCTCAACGCTTGCTAGTGAAGAGTCAAGCCCGGGTCTGATACCATTTCTGACCAAGTTGTTGATGATCCTGCTAACTGTGTCCACCCGCGCCAGGTTCCGCCCCTCTATTTGAAGGATCTGCCCTTGCCACAAAAGGTCCAGGTAAGTGCCGATCACAGCCTGTCGGAGCATAAATTCTTCGCGTTCGACCCCTGCCTGTCCTATGTCAACGTCCGCTCTTGCAAGCCGGTCTTCTGAGCGGTAGCGGCCAAAATTGAAAAATTCCCAGTCGGCCGTTGCCAGCGCAACGTTACCCGATGCCAGGTCCATCCGGTTTTCATCGCGCCTGCCGCCAGAAGTCGGAACGATCAGGCCCAATGAAAAGTAAGAGCCTGAAAGACCGTTGGCTGTGCCAATATCAACCTGGTCATGCAAACGAACATTGGGCAACCTATTGTCTTTCAAAACCTGGGTGCTGGCGCGAAGGCCTGCAAGGGCTGCACGCTGGGCCGTTACCGAAGGGTATTTGCTAAGCGAGGCCTCAATGGCCTGTTCCATGTTCATGATCTGCGCATTAGCAGGCGACTGACAAACAAATATTAAGAAAAGGAAAAAGGGATTGAATAGTAATCGGGTCATCTTTTTAGATATTCTTTGCGAAACGAATTGCGTGGCTTAGGACTTGCACCCACTCATCATGGGATGCAGGTTTGAATAAATAACAGTCTACCTGGTGTTGATATGCTAGTGAGATCATTTTCGGATCTTGGGACCCCGTAAACATAAAAATCATGATGGAGGACAGCCTGCCGATTTGCCGAATTTGCACCAATAAGTCCATTCCGCTTACCGGGCGCGTGGTAAGGTCAAGAAAGATGATGCTGGTTGTCAAACGGGTTTGATCAAACGCGTTGCTTAATGTAGCCAAATTCGTAAACCGCCTAACGACGCAATTAGGGTGCGTCATTTTAACGGCCATTTCAAAAAGAAACGCATCGTCTTCGTCGTCATCCGCAAAAAACACATTCCATTCAACGTCAGCTGCCATAAGTCCTTTGAAATAGATCTTCAAAGTAAGCAAGCATCCCATTAGAGGACAGTTAGAAGGTTATTAAAATCTGATTAGATTGCTGTTGATATAGGTCCATTTTGAAGCCTATAGTTAATTTTACTTTCGAAAATGTTAATAAATTGGCCTGGCATATGAATGTTTTAGTCGTTGAGGATGACATAGAGTTGACACAATTCATTCAAAAAGGGCTCGTCTCTGAGGGTGTAGCGGTATCTGTGGCTTTTGATGGGACGATTGGCCGGAGCCTTGTCAATGAGCACCGTTTCGATGTAGTCATGTTAGACGTTAACCTGCCTGGTATGAACGGCTTTGACCTATGCAAGTTTATCAAACAAAACTGGCCCGCAGTTCCTGTAATCATGTTGACTGCACTGGGAAGCCTGGACAACAAAGTATTGGGCTTTGAAGCAGGTGCCGACGATTATCTTTCAAAGCCCTTTGCATTCAAGGAACTGCTTTTTCGACTGAAAGCCCTGGCAAGACGCCATCCCTCCAGGGCTCCGAGTCCCAAAAGCCTCCAACTACTTGATCTGAAAATCGATACGGATTCTCATAGGGTTTGGCGAGCTGGCCAGCGGATCGACTTGACCGCCCGGGAGTATGCTTTGCTCGAATACCTGATGCTAAACCAGGGAAAGGTGATCAACCGTGTAGACCTGCTGGAAAATGTGTGGGACGTTCATTTCAATACAAACACCAATGTGGTTGACGTTTATGTTAATTATCTCCGACGTAAAATTGACCAGGTAGAACCAAAACTGCTTCACACCGTATTTGGCGTCGGTTATCTGCTAGGGGCTGAGCCATGAGCATCAAGCAACGCATCACCATTGGCTTTGGATTGCTGGTAGCCTTGTTGCTGCTAGTATTTTCTATTTTCATCTATCAAACCTATGAGTCGTACCGCCGCTCGTTGATGCGCAACAGGTTACAGCGCAGGGCACTCGCAGGACAGCTCTATTTTCAAGACCGTGTTGAATTTCATCGATCGAGCTACCTTACCCTGCCCGACCAGCATGAGACCTTGGTGGGTCCGGCAAATGAAATCGTATATAAGTCCTCAGGACCTGACGACTACCGCCTCACACCTAAATTGCTCGGTGAAGCCCGCGAAGATGAAGTCTTCTTTACCTATGAAGGCAAACCTTGGAATTTACCAAAAGAAGGTATTGCCTTGTCTTTCCAGATCGCAGGAACGCGCTACATTTCTGTCGTTACCGCTTATGATTTACCCGGCAGGCAGGCTAGTAAAAGTCTGTTACTAATACTATTAAGCGGCAACATCATCCTGCTCATCATTGTCGCTTTTGTAGGGTTCTTTTTTGCCCGCCGCGCCATGCGTCCATTCGACGGCTTGATTGCGCAAATGGACCCGGCATCGGTCAGCGACTTTTCATTCCGCCTTAATAGCCATACAGCCTCAGATGAAGCCTCCTATCTGGCTAACTCTTTTAATCAGTTGCTTGAGCGTTTGCAGACACTGGCTATTAGCCAAGAGCATTTTGTCTCCTATGCATCCCATGAGATCCGCACACCCCTCACCGTGGTTAAAGGTATACTGGAAACTTCTCTGGCCTATGATCAAGAGCTGACAGATGCCAAGCAGGGCATGGAGAAGGCCTTGGTACGCCTTGAAGGGGCCATTGCGCTTGCAAATTCTTTACTGCATTTGGCCGAAGTCGAAGGTTTGCAGTCGGCCCGGATCCATGCAGATATCAATATCGTAGACACCGTTCTGGATACAATCACCTACTTTGGGGAAAAGCGTCCGGATCAGCAAATCAACTTTCAACTCACTGACAGTTTTACCCAGCAAAGTCCCAACTTACGCATATTTGGAAATGCTACGCTGCTTCGCACTGTTATGACCAATATTTTAGACAACGCAAGCAAATATTCCAGCGGGCAACCCATTGGTTTGCGCGTCGACATTGACCAAAATTGGATTGTAATATCATTCACAGATAAGGGTATGGGAATTCCCGAAGCTCAACTTGATGATGTTTTCTTGCCTATGATGAGGGCTTCAAATGTCGGTAACACACCTGGTTTTGGACTTGGGCTTACAATCGCTAAAAAGATTGTTGACATTCACCAGGGGAAATTGACTGTTGACTCTATTATCGGGGAAGGGACGTGTGTATTGATCTACTTACCCACATTACCTGTCACCGGCTATCCCCAATAGAAACCAATGACTTCAAGTGGCTTCTTCATGTAAAAGGTTTGCCAATTGGTCAATCAAGGCATCACTTTAATCTCGGTACTGCTTCTCGCTTAAAAATCCTTGATTATAGCGAGACAATACACCGTCCAACGCGCTTTCGACGCTATGGCGGCTTCTATAAAAATGGGCTGGGCGATGGTGCGAAGCATTTTGTTTAACCGTTTCCAAATGACTTGCAAATAGAAAGAGAATGACGCCAATAAAAAGGATAACCAACAGGTCGACGAGTATCATGACATTTCAATTCAATATCGGTGGTAAATGCTATAACTCATTAAGCAAACTATCTAAATCATGAGCTGTACGGAATCCAAGGCTATACTACTTCAAAATCTTTTAAGATGATCCTACACATGCGTTTCAAAGTACTTCCTTATGCCTTGCAAAACACCGAAAGCAACACAGAGAGCAAAGATGAACGGTAAAAAGATTAACCACCTTAAAGCCATCGCGAAATTGAACTTTCTCATCATCCCACCTATTTATATAAAATTAACAATATTAAATAGGACTTAAAACGAAAAATGGTACCAGCACAGCGTCTAACCTATCAATACATATTGCAGACCGAATACTTGATCAACAGGTAATATTTAACATATCGGAATTCAAAGACATAGTGACACGAAATGCAGACTATCGATTTAAAGCTACTGACTACTATAAATCAGATCGTAGATGATCTCTCAAAGCCTTCTGTTCACTTCCTTGTGCACGGCGCGTACTCGCTTGATGATGAAACCAATTGGATTTGTGGCCCTATCTTATTAAAACACGGCTTAGTGGATTTTTACGAATTTTATCCTTCAGGCATTCATTGTCTGGTCCATGTGAGCAAATTTGAAAGTGATGAAAATCTATTGTTAAGGATACCTTACGAAAAGATTTGGAAGATATCGCGCTTTTATTCGTTAGACTTCACTGATGAACAGGTCTTATATATGAAAGCCCCTAATTTACCATAATTCAAACTTGCTTGTTGGGTGGGGATCAACTTCAATGCCTATGAATTTGTACAGTAATCTTTTCCGGCTGCACTTGGCAAGTTGCCGAACACATCTGCTAGGTTTTTCCAAGATTTGTAGAAACTTAACCATCCGAACTCAAATTTAGTTAATGAGAATTTCCTGTAAATGTTGGCCACTCCTCAATGTTGGATGTTGTTTTAGTCTGGAGATGTGATCGGTTTACTATTCGTTATCAAACAATGAAAACACTCGCAGTTTCATTTTCATATTGGGCCTCGGCCTCTTCTTTGCGGTCTTTGAAACGGACAGCAGTCCGTCCAAAGCAACAAATTATGGCGAAGTTTATCCCGGATTTGCCGTCGTAGAATTGTTCACCTCCATCACCTGCTTTGGGGAAAAACGTCCGGATCGGCAAATCGACTTTCAACTCACTGACAGTTTTACCCAGCAAAGTTCCAACTTACGCATATTTGGAAATGCTAGGCTACTTCGCGCCGTTATGACTAATATCTTAGATAACGCAAGCAAATATTCCAGCGGGCAACCCATTGGCTTGCGCGTAGACCTTGACCAAAATTGGATTGTGATATCATTCGCAGATAGGGGTATGGGAATTCCCGAAGCTCAACTTGAGGATGTTTTCTTGCCTATAATGAGGGCTTCAAATGTCGGTAACACACCTGGTTTTGACTTGGGCTTACAATCGCTAAAAAGATCGTTGACATTCATCAGGGGAAATTGATCGTTAATTCTTTTATCGGGGAAGGGAGGTGTGTATTGATCTACTTACCTACGTTATCTGTCACCGGCTATCCACAATAGAAACCAATGACTTCAAGTGGCTTCTTCATGTAAAATGTCCGCCAGCTGGTCAATCAAGGCATCACTTTGATCTCCGTATTGCTTCTCACTCAAAAGCCCTTGATTGTAAAGAATTAACAAACCATCCAACTCACTTTCAACCTTATTACGGCTTCGATGATGAAGGTGCTCTTGCCCTCCACTAACAACGTTTTGTCTGCCTATTTCCACGTGATTGGCGACTACAGAAAAGACAACCCCAATGGAAAGCATGATCAATAAGTCGATGAGTATCATAACATTCACATTTCAATAAATGTCTGATTGCACCTGTTGCGTCTGAGAGATGCCAAATAGCGACAACCGTCCGTATACGCCGATGCAAGCTGGTCAAATCCATAACATGTATCTGAATATTGGCTATTCTATTTCCATATCTTCCAACATGATCCAGCACATGCGTTTTACACTACTAACTACACCTTGAAAGGCACCAAAAGCGACACAAATACCTAAGATGAACGGCAAAAAGATTAACCACCTTAGTGCCATGCTAAAATTGATTTTCCTCATTCTACTGACGGGTTCGGAGTATATAAAGGTACCAATAATAAATATTATATATAAAAGAAGCCCCCTATTTATAGCAAACATTTGCAGAATTTAGAAAGGAAGGCAAATTGTCACTGGACGATGACATTTGCAAGTAATTACCTCAGCTGCCAGATTTTCAGAAACGAATTATTTAGTCGCCTCATTCACCATACCAGCGGCCTGAGGATAAATGTCCTTATTGCCATTGGCTGTCTGGCGACCGGGCGATGTGCTTAGCCAAGTGGATATTATAATGGTCGTAGAGAAGCAGAACTAGCTCAACTTGAAACCAGAGGCCGAATTCTTATACACCGTCTCAAACTACACTTTCCTGGAAGAAATATTCGACCTACGGAGCACACCGATCTAAGAAAAATCCTTGATTATAATACATTTAACTCAGACAGCCTTTTCAAATCAACTGGCAATTAGTTCGAGATCTGTTGGGTTCCCGGTGAATATGCGCGTACTGCCTCAAGGTATTTTGCAACTGCCTCTGCCAATCTTCATCATACAGACGCCACGACCTCTTCATTTTTTTGACTTTCATTCCTGTTTATCGACTTGTTAATTAAACTATTTGGGACTTGGGCGCTATATGTTGAAAATCTCCATATATGGCATAATATTTTGATTGTGAGGTATGCCCACATCCATTTTCGCTGCCAATAATCAATTGCATATCATGAAAAAACGAATACTCATCATCGATGACGATCATGACATATTGGAACTGCTCAGAATTGCCTTTCGTGATTCAGGACATGAGGTAATATTTTCCCGGACCGCCCCGGACGTTAACTACATTAGTGTCCTACACCCCGACCTTATTTTGCTGGACGTCAGAATTAACGGGTTTCCAAGAAAGGGGGCAGAAATATGCAAGGAATTAAAAGCTGATTCTAAAACTGAAAAACTTCCCGTAATTTTATGCTCAGGAGAATACAACTTACGGAAGATTGCCGCTGAATGCAATGCTGACATGTACCTGGCAAAACCATATGATATGATAAGCCTGCTGTCCCAAGTAAATACATATCTCTCTTAGCAGTAACGCCTATGCTAGAAAATAATCAGATCAACCTCGACAAGGATGACCTTGAAGTGTTCTTTATCAATCATTTGGATAAAATCTATGCTGCAAAATCTTTGCTGGTATCTGAACTGCCCCAAATACTGGACAATACTTATTTCTCTGATCTAAGGGAAGCTATATCTGAGACAGTGGAAGATGTCAGGAAACAGCTAAAGAGAATGGATGAAATTTATCAGATTATGGGTGCTGCTGTTTCTGATGACAGTTCTAATGGACTCAAAGGTTTGATCGCCGATTCATTTAAGGATATCCGCCTTCATGGTAACAATCCAGAGTTAAGAGACATGTCTATCCTGTTTTACCTTCACAACATTGAAAGTATCGAAATGGCTTCCTTCCAAATCCTTGAAATGCTTGCTGTGAAATTAAAGAACGGCAGGATCAAACAGCTTATCAAGCAAAATTATGAAGAAGCCAGAGCTGATAGAATCCTATTGTTGCTTATTAACGCCAAATATATTTCAACTGTATGATCCAGAATGGCCTTTCTTGGATATCCACAATTCTTCAAACAAGTACGACTTAGCAAACTTTTTTTCTACCGGATTGACCATTTATATTGGCAATTGAATATTATTTAACGAAACTTAAATCAAATTCAGCGACTTGACAATACTGCAATAAACGACTGTGCAATATGTTACCGGGATTTCAAAAATTTCAATCCCTTTTACGTTCGAAAGCCTCAGTCTTCCATTTAATATTCCAGAGGATATGGATGTAGAATCAAAAATGAAACACATCCTAATCGACAGGTTTCAGGTCGCTAAGGATATAGTGACCAATGACGCAGAATTCGCAAAAGATCTCGGGCTGGATTCTCTGGACATTATGGAACTAGTGATAGAGTTAGAGAATGCATTCAGCATTCAAATCACCGATGAAGATGCAGCAAGTCTGTTGACATTTGGAGAGGCCGTTACTTGTGTGGAGGCGAGTATCCACCGCCCGAAGATCTAAATTCCGGCTGAACCTTCCGATCATATTTGGCAATTTACCGAAAGGCTTCCCTTCAAGCTTACAAAAGTTTAATTTAATCGGATAGGCTACCATATTTTCGGTTGAAATCCTTGTTCAGAAAGACAACTTAAAAGCCACCGCTGACAGGCAGATACTTTTCGAATGGGTCCAGAAATCTGCAAGACATTCTAAGGAAGACTATCAAACCTGACCAGGAATTAACTACTTCACTTGATTTCTCAGAGAACGCTGAATTCGTCAACAACAGATTTTGCGATTGAACTCGAACCTTTTCTCTGCCTGTGCACTCTCCGTTAATAATCGAGGTGGTTGTCAGAGAAAGAGTGCACCTGCCGGATGCTACGTATTCCTTCGAGCCACCTTTGCCTCAGCCACCTGTGAGTGTTTATTTTGAAAGCCATTATGAATTACGCTGACTGCATTTTGAATACCAAATAAGGCTACCTAAAAAATGTTGAAGATTTTCTCACAATGTATTTTCCTCCCTCAACATACTCAATTAGTTCGTCTCGCTTAAAATAAAGCCTGCCATTACGCTTGTAGTGAGGAATCTTTGCGATGTTCCTATAAACTGCCTGCTTACTTAACACTAGAAATGCAGCTGCTTGTGAAACACTTAATAATTCCGACTGCACTGCTGTCGGGGAATTGCGGTTCAACTCTACAACTTCAATAACAACTTCAAGCATTTCTTCAATCCTGACCAAATGCTTTGACAGGATCTGAAACGGATTTATGTTTTCCAATTCATTCATGATTTAAACTTCGAATACTCCTGGTAATTTTTCCTGCTCATACCTCGATCACAGAACGCTCTGTATTCAAAATCAGTGAGAAGTAGATTCTGCTTCTCACATTCCGGTTAAAAGACCGTTCGTACCGGATGTAGCCATACTCGCTAAGCTCCCGGATGTACTTAAAATAAGTATCCCGGCTCGATAACTTCGCCAATTTGATCAACTCATGCGAGAAAATCTGTAACGGACTTGGACATCCCTTTCTCTTCCAATATTCCAAAAGGGCCGCATAAATACCGATATGGGTGCTGTTAATCCGCGGATCTTTCGCAATCGCATCAAAAAAATCCGATAGAGGCCCCAGCGTTGACATATCACTGGCTGATAATTTGTCCTTTCCGCTTTCCCGTTTTTGGAGAAGTTTTGTCATCCTCGTCCATTCCGGTCTTTACTTCCTGCTTTTTCTGTTGCGGCTGAGATTGGCTTTGCGTATTCTCCTTTGCCAGATCCTGACGGATCCTTTTTGCATGCTCATCATATACCGTAACGGACTTAAACTGCGGGTTCGCTTCGATATATCTTCTCTGCTCCGAGCCGTTTTCTGAGAAAGTAACCGATTGCCGGTTCCCCTTTTGCAGCGATTCGATCAGGCGTGTTTTATCCTGCTCATTGCCCAATTCTTTAATCGGAAGCTTGGCTAACGCCTTTTCTAGCTCAAAACCGTAATTCTGGTGAAACTGTTTGAGCTTGTAGTTCCCGTTGCTGTCTGCATTCTTAAAGTCCAGCTGCACCCAGGCATTATAAAGCTGACCTTCCTTGTTAGTCAGGTCCTTGTTTACTGCCCGCCCATGCATGAGGTTAAAAGCTTCCTTCAACGTGATATTATTATTCTTCTCAATGTAAAAGGACTGGTTTAACTTTTCGGTCTGCTCATCTTTTTTAAGCGACACTTGATAATTGTTAAAGAAATACATATCGCTGGTAGGCGACTTTTTGAAATGCAGCACACTGGTGGTTTCATCCTTGCCGAAGCTGCCCTGGTGTTTCAAAGTAAATTCGGGCACCTGTTTTTGCATATTTTCTTTCAGCTGGGTTTCCAGTCCTTCCCCGAACCCAGTGTATTTCACCTGGTCACGCAGATATTCAAAGTTCTTTTGGTTCATGATCTTCTAATTTAAAGTTTGAAATACTTACTCTGATATAGGTTTCGCCCTGACAATGGTGCGGTTGAATACATCCAGCTCTAAATGACGGCCACCATTTTTTTCCATCACCTGAATGGCCAGGTACTTTTTATCTTCCAGTGTAAACTTGGGAAGCGCGAAGACGAAGGTATGCTTTGACTCACCAGCGATGGCAGTGGTATCACCATGCACATAAAGGGGCTTTATTTCAGTCTCTTGCACGGCCGATCGCCTGGCCCGCTTTCTGTCACGAATAAAAAACCGCATGCTTTGCACATCATAGCTGACCTGCGAACGGTTCTGCATTTCAAGCTGATAAAAAATAATCTCATCATGTATATAAAGACCGTTCAGATGGATCTCAGCCTGGTAACTCTGGTCTTTGACCCCTTTCACCATTCTGCTTTCCGGACTGATCCTTTCAGCCAGTTTCCGGACTTTAGCCTGGTTCTTGCCGTCTTCAAAAAAAGCATCCGGATTTTGCTCATTATCTGAGAATTCAATATTGAGCTGCAAAGGCTCTGCGGCGTAATTCACTGTAAAAGAATACAGTTTACCTTCCGCCGTTACCACGGTCAGGTTTGTAGTAGGAAAATCAGCCCTGGCCGCTTTAAGCTGAAGGATATTTCCGACACCTTTCGCTTTCTGCGCCAGAATATCCCGGCTGCCTTTATCGACACTTTTGACCTGGTACGGAAAGATCAGGTTGGTCGTCTTATGCAAAGTGATTTCCAGAGGTAACGGCTCGATCACAAACATCTGCACGTTCTGGGAAAATGCCCGGCCGCTTACGATCAGCAGCATCACCGATAGTATTCTTCTTAATTTGTTCATCATTTATTCGTTTTAATGGCCTGCCGGCCGATGGGAAATGATTTTGCTGTGTAGATTTAGCTGTTTGAATTCCCATCTTTGAGAAGCACCTGATAGCCCGCCTTAACGGTGACCCTGATGAGTCTTGCCTTTTTACCGGCAAGATTTTTTGCCGTTTGTATGCCTGCATCTGCCAGTTGCGCCCCCAGAGATGGCTGGAAGGTGTCAATGTTAAGCCCCTGAACGTTCTGGCTCAGAGATTGTTTAGACACATCCCGGCTAATAGCGCCGGGGATATAGATGCCAGACATCCCATCCAGATCATAAACGGAGAGCTTTACTGGGAAAATAGAGTTTTCGTGCCTTACTGACTCGATCTGTACGATCAGACGCTCCTCATTTAATGAAGCGGTTCCGTAAATAAAGCTCTCTTTCGGGATCAACGCGCCCGAAATGTATACATCGTTAATCAGTCTGAACTTCACCGTTGAGCCGGTTACCAGCGTCTGTGTTTCTGCCACAACGGCCTGGATCGCATTCTGAGAACTGGCTCGTGCCGACTCGTCCAGTGAGAAAAAACCGTTCTGTTCAAATGCAATGGCTGATACCGGAGTTTCACTGATCGAATCGGTGGCAGCAAGGGTGTCCAAGACCGAGATAGGATCTTCGTTTTGATTGATGGTTACCGGGTAGACCTGATCGGTGTTCTGCTCGGACTGCTGTCTGATCTTTTCCGCCAGCCGCTCAGGGTGCTGTATGTCCAGGATTTTTTCAAGCATCATGTTAAGCTCTTTCATTTCTGCATCTTCCTGCCCGGCCTCTGGCTCAGCTTGTAACCCGGACATGAGCGCTTCGAGCCTTTTCATTTCTGTGGCAGGTATTTCGGCAGTTTCCTTATCTTCGGAAGTCTCTTCCGGTATCTCAAATTCGGGCTTTGAAGCCTTTGCAAGTACCGCATTTAGCTCGCCAATCTTTTGATGCACACGCGCCTCGTGCGGATCCGGGTTAGTCTTTTCTTTCCGGATGTCCGTTTGTTTCTTCCGGCCCTTCCCAGGTCCGTCCAGCCCCTGGATCCCTGACACCGGCATGCCATCTTTACCTGCCGAAAGCGTGTCCTGATAATATGGGTCTTTTGCAATCAGCTCCCTGAGCCTGGCCGAATCAGCATCCGCTTTCTGGTAATAGCTTAGCTTATTGAGGGCTTTGTCCTCTTTAAAGAATGCATCCGGAAGACTTGTCATCAGCCCTGAATGCTGTGGATTCTGTTGGCTACTGCCCTTTGCCTTTCTGGCCACCAGTGCCCAGAACATCAGGGTTATAAAAGGGAGTGCTAAGAGTGGCAAATAAGTGTAGAACTTTCTTTGCCGCAGGAACTGCTGGGAATAGTTAGTTGTCTTCATGATCTTACTTTTTATGGTTGGATTGAATAATACTGTCACGGATAATAGCTTTTTCAAGGCTGTCCAGGTAAACTTCAAATGCCTGCTGTTTTCTTTGGCGTGATGCTGCTGCCTGGTCGGGAGCCAGTATCAGCATTTTAGCCCTCGGCAATACACTTTCCGGTGGTCTACCCCAAAAACCGCTTACGATCAGAAAAAGGCTGTATGAGCCCGCCGCAATAGAGATGGTGATCAGTATGGCTTTAAGACTTTTCGCTGGTAACGTCCTTATTTTCGCATTGAGAAAATCTGCGCACCTTCTTTGCAGCCTCAGCGATTCGTTGACGATCCTGCCAGCCAGCTGATCCGTGACCGGATCACTGTTGACTGGCCTGGGCCGTCTGCCTGGTTTAAATGGATAGAACATAACTTAACGGTTTTGAATGTTTACATCTTTGTTTTCAAGTGTTGTCCACCGCTCGATCAGAAATCCGTGAGGATTGTTGTCGCTGCGTGCTACACTACGCAGGTACCCTTCGGTCACCAGTCTTCTGGTGACAATGCTGGTTGCGCGGATAATGCGCTGGCTTGCCGTGCATTTGAAATAATAGGGATACCCGTCGGTACTGATCTGCACGCTGTCGATCTGGATCTGCTGGCTGATGTTGCCTGAAATGATGCTGATGTAAAAACCGGATTCTTTCAGGTTTTCGTACTGTGCTTTCGCGGAGGCATCGGCCAGGTAGAGTGCTCTTACCACATTGGATTGGATCACTTTATCATCAGGGTCCAGGCTGAAAAAAAAGCGGTGGAACGTGGACACGTGGTCCCTTGCTTCAACGGGAATGTTCTCCTTCCGCTCAGATGCATACGCATCGAGCACTTTGCCGTTGGCAAGGATGTAAACCTTGCTGTGCGCCGTTTGAACCAACTCATAGCTTTTAAAGAGTGCAAAACAGCAGAAGGTTATACTTGCAATGATCATCACCAGCGTAAAGCTTCTGATATGGCGGAAAGCGGCGTCTATATTTTTTGCCTTTGTGAACATGATTTGCTAAGGTTATGTGCGACTGATCAGGACCTATTCTGCTGGTTTCTGGGATATGAACCAAAACCACCGCCAGCCGGAAAAGCTTTGTTACCTACCGCCGTAGCCGTGCTGGCAAACAAACTTGTTACTTTGTAGAGCAGCGCATTGCCGCCACCGGCATGGATGATGTAATTGGCCACCGAGGGCACTGAGAAATAGCCTACAATGCCAATGATGAGAAATATCAGATACGCCATATCGGTCGCGCTGAAAAAAGTATCACCCATGTCCTGAACCTGTTTAATATCCAAGGCGATCATCTTTTGCTGTATCCTTCCGATGATCGCTCCGAATATATTGGCCACCGGCAGCCAGAGGTATATATTAATGTAGCGCGCGATCCATCCGGTTAGTGTATGCTGAAATCCGTCAAAAACAGCTATCCCAAATGCAATAGGTCCGATGATGGCCAGCACAACCAAATGAAAAGTCCGGATCGTGTTGATGCAGAGTGCGGCGGCTTCAAAGAGTACGCGAAGCACCTCGCTCATCCATTCCTTGATCGAATTGCGGAAATTGTAGGAGGCTTTGGCCATCGAAAATTTGATGTCATTACCGATGCTGCCAAAAATCCCTTCGCCGGAGGCATCTTCGTTGCCATGCGTGTACTTATACCATTTGTCACGGTCACCAGCCCCGGCCACTCCAACATACATTTGCCAGGCATTTGTTTTTTTAATCGCTTCTTCTTTTTTCTTCAAAAGCAGCGTGATCGCATCATTGGAGCCTTTGACCATCGAAGAAGTAGCCCGGACGGCTGGTGACATGATCCCATTGATCAAGGCTAAAACAGAAGGGAAGATCAGGATTGCAAACCCTAAAACGAACGGGCGCAGCAGCGGATAAAAATCAATGGGTTCAGCGCTGGCCAGATGACGCCAGATGCGTGATGCGATATACCAGATCGCTGCAAAACCCGCAATCCCGCGGCCCACACTGATCAGTTTACTGCATAAAGGGATCATCTCCGTATAAAGCTGATCCAATACACCATGCAAACCGCTGATCTGCTCTGGGAAACCCTGCGCTGATGCCAGCTGCGGGAGCAGCATAGCCTCAAGCATGATTATAATAAACTTTCTCATAGCTGGTCCATTAAGGCTGCACATCATATAGCTGCTCGATCATTTCTGTGTCGCTGTACTCTTTGGCGCGTTGCAGTGCCAGCACCGAAGCGGTAGCATTGAAGTGTCTTAGAAACTGCAATTTCTGCTGCATATCCTCATAGATCTCATCAATAGCCGAGAGCCTTTCATCATCTGACATCCGAAGTTTCTTATTGGTGAGCACCGTTGTGAGCGCATCCAGATTTTTCAGGCTCTGATTAATTAACCGGCTGTAAACACCGGACATATAGCCGAGCTCATCCTGATTGAAGTAATCCGTAGAGCGAAGCTGGCCGAAAGCGGCCTGATATTCCCCCAATAGCTGTTGCTGAAAACGGATGATATCTGCTACACGTTTGTAGTTTTTTACTGCCGGGCTTACTTCTAACAGCCCGTCCAGAAACGCTTCGTGCAGCTTGAAGTTGCCCCTCGAAAGATCGCGGATCGTGTCATAGCCCTTAACCAGGATATCGTACCCGTTTTTAAGCTCTTTAAGGATTTTTCTGAGCTGGTTGAGCTTTTCGATATTCAAGATCAGCTGGGTTACTTCCGCTGTTTGCGCCGATGCCCGGTTAAAAGGGGCCAGCACCGACAGTGCCAATATGAGCGATAAAAGTATCTTTTTCATGTTGAAATTTTTGTTGTTACTGGGCATCATTGATTGCCCGCCTTATTTTAATGTCATCCGCTTCCCTGAGCCTGGATGCTGCCAGCACCATGGCTTCACTGCTGAACGCTTTGGCAAAACTGTAATTGGACTGCATCTGCGCGTAGAAAAGGTCAATGCGTTTAAAGCGCTCGTCATCGCTCATTGAGAGCGGCCCGTCCCGTGTCACATCTTTCAAAGCATCTGTTATCCGCTCGCAATCTTGCAATAACCTGCCGTAAACGCCCTTGACGTAGACAAGCTCCTCATTGTTTAAATACGCGCTTTTCCCGAGCCTGTTTTCGGAGCTGGCAGTGATCGCTTTTATTTTGGAATACAGCGATTCTATAAACTGGATCTTCTTGTAGCTGCCGACCTGGGTGCTAACGATGCGCAGCGAATCCATGTAGTTTTTATGGAGCTTGAACTCGCCGCTCTTTATATCATGTATCGTTGTCAGCCCCTCTTTGGCGATCTTGTACCCTTTTTCAAGCAGTTCGAGATAAATCTTATACTGCGCGATCTGCTCGATCAGGTACTCTTTCTGTGTTTTCTTCTGCCGGAACCACTCCTTGAATCTTTGCGCTTGGCAAAAATCTGAAAGAAGCAGAAAGGCTATCAACAATGCTGTTCTCATCCCTTTTCATTTACTGGATCCCGTAAAGCTCTCTGACAACCCGCGCTTCATGGGCCGTTTTGGTGCGGCTGACGCTTAGTAGCACGTTTTCCCTGTTGAAAGTGGTCAGATCACTCAGGTTCTCATCCACCTGCCTGCCCGCCTTTTCGATGATCTCAAGCCGCTTCGCATCGCTCATCTGCGTAGTAAAAGATTTTACGATTACAGCCAATAGATCCAGGTTCTTTGCCGAAGTTTCCAGGATCCCTACATAGACCTGATGGATGTATGCCAGCTCCTGGGCAGTAAAATTCTCGTCATTTTGAAGCAATCCCCAAACCCTTCGGTATTCATCAACGAGCCTTGAATTCTTTTCAGCAATTTCCTTGACCCGGAAGTAGTAGGCGATCACCGCCTTGACTTTTTTCAGCTCCTCGTAATACTGCCTATAGAGGTCCCTCTGCTTTTTAACCCAGTCTGCAATCTGCTCTAATTTGAGCTTAGCCATCGTATTTTCCAAAGCCTTCTGCGCATTCTGAAGTTTAATCACCCGGTTCTGCCGCCGCTGGATCATCAGGTCAACTGCTTTGACCACCTTTTTGATGGCGGCTTTGATGATCGCTGCCCAGGGATTAGCAGCTTCTGCGTTTTGAACAGGCGCTAATGTACCTGATAGAATCAAGATAAAAATGACATATTTTTTCACTTACGCTCATGTTTATACGTTCTGTGATCTGATCTCTTCTGCAAGTATCTTTATACCCCGTTGGATGCTCCCAAACTTTCTGGCATACTCGGTGACTTTTAGCTTTTCGGTCTCTTCGGTCGTGTATGCATAATACTCTTCCAGGCTGACCTCCGTCCGGTAGACCCTGGACAAACTCCCTCCCAGACTGATGAAGACTTCCTTGTACTTTCGGGTTGGATCATTCGCCTTGTTCACCGAAAGCACCAGTGCTTTTTCTTTATCTGTCAGCCCAAGCAGCTCCTGGATCTGGTCAAACTTGTTCTGATATTTGGACTGGTCCAAAAGGATCTTGCAGTCACTGTTGTTGATGATCGCCTGTTTAACCACCGGTGATGAGATGATGTCCTCGACTTCCTGAGTCACCACGATGGCCTCACCAAAGTATTTGCGGACTGTTTTAAACAAATACTTTATATAGTCCCCCATACCTTCCTTGGCGATTGCTTTGTCGGGTAGGTCAGCAGGATTACTCCCGCTTTCCCCCCTAAGAACCGTACGTGAGAGTTTCCCCTCATACGGCTCAGGTAACTTAAAATTCCTAAGTAGGAACCAGCTCATCATAACTTCAATTT
>Ga0209958_1000181_pt1 | contig 189283 bp, 165 predicted proteins | sample ThiBio_inoc_plan_FD_183942 | JGI IMG/M metagenome (GOLD analysis project Ga0209958, IMG submission 183942) | Wastewater bioreactor microbial communities from Cape Town, South Africa - Thiocy_inoc_plan (SPAdes) | ecosystem: Engineered > Bioremediation > Thiocyanate > Unclassified | place: South... | reverse complement strand
TCACGCGGGATGCTGTTTTACCGCTTGCTGCAGCAAGCGGTGGTTACGCCGCCAGTGACGTATGGGGATGTCGTGAGCAAGAGCAGCGGGGACAGGCAATCGGATACGATTGCTGGATGAAATCACAATATCAACGGGGCTGCTGGAGCTAAATAGATACCCCTTATAAATATACAGCCATTTGGTGCTGCGTGCTTGCCCCTCCGCCCCCGCAAGCATGCGCGCGGCCTTGGCACGGTTTACTCCTTGAACAGCTGCTCGATCAGCCCCCGCATCCACTGGTTGCCGGGGTCGCTTTCAAAGCGGCGGCTCCAGTGCAGCGACACCGTGAAGTCACGCAGCGGCAGTGCGGGCTCGATCAGGGTGTAGCCACCGTCGGCCGCAAAAGTGCGTGCGATGTTGCGGGGCATGACCACGGCCAGGTCCGTGGCCCGCACGATGGCGGGCAGCACCATGAAGTGCTCGGTGGTCAGGCGGATGCGGTCCTGCAACTGTTGCATCTCCAGAATGCGCAGGGTGTCGGAGTGGGTGCGCACGGCCACAAACTCCAGCTGGTGCAGGGCGCTGAGCAGGACAGGGCCGCTGCGCCTGGCGGCGGCGAAGGGGTGGCCTGCGCGCAGCAGCACCACGTAGCGATCCTGGAGGAGTTGCACACGCTGCGTATCCTTCACCGTGGGCAAAAAGCCAAAGGCGAAGTCGATGGCACCGCTGTCCAGCCGCTGGGGGATCTCGTGGCGTGGCACGGGCAATGTCTCCAGCCGCACTCCGGGCGCCTGATGCTGCAGCGCCACCATCAGGTCGGGCAGAAAACGGCCTTCGCCAATGTCGCTCATGTGGATGCGAAAGACCTTGCGCGACTGCAGAGGGTCGAACAAGGCCGACTCGTTGAGGGCCTCTTCCAGCAGGCCCAGCGCGCTGCGCACGGCGTCGGCCAGCCGGTCGGCCTTGGGGGTGGGCTGCACGCCGCCGCCCGCGCGCACAAACAGCGGGTCTTTGATCAGCAAACGCAGCCGCGTCAGCGCCTGGCTGGCTGCCGGCTGTGTCAGGTCCAGCAGCTCGGCGGCCCGGCTCACGTTGCGCGTGCGGTAGACGGCATCGAACAGACGCAGCAGGTTGAGGTCGATGTCTTTAATATGCATTGAGTGAATACCGCTTAGTCACTTCATTGTATTGATGGATAGAGCAAGCCATCCGAAGATGCGGGGATGCCTTCAGAACAACCCCATCTCCCCACCGTGCGCGAGGCCGTGCTCGAACTGCTGCGCGGCTTTCACATCGATACCATCTTTGGCAACCCGGGCTCCACCGAGCTGCCACTGTTCCTCGACTTTCCCAGCGACTTCCGTTACATCCTGGGCCTGCAGGAATCGGTGGTGGTGGGCATGGCCGACGGCTATGCGCAGGCCACCCACAACGCCGCCTTTGTGAACCTGCACTCGGCGGCCGGCGTGGGGCACGCCATGGGCAATATCTTCACGGCGCACAAGAACCGCACGCCCATGGTCATCACGGCCGGGCAGCAGGCGCGATCCATCCTGCCGTTCGACCCTTTCCTGTTCTCGGGCCAGGCCACCGAGCTGCCCAAGCCCTACGTGAAGTGGAGCGTGGAGCCCGCGCGCGCCGAAGACGTGCCACTGGCCATTGCGCGGGCCTACTACATCGCCATGCAGCAGCCGCGTGGGCCGGTGCTGGTGTCCATACCCGCAGACGATTGGGACAAGCCTTGCGAGCCGCTGAGGGCGCGCACCGTGAGCACCGAAACGCGTCCCGAGCCCTGCGTGCTGCAGGCCATTGGCGATGCGCTGGATGCCGCGCGGCGCCCCGTGTTTGTGGTGGGCGCCGCCGTGGACCGCGACCGTGCCTGGGACGAGGTGGTGGCGCTGGCCGAGCGGCACAACGCTGCCGTGTGGATTGCCCCCATGGCGGGCCGCTGCGGCTTTCCGCAGGACCACCGCCTGTTCGCCGGGGTGCTGCCCGCTATGCGCGAGAAAATCGTCGCGCTGCTCGCCGGCCACGACCTGGTGTTTGCGCTGGGCGCCGCGGCGTTCACGTACCACGTGGAAGGCTTTGGCCCGCACGTGCCGCCGGGCGCGCAACTGGTGCAGCTGATTGAAGACCCCGGCACCGCCGCCTGGACGCCTGAAGGCACCTCGGCCGTGGGCGGCATCCGGCTCGGGGTGCTCGACCTGCTGGCGCGCCCCGCACCACCGCCACGCGCCTTGCCACAACCGCGCCCCGCACGCCCGCGCGTGGAGCCCACGGGGCCGCTGATGAGCGTGCCCTATGTGATGCAGACCCTGGCCTCGGTGCGCGATGCGGCCTCCATCGTGGTGGAAGAAGCGCCCAGCTCGCGCGCAGCCATGCACGCCTACCTGCCCATTGTGCAAAGCGAAACCTTCTACACCATGTGCAGCGGCGGCCTGGGCTATGGCATGCCGGCCGCCGTAGGCGTGGCGCTGGCCAAACCCGACAAGAAGGTGATCGGGCTGCTGGGCGACGGCTCGGCGATGTATTCCATCCAGGCCCTGTGGAGTGCGGCGCAGCTGAAGCTGCCTATCACCTTCATCATCCTCAAGAACCGCCGCTACGCGGCGCTGCAGGAGTTTGCCCCCACCTTCGGCTTCCACGAAGGCGACAAGCTCGAAGGCACCGACCTGCCGGATCTCGACTTCCTCGCGCTCGCCCGTGGCCAGGGCTGCGAGGCTGTGCGTGTGAGCGACCCCGCCTTGCTGCACCAGGCGCTGCGCGATGCACTGGCCAGCCCGCGCGCCATCCTGGTTGAGGTGGACGTGGCCTGACAGGCCCTGCACAAACCGTTCTTCCCGGCTCACCCCATCACCACAACACACCAGACCCGGCGCACCCGGGCGCTCACCTTGACTGGAGACAACCATGCACATCGTTCACAACCCGCCCTCCCCAACCACCCGCCACCTGCTGCGCACGCTGGCATGCGCCGCTGCCAGCATGCTGCTCAGCACCGCCGCCATGGCAGACACGTGGCCCAGCAAGCCGATTAAAGTCATCGTCAACTTCCCCGCCGGGGGCGCCGCCGACCAGATTGCGCGCGCCGTCACCCAGGCCCTGCAGGCCGCGCTGGGACAGCCGGTGGTGGTGGAAAACCGGGGCGGTGCGGGCGGCAACATCGGCGGGGAGGCCGTGGCCAAATCCCCGGCCGACGGCTATACACTGCTCATGAGTTCGGGCGGCATGGTGTCGGTCAACCCGCACCTGTATCCCAAGATGCCTTTCGACCCCGTCAAGGACCTGACACCCGTGGCTGCTGCTGCACGGGTGCTGGTCTTCCTGGAGGTGCGCCCCACACTGCCGGTCAACACCATCCAGGAGTTCCTCGCGCACCTGAAGGCCAACCCCGGCAAGCTGAGCTTTGGCACGCCGGGCAACGGCAGCTCGCCCCACCTGGCGGCCGAGATACTCAAGACCCAGGCCAATGTATTTGCGGTGCATGTGCCCTACCGGGGCGCGGCACCGGCCATGCAGGACCTGCTGGGTGGGCAGCTGGACTTCATGTTCGACCCGGGTATCGGCCTCTCGCATGTGAAAGCGGGCAAGCTCCGGCTGCTGGCCGTGGGCAGCGCCAAGCGGTCACCCCTCTTCCCGGACGTTCCCACACTGGACGAAGTGGGCCTGAAGGGCTTTGACGCAGACACCTGGTTTGGCTTTTATGCACCGGCGGGCACACCGCCCGACGTGGTCACGCGCCTGAACCGCGAGATCAACAAGGTGCTGGGCACGCAGGCCGTCAAGGACCGCATCACGGCGCTGGGCGGGGTGCCTGCCCCCATGTCGCCCACCGACTTCAACGCACGGGCTTCCATCGACAGCGCACGGTTTGGCGCACTGATCAAGGCGCGCAACATCCAGGGAGATTGACCGCGCGCGGCAGTGCGAGATTCGCGATGGTCTACAGTCCCGCGCTTTGTCACCACCTTAGAGGTACTGCCATGGCGCGCAAGCCCCAGATCATCCTGTCGTCGCTCGACATTGACCGCATCGAAGCCCTGCTGGCCGCCATCCCGGCCAGTGTCTTCCCAGGCAAGGCGGACCTGCAAGCAGAGCTGGACCGGGCCGATGTGGTGCCGCCCGAGGACATCCCGCCCAACGTGGTGACCATGAACTCCACCGTGCAGTTCTCCATCCTGGAGACGGGCAAGGAGTTCTGCCTGACCCTGGTCTACCCGCGCGACGCGGATGGCACTGCGGACCGCATCTCGATCTTCGCGCCCGTGGGCAGCGCCCTGCTGGGTCTGGCGGTGGGCGATGAACTGGCCTGGCCCGGACCGGGCGGCAAGTCGATGACGGTGCGCGTGAAAGACATCCTGTACCAGCCTGAAAGTGCCGGCGAACTGCATCGTTGAATTCGGGACACCCCCCTGAGGCGCTGCGCGCCTTCCCCCCGCTCTCACAGCGCTGCGCACTGCGGGCGGGGGGACGCCGCCCTCGCTGCGGGGCGGCCCTTGCTTGGCTGCCCTGGCCTTTGAACACGCCGGTTTCTGAGGCTATTGGGTAGCAGGAGCCCGCTGGAGCACTGCGCGCCTTCTATTCCCGGCGAGTCCAGCCTGGAGGGTGCAGGTGCCGTGGATTGGGGTGGTGCAAAGCGCCATGAGCCGCGACAATGGCAGCCGCCATGACCACACCGCCCGCACCGCACACGCCAGACATCCCTCCATTGATTGACCAGTTCGACCCGGACTCAACCGTCGCATTCCAGCGGCGAATGGAGCGGGCTCCTGAATGGTTCTGCTCCTTCCTTGCAGGAAACAGCCGCGAAAAGAGCCGCCTCAAGCGCGAGATGGCAACCATGAAGGGCTCGGTGGTGTGGCTGGTGCAGCAGCGCCGCCAGGGCAACTGGGATGCCGCAGAGCGCGCCCATTTGCGGGATGTGATGCGGTCAGCCTCGTCCGTGAGTCCCTACCTGTTCATCTGGGTGATTCCGGGCTCGATGCTGATCCTGCCCTTCATGGCCTGGTTTCTGGACCGGCAGCGCAAGCGGCGCGAGCGCAAGCTACAGCGTTGAAGGGCTCTTCACGAGCCCTCATTCAGAACCCGTTGTTGGTAACAGCCACCAGCAGACCGGTGCCCACCAGCCCCGCCTGCCAGCGCAATGCGGTGGACCAGGTGGGCACATGCCGCTCTACCCGCAGGTAGAGCAGGCGCCCGGCGGCGAGGGACAGGACAAACGCCAGCAGCATGCCCAGCGCATTGGGCACCGGCGAAGCAGGCCACAGGTGGCTGACCACGGCATTGACCAGCAGGCACACGGCAAAGTGCACGAGGAAGATGGAGTAGGACATCTGCCCCACGCGAACCAGCGGCGCAAAACCGCCCCAGGCACGCAGACGTTCGGACCGCAACGCCACCACCAGGCACAGCGCCGTGACGAGCGCCACCACGATGCGGCCCCGGAAGTCCAGCGTCAAGGCCACACCGCCCAGCAGCACCATGGTGCTCAACCACCCCGCGGGGCGGGGCGAGCGCACCGCCCAGTACGCCAGTATTCCCAGCCCGTAAGAACCCAGGAAGTAGATTGCCCACATGTCGAGCTTTCCCATGCGGTTGAAAACCCACAGGGATGCGGCCACGCCTGCCACGATGATCGTCCGGGCCAGCTGGGCCCCATACCGCTGCGGCCAGGCGCCCGGCAGAGCCCGGACGCAAGCCCAAACCAGAACGTTCAGAACAAAGAGCTGGAAGTCGATGGCCACATACCAGACACCGGCCGACAGGGCATCTTCGTTCACGATGTCCTGCAACAGCAAGGCATTGGCCAGCAATTGCGCCAATGTGGGTTTTGCAGGCGCAGAAGGATGCTCCATCCAGGGCCTTACCAAGGCAGTCACCACCAGCGCCAGCAGCAACGCCACCGCATAGGGAACCACCAGCCGCACAAAACGCTTGGCCACCGCATTGCCCGCATGGTCAAACCGCGCCGCGCCCTGTGGCGCCAGGCTGGCTACGGCAAGGTAGCCGCCCAGCACCAGAAACACCTGTACCGCCATGCGCCCATAGTCATAAAGCCAGACCATCAGGGCGGGGGCCAGCGGCTGCGCGATGTCCGACATCGGGCCATAAAAGGCCAGGTGGTGCCAGACGATGGTGATGCACGCCATTCCCTTGACCATATCGATCAGGGGCATGCGGGAAGGAGACGAAGACATGGCAGCGGGGAGGTATGGCATGTGCCGATGCGGGGCCGCACCAGCAGACAAAAAAGCTTCTATTGTCCCCCCGCATCCAGAAGTTTGCGAAGCCCCAGAGCCTGCCGCGATACCCTACCTTTTGAGGATGTAATTTCCTGAATTTTCAGAAATTACTGAAAATTCAAAAAATCAAGCGCACAATGCTTGCCTATATGACCTACGTCAACCATTTACCCCCTCTGAACCGCCAATTCGTGGCCCACTTTGGCGAGATGGGCAGCCGCTGGGGCATCAACCGCACGGTCGGCCAGATGTATGCACTCATCTTCCTGTCTCTTCGCCCGCTCAACGCCGACGAGATTGCTGAAACGCTGGAGTTTTCGCGCTCCAACGTGAGCATGGGGCTCAAGGAGCTTCAGGCCTGGCGGCTGGTGAAACTGAGCCACCAACCGGGCGACCGGCGCGAATACTTCGAGGCACCCAAGGACGTGTGGGAGATCTTCCGTGTGCTGGCCGAGGAACGCCGCCGCCGCGAGATCGAACCCACCTTGTCGATGCTGCGCATGGCGCTACTCGAAGAGCCCTCCTCCGATGAAGAGCGCCACGCCCAGGAACGCATGCGCGAGATGCACGAACTGATCGACCGGCTCATGACATGGTTCGACGACGTGCAGCGCCTGGCGCCTGAAACAGCGATGCAGCTCATGGGCATGGGCACCGCCGTTACCCGGGTGCTCGAATTCAAGGACCGGCTGACCGGCAAGGGCAGTCACTCGCCAAAGAGCAATCCCTCAGGAGTTTGACGCCATGGACGCCTTCACGCTCTCGCGCATCCAGTTCGCGGCCAACATCAGCTTTCACATCCTGTTCCCCACCATCACGATTGCGCTGTGCTGGTTTCTGGTGTTCTTCCGCCTGCGACACACGGCCACGCGCGGCACACCGGCGGCGCTGGGCTGGGAGCAGGCCTACTACTTCTGGACCAAGGTGTTTGCGCTGACCTTTGCGCTGGGCGTGGTGTCGGGCATCACCATGAGTTTTCAGTTCGGCACGAACTGGCCGGGCTTCATGGAGCGTGTGGGCAACATTGCCGGACCGCTGCTGGGCTATGAGGTGCTGACGGCGTTCTTCCTGGAGGCCACCTTCCTGGGCATCATGCTGTTTGGCCGGGGGCGCGTGTCCGAGCGCATGCACCTTGTCGCCACGCTCATGGTGGCTTTTGGCACCACGCTGTCGGCTTTCTGGATCTTGAGTTTGAACTCGTGGATGCAGACGCCCGTGGGCTACGAGATCATCGATGGCAAGTTCCACGCGGTGGACTGGCTGGCGATTGTGTTCAACCCGTCCTTCCCCTACCGACTGAGCCACAAGCTGCTGGCATCGGCCCTCACGGCAGGCTTCTTGATCGCCGGGGTGAGTGCTTGGCAGCTCATCAAGGGCACGGCCAACGAAGGCACACGCAAGGCCCTGCGCACGGCCATCACCGCAGTGGCTGTCGTGATCCCGCTGCAGATCTTCATGGGCGACCTGCATGGTCTCAACACGCTGGAGCACCAGCCCGCCAAGATCGCCGCCATCGAGGGCATCTGGCACACCGAGAAGGGCGCGCCACTTACGCTGTTTGGCCTGCCCAACGAGAAGGAAGGTCGCACCGACTACGCCCTGCAGATCCCCAAGGCGGCCAGCCTGATCCTGGCGCACGATAGCGACGCCGAGCTGAAGGGGCTCAACGAATTCCCAGGCGCCCATCCGCCCGTGGCGCCCGTGTTCTGGGGGTTCCGCGTGATGGTGGGTGTGGGCCTGCTCATGCTGGCCGTGGCCTGGGTGGGTGCTTTTGTGCTGTATCGCCGCCGCAAGCAAGACCTGGCCACCCTGCCCCGACCACTGCTCTACACGCTGGTGGGTATGGCGTTCTCAGGCTGGGTGGCCACGCTGGCCGGATGGTACGTGACCGAAATCGGTCGCCAGCCTTACCTGGTCTATGGCCTTTTCAAGACCGCCGACGCCGTGGCCCCCCACGCGCCCGCCATGGTGGCCAGCACGCTGGCTGCCTATCTCATCGTCTATGGGCTGCTGCTGGTGGCCTATGTGGGCGTGATCAAGTACATGGCCGAACACCCAGCCATGCCCACACCGGCGGCGCCCCATCCCGCGCCAGCCCCTCGCGCCGTTTAAGGAGGCCTCCATGGACGCACTGAACTGGGCCACCGCCCTGCCCCTGATCTTCATGGCCGTGATGGGCCTGGCCCTGCTGGCCTATGTGATCCTCGACGGCTACGACCTGGGCGTGGGCATCCTCCTGCCCTTTGCCACCGATGCGGAGAAGGACGTGATGGTGTCCAGCATCGGCCCTTTCTGGGACGCCAACGAGACTTGGCTGGTGTTGGGCGTGGGGGTGCTGCTCATCTGTTTTCCGACCGCGCACGGCGTGGTGCTGTCGGCCCTGTACCTGCCGGTGGCCGTGATGCTGGTGGGCCTGATACTGCGCGGCGTGGCGTTCGACTTTCGCGTGAAGGCCCGCGATTCGCACAAGACCACCTGGAACCGCCTGTTTGCGGCAGGCTCACTGGCGACCACCCTGGCCCAGGGCTGGATGCTGGGCGCCTACATCACCGGCTTTCAGAACGACACCTGGGGCCTGCTGTTTTCTGCAGGCATTGCCATCACCCTGCCTGCGGCCTACGCGATGCTGGGCGCGGGCTGGCTCCTCATGAAGACCGATGGCGATCTTCAGCGCAAAGCCGCCCGCTGGGGCCAGGGTGCGCTATGGCCCATGGGGTTTGCGCTCATGGGGATTTCGCTGGCCACGCCGCTGGTCAGCCCCACGGTGTTTGCCAAGTGGTTTGTACTGCCCGAGCTGTTTGCGCTGCTGCCCATCCCGCTGGCCTGTGTGGCAGCCTTCTTTGCCATCCGCCATGTGCTGGCCACGCCGCGCGTAGTGCAGGCCGGCTACGGCTGGATCGTGTTCGGGGCCACCGTGCTGATCTTTGTGCTGGCCTTCCTGGGGCTGGCCTACAGCATCTATCCCTACATAGTGATCGACCGCCTGACAGTGTGGCAGGCCGCCAGCGCCACGGAATCGCTGGTGGTGATCGGCATCGGCGTGGCCATCACGCTGCCAGCGATCATTGCCTACACCATCTTCATGTACCGGGTGTTCTGGGGCAAGGCGCGGGAGCTGACGTACGGGTTGTGAAACCCCCGCTCAATACCGCAGACTCCCTTCCGCGTCCACAATGGCCAGCTCCACATAAGTCGAGCCGTTGTGGCTCTTGGGCGAGTATTTGACGTTAAAGCGCCCAAAGGTTATTTCACCGGCATCCTCCATCGTCTTGATGAATGACTCCGTGGTCAGGTTGCGCCCCGTGCGGCGCAACCCCTCCACCAGCAGCCGGGCATGCACGAATCCCTCGAACTGTGAAGCCGAAGGCTGGGCGCTGGGGGACTTGGCGCGCAGCAGGGCCAGGTATTCGGCCACCACGGGCACCGTGGTGCTGCGCAGCGACGGCATGATCTGCGCGAGGATGATGCCGCGCGCCTTTTCTTTAAGTTCGCGGTGGATCACGTCCATGCTGGCTACAGAGAACCCGTAGTACGCGGGCCGCGCAGCTGTCGATTGCACGGCCTTGATGTAGCTGGTGAACGTGGTTCCTGCGGTTGCAACGATCACGGCCTGGGGCTGTGCCTTTTCGGTGGCCTGCGCCGCAGCCGCGAAGTCCGGCTGTTTGGGATCTACCTTGATCTCCGCCACGAAGGCCAGCTTTTCCTCATCGGAGGCTTTCTTGAGTTCGGCCAGCAAGGTTTTGCCCAGCCCGTCGTCCTGGTAGAACACGGCCACGCGGCTGATGCCCTGCTGGCGCAGCTGCGAGACGATTTTTGCAGCCTCGCTCGCATACCCTGCGCGCACATGAAAGACGTAGGGGTTGAGGGTTTCCCGAAACACCGAAGCGCCCGTGACCGGGCCAAACAGCAGGGTGCGGTGCTCCTTGATCAGGGGCAATATGGCGGCCGTCTGCGCCGTGCCGGTGCTGTTGTAGATCATGAAGACCTTGTCGGTCTCCAGCAGCTGGCGCGTGTTCTCCACCGCTTTCTGGGGATCGAAGCCGTCGTCAAGTGTGGTGTATCGGATCATGCGGCCATGCACGCCGCCCTGCGCATTCACCGCGTCGAACATGAGCCGCGAGCCCTCGCCATACTGCGCAGTCTGTGGCCCGAGCGGCCCCGACAGCACCGCCGATGCACCGAGACGGATTTCATCGGCGGTCACGCCCTCGTTGCGGGCATGGCCCAGGCCACCTGTGCACAAGGCAACCAGCAGCACCAGAAAAGAACGAAACATCACGCACCCACCTTGCAAAGAATGTGCTGACCGAGCAACCCAAGCACACGCGCTTTGGTTATTGATCATCATCATTATCCGCAGCCACCAGAACCGGCTTATGGGGGTTTGCCCTTGCCTCGGGAGCGCCAGAAACAGCTTCGCCCGCAGTGCACACCAGGTGCACTGCGGGCGAATGAAGCCCTCTTGCCCAAGGCCACCACGCCCTGGGCAGCGGCGGCGGTGTGGAGCCCAAAAAGCTCAGCGCAGCATCAGAGCTTGAGGCGCGCGCGCGCAGCCTCGTACTCGCGGCGCAGCTTGCCCACCAGCTCGGCGGTGCTGGTCACGGCGTTGATGGCACCAATGCCCTGGCCGCAGCCCCAGATGTCTTTCCAGGCCTTCTTGGCATCGCCGCCAAAGTTCATCTTGCTGGGGTCGGACTCGGGCAGGTTGTCGGGGTCCATGCCCGCAGCGCGAATCGACGGAGCCAGGTAGTTGCCGTGCACGCCGGTGAACAGGTTGCTGTAGACGATGTCGTCGGAGTTGCCGTCCACGATGGCCTGCTTGTAGGCATCGCTGGCACGCGCTTCGTGCGTGGCGATGAAGGCCGAGCCGATGTAGCCAAAGTCTGCACCCATGGCCTGCGCGGCCAGCACTGCGTCGCCGCTGGCGATGGAACCACTCAGCGCTACGGGGCCGTCGAACCACTGGCGGATTTCCTGGATGAGCGCAAACGGGCTCTTCACACCCGCATGGCCGCCCGCACCGGCGGCCACGGCGATCAGGCCATCGGCGCCCTTTTCAATCGCCTTGTGGGCAAACTTGTTGTTGATGATGTCGTGCAGCACGATGCCACCCCAGGCATGCACGGCCTGGTTCACATCCTCGCGCGCGCCCAGGCTGGTGATGATGATCGGCACCTTGTACTTGGCGCACACCTGCATGTCGTGCTCCAGCCGGTCGTTGCTCTTGTGCACGATCTGGTTGATGGCAAAAGGCGCGGCCGGCTTGTCGGGGTTGGCCTTGTTGTAGGCAGCCAGCGTCTCCGTGATCTCGGCCAGCCATTCGCCGAGCAGCTCAGCGGGGCGGGCATTGAGCGCGGGCATGGAGCCCACCACACCCGCCTTGCACTGCTCAATGACGAGCTTGGGGTTGCTGATGATGAACAGCGGCGAGCCGATGACAGGCAGCGAGAGGTTTTGCAGCGCGGCGGGCAGTTTGGACATGGCAACAACTTCCTAAACAGGTTTTTGGATGAAATAGGGCTCTAGCGCTTATTCATCAAGCGCTAGCAGCTATCATTTTTATATCAATAAGCTGCCCGCTCTGCGGGCAGTCCGTCTCCTCACAACACGCTCAACTTTCAAAAGGCTTCCAGCGCCAACTCGGTAACGCTGGCCGCGCCTTCCACAATGCTGTCGCGCAGGCCCGGGGCCTTCACCAGGATGTGATCAGCGTAGAACTGGGCCGTAGTGATTTTTGCGCGCATGAACGCTTCGTCCTGTCCCTTTTGCAACAGGTCCTGTGCCACCAGCAGGCTGCGCGCCAGCTGCCAGCCCGCCACCACATTGCCCGCCAGCATCAGGTAAGGCACGCTGCCCGCAAACACGGCATTGGGCTGGGCCTTGGTGCCACCGGCCACAAAGTCGATCACGTCCAGCAGCGCCTTTCGCGCGGCTGTGAGGCGCTTGGCCACAGCCAGCGCAGCGGGCGTACCGCTGGCCAGCAGGTCGGCTTCGGTCTTCTCGATCTGCGCAGCAATACCCTTGGCCACCTGGCCGCCATCGCGCGCTGTCTTGCGGCCGACGAGGTCGTTGGCCTGGATGGCCGTGGTGCCTTCGTAGATGGTCAGGATCTTGGCGTCGCGGTAGTACTGGGCCGCGCCGGTTTCTTCGATGAAGCCCATGCCGCCATGCACCTGCACGCCCAGGCTGGTCACTTCCAGGCTGGTCTCGGTGCTGTAGCCCTTGACCAGCGGCACCATGAATTCATAGAACGCCTGGTTCTGCTTGCGCGTTTCCGCATCGGGGTGGTGGTGGGCAGCATCGAACGCTGCTGCGGCCACGGTGGCCATGGCACGGCAGCCTTCCACAGTGGCGCGCATCGTCATCAGCATGCGCTTCACATCGGGGTGGTGGATGATGGCGGCGCTGGCGTTGATGCTGCCGTCCACGGGGCGGCTCTGCACGCGGTCTTTGGCGTACTGCACGGCCTTCTGGTAGGCGCGCTCGGAAATCGCAATGCCCTGCATGCCCACGGCGTAGCGGGCCGCGTTCATCATGATGAACATGTATTCGAGGCCGCGGTTTTCCTGGCCCACGAGGTAGCCCACGGCGCCGCCATGGTCGCCAAACTGCAGCACGGCCGTGGGCGATGCCTTGATGCCCAGCTTGTGCTCGATGCTCACGCAATGGGCGTCGTTGCGGTCGCCCAGCGTACCGTCCTTATTCACCATGAATTTGGGCACGACAAAAAGGCTGATGCCCTTGACGCCCTCGGGTGCGCCCTGGACGCGGGCCAGCACCAGATGGATGATGTTCTCGGCCATGTCGTGCTCACCGTAGGTGATGAAGATCTTGGTGCCGAAAATCTTGTAGGTGCCGTCGGGCTGGGGTTCTGCACGCGTACGCACCAGGGCCAGGTCTGAGCCCGCCTGGGGTTCGGTCAGGTTCATGGTGCCGGTCCATTCGCCGGTGACCAGTTTTTCAAGGTACGTGGCCTTGAGCTCGTCACTGCCTGCAGTGAGCAGCGCCTCAATGGCGCCATCGGTCAGCAGCGGGCACAGCGCAAAGCTCATGTTGGCGCTGTTGGTCATCTCGATGCAGGCCGCGCCGATGGTCTTGGGCAGGCCCTGGCCGCCAAAGTCGGCGGGGTGCTGCAGGCCTTGCCAGCCGCCTTCGCCATATTGGCGGAAGGCTTCCTTGAAACCGGGGGTGGTGGTGACCACGCCGGATTGAAAGCTCGATGGATTCTTGTCGCCTTCCCAGTTGAGCGGCGACAGCACCCCTTCATTGAACTTGGCGCACTCTTCCAGCACGGCAGCCGCCGTGTCCAGGCCGGCGTCTTCAAAGCCGGGAATCTGCGCAATCTGTTCAATGTTGGCCAGGTGCTCGATGGCGAACAGCATGTCCTTGACGGGGGCGGTGTAGCTCATGGGTGTCTCCGGGAAAGCGAAATTTCGTCAAAAAAAAGGCATCGCGAGCGATGCCTTTGTGCGCACAGTGGCGTTCTTACAGGGCCTTGACCAGTTCCGGCACAGCCGCAAACAGATCCGCCTCCAGCCCATAGTCGGCCACGCTGAAGATCGGCGCCTCAGGGTCCTTGTTGATCGCCACGATCACCTTGGAGTCCTTCATGCCCGCCAAATGCTGGATGGCGCCCGAGATACCCGCTGCGATGTACAGCTGCGGCGCCACGATCTTGCCGGTCTGGCCCACTTGCCAGTCGTTGGGGGCGTAGCCTGCGTCCACTGCGGCGCGGCTGGCACCCAAAGCGGCGCCCAGCTTGTCGGCCAGCGGGGTCATCACTTCATCGAACTTTTCCTTGCTGCCGAGGGCTCGGCCACCGGAGACGATGATCTTGGCGGCCGTGAGTTCGGGGCGGTCGCTCTTGGCGATTTCGCTGCCCATGAAGCTGCTCTTGCCAGCGTCTGCGGTGGCTGCGGCGGTTTCAACGGCTGCGGAACCGCCCGTGGCGGCTGCGGCGTCAAAGCCCGTGGCGCGCACGGTGATGACCTTTACACTGTCGGCGCTTTGCACGGTGGCAATGGCGTTGCCGGCGTAGATGGGGCGCTCGAAGGTGTCGGCAGAAATCACCTTGGTGATGTCACTGACCTGCGCCACGTCCAGCTTGGCGGCCACACGGGGGGCCACGTTGCGGCCGCTGGCGGTGGCGGGGAACAGGATGTGGCTGTAGTTGCCTGCGATGGCGAGCACTTGCGCGGCCACGTTCTCGGCCAGGCCGTGTTCCAGGCCAGGGGCGTCTGCGTGGATGACCTTGGCGACACCGGCGATCTGGGCGGCTGCGGCGGCGGCTGCACCGGCGTTGTGGCCGGCCACCAGCACGTGCACGTCGCCACCGCAGGCCACAGCGGCCGTCACGGTGTTCAGCGTGGCGCCCTTGATGGACGCGTTGTTGTGTTCAGCAATAACGAGTACCGACATTTAGATCACCTTCGCTTCGTTCTTGAGTTTCTCGACCAGAGCGGCCACGTCGGCCACCTTGATGCCAGCACCGCGCTTGGCGGGCTCGGTCACCTTGAGGGTCTTCAGGCGCGGAGCCACGTCCACGCCGAGGTCTTCGGGCTTGACGGTATCGAGCTGCTTTTTCTTGGCCTTCATGATGTTGGGCAAGGTGACGTAGCGGGGCTCGTTCAGGCGCAGGTCGGTGGTGATGACCGCTGGCAGCGACAGCTGCAGGGTTTCCAGGCCGCCGTCCACTTCGCGCGTCACGCTGACCTTGTCGGCCGTCAGTTCGACCTTGTTGGCGAACGTGGCCTGGGGCAGGTCAGCCAGGGCCGCGAGCATCTGGCCGGTCTGGTTGGCGTCGTCGTCGATGGCTTGTTTGCCCAGGATGATGAGCTGGGGTTGTTCTTTGTCGACCAGGGCTTTGAGGAGCTTGGCAACGGCCAGGGGCTGCAGCTCGACGTCGGTTTCCACCAGGATGGCGCGGTCTGCACCGATGGCCATGGCAGTGCGCAGGGTTTCCTGGCACTGGGCCACGCCGCAGGAGACTGCGATGACTTCGGTCACCAGGCCTTTTTCTTTCAGGCGCACGGCCTCTTCAACGGCGATTTCGTCAAAGGGGTTCATGCTCATCTTCACGTTGGCGATGTCCACACCCGTGTTGTCCGACTTCACGCGGACCTTCACGTTGTAGTCCACCACGCGCTTGACAGGGACCAAGACCTTCATTGCTGCGGCTCCTAGAGTTGGTTGAATTGACGTTTACGTAAACTGGAACATTCTATGCGGCACTGCAACGAAAGCGCTACGGGCCCAGCACACAGATCACACGATTAGAAAAAAGAACGATCGTGCTTTTTGTGGATTATAGGCGAGTGGGCGCAGTACCTGTCTAGAGTTTGCTGTCGCCTTGGGCAACCTGCAGCTGCCGGACAAGCGGGCAAGGCTACTCAGAACCCGCCAGTGCGCGGCCCACCGCCGCATTCGACACAGCAGGGGGCAGTGCTCCCTCGACCTGCACATGCATGACCCGCTGCGGATAAGGGATTTCGATCTTGTGGGCGCGCAGTGCACTCAGGATGGCGCGGTTGATCTCCGAGCGCAGGCCCAGCGAACCGTTCTCGGGGTCGGCAATCCAGAAGCCCACGGTGAACTCCAGCCCATCGGCACCAAACGCCGACAAGGACACACTGGGCGCCGGATCGCGCAGCACACGGCTGCTGGCAAAGGCGGCCTCGCCCAGCAGCCGCGTCACCAGGTCCACATCGCTGTCATAACCCACGCTCACCACGGTGGACAACCAGACGCGGGGGTCCGCCAGCGACAGGTTTTCCACCCGCTGGATGATCAGCATCTCATTGGGCACGATGGACTCGCGGCCCGTGGACGAGCGCACCACCGTGTAGCGCGCATTGATATCGGTGATGCGCCCCTCAAAGTTGTCCACCCGCACGTTGTCGCCAATGCGCATGCTGCGCTCGGCCAGGATCACAAAACCGCTCACATAGTTGGACGCCAGCTTCTGCAGGCCAAAGCCAATCCCCACCCCCACAGCGCCGCCCAGCACAGACAACGCGGTCAGGTCAATGCCCACGGCCGACAGGGCCATGATGAGCCCGACGAAGATCAGCAGCGCCCGCACGGCATTGCTCACCGCCTTGCGCAGCGACAGCTCGGCCCCGGTGGCCGAGCGCAGCAGGCGCGACTCGATGGCGGCAGATATCCACAGCGCGATCAGCAGCACGGCAGCAGCCGTCAGTGCCCCTTCAATCATGGTGCGCACCGACAGCGTGGCGCCTCCCACCTTCCAGTGGATCTGGTCCAGCTCTTCGAGCACCAGGGGCAACAGCCCTGTGACCCACAGCACCATGCCCAGCCAGGCCAGCCACGAGATGGAACGTTCAATCGGCCGCACCCAGGCGGCATCCGGGTAGGCCACCTGCAGCACCTTCACCCCGATGCGGATGACCACCAGCGACACCAGCACCGGCACGGCGACCTTGAACACGGCCAGCGGAACCCACTGCAGCAGCACGGTGCGCGCCACATAAGCCAGGCACAGCAACGCCAGCGGAAACAGTGCGCCATCGACAATCCGCGTGCCGAACAGGATGGAGCGCGGGTCACCCCGGTGCAGCCCACGCTGCAGCAGCGACACCAGCAACCAGGCCAGGCCCAGGCAGGCGGCCAGGGCGGCAAACTCCACCAGCACCGTGGGTCGAAGAAACGCCTCGGCCCAGCGGCCCACATCTTCCAGCATGGGGGTTTCTGTCGTGGCCATGGCTCTCAGCGCTTCCAGGTAGGCTGGCGCTTTTCGGCGAAGGCGCGCGCACCCTCTTGCGCGGCGGCATCCATCATGTTGGTGGCCATGGTCTGGCCCGCCAGCTGGTAGGCCGCATCGATGCCCAGCTCCCGCTGCTGGTACACCAGCGCCTTGCCCATGGCCACGGCCACGCGGGGCTTTTGCAGGATGGACTCCACCAACTTTTCGACCTCGGCATCCAGCGCATCGGCGGGCACCACACGGTTCACCAGACCCTGCGCCAGCGCGGTGGGCGCATCAATGAAATCGCCGGTGAGCAACATTTCCATAGCCCGCTTGGCGGGCACATTGCGCACGAGCGGCACGCTGGGCGTCGCGCAGAACAGGCCGTAGTGGATGCCGCTGGTGGCAAAGCTGGCGCTGCCGGCCGCCACCGCCAGGTCGCACTGCGCCACCAGCTGGCAGCCCGCCGCCGTCGCCATGCCCTGCACCCTGGCGATCACGGGTACTGGCAGCTTGTGGATGGTCAGCATCATGCGGCTGCATTGCGCAAACAGCTTCTGGTAGTACGCCAGCTCCGGGTTCGCCGCCATGTCCTTGAGGTTGTGCCCGGCACAGAAGGCTTTGCCTGCTGCGGCCAGCACCACCGCACGCACGGACTCGTCGCGGCCCGCATCGTCCAGCGCCTGTTGCAGCGCAGAGAGCATCTCTGCACCCAGCGCGTTGAAGCGGGCCGGGTCGTTCAGGGTCAAGGTGACCACGCCACGGGCGTCGCGGGTGGTTGTCAGCACATCATCGAAGTTCTTTGTCGTCATAGTTTGCTCCTCTCAGCCATCTGCACGCCGACTGAAACTGGCACTGCCCAGGCGGGGGGCCGCCGCGCAAGGGCCGCCCCGCCGCGCTGGCGGCGTCCCCCTTCCGCATCGCGCAGCGATGCAAGAGAAGGGGGAAGCGGCGAAGCCGCTCAGGGGGTTGGTCACAAATCCGCGAGGACCCGCAAATGTGCCTCCACACTGCGCGCCAGCGGCCCCATCACATAGCCGCCCTCCAGGCACGACACGATGCGGCCCTTGGCATAGCGGCGTGCCACGTCCTTCACGCGCTGGGTGATCCAGGCGTAGTCCTGCTCGGTCAGGCCCAGCTGGCCCATGTCGTCCTCGCGGTGACCGTCAAAACCCGCACTCACAAAAATCATCTCGGGCTTGAAGGCTTCCAGCCGAGGCATCCACATCATTTCGATGATCTCGCGGATGTCCATGCCCCGCGTGTAGGCGGGCACGGGCACGTTGACCATGTTCGGGGCGGGATCGTGGTCGCCGCTGTAGGGGTAGAACGGGTGCTGGAAGATGCCGACCATCAGCGCCCGGGGGTCATTGGCCAGGATGTCCTCGGTGCCATTGCCGTGGTGCACGTCAAAGTCCACCACCGCCACGCGCTGCAGGTTGTAGCGCTGCAGCGCATATTTGGCCGCCACAGCCACGTTGTTGAAGAAGCAGAAACCCATGGCCTTGTCGCGGCAGGCATGGTGGCCGGGGGGGCGCACCGAGCAGAACGCGTTTTCCACCTCGCCCGCCATCACGGCATCGGTGGCGGCCAAGGCCGCCCCCGCAGCGCGCAGCGACGCCTTCCAGGTGTGGGCGTTGATAGAGGTGTCGGTGTCGATCTGCGCGTAGTTGGGGCCGCCAGCCATCAGCTCTTCGTTGAGCCGGTCTGACAGGCCGCGCAACGCCGCAATGTGCATGCGGCCGTGGGCCAGCTCGATGTCGGCCAGCGAGGCCTCGGGGGCGTCGTAGCGCTCCAGCGCGTCGGCCACGCCGGTGATCAGCAAGCGATCCTCAATGGCGTCCAGCCGTTCGGGGCATTCGGGGTGGCCCGGGCCCATCTCGTGCTTCCAACAATCCCGATGGGTGAAATAGCCCGTCTTGCTCACAGTCTTGTCCCCGCGTGTCGCATTTTTCTCAATTTTTCGGATAACGTCATGCCATGAACGCACAGCACAAAATCAAATCACTTCTGGATCAGCTTAACACGGTGATCGTGGGCAAACAGGCCCAGGTCCAGGACTGCGTGGCCTGCCTGCTGGCGGGGGGGCACCTGCTGATCGAAGACGTGCCCGGGGTGGGCAAGACCACCCTGGCCCACGCCTTGTCACGTACCTTCGGCCTGCAGTTCTCGCGCGTGCAGTTCACGGCCGACCTGATGCCCAGCGACCTGACCGGCGTGTCGGTGTACGAACGCGGCAAGGAAGCCTTCGTGTTCCACCCCGGCCCGGTGTTTGCACAGGTGCTGCTGGCCGACGAAATCAACCGCGCCAGTCCCAAGACGCAAAGCGCGCTACTCGAAGCCATGGAAGAAAAGCAGGTGTCGGTGGAGGGCGAAACCCGCGCCCTGCCCCACCCGTTCTTCGTGATCGCCACGCAGAACCCGCACGACCAGCTGGGCACCTTCGCGCTGCCCGAGTCGCAGCTCGACCGCTTTTTGATGCGCATCTCCATCGGCTACCCCGACCGCGCCGCGGAACGTGTGCTGCTGGCGGGGGCGGACCGGCGCGACATGGTGGACACCATGCTGCCCCTGCTGTCCGACGAGGAACTGGCCGAGCTGCAGCGCCAGGTGCAGGCCATCCACACGGCCGATCCGTTGCTCAACTATGTCCAGGACCTGATTGCGGCCACCCGCTCGGGCCGGTGGTTTCTGCAAGGGCTCTCGCCCCGCGCGGGCATTGCCCTGGTGCGCGCAGCCAAGGCGCAGGCCCTCATCAGCGGGCGCGACTATGTGGCGCCCGATGATGTGCAGGCGGTGCTGCCCCAGACCATTGCCCACCGCCTGGTGCCCGTGGGCGACGCCGGACGCGGCGCGGTGGAGCAGGTGCGCGCGATGGTCGAAGCGGTTCCGTTGCCCTGACCCATGGAATCCGCCACCCCACCGCCCCTCCCACCTCTTGCGCGCTGGCGCAGCCTGGCCGCCACGCTCAACCCATTTGCGCCGCTGCGCCGCCGCTTCCAGCGCTGGTGGCAGGCGCGCCTGCCTCTGAGCGACACGCTGGCGCTCACGCAGCGCAATGTCTATATCCTGCCCACCGGTTCGGGCTGGATGCTGGCGTTGACGCTGATCGTGCTGCTCATCGCGTCCATCAACTACCAGCTCAACCTGGGCTACCTGCTCACCTTTTTGCTGGCGGGCAGTGCGGTGATCGGCATGCACATCTGCCACGCCAACCTGCGCGGCCTGACCCTGCACCTGAAAGCACCCGAGCCGCACTTCATGGGCAGCAGCACCGCGTTTGACATCCAGCTGTCCAGCGAGCGCAAGACCCCGCGCTACGGCATCGCCCTGTCGGTGCACGGCACGGGCAAGGAGGCGCAAAAGGAACCCCATCATTGGGCCTGGACCGACGTGCCAGCGCAGGGACAGTCCAGCGTGCAAGTCGCTTTCAAGCCCGAGCGCCGGGGCCTGCACCGCGTTCCCACATTGACCGCCGAGACGCGCTTTCCGCTGGGCACCTTCCGCGTCTGGACCTACTGGCGCCCCGCTGCCCAGGTGCTGGTCTACCCCGCACCCGAAACCCCGACACCGCCCCTGCCGTCTGGCGAACCGCGCGCGGGCGGAGCGGGCAACACGCCCACACAGGGCATTGGCGAATTCGACGGTGTGCGCGCTTACCGCCGGGGCGATCCGCTCAAGCTCGTGGTCTGGAAGAAGGCCGCCAAGTCGCTGGCCACTGGCACCGACGACCTGGTGAGCCGCGACGCCCAGCAGGCCCAGCGGCACGAGCTGTGGCTGGACCTGGCCCGTGCCTCACTGCCCGACCACGAGGCCCGCATCTCGCGCCTCACCGCCTGGGTGCTGCAGGCCGACCGGCTGGGGCTGGACTATGGCCTGCGCCTGCCGGGTGTGGAGATCGCCCCGGACACGGGGGCGGCCCATCGCAGAAATTGCCTGGAGGCACTGGCATTGTGCTGATTCGTCCCTCAAAATTTAGATCAAACTGGCACCTTGCGCTTGCTAGAAAAGCGCAGAAAGCTACATTTTTGATAGCAAATCAATCACCACCTGTCCGGCGTGCCCCCTTGCCATGAACCTGCGACAGACCCTTGTTTCCCTGCCTCGCGACGCCCGCGACACGCTTTTTCTGCTGTTCGTGATCGTCTGGGTGATCGCGCCGCAGGTGTCCAACCTGCCAGTGTGGACCAGCCTGCTGGCTGGCAGTCTGCTGCTGTGGCGCGGCTGGCTGGCCTGGACGGGCCGCCCCCTGCCCGGCCGCTGGACAGTGGCCGCCCTGCTCCTGGTAGCGGTGGCAGGCACACTGTTCACGCACCGCACCATACTCGGGCGCGATGCGGGTGTCACCCTCATCGTCATGCTGCTCGCCCTCAAGATGCTGGAGCTGCGCGCACGCCGCGATGCCATGGTGGTGTTCTTCCTGGGCTTCTTCACGATGCTCAGCAATTTCTTCTTCTCGCAATCTCTGCTGACTGCCGCCGCCATGCTGGTGGCGCTGCTGGGGCTGCTCATGGCACTGGTCAATGCCCACATGCCGGTAGGGCGCCCGCCGCTGGCGCAGACCTTTCGCATGGCGGGCACCATGGCCCTGCTGGGCGCGCCCATCATGGTGGCGCTGTTCATGCTGTTCCCACGCATGTCACCGTTGTGGGGCATGCCCGGCGAAAACCTCTCCGGGCGTAGCGGCCTGTCGGGCACGATGAAGATCGGGGACATGGCCGAGATCGCACTGGATGAGCGGGTGGCCATCCGCCTGCGCTTTGAGGGGGCGCCCACCGATGTGCCTGCGCAATCCACGCTGTACTTTCGTGGGCCCGTCATGACCGCCTTCGATGGCCGGGAATGGCAGGCCGAGCCCTTCCGCGAAGACAGCGCCTGGGCCGCACGTGCAGCCCTGCCCGCCAATCTGCAGGTCAGCGGCCCGGCGGTGCGCTATGAGGTGACGCTCGAACCCCAGCGCCAGCCCTGGCTGATGGTGCTGGAGGCCACCCCCGAGGCGCCCCAGCTGCCCAACAACATGCAGGCCTACATGACGCAGGATCTGCAGTGGATGACGGCACGTCCCATCACCGAGGTGATGCGCTACCAGGCCGTGAGCTACCCCGAGTACCGCCACGGCCCCCAGCAGTCGGTGCGGCAACTGCGCGTGTACACCGAGCTGCCGCCCGGCTTCAATCCGCGCACCCTGGAGCTGGCTGCACAGATGCGGGCAGACCCTGCACTGGCGAACGCCCGCACGGAAGTTCTGGTGAATGCCGTCCTGCAACGCCTGCGCACAGGGGGCTACAACTACTCCCTCGATCCAGGCGTCTATGGCGAGCACACCGCCGACGAGTTCTGGTTTTACCGCAAGGAAGGCTTTTGCGAGCACATTGCCTCGGCCTTCGTGGTGCTGATGCGCGCCATGGATGTGCCCGCGCGCATCGTCACAGGCTACCAGGGGGGCGAGCGCAACCCCGTGGATGGCTACTGGACGGTGCGCAACGCCGATGCCCATGCCTGGGCCGAGGTCTGGATGGAAGGCCGCGGCTGGGTGCGCGTGGACCCCACGGGCGCCGTCTCCCCAGGGCGCGTGGGCCAGTTCCAGCGTTTGCGCGCCCCCCAGGGTGTGTTTGCCAACGCTCTGGGCACCCTGAGCCCTGGCATGGTGCAGAACCTGCGGGCCGTGTGGGAAGCCGTCAACAACGGCTGGAACCAGTGGGTGCTCAACTACACCCAGAGCCGCCAGATGGACCTGCTCAAGGCGCTGGGGTTTGAATCTCCCAGCTGGCAGGACCTCACCACCGTGCTGGGCAGCCTGGTCATCGCGGCTGCACTGGGCGGCATGGGCTGGAGCCTTTGGGAACGTGCCCAGCACGACCCCTGGCTGCGGCTGCTGGCCCGCACGCGCCAGCGCCTGGCGCGCGCCGGCCTGACGCTGCCCGAAACCCTGCCCCCTCGCGCCATGGCCGAACGGGTGCGCGCGCACTTCGGCCCGCAGGCTGCTGGGGTGGCAGACTGGCTGCTGCGGCTGGAACGCCTGCGCTACGCCCCCCACCCCGACACCGAACTGGGAGCCCTGCGGCGCGAGTTTCGCGCACTGCCCTGGCCAAACCGATGAATCCCCCCTGAGCGGCTTCGCCGCTTCCCCCCAAGGGGACGATGCCCTTGCTGCGGGGCGGCCCTTGCTTGGCATCCCTGGCCTGGGTCGCGTCGGTTTCGGGGCGCAGGGACAAAACAAAGTAACGAACAACCCAAATGAAGAAGACAGCTCCATGGATCACAACAGCTATACTTTTGATAGCTGCTTGCGCAATACCAGTAAGCGCTAGCCCGCAAAAATCCTCCAAAACCAGCATCACAAAGCAAAAGCCAGCCGTGCTCTACGCATCGCGCCCCGAGGCGCTGCAGTTTGCCGATGACCTGGCTGCGCGCCGCGACCTGGACCGCGAATGGGTGCGCCAGGCCATCGGGCAGGCGCATTTTTTGCCGCAGGTGCCCCGGCTCATGCTGCCGCCACCCAAGGGCACGGCCAAGAACTGGCGCGTGTACCGCAGCCGCTTCATCGACCCCATCCGCATCCGCGCCGGCCAGCGGTTCTGGCAGGAGAACCAGGCCACGCTGGAGCGCGCCGAGCGCGAGTACGGCGTGCCCGCCGAGATCATCGTGGGGATCATCGGCGTGGAGACCATCTACGGCCAGCAGATGGGCACGTTCCGCGTGATGGATGTGCTGGCCACGCTGGCGTTTGATTTCCCGTCAGCCCATCCTCGCGCCAAAGAGCGCACCGAATTTTTCCGCCGCGAGCTGGAGCAGTTCCTAAGCCTCACCAACCGCAGCAACACCGACCCGTTCGAGCCGCGCGGCAGCTACGCTGGTGCCATGGGCCTGGGACAGTTCATGCCGTCGAGCTGGGTGCGTTACGCCGTGGACTATGACGGCGATGGCCGCGTGGACCTGTTCAACAGCCCGGCCGACGCCATCGGCTCGGTAGCCAACTACTTCCGGGGTCACGGCTGGACGCCGGGCATGCCCACGCACTTTGGCGTGCAGTTCGACACGGCGCGGCTGCAGATGGATGACCTGCTGGCGCCCGACATCCTGCCCACCTTCAGCGTGGCCAGCATGCAAGCCAAGGGCGCTGTGCTCGACGCGGCTGGCGTACAACACAACGGCCCGCTCGCGCTGGTGGAGCTGCAAAACGGCGCAGAGGCGCCGAGCTATGTGGCGGGCACCGAAAATTTCTACGCCATCACCCGCTACAACTGGTCGAGCTACTACGCGATGGCGGTGATCGAGCTGGGCCGCGAAGTGGCGGCGGCGCGCGCGCGCTGACCCGCGCAGGCGCACCGGGGCGTCTTTTTGGGGGGAGGCGCGGCAGCGCACCGCAGGCCCGGCATGAGGACGGCCGGACGGCCGATGCGGGGTTTGGCGGCGCCTGCAAGCGCGCTTGCGCAAGTCAGTCCACAATGCCCGGCTTGGACCGCTGGCCCGGCAGCCCTGCAGCAGCGGCACACCTCTTTGCCCACCCCCACCCCACCCCTTTTCTTCATGCCTGTATCACCTTCTCCAACGCCCGCTGTGGACGCCATCGTCCGGGTGCGCGGCGTGAGCAAAACCTACGCGGGCGGCTTTCAGGCGCTCAAGAACATCGACCTGGACATCCGGCGCGGCGAGATTTTTGCCCTGCTCGGGCCCAACGGCGCGGGCAAGACCACGCTCATCAGCGTGATCTGCGGCATGAGCAATGCCACGGCCGGCTCCATCACCGCAGACGGCCACGACACCGTGCGCGACTACCGCGCCGCCCGCGCGGCCATTGGCCTGGTGCCGCAAGAGCTGCACACCGATTCGTTTGAAACCGTGTGGGCCACGGTCAACTTCAGCCGTGGCCTGTTTGGCAAGGCGCCCAACCCGGCGTTCATCGAGAAGATCCTCAAGGACCTGTCGCTGTGGGACAAGAAGGACAGCAAGATCCTCGCGCTGTCGGGCGGCATGAAGCGCCGCGTGCTGATCGCCAAGGCGCTGTCGCACGAGCCCAAAATCCTGTTTCTGGACGAACCCAGTGCTGGCGTCGACGTGGAGCTGCGCCATGACATGTGGCGCCTGGTACGCGAGTTGCGCGACGCGGGAACCACCATCATCCTCACCACCCACTACATCGAAGAGGCCGAAGACATGGCCGACCGCATCGGTGTGATCCGCAAGGGTGAGCTGATCGTGGTGGAAGACAAGGACGTGCTGATGCGCAAGCTGGGCAAGAAGCAGCTCACGCTCACCCTGCAGCAGCCGATGGACCAAGTGCCCGACGCGCTGGCACGCTGGCCGCTCGTGCTGAGCCAGGGCGGCACCGCGCTGACCTACACCTTCGACACGCAGCAGGAGGACACGGGCATTGCCGCCCTGTTGCGCGCACTGGCCGAGCACGGCATTGACTTCAAGGATCTGCACTCCAGCGAAAGCTCGCTCGAAGACATCTTTGTGAGCCTGGTGCACCAGGACACCCCTCAGCAGAAAGCACCCCAAGCATGAACGGCCTGAACTGGCATGGCGTCAGCGCCATCTACCGCTTTGAGATGAACCGTGCGTTTCGCACCTGGATGCAGAGCCTGATCGCGCCCGTGCTCACCACGGCGCTGTACTTCATCGTCTTTGGCTCTGCCATCGGCTCGCGCATGGGCGACATCGGCGGCGTAAGTTACGGCGCCTACATCATCCCCGGCCTGCTCATGCTGTCGCTGCTGTCCGAGAGCATCTCCAACTCGGCCTTCGGGATCTACATGCCCAAGTGGTCGGGCACCATCTACGAGCTGCTCAGCGCGCCGGTGAACTGGGTGGAGGTGCTGCTGGGCTACGTGGGCGCAGCGGCCAGCAAATCGCTGCTGGTGTCGGTGCTCATCCTCACCACGGCCCGGGTGTTCGTGCCCTACGAAGTGGCGCACCCGGTGTGGATGGTGGGCTTCCTCGTACTCACCGCCGTCACGTTCTGCCTGTTCGGTTTCATCATCGGCCTGTGGGCCGACAGCTTTCAAAAGCTGCAGGTCATCCCGCTGCTGGTCATCACGCCGCTGACCTTTCTGGGCGGGGCGTTCTACAGCATCAACATGCTGCCGCCGTTCTGGCAGACCGTTTCGCTGTTCAACCCGGTGGTCTATCTCATCAGCGGACTGCGCTGGGCGTTCTATGGCCAGGCCGATGTCCACATTGGCGTGAGCACGGGCATGACGCTGGTGTTCATGGCCGCGTGCCTCGTCGTGGTGTGGTGGGTGTTCAAGACGGGGCGCCGCATCCGGCGTTGAGCCCGCCGCCCCAAAAACATTCACGCTGAGCCCTTCGGCGGACTCAGCGTGAACGGTTCAGGACGTGGGCTCAATACCGCTGCATGCTGCAGCTGTGCGGCTGCTGCGCCTTGGCAGCAGGAATCTGCCGCACCACGCGAAAGCCGTAGCCAGAGCCTTCCACATCAAACTTCACGCCCGGCGCGCCTTTTTTGTCCATCACGCCCACCACCAGCGCCTGCTGGAACTGGTGGTCCGCCGCGCGCATGCTGCCGCCCTGGCCCGAGAGCCGCACATCGGCCTTCTCCATCTGGCGCGCCACGGCCACGGCGTCGGTGCTGCCCGCACGCTCGATGGACTGGGCAAGGGCCTCCACCATGAGCTGCATGCGCATGTGCACGTAGTCGTCCTGCGGTTTGGGAAAACGCTCGCGGAAAGACTGGTAGAACGCCTCGCTCTGGGCGCCTGGCACATTGGGCAGCCAGTCGGCCACCGCCACCACCTTGCCAATGCCTGCATCACCCATGGCAGCGGGCGCACCCAGCGCGTTGCCATAGAAGGTATAGAAGCTGCCCTCGTAGCCCACTTCCCGCGCGGCCTTCACGAGCAGCGTCAGGTCATTGCCCCAGTTGCCGGTGACCACCGCCTGCGCGCCGCTGGTCTTGATCTTGACGGCGTAGGGTGCAAAGTCCTTCACGCGGCCCACCGGGTGCAGCTCGTCGCCCACCACCGCCACATCGGGGCGTTGTGCGGCCAGCTGCTTCTTGGCCTCGCGCAGCACGGCTTGGCCAAAGCTGTAGTCCTGGCCGATGAGGTACACACTTTTGAGGGACTTGTCTTCGCGCATCACATCCATCAGCGCGGCCATGCGCATGTCGGCATGGGCGTCAAAGCGAAAGTGCCAGAAGCTGCACTTCTCGTTGGTGAGGATGGGGTCCACCGCCGAGTAGTTCAGGAAAATCACGCGCTTGTTCGGCTCACGCTCGTTGTGTTTGTTGATCGCCTCGATCAGCACCGCCGCCGTAGCCGATGAATTGCCCTGCAGGATGACCTGCGCGCCATCGTCGATGGCCGCACGCAGGGCCGACAGCGCCTCTTCGTTCTGGCCCTTGCTGTCGTAGCGCTCCAGCGCCAGCGGGCGGGGGCCACCCGCAGCGGCTGGCAACTGCACGCCACCCCGCGCGTTCACACGTTCCATGGCCCAGTAGATGTTGCGGTAAACCGCTTCGCCCGTGTTGGCAAATGCGCCCGACAGGCTTTCGATGAGCGCCACCTTCACGGGCTTGGCCTGCGCCACGGCAGTGGCTGGCGCTGCAGCCTGGGCATGGCTGGCGGACACCGGCAGCAGCACGCAGCACAGCGTGGCTGCTGCGGCCAAAACGGATTGACGTAATGCCGCTGCGCCTGTTTTCAAGCCCACGGAGTGCAATTTATTCATGCCATTTTTCCCTTGAAATGCGGTGTGGCCGCACACACCTCTTTGGCATGCGGCGACCACGTCGAGAGCCGCGCAGTGTATAGGAGTACCCCATGATCTTCGCCCCCGTGATCCGCCGCGCCGCCTACGCCCAAGCACCCCGTTCCGCCGACCAGGCACTGCAGCGTTTTCTGATGGGCACGCTGGCTGACCCCGCTGCCGCACGTTCTGCAGCAGGCTGCACTGTCACGCAGGACGACAAAGCGACCACCTTGCAGCTGGATGTGCCCGGCCTGGCCCGCGAGCAGTTGCAGATCAGCATTGAAGGCAACGTGGTGCGCCTGCAAAGTGTGGAAGAAGCCCCCCGCAAGGTGCAGCGCGCCTGGGAGCTGGCCGCCGACATCGACGCCGCCCACAGCAGCGCCAAGCTGGAAAACGGCGTGCTGACACTGACCCTGGCCAAGGTGGAGCCTGCCAGCAAGGCCACCACGCTGACGATCCACTAACTATTGAATTAATAGCTAAAAACGCCCGTACCATAAGCGGTACGGGCGTTTTTCATTCAAATTCTCTTTCCAGACCGGATGCATTACTCATGCCGTAGCGCATCGATGGGGTCCATGCGGGCAGCGCGCCGTGCCGGGAAGTAGCCAAACACCACGCCAATGCCCGCAGAGAAAAGAAACGACAGCAAATTCACCCCGGGGTTGAACAGGTAGGGCACGCCCATCAGCCCCGACAGCGCGAGCGACGCGCCCGTGGCCAGCACGATGCCGATAAGCCCGCCCAGCGCGGCCAGCACCACGGCCTCGATCAGGAACTGCAGCAGCACCTCGCGCTCCAGCGCGCCAATGGCCAGGCGCAGGCCAATCTCGCGCGTGCGCTCGGTCACGCTCACCAACATGATGTTCATGATGCCGATACCGCCCACCAGCAGGCTCACGGCCGCCACCGCGCCCAGCAGCGTGGTCAGCACCTTGGTGGTGCCCGAGAGCGTGTCGGCCAGCTGCTTGGTGTCGAGTACATTGAAGTTGTCTTCGTCCGAGTCCGACAGCTTGCGCAGCTCGCGCAACAGTTGGGTGAGGCTCGCCTTCACGCGCTCGGGGTCGCTGCCGTCCTTCATCGACACTAGCAGGGTCTGCACCCGCGTGTTGCCGGTCACGCGGCGCTGCAGAGTGCGCAAAGGCACCAGCACCGTGTCATCCTGGTCATTACCAAAAGCGCCCTGCCCTTTGGACGCGAGCACACCCACCACCTCGCACGAAAACGCCTTCACGCGCAGCTGGCCGCCCACAGCATCGGCCGTGCCAAACAGCTCGCGCCGCACGGTCTCGCCGATCAGGCACACGGCGGCACCCGCGCGCAATTCGGCGTCGGTAAAGACGCGGCCAGTGCGCACGGTCCAGTTGCCGGTCTCCAGCCAGGCGTTGGTGCTGCCGATCACGCTGGTCGTCCAGTTGCGCCCGCCCACCACGGCGGTGGCGGCGGCGCGCGCCTCGGGTGCCACGGCCAGGATGCCGCCGATCTGCTGCGCGATCATGTCGGCATCGGTGTCCTTGAAGGCCGGAGCGCCCGAGCCACCGCCCGGCCCCATGCGCTGGCCGGGGCGCACCTGCAGCAGGTTGGTGCCCAGACCCGAGATCTGGTTCTGGATGGCCAGCGTGGCGCCATTGCCCAGCGTGACCATGGTGATCACCGCGCTCACGCCGATCACGATGCCCAGGATGGTGAGGAAGGAGCGCATCAGGTTGCGCCGGATGGAACGCAACGCCAGCAGCAGGGTGTTGAGCAGCATCAGTGGCCTCCTGAATCCGCAGTGACCACGTTCGATACAGCATCAGCGTCCAGGCCCTTGGGGTGCGGGTTGGGCGCGTCACTATCCACCACGCCATCCACAAACCGCACGATGCGCCGTGCGTACTGCGCCATGTCGGGCTCGTGCGTGACCATCAGCACGGTGATGCCGTGGTCGGCGTTCAGGCGCCACAGCAGTTCCATGATCTCGTAGCTGCGCTGGGTGTCGAGGTTGCCGGTGGGCTCGTCGGCCAGCAGCACATCGGGCTCGGTGACGATGGCGCGCGCAATGGCCACGCGCTGCTGCTGCCCGCCCGACAGCTCGGCGGGCGTGTGGTGTTCCCAGCCCTTGAGGCCCACGGCCTCCAGCGCGCGCGCGGCCGCAGCGTGGCGCGCGGTGGAGGACTCGCCCCGGTACAGCAGAGGCAGCTCCACATTCTCTTGCGCCGAGGTGCGCGCCAGCAGGTTGAAGCCCTGGAACACAAAGCCAAAGTAGCGCCGCCGCAGCCGTGCCCGCTCGTCGCGCGAGAGTGACTCCACATGCACGCCCTTGAACAGGTATTCGCCCGTGGTGGGCCGGTCCAGGCAGCCCAGCGTGTTCATGGCCGTGGACTTGCCCGAGCCGCTGGGGCCCATGATGGCCACAAAGTCGCCCTGCGCAATGTCGAGATGAACGCCCTTGAGCGCCTGAAAGGCCAGCGCCCCTTCGCCATAGACCTTGGTCACGCCACGCAGGCGGATGATGGGGGTGTCGCCCGCCACGCTCATGGCTTGGCCCCTGACGCGCGCTGATCGGTGATCACAGCCATGCCGGGCGTGAGGCCCTCGCCCGTGACCTCGGTATGGCGGCCATCGCTGATGCCCACCTGCACATCGATGGGCTTGGCGGCGCCGTCCTGCAGCACCCACACCTGCCGCGTCTTGCCCGCGCCATCGCCTGCCTCGCCCCCCGCACCCGGCTTGCGTGGGCCCGAGCCAGAGCGTGGCATGCGCGGCATGAGCTGCGACATGATGCCGCCACCACTGCCGCTGCCCGACGCGCCGGGCTTGGCGCCACCCGCCCCGGGCTTCGCATCGGCCCCTGCGGCCTGCGCAGGCGTGAAGCGCAGCGCCGTGTTGGGCACCAGCAGCACATCCTTGCGTTCAGTGGAAGTGATGGTGGCCGCCGCCGTCATGCCGGGGCGCAGGCTCATGTCACTGTTGTTCACTTCCAGCCAGGTGATGTAGGTCACCACGTTGTCCGTCTTGGTGGAGCCAAACGAGACGCGCGTGACCTGGGCCGGGTAGCGGCGCGAGGGATAGGCACTGACCGTGAAGCTCGCGTCCTGTCCCACCTTGACCGAACCCACATCGGCTTCGTCCACGCTCACGTCCAGCCGCAGCCGCGTGAGGTCTTCGGCAACGGTGAACAGCGTCACGGCCTGCAGCGATGCGGCCACCGCGTTGCCGGGCTCCACCGTACGGGTCAGCACCACGCCGTCGATGGGCGAGCGGATGGAGGCCTTGGACAGGTTGGTCTCGTCGGTGGAAAGCGCGGCGCGTGCGTCTTCCACCGTGGCGCGGGCGCTGGTTTCGTCGGCGCGGGCGCGGTCCAGCGTGGCGCGGCCTGCGTCCAGCTCGGAGGCCGAGGGCACCTTGCCGCCGGACAGGCGGGCCACTTCTTCGAGCCGGCCAAAGTTGGCAATGGCCTCCTTGGTGGTGGCCACGGCCTGGGCCAGGCGGGCATGCGCCGACGCCAGCGAGGCGCGCGAGCGCAGCACCTGCGATTCGAGCTTGGCGGTGTCCAGCTCCACCAGCAGCTGCCCTTTCTTGACCTTGTCGTTCACATCCACCAGCACCTTGCGCACGGTGCCCGACAGCTCGCTGCCAATGGTGACCGAGCGCGTGGGCTGCAGCGTGCCATTGGCCGACACGGTGAGTGTGAGATTGCCCCGGCGCAGCTCTTCGGTGACATAGGTGGGTGCAGTGCTGGCGCTCTGGCGCGATTGCCAGGCATACAAGCCACCGCCCACCACCACGAGCGCGGCCACCCCCAGCCACACGGTAGTGCGCTGCCACCAGCGGCGCGGACGGTCAGCCCCCAGCAAGGCGCTCAGGTCGGAGGGGGCGGCTTTGGCGGGTGCAGAAGAAGCGGAAGTGTCGTTATTTGGCATGGGACGTGAATCAGAAAATGGGGGCTGGCAGGCAATGGAGTGGGCGTGTGGAAGGGCTTGTCAGCTGTTCATTCGGCTACCGCCCAACCGCCGCCCAGCGCCTTGTAGAGGCGCACATGGTCTGCTGCGACAGCAGCGGTGGTGGTGGCCACGCTCTCTTGCGTGGACAGCAGCGTGCGCTGCGTCTCCAGTACCGACTGAAAGTCGATGAGACCACTGCTGTAGCGCTGCTGCGCCAGCAGCGCGGCGTTGCGGGCGGCGTCTGCGGCGGCCGCCAGTCGCTCCAGCTTTTCCCGGTCGCCACGCAACGCCACCAGCGCGTTCTCCACATCCTGCAGGGCCGTGAGCACGGTGGCTTCGTAGGCCACGCGGGCCTGCTCCAGCGCTGCAGACTGCACACGCACCTGCGCGCGGGCCGCGCCACCATCCAGCAGCGGGATGGACACGCTGCCCAGCAAGGCGCTGGTTACCGCACTGCCCCCCGACAACGCGCCCAGCGTGAGGGCACGCAGGCCCAGCGAGCCACCGAGGGAGAAGCTGGGGTAGCGCGCCGCATCGGCCTGCGACACGCGCGCCAGGGCGGCTGCAATGCGTTGCTCGGCCGCACGCACATCGGGGCGCTGGCGCAGCGTCTCGGCCGGGATTGCCAGCGCCAGTTCTGCGGTGGGCTGCGGCACGGGCGCGCTGGCGGCCAGCGTGGCATCCAGGGCACCTGGCACCTGGCCTGTCAGCACGGCCAGGCTGTAGCGCGACTGCGCCAGGCTGGCTTCCAGGCTGGGAATCTGCGCGGCGGTCTGCTCGGCCGCTGCACGGGCCTGCTCGGTGACGAGCGAGGTGGTGAGCCCAGCCTGCAGGCGCCACTGGGTGATCTGCAGCGTCTCTTGCTGGCTGGCCAGGTTGCTGCGCGCAATGGCTAGGCGCTGCTGCAGCCCGCGCAGCTCGATGTAGTTAACGGCCACCTCGGCGGCCAGCGATACCTGAACGTCAGCTAGGCTGGCCTCTGCCGCGCGGGCGTCAGCCTCGCTGGCGCTCACGCCGCTGCGCAGGCGGCCAAACACATCGGGCTCCCAGCTCGCATCAAAACCGGCCTGGAAGGTGTTGCCCGTGCTGTTGCTGGCCCGGCTGCGTTGTGCCGAAGCCGATGCGCCCACGCTGGGCAGCAGGCCGGCCGATTGCACATCCACCTGCGCACGCGCCTGCTGCAGCGCCGCCTGGGCGGTGCGCACGCTGGTGTTGGCGCGCAAGGCTTGCTCGACCAGCGAGGTGAGTACAGCATCGTCAAACCGCAGCCACCACTGGGCCAGGGACGTAGCCGTAGCCCCTTGCGCTGTGCCGTTGCCCCCCGCAGACCAGGCCGGGGGAACGGCCACTGCGGGCAATGCGCGATCCGTGGGTGCCAGGCTGGCACACCCGGCGGTGGCTAGCACGCACAAAAACAAAGCCGTTTGCCTCCACGGCACAGCACGCAAAGGTTGCGCTGCGCGGGCAGTGGGTGTGCCGGGAGAGGCAAGTGGGAGAAAACGCATGGGCAATGGCTACGCAGGGGAAAACTCCATTGTGAGCAGCGATTGCGCCAACAACGTACCCACTGGGTCAAGCCCGCGTAAAGAATTGATGCAAGGCAAAGGTCACGCCACTGCATGCCGACGCATACGCATGCGTAGAGCGGGTGAGCGTGCTTTACCGCGCAGACGGCCCCACACGCAAGGGGCCGGGGTGCCGCTCAGTGCGCGAGCCGCGACTCGTCCCGCAACAGCACCACCGGCGCCAACCCGCGGGCCCGGTATTCGCTGGGGCTGCACCCCACATGCGAGCGGAACGCGCGGCTGAAATGCGCGCTGTTGCTGAAGCCCCAGGACAGCGCAATGTCAGTGACCGAGCGCTGTGCATGCGCCGGGTGGCGCAGGTCGCGCAGGCAGGCCTCCAGGCGGCGGCGCTGGATCATGGCGGCCAGGGTTTCCTCGTCATCAGCCACCGCGTTGTACAGGTGCCGTTTGCTGCAGTTGAGCGCCTGGGCCATGCGGTCGATGGTGAGGTCGGGGTCGCCCAGGTGGCGGTCGATGTACTGGCTGATGCGGTCACGCAGGGCCTCGCGCTGCGACAGCAGGCTCTGCTGCCCGTTGCGCTCCAGCAGCGACAGCTGCACCAGGTGCGTGATCACATCGGCCACGCCATCGGCGGCTGCGTCGGACATGGTGGGCAGCTCGGCAAACGCGGCGCGCATGGTGTCCCATGCCAGCCGCGACACGCCACTGGTGCCCGAGAACCGCTGCACCATCAGGTCATCGAGCTTGAGCTTGCGCTCGGGCAGTTGTTCCTTGGGGATCATCAGCACCATCTGGCGCACGGCCTCGGGGTTGCTCACGGCGTAGGCGCGTGTGGTGTCGTACACGCTCCACTCCCCCGGCGACAACCATACTTGGCGTCCATTCTGCTCAAAGCACGCGCGCCCCTCCAGCTGCGCCACCACCTTGATGTAGGCCCGGTCGCTGCCCCGGATGAGGCTGGGGGTGCGCACCACGCGGTGGCGGCTCACGTCCAGCTGGCACAGGTTCACATAGCCCGCCTGGCCCGAGGTGATGTGGCCTGCAAAGGCATCATCACCAAACGCGTCGGACTCCAGCCCGCCAATGAGGCGCCACACGGCATCGCCCCACAGGTGCAGGCGGTCGCGCGCAGGCACGGCGTCGGTGGATACCTCGGTCAGGGGATGGGCCATGGTGTCTCCAGTGCGGGTTGCGCAAGCCTGATGGTTATGCGGCTGAATTATCGGACGCCCAGGTACCCCGTGCCACCGAGGGGAATCCGGGTAAACCCGCTGCCGTCTGCACGCTGAGGCAAGCGTTTTGTGCACGCTGAGCGCAGCGCGCAGGGGCGGGTCTCCCTACGATTCCCGGCACGGCGTGCACCACGCAGGCCCCATCCGAGGAGACACACAATGACAGCACACCAACCCTCCAAGCGCCAGTGGATCAAGGGCGCCGCCGCCACGGTCGGCACCCTGGCCGTGGCACCCCAGCTGTGGGCCCAGGGCAGCAGCGCGGCACCCGTGCGCATAGGCTACGCCATCGCCCGCACCGGCCCCTGGGCGGCCGGTGCCCAGGTGAGCCAGGAGCCCAACTACCTGCTGTGGGCCGAGCAGGTGAACGCAGCGGGCGGCCTGAGCGTGAAGGGCACCAAGCGCCCCATCGAACTCATAGGCTACGACGACCGCAGCGAGACCGAAACCTGCGTGCGCACCTACGAAAAGCTGATGGGCAGCGACAAGGTGGACCTGATCCTGCCGCCCTGGGGTTCGGGCGCCAACTTCGCCATCGCACCGCTGGCCAACCGCTTCGGCTACCCGCTGCTGGCGCCCACGGCGCTGTCGCGCAAGCTGATCGACATGAACCTGCCCTACTTCTTCTCGCTGCTGCAGCAGCCCGACAAGATGATGGGCGCGCTGGTGGACATGCTGGTGGCCAACAACGTCAAGACCATTGCCATCGTCTACATGGACGACCTGTTTGGCCTGGAGAACTTTGCCGCGCTGAACAACGCCCTCAAGAAGACCAGCATCCAGGTGCTGGAGCGCAAGAGCTACCCGCTGAGCGTGAAGGACCTGGCGCCCGTGCTGCGCGGCATCAAGGACCAGAACCCCGACGCCTTCATCGGCATCACCTACCCGCCCGACACCATCCTGGCCAGCCGCCAGGCGCGCGAGGTGGGCCTGAACCCCAAGTTCTTCTACGCTTCGGTCGGCACGGCCTTCCAGCTGTACAAGAACGTAATGCAGGCCAACACCGAGGGCGTGATTGGCATGGGATCTTGGAGCGTGAAGACAAGCCCCGAGGCCAAGGCGTACTTCGACGCCCACGTGAAGAAGTTCAACAAGGAGCCCGACCGCTGGGCCAGCGGCCACGCGTGGGCCGGCCTGCAGATCCTGCAGCAGGCCGTGGAAAAGGTGGGCCTGGACCGCAAGGCACTGCGCGAACACATCGCCAAGAACGAGTTCCAAACCATCCTGGGCGGTATTCGATTCCAGGGCAGCGAGAACGCCTCCATCCCCGGCACCGTGAGCCAGTGGCAGGGCAGCGACTTCGAAGTCGTGTGGCCCAAGGACCGTGCCACGGCGCAGTTGAACACCGCGAAACCAGCCTGGAAATAACAAAGTGTCTCTGACTTCCTGGGCCGAACTGGTCGCCAGTGGCCTCATTACAGGCGGTATCTATGCGCTGGTGGCCATGGGCCTGAACCTGCAATACGGGCTGATGCGCATCATGAACATCTCGCATGGCGAGTTTCTGATGCTCGGCGCCTTCCTGACCTGGTGGACGCATACGGCCACAGGCATTTCGCCGCTGCTGCTGATGCCGCTGGCTTTCATCGCATTGTTTGTGCTGGGGGTAGTGGTGCACGCGCTGTGCTTCAAGCGCCTGGCGGCGCGCGCGCCCAACGTGGACGTGTTCGAGGCCCGCAGCCTGATGGTGGGCTTTGGCCTCATGTTCCTGGTGCAGAACACCGCGCTCCTGATCTGGGGCGGTGACCTGCGTGGCTATGAATACCTGGCCGACCCGGTGCAGATTGCAGGCATGCGCTTCACTGAAAACAAGCTGGTGCTGTTTGGCGTGGCACTGGCGCTGTCGGCCGCGCTGATTGCGCTGCTCAAGCTCACGCTGCTGGGCAAGGCGGTGAGGGCGCTGATGCAGTCGCCCACGGGCGCGCAGCTGGTAGGTATCAACACGCGGCGCCTGCACCCGATGATGTTTGGCATTGGCCTGGGCCTGTCGGGCGTGGCGGGTGCGCTGCTGTCGATGACGTATGAGATTTCTCCGTCGATGGGTGAGCCCTACACCGTGACGGCGCTGATCGTGATCACGCTGGGCGGCTTTGGCAGCCTGGCGGGCAGTCTGGCCGGTGGCTTGCTGCTCGGCGTGGTCGAGGCGCTGGGCATGCATTTCAGCAGCCCGTCTCTCAAGATGCTGCTGAGTTACGCGGTGTTCATCGGCGTGCTGATCTGGCGCCCCAACGGCCTCTTTTCCAAAAAATGAAATCTCTCCATTCCAACAAGCCCTGGCTCGCACTGGCAGCGGGGTTAGCCGTGGTCGCCACCTTGCCCTGGCTGGTGTCCGAGTTCGCCACCTCGGTGCTGCTCAGCTGCCTGATGTACATCGCGCTGGCCACCAGCTGGTCGCTGTTCTGCGGCGCCACCCGCTACCTTTCACTGGCCACGTCGGCCTTCTTCGGCATTGGTGCGTACACCAGTGCCACGCTGCTGACAGTACTGCCCTGGCCGCTGGTGATCGTGTCCGGTGCGTTGATTGCCTCCATCGTGGCGGTCGTGATGGGCGCTGCCGTGCTGCACTTGCGCGGCACCTACTTTGCAGTGCTCACCTTCGGTATGACAGAGCTGATCCGCCACGCGGTGACCTTTGTCGAAAAACAGGTGTCGGGCACCGTGGGCCGCGTGCTCACGGTGGTGCCCAGCAACGAGACGGTGTACCTCACGGTGCTGCTGATCGCGGCGGCGGCCATTGCCACCGCCATTGCCATCCAGCGCAGCCGCTTTGGCCTGGCGCTGTCGGGCATCGGAGCCGACGAGCAGCGCGCCCAGACGCTGGGGGTGGACACGCGCCTGGCCAAGATCGCAGGCTTTGGCATCACCGCCGCCTTTGCAGGCGCCGTGGGCGCTGCCATGGCCGTGCGCTGGACCTACATCGAGCCCGCAGCCGTGTTCAGCCCCTTCATCGGCTTCCAGACCGTGCTGATCGCGTTGATTGGCGGCGCGACCAGCATTGGCGGCCCCATCCTGGCGGCCATCGTGTTCAGTCTGTTGGCCGAAACGCTGCGCCTGCAGCTGCCCTACGGCTACATGATGGTGCTGGGCCTGCTGCTGATTCTGTGCGTGATGTACTTGCCCAATGGCCTGGCCACGCTGTGGCAACGGCGCAAGCCTGCTGCGGAGGCGCACCATGGCTGAAGCACTTTTGACCATTGACAGCGTGACCGTGCGCTTTGGCGGCCTGACTGCCGTGGATGGCGTGAGCGCCACGCTGCACACGGGCGAGCTGATCGGCATCATCGGCCCCAACGGTGCGGGCAAGACCACATTCTTCAACGCCATCTCGGGCGTGCAACCGCCTACCTCAGGCACGCTGCACTGCGGTGCCGACAACCTGACCGGCAAGGGCCCGCACCACTATGCCGCCCACGGCATTGCTCGCACCTTCCAGACGCCGCGCGTGTTCCCCGACATGACGGTACGCGACAACGTGCGCTTTGGCATGCAGTTCGCAGGCCGCCACCGCCAAGGGCCCGAGGGCCTGCGCAGTGAGGAGGAAATCCTCGCCATGCTGGGCCTGGCGCACCTGGCCGACCGCTCCGCCGCCGACGTGACGCCGTCGCAGCAGCGCCTGCTGGAGATCGGCATGGCCCTGGGCACACGCCCACGCCTGTTGTTGCTCGACGAGGTGGCTGCGGGCCTGACAGAAGCGGAGGTCGATGCCATGGCCCAGCGCATTCGCCGCCTGCGCGACGACTGGGGCCTGACCGTGGTGTGGATCGAGCACGCAGTGACCACCTTGCTCAAGTACGTGGAGCGCGTGCTGGTGCTCCACCAGGGCCGCAAGATTGCCGACGGCACACCCGCCGAGGTGGTGCGCGACCCGCAGGTGATCGAGGCCTATCTTGGTGACGAAATGACAACCACCAGCGAAGGAGTCACGGCATGAGCGGCGCCCACCTCACCGTGCAGAACCTGACCACGGGCTACCACGGCTTTCAGGTGCTGCAGGACCTGGCACTGGAAGCCGCGCCCGGCATCACCGTCATCGTCGGCCCCAACGGGGCGGGCAAGACCACGCTGCTCAAGGCCCTGGCGGGCCTGCTGCCGCGCCAAGGCGCGGTGACGCTCGATGGCCAGGCCGTGCCTGCGATGAACGCCACGGCGTGCGTGCAACGCGGCCTGGCCCTGGTGGCCGAGGGCCGCCAGCTCTTCCCACAGATGACGGTGACCGAGAACCTGGAGCTGGGCGGCTGGCTGGTGCCGTCGCGCGTGCGCGCCGAGCGGTTGCACCAGGCGTTTGAAGACTTTCCCCGCCTCAAGGAACGCGCCACACAGCTCGCCGGCACCATGAGCGGAGGCGAGCAGCAGATGGTGGCCGTGGCCCGCGCCATGATGAGCGGCCCGCGCCTGCTGATGCTGGACGAGCCCTCGCTGGGCCTGGCACCCCGCATGGTCGATGAGCTGCTCGCCATCGTGCAGCGCATCGCCGCACAAGGCGTGACGGTGCTCATGGTCGAGCAGAACGTGCGCAAGGCGCTACAGATCGCGCAGCGCGGCTATGTGCTGGAGCGCGGGCGCATTGTGGCGTCTGGCGAAGCCTCTGACTTGCTGAAGTCCGACGTGGTGCGCCAAGCCTATCTGGGCGTGACCTGAATACCTCTTTCCCCCTTTTTATCTGTTCTTTTTCAGGAGCTTTCAATGACTGCCATTTCCATGCTGATCAACGGCGAGCGCGTGCAAGCCACCGGCGGCGCCACGTTTGAGCGTCGCAACCCGCTGGACGGTTCGGTCGCCACCACGGCACCCGCTGCCAGCGTGGCCGACGCCAAGGCCGCTGCCGACGCAGCCGCCAAGGCCTTCCCGGCTTGGTCGGCCCTGGGCCCCAACGCGCGCCGCGCGCTGCTGCTCAAGGCAGCACATGCGCTGGAGGCCCGCACGGCCGACTTTGCGGTGGCCATGGCGGCCGAGACCGGCGCCTCGGGCATGTGGGCCGGTTTCAACGTGCACCTGGCTGCCGGCCTGCTGCAAGAAGCCGCCGCCCTGACCACGCAGATTGCAGGCGAAGTGATTCCGTCCGACGTGCCCGGCAGCCTGGCCATGGGTGTGCGCCAGGCGGCGGGCGTAGTGCTGGGCATTGCACCGTGGAACGCACCCGTCATCCTGGGCGTGCGCGCCATTGCCACCCCGCTGGCCTGCGGCAACACGGTGATCCTGAAGGGGTCGGAGCTGTGCCCCGCCACACACGGCCTCATCATCGAGGCGCTGCAGGAGGCCGGTTTGCCCCCCGGTGTGGTGAACTTTGTGACCAACGCACCGGCGGATGCAGGTGCCGTCGTCGAGGCCATCGTGGCCCACCCGGCAGTGCGCCGCATCAACTTCACCGGCTCCACCAAGGTGGGCCGCATCATTGCGCAGACCTGCGCCAAGTACCTCAAGCCCGTGGTGCTGGAGCTGGGCGGCAAGGCCCCACTGCTGGTGCTGGACGACGCCGACATCGACGCCGCTGTGGCGGGCACCGTGTTTGGCGCATTCGCCAACTCGGGCCAGATCTGCATGTCCACCGAACGCATCATTGTGGACAACGCGGTGGCCGACGAGTTCGTGGCGAAGCTCGGCGCGCGTGCCCAATCCCTGCCCCTGGGCGACCCACGCAAGGGCCCGGTGGTGCTGGGATCGGTGGTGGACATAACCACGGTGCACCGCTGCAACGCCCTCATCGACGACGCACTGGCCAAGGGCGCCACGCTGGTCTGCGGCGGCAAGAGCGACAGCACGCTGATGCAGGCCACGGTGCTCGACCATGTGACGGCCGAGATGGACATCTACCGCGAAGAATCGTTCGGCCCCGTCAAGCCCGTGGTGCGCGTGAACGGCGTCGAGGAAGCCATTGCCTGCGCCAACGACAACGAGTTCGGCCTGTCCTCCGCCGTGTTCAGCCGCGATGTGGCCAAGGCGTGGAATGTGGCCGCACGCATCGAGTCGGGCATCTGCCATGTGAACGGCCCCACGGTGCATGACGAAGGCCAGATGCCTTTTGGCGGCGTGAAAAGTTCGGGCTATGGCCGCTTTGGCGGCATGGCTGGGGTGCGTGAATTCACCGAACTGCGCTGGATCACGGTGCAGACCACGCCGCGCCACTATCCGTTCTGAACATCAAAAAAGATAGCACCTAGCGCATGATTTACCTGCGCTAGGTGCCACTTTTCTTCAAAATCACACGGTGATGGCATCCAGCGGCCAGCGCGGCTTCACGTCAAAGGCGTAGTCGGTGTTGGCCTGCTGCTGCCCAGCCTGCAGCCGCATGGCCGCCGCCATGGCAATCATGGCGCCGTTGTCGGTGCACAGGTGCAGCTCAGGGTAGTGCACCCGCACCTTGGCGGCGGCACAGGACGTGTTGAGCTGCGCGCGCAGGTGCCGGTTGGCCCCCACACCACCGGCCACCACCACGCGCTTCAGGCCGGTCTGCTTGAGCGCGGCCAGCGTCTTCTTCACCAGCACTTCGACAATCGCAGCCTCCGTGCTGGCGGCCAAGTCGGCCTTGCGTGCCTCCAGTTCGTCACCCAGCTTCTTGGCCTGCGTGAGCACCGCCGTCTTGAGCCCGGCAAAAGAGAAATCGAGGTTGCCACTGTGCAACAGCGGACGCGGCAGCTTGAAGGCTGCGGCATTGCCCTGCTCAGCCAGGCGCGAGAGCGCAGGGCCACCGGGGTAGCCCAGGCCCATGAGCTTGGCGGACTTGTCGAACGCCTCGCCAGCCGCATCGTCAATGGTCTCACCCAGGATCTCGTAGCGGCCCACGCCATCCACCCGCATCAGCTGCGTGTGGCCGCCCGAGACGAGCAGGGCCACAAAAGGGAACTCTGGCGGGTCGGCGCTGAGGAAGGGCGACAGCAGGTGCCCCTCCAAGTGGTGCACACCCAGCACCGGCTTGTCCAGTGCAGCGCCCAACGCGCACGCCACGCCCGCCCCTACCAGCAGCGCACCCGCCAGGCCCGGCCCGCGGGTGTAGGCCACCACGTCCACATCGGCCAGCGACTGGCCGGACTCGGTCAGCACCTGCGTGGCCAGCGGCAGCACACGTCGGATGTGGTCACGGCTGGCCAGCTCGGGCACCACGCCGCCATAGGCCTGGTGCATCTCGATCTGGCTGTGCAGCGCGTGCGACAGCAACGTGGGCACGGCATTGCCCGTAGAACGGACCAATGCCACGCCCGTTTCGTCGCACGAAGATTCAATACCGAGGATCAGCAAGCTCATGCCCCGAGTGTAAAACCCGGCCCCGTTCAGGGTCGGATGCAGAAACCCCTGCTGGCAGTCACCAGAGGGGTTGTGCGGATGGATGGCGTCTGCCGACGCGGCGGCTTGGTTACCAGCGGTCCGAACGCATGCGCAGTTCCCAGCTTCCGCTGCGCAGTTCATACACGCCCACGGCGCCGTAGCGCTGCTCGCCCTTCTCATCCCAGGTCATGGTGCCGATCACGGGCGCATAGCCGTTGATGCTGTGCATGGCCTTGGTGATCGCTTTCGGATCTGCCGACTTGGCCTTCTGGATGGCGGCTGACAGCACATAGGTGCTGTCGTAGCTGTAGTGGCCGCCATAGGCAGGGGGCTTCTTGTAGGCCTCGATGTACTTTTCGAGGAAGGGCTTGCCGGTGGTGAACTCCTTGGCTTCCAGTACGGGCGATGTGGCGTAGACGCCTTCGACCATGCCCATGGCCTTGGTCATGTCGGTGGTCTTGATGGTGTCCCCGCCCAGCAGGCTGACCTTGGTGTGGTCAACCTTGCGCAGGGCTTCAAGCAGGGCCAGGGCCTGGAAGTCGTTGAGGGTGGACACGATGACCTCGACCTTGGCGGCCTTCAGCTCGCCAGCCAGTTCATCGAAAGCCACCGTCTTGTCGTCAAACGACTTGCGCACCACCACTTCCTTCTTTTCAGCCTTGAGCTGCTCGGCAGCCCCGTCGGCCAGACCCTTGCCGTAAGGCGTGCCATCGTCCAGCGCGGCGTAGCGGGCGGCACCCAGCTGTGTGGCGGCAAACGAGCCGATAGCGCGCGCCTGCAACGTGTCATTGGCCACCATGCGAAAGGTCGTTGGGAAGCCGAGTTGCGTGAACTTGGGGTTGGTGGAGATGGCGATCTGGGCGATGTCCTTGGCGGCGTAAATCGGAGCCGTCTCAATGCTCACCCCCGAATTCAGGTGCCCGATCACCGCCACCACGCCCGAGTCCACCAGCTGCTGCGCCACGGTCTTGCCGGTGGCGGCATCGGCCTTGTCGTCCACCGACACCACCTCCAGCGTCACACGCTTGCCGTCCACGGTGTAGCCACCCTTGTTCAGTTCCGCCACGGCCAGATTGACGCCGTTGAGCAAATCCTGCCCCAGCGCGCCCAAGGGGCCGGAGAGGGGCTGGGCCACGCCGATCTTGATGGTGTCGGGCACCTTGCTGCAGCCTGTCAACACCAGCAGCGCGGATACCGCCACGGTGGTCAGGGCCAAGCCGGCAGAGATACGCCGCCGGTCAATGTGCTTGTTCATGCAAATCCTCTTGAATGGGTCAATGTGACCAGATGTATATGCGATGCGACCGGGTAGCTGCTATCGGGTATGCCCTGCCCATCGACAAACTATTAGCAAGTTTCAGGCCTTGGAAGCGGCCACAACCTGCTGCCAGCCTGCAGCCCCGGAACGCACCGCTTCGATGCACCATTTTGTGGCGTAAAAATTGCTTATGCTCCTGGGTATGAACGAGTCTCTGCGCATCGTGGTGGTTGCCCCGGATCTGGCAGTCGCCGACCCCGCCGACGAACACGCCGTACTTCAGGCGGAACGGTCGCGGGCGCTGCGCATTGGATTGCTGGAGAACAACTTCAACCTGGTGGCCACCCTGCCTGCCGATGTCTTCCTGAGCGAGCGCATCGCCCAGCTGCAGCCCGACCTCATCATCGTGGACGCCGAAAGCGAGGCGCGCGACGCGCTCGAACATGTGGTGATGGCCACGCGCGACGAGCGGCGCCCCATCGTGATGTTCACCAACGACGAGGACACCTCGCACGTGAAGGACGCGGTGGCGGCGGGCGTGTCGGCCTACATCGTGGCGGGCCTGGCCCCCCAGCGCATCCGCCCCATTCTGGACGTGGCCATGGCGCGCTTCCAGCACGAACAGGCCCTGCGTGCCGAACTGGCCGACGCCAAGACCGAACTCAAGGACCGCAAGACCATCGACCGGGCCAAGGGCCTGCTCATGCAGCGCCAGGGCCTGAGCGAACAGGCAGCCTACGAAAAGCTGCGCAAGACGGCCATGGACAAGGGCCTCAAGCTGGTGGATGTGGCGCAGCGCATGCTGGACGTGATGGACTTGCTGGGCTAGTGACATCCCCCTGAGGCGCTGCGCGCCTTCCCCCTTCTCTCGAATCGCTGCGCAATTCGGGAAGGGGGACGATGCCCTCGCTGCGGGGCGGGCCTTGGCTTGCCGCCCTCGCCTGGGTCACGCCCGGGTCCACCGGCTTCTCCCCAAATGGTGCGCCGCACAAATGCAGTGCAGCCAGCGCGCATGCACCAACCCTGACCGCTGCAGGCCAAAAAAGGCCGTTTGCGCCTTTCCAGCATTCCTAGGCAGCTATCAAAAGCATAGTAATCGTGGCGCCAAACTGGCGAAAACAGGCTGGCACGCTGCTTGCATCAACCCTGGCAAGACCAAAGACGGTCCCACCACTGACAGCACTGACCCAATGGCGGGCCGGTGCTGACACAAGGCCCCCCAATGGGCTTTGCCATGGACAAAGGCGTCCCTCTCCGAAGCTCGTTTGCGCATGCAACCAGGCCAGGGGAGGACGCCTTTTTTGTTTTCTAACGCACCGAGGAACCGCCCCATGACCGATCTGTTGAAAACCAGCCTCAACCGCCGCACCGTGCTGCAGGCCGCCACCGTGGGTGCCGTGGGCGTGAGCCCGGCACTGCGAGCCCTGGTGCACGCCCAGGGCTCGGACGCCCCCGAGAAAAAGGAAGTCAAGATTGGCTTCATCCCGCTGACCGATTGCGCCAGCGTGGTGATGGCCTCGGTGCTGGGCTTTGACAAGAAGTATGGCGTGACCATCATCCCCACCAAGGAAGCGTCGTGGGCCGGTGTGCGCGACAAGCTGGTGAATGGCGAACTCGACTTTGCCCACGTGCTGTATGGCCTAGTGTATGGCGTGCACATGGGCACGGCCGGCCCCAAGAAGGACATGGCCGTGCTGATGAGCCTGAACAACAACGGCCAGGCGATCTCGCTGTCCAAGGCACTGGCCGACAAGGGCGCGGTGGATGGACCGTCCCTGGCCAAGTTCATGGCCGCCAACAAGCGCGAGTACACCTTCGCAGGCACCTTCCCGACCGGCACCCACGCGATGTGGATGCACTATTGGTTGGCCGCCGCCGGCATCAACCCGCTGTCGGGCGCCAAGCTGATCACCGTGCCGCCCCCCCAGATGGTGGCCAACATGCGCGTGGGCAACATGGATGGCTTCTGCGTGGGTGAACCCTGGAACCACCGCGCCATCATGGATGGCATCGGAGTGACCGCCAACACCACCCAGGACATCTGGAAGGACCACCCCGAGAAGGTGCTGGGCACCTCGGCCGAGTTCGTGAAGAAGAACCCCAACACCACCCGCGCCGTGATGATGGCCGTGCTGGAAGCCAGCCAGTGGATTGACGCCAGCCTGTCCAACAAGATGAAGATGGCCGAAACGGTGGCCCAGAAGTCCTACATCAACACCAGCGTGGACGCCATCAACCAGCGCATCCTGGGCCGCTACCAGAACGGCATGGGCAGGACCTGGGACGATCCCAACCACATGAAATTCTTCAACGACGGCGCGGTGAACTTCCCCTACCTGTCGGACGGCATGTGGTTCCTGACGCAGCACAAGCGCTGGGGTTTGATCAAGAGCCACCCCGACTACCTGGCCGTGGCCAAAGAGATCAACCAGGTGGACCTGTACAAGTCGGTTGCCAGCGCCATGAAGATCAGCGTGCCCAAGGACCCGATGCGCACCGCCAAGCTCATGGACGGCGTGGTGTGGGACGGCAAAGACCCCGCCAAGTACGCCGACAGCTTCAAGATCAAGGCGTAAGCGCCCTGCCCCCCCCACCCTGCCAAGGAGAACACCATGGTCAGTGCCGTCTTTCACTCCCCGTTGGATGCAGCCCCCGTGGCTGCACAAAACGCTATGAATAATGTAGCTATCAGCGCTTCACCAGCAAGCGCCAGGAGCCAAAAGCAGTCCAAAACTGAAGCAACGGCGAGCCCCGCCCCTGCCAGTCGCGACTGGGCGGCCCTGTCGCGCAGTTTCTGGATGGCGGTACTGCCGCCGCTCTGCGGCCTGGGCCTGCTCATCGGTCTGTGGGCGGTGGTATCCACCACCACAGGCGGCAGCATCCCCAACCCCGTGGAGACCTGGAAGCAGGCGCTGGAAATCTTCAGCAACCCGTTCTACCGCAATGGCCCCAATGACCAGGGCGTGGGCTGGAACGTGCTGATGTCGCTGGAGCGCGTGGCCGTGGGCTTTGGCATGGCGGCACTGGTGGGCATTCCGGCGGGCTTCGTGATCGGGCGCTTCAGCTTCCTGTCGCGCATGTTCAACCCGCTCATCAGCCTGCTGCGGCCGGTGTCGCCGCTGGCCTGGCTGCCCATTGGCCTGCTGGTCTTCAAGGGCGCCAACCCCGCCGCCATCTGGACCATCTTCATCTGCTCCATCTGGCCCATGATCATCAACACCGCCGTGGGCGTGCAGCGCGTGCCGCAGGACTACATGAACGTGGCCCGCGTGCTGAACCTGAGCGAATGGAAGATCGCCACCAAGATCCTCTTCCCCGCCGTGCTGCCCTACATGCTGACCGGCGTGCGCCTGGCCGTGGGCACCGCATGGCTGGTGATCGTGGCTGCCGAAATGCTGACCGGCGGCGTGGGCATTGGCTTCTGGGTGTGGGACGAGTGGAACAACCTCAACGTCAAGAACATCATCATCGCCATCTTCGTGATCGGCATCGTCGGGCTGGTGCTGGAGTTTGCGCTCATCAAGCTGGCCACTGCATTTACGTTTGAAGAGGTGAAGGCATGAACACGACCACCAACCCATCGATACATCCCTCGCTGTCCACCAAGTTCATCGAGGTACACGGCGTCGAGCAGACCTTCAAGACGGCCAAGGGCCTGTTCCCCGCGCTGCGCGACATCAACCTGACGATTGCCAAGGGCGAGTTCGTGGCGCTGATCGGCCACTCGGGCTGCGGCAAGTCCACGCTCTTGAATCTGATCGCCGGGCTGACCACGCCCACCAACGGTGCGCTGCTGTGTGCCAACAAGGAGATCAAGGGCCCCGGCCCCGAGCGCGCCGTGGTGTTCCAGAACCACTCGCTGCTGCCCTGGCTCACCTGCTTCGACAACATCTACCTGGCCGTGGAACGCGTGTTTGGCGCCAAGGAAACCAAGGCCCAGCTCAAGGCCCGCACCGACGCCGCACTGGCCCTGGTGGGCCTCACGCCCGCTGGGCAAAAACGCCCCGGTGAAATCTCTGGCGGCATGAAGCAGCGCGTGGGCATTGCCCGGGCGCTGTCGATGGAGCCCCAGGTGCTGCTGATGGACGAGCCCTTTGGCGCGCTGGACGCCTTGACCCGCGCCAAGCTGCAGGACGAATTGCTGGAAATCGTCGCACGCACCCACAGCACCGTGGTCATGGTGACCCACGACGTGGACGAGGCCGTGCTGCTGTCCGACAAGATCGTGATGATGACCAACGGCCCTGCTGCGACGATTGGCGAGGTGCTGTCGGTAGACCTGCCCCGCCCCCGCAAACGCGTGGAGCTGGCCGAAGACCCGCAGTACGTGCACTACCGCAAGGCGGTGATCGACTTCCTCTACACGCGTCAAGGGCACGTAGAAAAAGCCGCTTGAGTCAACGGGCGGCGGCGACCCATGCACTCGAAGCAGAAAGGGCTCTGACCAGATACGGTCAGAGCCCTTTTTTGGTGTGCGCCAAGGGCAGAGCCTCCGAAAGCTCGCTTTCCCAGACCAGTGCACCCGCGCAAGGGCCGCCCCGCCGCGCTGGGTGCGTCCCCCTTCCCGAATGGCGCAGCCATTCGAGAGAAGGGGGAAGGCGCGCAGCGCCTCAGGGGGATGTACTCTAGTGACTACCGGTGATGTACTGCTCCAGCTGTTCAATGATGAATTTCTGCTCGGAGATGATGTCCTTGACCAAGTCCCCGATCGAGATCATGCCCACGAGTTTGCCGTTGTTGTCCACCACGGGCAGGTGGCGCAGGCGGCCGGTACTCATGATCTGCATGCACTGCTCGCTGGACTGGTCGGGCCGCACAAAGCGTACCGAGGTCGTCATCACATCGCGCGCCAGCGTGGCGGCTGACGTGCGGCCCAGCAGGGCGATCTTTCGCGCGTAATCGCGCTCTGTGAAGATGCCCACGATGGCATCCCCCTCGGTAACCACCAGGGCGCCGATGCCCTTGTCGGCCATGAGCTTGAGCGCATCGAACACCGACGCCGTGGGCGCAATGGTGTGGACAGTGGCGTCCGGTTTGGACTGAAGAATTTTGGCGACTACGGTCATGGAACCTCCCTCGTAACACCTGGAACAGGTACAGAGAGATTTCAGCCCATAAGCCCAACGGGCGCAAGCCGCGCAAGCCCGATTTATCCCGCTTTTGGGCCCGGTGTGGCAACAGCGATGCATATGTTTCGACCCTGTTGCATTCGGCCGAACCCGAAACAAACTGAAAAGAACCGAAACGGCGACGAGACGACGCCGCAGCGTCGGCCGGGCACGATACAGCCCATGTCCAACGCACTTCCAAAGGAATCAACGCCCACCCTTCTTGCCTCGGATCGATCGCTTGCGACCGGCTGCGGGCCTGAGATTCTTCTCATCGGCCACAGGCAGGAAACAAGCGTCCAGATTGTTTCCAAAACTGGAACAGTTAGTTTGCGACCAGCTGGTTTTTCTTCATCCACCTGCGGCGTACAGTTCATCCCATCGATGAGCCGAACCCGCAAGGCGACTCACCGAACCCGGTGCGAAGCAAGTTGTTTTTGATCTTCGCTCCGGCTTTTTTGAGACGCTTTTTTTAACTTCAAGGACTTTCATCATGAACAAGACTGCACGTTTTCTCTCTATCGCCGCTGTGGCTGCTTTCGCTTCGTTCGGTGCGCAGGCTGACGAAGCTGATGGTTCGCAATTTGCCCTGCAATTCGACACGAACCGCACCCGTGCCGAAGTGGTTGCCGAAGCCGCCGCCGCAGTCCAAATGCGCAGCCAGGAGCCAGCAGGCTCCCGCGTGGTGACCTACAAGTCCACGGTAGACCGCGCTGCAGTGCGTGCCGAAGCTGCCGCGCAAGCCATGCGCACTGGCCGCGTGGGCCCCGCTGAAGGCGGTTGATTCACCTTTTTGAATCCACGGCTTCGCGCTTCACGTATTCCAGACACCTCGTCCCCATTTTTTGAATTTCACAGGAGTTTCACCATGAACAAGACCGCACGTTTCCTCTCCATCGCTGCTGTTGCCGCTTTCGCTTCCTTCGGTGCCCAGGCTGACGAAGCCGATGCATCGCAATTCGCCACGAAGTTCGAAACCAGCCGCACCCGCGCTGAAGTGATGGCTGAAGCCGCCACAGTGCCCCAAACCAGCGGCGCCATCCCTGTGGGCTCGCGTGCTCTGGTCTACACCTCCACGGCTGACCGCAGTGCCGTGAACGCCCAGGCCGTGGACGCGCTGCGGACCGGCAAGATCTCTTCCGGCGAAATCGGTTCGCTGTAATTTGCCGGGTCTGCGCTGTGGCGCAGACCCTGAATTGCAAATGCAAAAAGGCCGAGGCCCCGCATGGGGCCTCGGCCTTTTCTATTGCCGGGGCTGAGCCCCGTCAACAAGCGTTGGTTTACTTGGCAGCCCGTGCCTGCGCCACAGCGCCCTGCACGTCCTTCCACAGGCTTTCACCCACGTTGGCAGCGATGCTGGCATTCACGGCGCTGAGCTTTTCGCGCATGCGGTTGGCTTCGGCGGCGGGCAGCTCGTTCACTTGCATGCCTTTGCCCTTCAGGTCGGCCAGGGCCTTGTCGGCCTCGGCACGCGTGTCCTGGCGCTCGAAGTCGCGGCTCTTCTTGGCGGCGTCGAGCAGCACCTTCTGCTCGGCCTTCGACAGGCCGTCCCAGTACTTCTTGCTCACCAGCACGATCCAGGGGCTGTAGACGTGGTTGGTCACGGTGAGGTACTTCTGCACCTCATAGAACTTGCTCGACAGAATGGTGTTGTAGGGGTTCTCCTGGCCGTCCACCGTCTTGGTCTCCAGCGCGGTGAAGAGTTCGGAGAACGGCAGCGGCACCGCGTTGGCACCCAGGGTCTTGAAGCTGTCGAGGAACACGTTGTTCTGCATCACGCGCAGCTTGATGCCGTCCATGTCTTCCAGCTTGTTGACGGGGCGCTTGCTGTTGGTGAGGTTGCGAAAGCCGTTCTCCCAGTACACCAGGCCCACCAGACCTTTTTCCTGCAGCTTGTCCATCACCTTCTGGCCCACGGGGCCATCCAGCACCACGTCGGCTTCCTTGGCGTTGTTGAACAGGAAGGGCGTGTCCCAGATCGCCATTTCTTTGGTGATGCCCACCAGCGTGGCGGTGGAGCCCACCATCATCTCCTGCGCGCCACCGATCAGCGCCTGCTGCATCTGCACGTCCGAACCGAGCGCGGCGGCGCCGATGGCGCGAATCTTCATTTTGCCGCCCGAAGCCTTCTCGACCTCTTCAGCAAACAGCTTGGTGGCACGGCCCTGATTGGACACTTCGTTGAGGCCGTAGCCAAAACGGATGATGCGCGGCTTGATGTCTTGCGCAGCGGCCTGGAACGAGCAGGTGATGGCGGCCACCGACAGGGCGGCCAGCAGGGTGCGACGGAAAGTCTTCATGGTTGTCTCCTTGATGGATAAGGCAGGGTGAAAAACGGTTGAGAAATCAGGCGCAATGGATTGCGCGTCAGAACATCAGCTTGAGCGGCCACAGCACGATGGCGGGGAACACGATGAGCAGCGCCAGCATGGCCAGATAGATCAGCAAGAACGGCATGACCCCGCGGATGACGGGCTCCATGCGCAGCCGCCCAATGCCGGCCACCACGTTCAGCACCGTGCCCACGGGCGGCGTCAGCAACCCCAGGCAGCCGACAAAGATGAACACGAACCCGAAATACACCGGGTCGATGCCTGCCTTGGCGGCCAGCGGCGCCAGCACCGGCGCCAGGATGAGGATGGTGGGCGTAAGGTCCATCACCATGCCCACGGCCAGCAAGAAGGTGCAGACCACCGCCATGAACAGCATCGGGCTTTGCAGCAGCGGGCCCATGCTCTGCGCCAACTGGCTGGGCAGGTCGGCCAGCGTCACCATGTACGAGGCCGCCGTGGCCGCGCCGCACAGGAACATCACCACGCCGGTGGTTTTGGCAGCGGCCACAAACACCTTGTAGATGCCCGCGAGGTTGAGTTCGCGGTAGACCAGTGTGGCCACCAGCAGCGCATACACCGCAGCTACCACGGCGGCTTCGGTAGGGGTGAACACGCCCATGCGCAGCCCGCCGATGATGATGACCGGCATCATCATCGCCCAGGCGCTGCTCACCAGGGCCTTGCGCCGCTCGGGCCAAGTGGTCTTGGTGGCCACCGACAGGTTCTTGTCCTTGGCTACCCAGCGCCACACCATCACCAGCGCCACGGCCATGATCACGCCGGGCACGATGCCCGCCAGGAAAAGCTTGCTGATGGAGGTGTTGGTCGTCACGCCGTAAATCACCATGGGCATGGACGGCGGCACGATGGGCGCGATGATGCCGCCCGCCGCAATCAGCCCGGCGCTAGATCCGTCAGGGTAGTTCTGGCGCCGCATCATGGGCAGCAGCAAGGTGGCCAGCGCGGCGGTGTCGGCAATGGCCGAGCCGCTCATGGACGCGAGCATCAGCGACGCAGCAATCGCCACGTAGCCCAACCCGCCGGGGATATGGCCCACAAAAGTGCGCGCCAGGTCGATGATGCGACGGCTCAGGCCCCCTGCGTTCATCAGCTCACCGGCCAGGATGAAGAACGGCACGGCCAGCAGCGGAAAGCTGTCAAACCCGGCCTGCATGTTCTGCGCAAGCAGCTGGGCGTCAAAAAAGTCGAGGTGCACCATCAGCGCCAGCGCGGTGAGCATGAGCGCAAACGCAATGGGCACCCCCAGCGTCATGGTGGCAAACAGAACGAAAAGAAACAGGGCAATCGTCATGGCAGCATCAGCCTTCGGTTGCCGCGTCGGCATGGTGTTGAGCAGCGGGCGGCGTGGTGCCGCGCAGGTCCTGCCACGCCTGCAACAGCAGGATGGATGCCATGCACACGCCCATCAGCAAGATGCCGCCAGCGCCCAGCGCCAGCGGGTAGTTCATGACGGGGCTGCGGCTGTCCATGCCCACCACCACCTGTTGCCAGGCGCCCGAGATCAAAAAGTAGAGCGCCAGCGCCATCAACCCACGCGACAGCCAGCGGAACACCGCGGCGGGCGCGCCCTTGAGCCGCGCCGTCACCAGGTCGAACCCCAGGTGCTGCCCTTCGCCAAACGCCAGCGTGGCCGCCAGGCACACCAGCCACACAAACAGCAGGCGCGACAGCTCTTCAGACACGACCCAGCCGGTTCCCCACAGGTAGCGCTGCACCACGTTGCCAAACACGGCAATCACCATGCCCAGCAGGCTCAGCGCCATCAGCGCCTCGACCAGATGTTTCAGGATTTTGCGGATCGCCATGGCTTAGACCTCCAGGCTGGGGTTGGACACAGACGCGGCCACCGGAGCCGCAACGGGCAAGCCCTGCAGCCACTGCGCAACCTGCACGCCCAGTTCTGCCAGCGGGCGGGTGGCATCCACGCGCAGCACGCCGACCTCGCTACTCGGGTCTTCCAGCGTTTCAAACTGGCTGGCCACCAGGCTGACGGGAAATAGATGGCCGGGGCGCGCCGCCACACGCTCGCGCGCCCGGTCTTGCGTGAGGCTCAGGAACACAAAGCGCAGATCCGGCACGGCGGCACGCAGCCGGTCACGGTAGCGCTGTCTCAGAGCCGAGCAGGTCAGCACCACACCGCCGGGGTACGCCTGCAGCTGGTCGGCCAGCTTGTCGAGCCAGGTCTGGCGGTCGTCATCGCTCAGGGCGATTCCGCTGCGCATCTTGTTGACATTGCTGGCGGAATGGAAATCATCCCCCTCCAGCAGCGGTAGCCCCAGGTGCGCAGCGCACACCTGGCCCAAGCTGGACTTGCCGCAGCCGGCCACGCCCATGACCACCAAAAACACTGTTGACGGCACAAAACTCATATTGGTAGCGCTATCCAATGAAATCCAAAAAAACATCCATGCTGGATGTCTGAGAAAAAAATCAGGACCGTATCGAACCTGCATCAGCACCGGCAGATGCAGCTTGTCGACCGTTTAGGACAGCGCTATCCTAGTCATTTACGCGCTCACAACACCGAGGGAAAACCCTTGCCCAACCCTTATAGCCCCGGAAAATCCGAGTCCAAACGCCGCTCCAGCGGCCGCACTACCTTGAGCGATGTAGCCAAGGCCGCCGGGGTCAGCCCCATCACCGCATCCCGTGCCCTGCGCGGCGAACGCGGCGTGGCGCAAGAACTGGTGCAGCGTGTGAAAGACGCCGCCGCACAACTGGGCTACGTGCCCGACCCTGCCGCCCGCGCACTGGCGTCGCAGCGCAGTGTGCAGGTGCCGGTGCTGGTGCCGCTGCTGTCCAACGCGTTGTTTGTAGACGTGCTGGAGGCCGTGCACCGCACCCTCTTCCCGCGCGGCTACCAAGCCCTGATTGGCGTGACGCACTACGACCCGCAGGAAGAAGAGCAGCTGCTGCGCACCTACCTGGCCCATCGCCCCGCGGGCCTGCTCGTCACGGGCTTTGACCGCACCGAGGCCGCCCGCCACATGATTGCCACCAGCGGCGTGCCCTGCGTGCACTTGATGGAAATGACGCCCGCACCCGGCGTGTTCTGCGTGGGCTTTTCGCAGCAGGACGCAGGCCATGCGATGACAACCCACCTGCTGTCGCGCGGCCACAAGAACATCGCATTCGTTGCCGCCCAACTCGACCCACGCACCATGCAGCGCGCCGAAGGCTACCGCCGTTGCCTGCGCGAGGCGGGGATGTACGACCCGCGCCTGGAGCTGCTCAGCCCGCAGCCTTCATCCATCCGCCTGGGCGCAGAGCTGCTGGAAGAGGTGCTTCGCACCCGCCCTGGCGTGGACGCCGTGTTCTTCTGCAACGACGACCTCGCGCAGGGTGGTCTGCTGGCTGCCCAGCGTCTGGGTCTGGCCGTGCCTGGCCGCGTAGCCATCGCCGGCTTTAACGATCTGGCGGGCAGCGATCAGATGCTGCCGCCGCTGACCACCGTACGCACCCCACGCTCGGCCATCGGCGAGGCCAGTGCGCAGATGCTGCTGACGCTGATGCGGGGCGAGATGCCGGAGAAAAATTCAGTGAATCTGGGGTTTGAGCTAACGGTGCGGGGAAGTACATAAGCCCCCTGAGCCGCTTCGCGTCTTCCCCCAGGGGACGCCACCCGTGGCCTGGCGAAGCCGTTCCACGGTGGCACTGGTGATGGCACCGTGCCAGTTTCCAGGACTGCGTGAAATCCCTTGGCGCTCAGAGCGCCGCCAAGGCGCGGCTGGACGACGATGCGCCCTTGCCAGCCTTCATCTCCTTGCGCAACGCCACCGCATCCCGCGCCTGGCTGGGCGCTGATGCATCGATGCGGAACACCTGCACCGTCTCGGTCATCGTCTGCGCCTGCCCGTTGAGCTGCATCGCCGAGGCGGCGTTTTCCTCCACCAGCGCGGCGTTCTGCTGCGTGATGGTGTCCAGTTGCGCCACGGCGGCGTTGACCTGAGAGATGCCGCTGAGCTGCTCGTTGGACGCGCTGTGAATTTCACCGATCAGCGTGTTCACGCGGCGCACCAGCTCCAGCGATTCGGTCATCGTCTTCTGCGCTGCGTCGGTCTTTGCGTGGCCTTCGCTCACCTTGGTGGCCGAGTCGTCGATGAGCTGGCGGATTTCCTTAGCGGCCGAGAGCGTGCGGTGCGACAGGCTGCGCACCTCGGAGGCCACCACCGCAAACCCGCGCCCCTGCTCACCCGCACGCGCGGCCTCCACGGCTGCGTTGAGCGCAAGGATGTTGGTCTGAAACGCGATGGAGTCGATGAGCTGGGTGATCTCGCTGATGCGGCCTGAGGCAGTCTGGATCTGCTTCATGGTGCTGGCCACGCCGTCCACGGCCTCGCTGCTGCGCTCAGCCACCTGGGTGGCCTGGGTGGCCAGCACGGTGGCCTGGCGGGCCGATTCGGCCGTCTGCTTGACGGTGCCGGTGATTTCCTCCATCGACGCCGCCGTCTGCTCCAGGTTGCTGGCCTGGGCTTCGGTGCGTTCCGACAGGTCCTGGTTGCCCTGCGCGATCTCGCGGGTGGAAAGCTGCATGTGTTCGCTCTCCTGGCGCGCATCGCGCACGATGGACAACAGGTTCACATTGAGCTGGGCCAGCGCCTTTTGCAGCTGACCCACGGTGTCGCTGCGCGACGCCGCAATCTTCTGGGTAAGGTCGCCTGCGGCCATGCGGTTGGCCCAGCGCAGCATCTGCGACAACGGCGCCACGGTGGCCCGGTGCAGGTACACCGCCATGCCCAGGGCCAGCAGCACCACGCCCAGCCAGGCTGCGCCCGCCGCGACGGTCATGGTGTGCCCGCCCAGCAGCGCAGCCCCCCACGACGCGAACACCAACAGCAGCGTGCACAGCATGATCTTGCCGAGCGGCCCGAGCTGCACTGCGCGGGCCATGCGCCCCCAGAGCGTGTTTTTGACGATCTGCCCCTCGCGCAGCACGTGCACCAGGGTTCCAGCCTGTTTTTCGGCCTGCATCTGGCGGTAGAGCTGGTCGGCGGCCTGTATCTGGTCGCGGGTGGCCTCGGTGCGCACGGACATGTAGCCCGTGGGCTGGTCGCCCTGCATGAGCGGGGTGACGTTGGCCATCACCCAGTAGAAGCAGCCGTCCTTGCGCCGGTTCTTGACCGGGGCCGACCAAGGGTTGCCGCTGGCAATGGTCTCCCACATGTCGCGGTAGGCCTCCTCGGGCATGTCGGGGTGCCTGACGATGTTGTGGGGCTGGCCCAGCAACTCTTCCTTCTCGTACCCGCTGACCTCGATGAACATCGGGTTGCAGTACAGGATGCGGCCCTTGAGATCGGTGGTGGACACCAGGGTCTGGCCTTTGGGGAACGCATATTCCTGCGTGCTGATCGGGAGATTGACGCGCATGGGGACCCTCCTCAAGGAATGCCTCGTCACACCAGAACCGGGCAACACGGCAACGGATGAACCGAGTACATCCTATGTTTTATTTTCATGATTTGAAACACATAAATGGCCCTGCTGGCTTGCAGCCACCAAATTGGTGCATCACGCCAAAAAAGTGCATCGCGCTACAACGCACTGCACCAACTTGGATTGCCACAGAATTGTAACTTCAATTTTGATAGCAAAAAACGCCCGATACACAAGCGTCAGCTGCCGTTTTTACTCAAACCAAGTGCCACCAGAACTTGGCACATCCTTTGCATGTTCAGCACCACGGTCAACGCTGGCCGTGTGTCAGCCCGGTGCAACGGCGGATTGGGCGAAAAAGACGTTGGCGTTTCCATGGGGTGTGTAGGGGCTTGCAAACCAAACCAGCAAGCCCGCGCGGCCCGTGTTGGCGCCTTTTTGTTTTTCTGCCCGGTTGTGGGTGTGCTTGCAGCAGCACAGCAGCCTCTTTGCGCTAGATCGCCATGCTTCAATTTCGAGAGTTTCTCAAGTCCGGCCACGCCTCCACGCTGTGGTCGTCCTTTCTGTATTTCGGTTTCTCGTGCGCAGTCTGGGTGATCAACGGTGCCATGGCGCCGTTCATTCGCGATGCTTTCCAGCTCACGCCGACGCAGATGGGCATGATGCTGTCCATTCCCATCTTTGCGGGCGCCATCATGCGGTTTCCGCTGGGCATCCTGGCACAGTACATCGGTCGCAAGAACGCCACGCTGGTCGAGATGGCGGGGATCTTTGTGGCCATGGGCTATGGCTACCTGTTCGTGCATTCATACAACGACCTGCTCGCCATGGGCATCCTGCTGGGCGTGGCGGGTGCCAGCTTTGGGGTGGCCCTGTCACTGGGCTCGGGCTCGTTCCCGCCGCGCTACAAAGGCCTGGCCATGGGTATCGTGGGCGCCGGCAACGTGGGCACTGCGGTGGCAGCCCTGCTCGCGCCCATGCTGGCGCAGAAGTTTGGCTGGCAGGCCGTGTATGGCTTTGCTGCCGTGAGTGTGGCGATACCCGCGCTAGTGATGGCGGTGTATGCCAAGGAGCCGCCCGACCTGGCACCCCACGCCAGCTTCCGTGAGCACATCGCCTGCCTGTTTGAAAAAGACGGCTGGGCCTTCAGCCTGATCTACGCCGTGACTTTTGGCGGCTTCATTGGCCTGACCACCTTCTTGCCCAGCTACTTTTATGACCAGTTCGGCGTGAGCAAGGTGGCAGCCGGCCAACTCACGATGATGGCGGCATTCCTGGGCGCGGCCCTGCGCGTGTTTGGTGGCTGGCTGTCGGACCACTGGGGCGGTGTGAACACCCTGACCGGCGTGCTGGCCATCACCGCCGCCAGCATGGTGCTGTGTGGCCTGGCCGAAAAATCACTGCCCGTGACCATGCTGCTGTTCCTGGTGTGTTTTGCGGCCCTGGGGGCGGGCAACGGTGCCCTGTTCCAGCTGGTGCCGCTGCGCTGGCCACTGGCCACGGCGGTGGCAGGCTCGATGATCGGCGAGATCGGCGCGCTGGGCGGCGGCCTCATCCCCAATGGCATGGGCATCTCGCGCCAGTACACCGGCACCTACCTCTGGGGCTTTGTGGGCATTGCGGTGTGCGCGCTGGCCATGCTGGTGCTACTGCGGGTGATGCAGATCCGCTGGACGCGCACGTGGGCGGAGAAGGGTGGACGTGCGCGCAGCGCATGACCGGCGTAGCCGGTGAGCGCGCAAGCGCTCGCCACACTTCCAGCAAAAGGGCGGTCGGGCACGCAGTGCCTGAGCTGGCGCAGCCAGCCAACGCGCAGCGTTGCCCGCACTTTCTCTAGAAGGGTGGACGTGCGCGCAGTGCGTGACCGGCGTAGCCAGTGAGCGCACAAGCGCTCGCCACACTTCCAGCAAAAGGGCAGTCGCTCAACGGGCGTCGTGCATGCACTGGTCTTTGACCGAAACAAGCCACAGCGCTTATCTCATAAGCGCTAACAGCTATGTTTTTAATAGCAAATCGCCGCGAAAGCTCACCTCGGCAAAAACAGCAGCCAATAAATCAACAACACATTCACCAGCACGCTCACGGCCAGAGCGATCTTCCACAGGGCCGTGGCGTCGCGCTGCATCAGCGGTTGGGGCCCGGTCGCCGACAGGGGGCGTGAGGCTCCGCGCTCCAGCGCCAGCAGCAGTTCCTCCGCCGTTTCAAACCGCTGCGTGCGGTTGCGGGCCACGGCCTTCAGGGCGATCTGGTCGAGCCAGATCGGCACGCCCGGGTTGTGGCGGCTGGGGGGCACCGGGTCGCGGTGGTAGCGGCCCAGCTGGTACTGCACCACCTCGCCATAGGGCAGGCGCCCGTGGCTGAGCAGCTGGTACAGCGTGACCCCCAGCGCAAACAGGTCGCTGCCCGCGTCGGGCAACTGACCGGAGGGGTCGCCGCCCTTTTCATAGCCCGGCCACTGCTCGGGGTTCATGTAGCTGGGGGTTCCGGCGTGCAGGCGGCGGGTGGCCTCGGGCTCGCGGCCTGAGAGGGCCACGCCCAGGTCCAGCACACGCAGCACCCCGTCGTCGCCCAGGTGCAGGTTGTCGGGCTTGATGTCGCGGTGCACCACGCCCTGGCGGTGCAGCCAGCCCAGCACGCGCGCGGCCTGCACGGTCACCGTCACAGCCTGCCCCACGGCCAGGTGCTGGCGATGGCGCAGGCGCTGCCCCAGCGTGTCACCGGAATGCCAGTCGTACAGCAGGTAAAACGCGCTGGCTGCGGCGCCATCGCCAAAGCCGCCGTCTCCCACCGGCCAGTCGTTGAGCCGCGCCAGATGGGCGGCGGCCTGGCCCGACTGCATGCGCCGCGCCACCCAGGCCTCGTGCGCCAGCGTGGCGCGTTCTTCGGCGTCGTGGGCGCGCGCGGGCAGCAGGGTCTTGAGGGCATACAGCCGCTGCGTGGCTCCGTCGCGCACCTGGTACAGCCGGTGGATGCCGTTGTCGGCCACGATGGCTGTCACCGTGAGGCCGTCCACGGTGTCGCCCACCTTGAGCAGGGGCAGCACGGGCAGGTCCTGGGCGCGGCGCGATTCGTCTTGCAGCGTGGCCTCCAGCGCGCCCTGCACCCGCACCACCAGCGCGGTCACGTTGTCGCTGCTGCCACGGCGCAGGGCTACCTGCACCAGCTCGTCGGTGAGCGCCTGGGCCGGTATCTCCTGGCGCAGCAGCTGGCGCAGTTCGCGCTCGGGCACGCTGCCGTGCACGCCGTCCGACAGCAGCACAAACAGGTCGCCGCTGCGCAGCTCGCCCTGGCTGTAGTCCACCACCACGTGGTCGTCCAGGCCCATGGCGCGGGTGAGCTGGTGCCTGAGATCGTGCTGCGCCATGACGTGGTCGGTGGTCAGCTGCTGCAGGCGGCCCTCGCGCACCAGGTAGGCGCGCGTGTCTCCCACATGGGCCAGCGTGTAGGACTGGCCACACAGCACCAGCGCGGTCAGCGTGGTCAACCCCACCGCAGGCTGGCGGCGCCGGTTCATGGAGGCGAGCCAGCCGTTGTGGGCGGACAGGATGCGGTCCAGCGCCACCGTGGTGTCCCAGGTGTCGGGCGTGGCGAAGTAGTCGTTCACCAGCGTGTTCACTGAAGTCTGGGCGGCCTCGCGGCCATTGCCGCCGGTACTCACGCCGTCGGCGATGGCCGCGATGGCTCCGCGCTCACGGTCGCGCCCCTGGCCCAACACGAGCGCGGCGAAGTCTTCGTTCACCTCCTTGCGCCCGGCCTGCGAGGTGTGGCCGAAATCCAGTTCAAAAGTCATGCACCAGCTCCTTGCAGGTTCCGTGCCCAAGGTGGTGCGCCCCGCGCCAGACAAGGGCATGCCCCCGTGACGCCTGCGCAGAGCCGGGGCAGCACTGCACCACCCACCACACGCGGGCCTCAAAACACCCCCAGAGGCCGCCCCACCTCAGTGCAAATCGACTGGCACAAGCATTGCTTAACTCCAGCAACGACCCCACAGGGTCACGCAATCCACCCGTGCAATGGCGCAGGGGTGGATTGCCCGGACGAAGGCGTCCGCACATGCGGTTTCGACAGGAATTCGAAACGGCATCGTGTGGACGCCTTTTTTGTTTTTCGAATCGCCCAGGCGATAGAACCGACGGAGTCACGATGAAAAAGCTCAAGCTGGTGATGGTGGGAAACGGCATGGCCGGTGTGCGCACGCTGGAAGAGCTGCTCAAGATTGCCCCGGATCTTTACGACATCACGGTGTTTGGGGCCGAGCCTCACCCCAACTACAACCGCATCCTGCTCTCGCCCGTGCTGGCCGGCGAGCAGACCATCGACGAGATCATTCTGAACGATTGGTCCTGGTATGCCGACAATCACATCACGCTGCACACCGGTTTTACGGTGACCGACGTGGACCGCGTGCGCCGCGTGGTCAGCGCCACCAGCAAGGATGGCACGGTGGTCACCGCCGAATACGACCGACTGATCCTCGCCACAGGCTCCAACCCCTTCATCCTGCCCATCCCCGGCAAAGACTTGCAGGGCGTGCTGGCCTACCGCGACATTGCCGACACACAGGCCATGATCGACGCGGCAGCCACCTACAAACACGCCGTGGTCATCGGCGGCGGCCTGCTGGGCCTGGAGGCCGCCAACGGCCTGATGAAGCGCGGCATGCAAGTGAGCGTGGTGCATGTGGGCGACTGGCTGATGGAACGGCAGCTGGACGACGTGGCCGGGAAGATGCTGCAAAAGTCGCTGCAGGAGCGCGGCATGCAGTTCTTGATGAAAGCACAAACACAAGAGCTGGTGGGCAACGCCGAAGGCCGCGTGGCCAGCGTGAAGTTCAAGGACGGCACCGAGGTGCCCGCCGACCTGGTGGTGATGGCCGTGGGCATCCGCCCCAACACCGCCCTGGCCGAAAAGATGCGCCTGCACGTGAACCGCGGCATTGTGGTCAGCGACACGCTGCAGACCACCACCGACGCCCGCATCTACGCCGTGGGCGAATGCGCCGCGCACCGGGGCATTGCCTATGGCCTGGTGGCCCCGCTGTTCGAGCAGGGCAAGGTGCTGGCCAACCATTTGGCCGAATTCGGAATCGGCCGCTACCAGGGCTCGCTCACGTCGACCAAGCTCAAGGTGACGGGCATTGACCTGTTCTCGGCGGGAGACTTTCAAGGGGGAGACGACACCGAGGAGATCGTGATGAGCGACCCCTTCGGGGGGGTGTACAAAAAGCTCGTCATCAAGGACGACAAGCTCGTGGGCGCCTGCCTGTATGGCGACACGGTGGACGGCAGCTGGTACTTCAAGCTGCTGCGCGACGGCCGCAGCGTGACCGACATTCGCGACAAGCTGATGTTTGGCGAATCGCACCTGGGCGACACCGGCCACCAGGGCCAGAGCAAGGCCGCCGCCATGCAGGACAGCGACGAGGTATGCGGCTGCAACGGCGTGACCAAGGGCGCGATCTGCAAGGCCATCAAGGACAAAGGCCTGTTCACACTGGATGAAGTGCGCAAGCACACGAAGGCCAGCGCCTCGTGTGGCTCGTGCACCGGGCTTGTGGAACAGATCATCATGTTCACCGCCGGTGGCGACTACAGCGCCACGCCCAAGACCAAGGCCATGTGCGCCTGCACCGACCACGGCCACCAGGCCGTGCGCGACGCGATCCGCGGCAGCAAGCTGGTCAGCATTGCCCAGGTGTTCAAGTTCATGGAATGGAAGACGCCCAACGGCTGCGCCACCTGCCGCCCGGCGGTCAATTACTACCTCATCAGCACCTGGCCGAAAGAAGCCAAGGACGACCCGCAAAGCCGCTTCATCAACGAACGCAGCCACGCCAACATCCAAAAAGACGGCACCTACAGCGTGATCCCCCGCATGTGGGGCGGCGAGACCACGGCCGATGAGCTGCGCCGCATTGCCGATGCGGTGGACAAATACCAGATCCCCACCGTCAAGGTCACGGGCGGCCAGCGTATTGATCTGCTGGGCGTGAAGAAGGAAGACCTGGTCAACGTGTGGCGTGACATCGGCATGCCCAGCGGCCACGCCTACGCCAAGGCCCTGCGCACGGTGAAGACCTGCGTGGGCAGCGAGTGGTGCCGCATGGGCACACAAGACAGCACCCAGATGGGCAAGGATCTGGAGCGCGCCATGTGGCGCATGTATGCGCCGCACAAGGTGAAGTTTGCGGTGAGCGGCTGCCCCCGCAACTGCGCCGAGGCCGGCATCAAGGACGTGGGCATCATCGGCGTGGACAGCGGCTGGGAGATGTATGTGGCTGGCAACGGCGGCATCAAGACCGAGGTGGCGCACTTCTTCACCAAGCTCAAAACCGCCGAGGAAGTGCTGGAGTACACCGGCGCGTTTTGCGAGCTGTACCGCCAGGAAGGCTGGTACCTGGAGCGCACCGTGCACTACGTGAACCGTGTGGGCCTGGACTATGTGAAGAAGCGCATTTTGGAAGACCACGAAGGCCGCAAGGCGCTGTGGGAGCAGCTGCAGTTTGCGCTGGACGGCGAGCCCGATCCCTGGTTCGACTTTGACAAGGCGGCCGTGGACACACGCCAGTTCGCGCCCTTGAGCGCCTGATCGCCCCAAGTCCGGAGAGACCCCCACCATGCACCGCAGAACCCTTTTGACCGCCGCCAGCTGCGCCGCTGCGTGCAGCGCCCTCGCCCCGCTGGGCAGCGCCCACGCCCAGGTCACCGACCTCAACGACGCCATCAACAAGGCTGGGCGCCAGCGCATGCTGAGCCAGCGTGTGGGCAAGGCCTGGCTGGCCCTGGCCCACAAGGCCGACACGCCCACGGCACGCCAGGTGATGGAGCAGTCCATCGCGCTGTTCGAGCGCCAGCTGGTGGAACTCAAGGCCTATGCGCCCTCGCCCACCATCCGCGAAACGTACACCAAGCTGGAAACCGCGTGGGCCGCCCACAAGACCACGCTGGCTGCCGCCACATCGTCCACCGACAATGCCAGCGCCATGCTGCAGGCCGATGCCAAGGTGCTGGCCCTGGCCCATCTGGGCACCACGCAGTACGAGGCAGCCTCGGGCAAGCCCGTGGGCCACCTGGTGAACATTGCAGGCCGTCAGCGCATGCTGAGCCAGCGCATGGCCAAGTTCTACCTGGCCGCCATGCTGCCGGTGGACGCGTCCACCGCCACCACCGAAATCGCCAAGGCCCGCAGTGAATTCATCGCAGCCACTGAGCTGCTGCGCAATGCCCCCCAGGCCTCCAACCGCATCCGCCAGGAACTGCAGCTGGCCGACGGCCAGTGGGTGTTTTTTGACGCTGCGCTGCAGCGCATGCAGGGCGGCGGCAACGTGAACCGCCAAGTGGCCGAGGTGTACGTGGCCAGCGAAAACCTGCTCTCCAGCATGGACCGCGTGACCGGCATGTATGCGGCGCTGGCGGCCTGAGCCCACCCAAGACTTACTCAAAAAATATTGCGAGCCGCCCCACGATGACCCTGGCAGGCTCCCCGACAACACCCAAAGACACCGAAGGAACCATGATGACCACAACCAACAGCCCGCAATGGAAGCTGATCTGCCGCGTGGACGACATCCCCGTGCTGGGCTCGCGCCGTGTGGCGCGCCCGCAGGGGCTGGATGTGGCGGTGTTCCGCAACGATGCCGGGGGCGTGTTCGCACTGCTCGACCGCTGCCCGCACAAGGGCGGCCCGCTGTCGCAGGGCATTGTGTTTGGCACGCAGGTGGCGTGCCCGCTGCACAACTGGACGATTGGGTTGTGCGATGGGCAGGCATCGGCTCCCGACGAAGGCTGCACGCCCAAGTTCGCCGTGAAGGTGGAAGATGGCGCGGTGTATCTGGATGTCCTGGAGCTGGACGAGCATGCGGTCGATTTGACGCGCCCCGTAGCAGGGCCGGCGCGGCGCGGCCTGGCGGCCTGATCACCCCGCAACGTCCATCGAACACCAAAGCTATTAAATACATAGCTATCAGCGCTTTTTCATCAAGCGCTAGAGCCCAAAAACATCTGAAATCCACGCCATGCAAGAAACGAAATCCACCTGCCCCTACTGTGGCGTAGGCTGCGGCGTGATCATCGAATCCGAAGGCGCGCAGATCACCGGCGTGCGCGGAGACCCCACCCACCCCGCCAACTTTGGCCGCCTGTGCACCAAGGGCTCGACCCTGCACCTCACGGCCAGCAGCCCCATCACGCTGCAGACCCGCTTGCTACAGCCCCTGCACCGCGCGCAACGCAGCGACGCTCCCCAGCCCCTGCCATGGGACGCCGCGCTGAACCTGGCAACCGAAAAATTCGCAAACACCATCCAGAGCCACGGCCCCGATGCCGTGGGCTTTTACGTGAGCGGCCAATTGCTCACCGAGGACTACTACGTCTTCAACAAGCTGGCCAAGGGCCTGATCGGCACGAACAACATCGACACCAACTCGCGCCTGTGCATGAGCAGTGCCGTGGCGGGCTACAAGCAGACCCTGGGCGCCGACGCGCCACCCGCCTGCTACGACGATGTGAAACATGCCCAGTGCCTGTTCATCGTGGGCAGCAATGCGGCCTGGGCGCACCCCATCTTGTTCCGCCGCATCGAAGACGCGCGCGCCAGCAACCCCGGCATGAAGGTCATCGTGGCCGACCCGCGCCGCACCGACACGGCCGGCATGGCCGACCTGTTTTTGCCCATCCAGCCCGGCAGCGATGTGATGCTGTTCAACGGCATGCTGCACATCATGCTGTGGGAGGGTTGGACGGACGCCGAGTACATCGCCGCGCACACCACGGGCTTTGACGAGCTCAAGGCCCTGGTGCGCGACTACACACCCGAACGCGTGGCGCAGACCTGCGGTATCAGCGTGGCCGACCTGACCACCGCCGCCAAGTGGTTTGCGCAGTCCAAAGCCACGCTCAGCCTGTACTGCCAGGGCCTGAACCAGAGCAGCAGCGGCACGGCCAAGAACGCAGCGCTCATCAACCTGCACCTGGCCACCGCCCAGATCGGCAAGCCCGGCGCGGGCCCGTTCAGCCTGACCGGCCAGCCCAACGCCATGGGCGGGCGCGAAGTGGGTGGCTTGGCCAATCTGCTCAGCGCCCACCGCGACCTGGCCAACCCGCAGCACCGCGCCGAGGTGGCCGCACTGTGGGGCGTGGCCGACGTGTCCAGCAAACCGGGCAAGACGGCCGTAGAGATGTTCCAGGCCGCCGCCGACGGCGAGATCAAGGCCCTGTGGATTGCCTGCACCAACCCCGCGCAAAGCATGCCCGACCAGGCCACCGTGCGCCGCGCACTGCAGCGCGCCGAGTTTGTGGTGGTGCAAGAAGCCTTTGCCACCGCCGCCACCTGTGCCTATGCCGACCTGCTGCTGCCCGCCACCACCTGGGGCGAGAAGACTGGCACGGTGACCAACAGTGAACGCCGCATCTCGCGCGTGCGCACTGCCGTGTCCGCACCAGGCGAGGCGCGCCACGACTGGGCCATTGCGGTGCAGTTTGCGCACCAGCTGGAGGCCCGCCTGCGCCCCGGCCAACCCACGCTGTTCCCCTACACCACTGACGACGCCGACCAAGGCGCCGAAACTGTGTGGAATGAGCACCGCGAGAGCACCCGCGGGCGTGACCTGGACATCACCGGTCTGTCGTGGGACATGCTCGAATCTGCAGGCCCCCAACAGTGGCCATTGCCTGAGGGCTCCACCACGGGCAAGGCCCGCCTGTACGAAGACGGCGTGTTCCCCACCGCCGATGGCCGCGCCCGTTTTGCCGCACACGCCTGGCAACCCACGGCCGAGCAGCGCGAGTCGCGTTACCCCTTCAGCCTGACCACGGGCCGCCTGCGCGACCAGTGGCACGGCATGACCCGCACCGGCACCCTTGGCCGCCTCTTCGGCCACGTGGCTGAGCCCAGCGTGCAACTGCACCCGCAGGACATGGAGCGGCGCGGCCTGAAGAACGGCGACTTGGTCTATGTGACGAGCAAGCGCGGCACCATCGTGGTGCCAGCGCAGGCCGACACCACCGTGGGCCTGTCGCAGGCGTTCATGGCCATGCACTGGGGCAGCGAATTTTTGAGCGGCTGCTCGTCCACCGGCGAGCGGCTGGCGGGCGTGAACGCGCTCACCACATCGGCCTACTGCCCCACGTCCAAGCAACCCGAACTCAAGCACGCGGCCGTCAAGGTGCTCAAGGCCGAGCTGCCCTGGACGCTGCTGGCCATGGCCTGGCTGCCCGCCGACAGCGCCCAGACCACGCGCGAGGCGCTGTCCGCGCTGATGGCGCAGTTCCCGTTTGCCAGCTGTGTGCCCTTCAGCAACAACACACCGTTGAGCGAACCCGGCCGTGAGCGCGTGGGCGTGCTGCTGCGCGCCGCCGCGCACGAGGCACCGCCCGACGCCACCGTGGAGCGCATCGAATCCCTGATGGGCCTGGCTGGCGCCGACACGCTGCGCTATGCCGACAAAAAACGCGGCCAACGCCGCGCCGCGCGGCTGGCTCGCCATGGGGACACCACCACGCTCGAAGGCATCGTGCTCGCGGGCGACACCAGCGCCGAAGGCTGGCTCAAGACCCTGCTGCAGGAAGAACTGCCCGCCCAAACCTACGGCCGCCTGCTGCTGGTGCCCAGCGCCAAGGCGCCCGTGGCCGTGCAGTCGCGTGGAAAATCGGTGTGCACCTGCTTCAACGTGACGGATGCGGCCATCACCGCCGAGCTGACACACTGCCATGGCACGGACGACGACCGCCTGGCGCAGTTGCAGAGCAAACTGCGCTGCGGCACCAACTGCGGATCGTGCCTGCCCGAGCTGAAACGCATGGTGCGAGCCACGGGGCCGCTGGCGTCCAAGCCCATGGCACAGGCCGCCATATAACCAAAAGTTCTCTGGGTTGCGAGAAAATCGGCACCCTCCCCACGAAGTCACCGAGCCCCCATGGCCATCGCCCAGTACATCAAGGAAATCGGCCGCGGCGCGCGCGGCGCCAAGCCACTGTCGCGCGAGCAGGCCACCGACCTGTTCGGCCAGGTGCTGGACGGGCAGGTGAGCGACCTGGAGATCGGCGCGTTCTGCCTGGCCATGCGCATCAAGGGGGAGACGTCCGAAGAGATGTGCGGCTTTCTGGATGCCACGCACCAGCGCCTGGCCCTGCTGCCCGCCACCGACCGCCCCCTCATCGTGCTGCCCAGCTACAACGGCGCGCGCAAGCTGCCGGTGCTGACGCCGCTGCTGGCGCTGCTGCTGGCGCGCGAGGGGCTACCCGTGCTGCTGCATGGCATGCGCACCGAGGCGCGGCGCATTTTGGCATCCGATGTGCTTCTAGCGCTGGATGTACCTGCGCTGACAGCGCCTGAAAAAGTAGCAAACGGCACCGTGCGCCACATCCACACCCAGCACCTGCACGCAGGCCTGGCGCGCCTGCTCTCAGTGCGCGAGGTGGTGGGCTTGCGCAACCCGGGGCACAGCGTGGTCAAGCTGATGAGCCCGTGCGCGGGGCCGTCGGTGGTGGTCACTGCGTACACACACCCTGAATATTTCGAGATGCTGCAGACCACCTTTCGCACGCTGGGCGTGAGCGCGCTGCTCTCGCGCGGGCTGGAGGGCGAGGTCGCTACTGATCCGCGCCGCACACCGCGATACGACGGTTTTGTGCACGGCGTGCACGCGGTGCTGGAATCACAGCAGCCCGGGACCGCCAGCGAGGTGCCCGGCTTACCCACCGAGATCGACGTGTCCACAACGGCCACTTACACCCGCTGCGTGCTGGCGGGCGAGTTGCCGATTCCGCCTGCGATTGAGCGGCAGGTGGAACATATCTTGCGACTTGCGGAACAAACCAATTCGGAGACATCCCCATGAGCCGCCCCACCCACACCAACACCCTGCCCCCTTCCAAGCCCCACCTCGGAACGGGAGGCAGCTGCACGCTGGTGGGCGCTGGCCCCGGCGATCCGGAACTGCTCACCATCAAGGCGCTCAAGGCCATCCAGGCCGCCACCGTGCTGCTGGTGGATGACCTGGTGAGCGACGCCATCGTGGCGCACGCGTCGCCCACGGCCCGCATCGTCTACGTGGGCAAACGCGGCGGCTGCAAGAGCACGCCGCAGGCCTTCATCGAGAAGCTGATGCTGATGGCGGTGAACGAGGGTGAGAACGTGGTGCGCCTTAAAGGCGGCGACCCGTTCATCTTCGGCCGGGGTGGAGAAGAAGTGGAGCACCTGCGCGCGGCAGGCGTGCCGGTCACCGTCATCAACGGCATCACGGCGGGCCTGGCGGGCCTGACCTCGCTGGGCGCGCCGCTCACCCACCGCGAGCATGCCCACGGCGTGGTGTTCGTCACCGGCCATGCCAAGCCCGGCGATGCTGGCACCGACTGGCGCCAACTGGCCGCCACGGCCCGCGACGCCAAGCTCACGCTGGTGATCTACATGGGTGTGAGCGGCGCCGCCACCATCGAGCAGGAGTTGCTCATCGGCCTGCCCGCCAGCACGCCCGTGGCCATCATCCAGCATGCCAGCTTGCCCCAGCAGCGCCACGCCGTGACCACACTGGGCGCACTGCACGCCACCATCACGCGCGACGGGCTCGCCAGCCCCTCGGTGATCGTTGTGGGGGATGTGGTGCGGGGTGTGGCGCTGGCGTCGCAGGACGCGATGCATTCCACGTCTGAAAAATCCGAAGCACCCCGGGCGCGGCGCGCTGTCTGACGACGTGGGGGTGCCTGCGGCTGTGCGCAGCACCGGCCGCCTCCACAGCGCCGCAGCAGGCGAGAGATCTATCCAAAGCTGATAGCATCGCCGCGCGCAGACTCTGGAGAGAGTCTTCGCCAAGCCCCGACCCTCACTGGCCGCGCATTGTTGCCACCCGCCCAGGAATTCGTTTGAACCAACGTGTCGTGCACCCCGCAGCGGTTCTGGTGCTGTCTTTTCTGACCGTCATCGCTGCCGGCACGGTCTTGCTCATGCTGCCGCTCTCGCACGCCCAGGGGCAGAGCGCGCCATTTCTCACGGCATTGTTCACCGCCACCTCCGCCGTGTGCGTGACAGGACTGGTGGTGGTGGACACCGGCACCTATTGGAGCGGCACAGGCCAGGCCCTCATCATGGGCCTGTTTCAGCTGGGCGGCTTCGGCATGATGACGTCGGCCACGCTGATGGGGCTGCTCATCAGCGGGCAAATGCGCATACGCACCCGGCTGCTGCTGCAGGCAGAGACCCATTCGCTGGCGCTGGGGGACGTAAAGAGTGTTGCCAAGATCGTGCTCCAAGTGACGGTGGCCGTCGAGCTGCTGATGGCGCTGGCACTGGGCCTGCGGTTCGGACTGGGCTATGGCATGCCCTGGGGAGAGGCTGCCTGGCAAGGCATGTTCCACTCCATATCGGCCTTCAACAATGCGGGCTTTTCGACCTGGGCAGACAGCGTGGTGCGGTTCTCGTCCGATGTGCTGGTGCTGGCTCCGCTGATGCTGGCGATCATCATCGGAGGCCTGGGGTTTCCGGTGCTGCACGAGCTGCTGGCCGAACGCGGACGCAAACGCCCACTGTGGTCCATGCACACCGCCCTCACGGTATGGGGCTCACTGGCGTTGATCGCACTGGGCACGGTGGTGATCTTTCTGGCCGAGTTCGACAATCCGGGAACGCTGGGGCCCATGGGCTGGGCGCACAAGGGGCTGGTGGCACTGTTCACCTCGGTATCGGCACGCACGGCAGGGTTCAATGCAGTCGATATCGGAGCGCTGAGCACTGAATCACTGGCGCTGCACTACATCCTCATGTTCGTCGGCGGGGGCAGCGCGGGCACCGCCGGGGGCGTCAAGGTAACCACGTTTTTTGTGTTGGTACTGGTGGTGTGGAACGAAATCCGTGGGCACCGCGACGTCGAGTTTCGCGGCCGTCGCATCGCAGATTCGGTGCAACGCCAGGCCATCACCATCTTGGTGCTCAGCGCGGCAGTGGTAGGGCTGGCCATTTTGCTCATCTTGCCGCTCACACCGCTACCGCTGGAAAAAGTGCTGTTCGAAGTGATTTCAGGGTTCGGCACCGTGGGGCTGTCTACGGGCATCACCGCCGACCTGGTGCCGGGGGCGCAGGCCATCATCATTGCGCTCATGTTCATTGGGCGCGTGGGCGTGGTCACCCTGGCCGTGGCCCTGGCCACCAACCAGATGCGCCGCAACTACCGTTACCCCGAGGAGAAACCCATTGTTGGATAAAGCCGTAAAGAACCTGTCGGGCAGCGTGGTGGTGATTGGCCTGGGCCGCTTTGGCACCGGGGTTGCAAAATCACTGGTGGAGCTGGGCCACGACGTGCTGGCCATCGAGAGCGATGCCGAGACGGTGCAGTCGCTGGCGAGCGTGCTACCCCATGTGGTGCAGGCTGACGCCACCGACCTGGAAACCCTGCGCCAGCTGGCCGTGCCCGACTTTGCGCATGCGGTGGTGAGCATCGGCGGCAACCTTGAGGCGAGCGTGCTCACCATCCTGAACCTGAGCCAGTTGGGGCTCAAGGACATCTGGGCCAAGGCCATTGACCCCCAGCACGGCCGCATTGCCGAGCGGGTGGGTGCGCACCATGTCGTCTACCCCGAAGCGGACATGGGCGAGCGCGTGGCGCACTTGGTCACCGGCAAGATGATCGACTTCATCGAGTTTGACGACGGCTTTGCCATCGCCAAAACCCGGGCGCCGATGGAGACACACAACAAGCCGTTGTCCCAATCCGACGTGCGCAAACGCCATGGCATTACGGTGGTGGGCATCAAACGCCGCCACCTCGACTTCATCTACGCCAAGGCAGAAACCGAAATCAAGCCGGGCGACCACCTCATCGTGGCAGGCCCCACGCGCATGGTGGAGCGCTTCGCAGCGTTGTACTGAGCGCCCAGCGCCGCACCGCACGCGCCCTTCCCTGCCGCCAACGTGCCAGAGCACATTGCGCAGCTGGTAGCGGGTGCGGGCCAAACCTCGTCAGTGCGTCTGCATCCATCGCATCGAAAGCGGCTGCGACGCGTGACACTGGCCCGGGTATTGCTTGACCGGATGTATCTGAATGCAATCAGCACAAGGAACACCATGGCAGCCTTCCCCATCTCCACCCGCAACGGCATGGCCACTTCCTCAATGCCAGCTTCGACGTCCTTTTCGCCCCCCTCTTCGACGCTGTCTTTGGCGCCCAAGGCCGGGTCTTCAGCAGGCCGAGACAGCGAGATGTCGCTGGTCAATCTGGCGGCACGCCAGCGCATGTTGTCGCAGCGCATGGTGTTGCAGACGGTGCTGGCCGCACGCGGCAGCGATCTGCACATGAAGGCGGCGCGCAGCTCATTGGCGCTGTTCACCGACAGCCAAGCCAGGCTGGTAGACACTGCCGGTCACTTGGATGCCGCCAACGGCGACATCATCCGCAAGACCTACCACGGCCCCAACGGCGTTGGCGCCACGATTGATGCGTTTGCACAGCAGGTGGGCACCACGCTGGACCTGGCAGAGCGCCACAGCCCGCGTGTGGAAGACGCGCTGGCGCGGCTGGTGGAGTCCACCGACAGCGCACTGGAGGCCTTGAATACCGCCACCACCGCGTTCGATCAAGTGGGCAAGGCCAAGTCCGAAACCCTCATGAAAGAACTGGCGGGCATCGTGGCGTCCATCCAGACCGTGGCCCGCGAGGCCAAGGTGGTCAGCTTCAATGCCCAGGTCATGGCCGCCCGCGCAGGCCAGCACGGACGGGAATTTGCGGTGGTGGCCAACGTACTGTCGGGTATCACCAACGAAATAGACGGCCTTTCGCTACAGGCAGTATCGCTGGCTGGACGCAGCCGTGGCGCAGCCTGAAAAGGGCGCAACAGGCACTTACAATTGCAGCCATTGAAAACGGTGGCCGATGGGCAGAGCGCCCACACTCAGCCCACCACCGGGCCGTAGCCCGGCTGTAGCGGGGCTGTCCTCTTTCACGCCAGACACACAACACTTTCGGGAGATGCGTAAGCCATGAAGATCACCACCCTGTGCAAGAGCCTGGCGTTGGCCGGTTGCCTGTTGGCAAGTACCAGCATGGCCTGGAGCTACGAAATCAACGCAGGCAAGGTGCTGGACGGTGCGGGCAAGGCCATCCAGCTGCGCGGCGTCAACTGGTTTGGCTTTGAGACCAACAACCATGTGGTGCATGGCCTGTGGGCGCGCAACTGGACTGAAATGATCACGCAAATGCAGGCCCAGGGCTTCAACGCCGTGCGCCTGCCGTTCTGCCCCGCCACCCTGCACGGCTCGGCGCCGCCCAGCAGCATCGATTACGGCCGCAATGCCGACCTGCAGGGCCTCTCGGCCATCCAGGTGATGGACAAGGTGGTCACGGAACTGAGCAACCGTGGCATGTATGTGCTGCTGGACCATCACACCCCCGATTGCCAGACCATCAGTGAACTCTGGTACACCCAGAGCTACAGCGAACAGCAATGGATCAGTGATCTAACCTTTGTCGCCCAGCGCTACGCAGGCGTACCCGGCGTCATCGGCATCGATATCAAGAACGAACCCCACGGTGCCGCCACCTGGGGGACGGGCAACAACGCCACCGACTGGAACCGCGCCGCCGAGCGCGCCGCCGCTGCCATATTGCCGCTGGCTCCCCATTGGCTGATTGCCGTGGAAGGCATCGGCGAGAACCCCAGCTGCTCGGGCAGCAACGCGCACTTCTGGGGTGGAAACCTCGAACCTCTGGCCTGCACGCCCCTGAACATCCCCGCCAACCGCCTGCTGCTGGCGCCGCACACCTACGGGCCGGATGTCTACGTGCAGCCTTACTTCAATGCTTCGAACTTCCCAAGCAACATGCCGGCCATCTGGGACCAGCATTTTGGCCAGTTCGTGCAGGCCGGTTATGCCGTCATGCTGGGCGAGTTCGGCGGCAAATTTGGCCGGGGCGATGCGCGGGATGTGCAGTGGCAGAACGCGCTGGTGGACTACATGGTCGGCAAGGGCATGCGCAGCGGCTTCTACTGGTCGTGGAACCCCAACAGCGGCGACACCGGCGGCATTCTGGACGATGACTGGACCACCGTGCGCACCGACAAGGTCCAGTTGCTGCAACGCCTCTGGGGCGATGGTTCGACGCCAACAACACCTACGACACCAACCACCCCCACGACGCCGACAACGCCCACCCCACCGACGCCTACCGGTGGCTTCTCGGTGCAGGAGATGATGGACAGTGTCTGGAACGCAGGCTATTGCCAGCGGGTCCGCGTCACCAACCAGGGCACCGCCGCTGGCAACTGGGCGATCACCATCCCCGTGAGCGGCACCATCAACAATCTTTGGAATGCCACATGGACGCAGGCTGGCAGCAACCTGAACGCGTCCGGCGTGGAATGGAACAAGACCCTCGCCCCCGGGGCAGCTGCCGAATTCGGTTTCTGCGCCGCGCGCTAAGCATTTTTTTCCCCAATTGAACAAGGGCTCCTGCCATGTAGGGGCCCTTTTTTGTTCCGGGTTCCCGGCCTACCCGGCAGCGGTCTCGCGCACCTGCCTGAAACGCTCCGCCAGCTCCTTGCGCAAGGACTTGCGCAGCAGTGCCGCATCCCAGCGGGGGCGCTCGTCGGGCGTGGAAGGCGACAGCGGCGGCACCTGCACCGGCTTGCGCGCCTCGTCCACCGCCACCATGGTGAAGAAGCAGCTGTTCACATGCCGCACCACCTGCGAGCGGATGTCTTCGGCCACCACCTTGATACCAACCTCCATCGACGAGGAACCGGTGTAGTTCACGCTGGCCAGGAAGGTCACCAGCTCTCCCACATGGATGGGCTGCAGAAACATCACCTGGTCCACACTCAAGGTCACCACATAGCAGGCCGAATAGCGGCTTGCGCACGAATAGGCCACCTGGTCCAGCAGCTTGAGAATGGCCCCGCCGTGCACATTGCCCGAGAAATTGGCCATGTCGGGGGACATCAGCACCGTCATGCTGAGTTGGTGTGAAGGGATGTTCATGCCGCGATTTTAGGGCTCCCCCGTGTCGGAGGCGCAACGCTGCGGGCCGCTACACTCGCGCCACACAAGCCAGATCACGGCCCATCAAAAAAGCCAAGCAGGCCGGGAGGCCAGAGGGGAAACCATGCTCGAAATCGACAAGCTCAATGAATTCACCGAAAGCCATGGCGCGCTGCGCACCGGGCGCGGGCTGGTGTCGGGCGTGATTGCACTCACGCTGGCCATCCTGTGTTTTCTGGGCGTGCTGGCCTTCCACTTCCCCGAGTACCTGACGACACCACAGCTGCGCAAGAGCTACGACGTGACGGTGATTCGCACCATCATGCTGACCGCCATGGCCATAGCGGGGGGCATCTCCCTCGTCAACATCCTCTTCAACCGTTCGCGCTGGCTGGCCACGTTTGCCTTTGCCATGGTGGCGCTGGCGGCGTTCCTGGGCGGCCACAAGGTGGAGGTGGACCCGAACTTCCCTGACAACACACCGTACATCGGCCTGGACTGGTTCATCCTCGACCTGCTGGGCAGCTCGCTGATCTTCATCTTCATCGAGAAACTCTTTGCACTGCGCAAGGACCAGCCCATTTTCCGCGCCGAGTGGCAAACCGACTTCCACCACTTCATCGTGAACCACATGGTGGTGGGCTTTGTGCTCCTGGCCACCAACCTCATCGTGCACAAATTTTTTGGCTGGGCGGCCAACGACGGTATTCGCGGCTGGGTACAGGGCCTGAACTTCTGGGTGGCGCTGTTCCTCATCGTGCTGGTGGCCGACCTGGTGCAGTACTGGACGCACCGTGCCTACCACGAGGTGCCGCTGCTGTGGCGCCTGCATGCGGTGCACCACAGCGTGAAAAGCATGGACTGGATGGCCGGCTCGCGCCAGCACATCCTGGAGCTGCTCATCACCCGCACACTGGTGCTGGCGCCCATCTACGTTCTGGGTTTCAGCAAGGAAGTGATCGACGCCTACATCGTCATCGTCGGCTTCCAGGCCGTGTTCAACCACGCCAACGTGAGCGTGCGCCTGGGCCCGCTGCGCTACGTGCTCGTCACGCCCAACTTCCACCACTGGCACCACAGCCAGGACCATGAGGCGCTGGACAAGAACTACGCTGCGCACTTTGCGTTTCTGGACTACCTGTTTGGCACCGCCGTCAAAAGCACCAAGCTCTGGCCCGAACACTACGGCGTGCTGGGCGACTACGTGCCCAACGGGTTTGTGAAGCAGTTCAAGTTTCCGTTCACATGGAAGGGCTGAGAGGCTGAGGCGCCTCCCCCCTCCCCCACCTAAGAGGGCTACAGCTTGCCGAGTTCGGCTTCGAGCGCTTTGAGCTGGTTGCGCAGCTCCTCGCTTCGGGCCTCACACGCGGCTTTGTCCTTGCCCGCTGCAGCCGCGCGTTCCTGCGCGAACTGGGAGCCTTGTGCCAGGGTGCTGCGCCGCAGCGGGCCTGCATGCGCCACTGCGGCATCCGGTGCCGTTGCCGCGCATTCCTGCTGGTTGCGTTCGAGGGCCGCGCGCGCCTGCGGCACGCCCTGGTTCTGCAGATAGTGTTTGCGCTGCCAGGTGGGGCCGAAGGCGCCCTCCTTCGCGGTGGAGGGGCCAGGTGGAACAGGGGTGGCGCCCTGCATGGCTGGCTTCACCTCGATCTTCTCGCCCTGGCCCAGGCAAGGGCCATCCTGGAACGACACCTTGCCATCGGCATCCGTGCATTTGTTGACGGCCCAGGCCGGGGCCAGAAAGCCCAGCACCAGGGCGCAAGCGGCACAGCGTATCGGTTTCATGCAATAGTCCTCGGCGGGTGGATGCCACATGCTACCGCGCCGCGCACGACCGGTTCAGAGCCTCCTTGGTGGCATCGAGGCCTTGACCGACACCAACAAGGCGTGCCCCAGGGCTGGGGGCAGCCGCTCCAGTTTCAAAAAGGGATTGGGATAGACGCCTGTCCCTAACTTGACGCACCCCCGGTAAAAACCCGGTGGGTGCGCGCCTACCGCACTCCTACCATCGCCGCACCTTGAGGCCACGGTGGCCACGACCAGGAGGAGCTGTTTGATGAAGACCCACGTAGCCTTGCCCGTTAGCCAGCGGCTTTCCCAGGCGCGCCGCCGCAGCCTCGTGCTGGCGCTGGCAGGCGGTGCGGCCTTGGCCAGCCTGTCCGCCAGGACGCAACCCGCTCCGGGCAAGGGCGACATTCTCATTGGCCGGTCTACCGCGCTATCGGGTGGCATGGCCCCCTTTCTTGCGCCCATCCATGAAGGACAGGACGCTGCAGTGGAAGACGCCAATGCCAAGGGCGGCATTGGCGGACGCAAGATTCGACTGGTGACGCTCGACGACGGGTTCGATCCGCGCCGCACGCTGGAGAACGCCAGGCAGCTGAGCGAAAAAGAGGGCGTGCTGGCCTTGTTGGGCGTGTCGGGCACCTCTCAAGTGATGGCGCTGCTGCCCTACTTGGTGCAAGCCAAGCTGCCACTGATCTCGGTGTACACGGGAAGCCCTGCCATCCGGGCGCAGCAGCATCCCTACCTCTTCACCACACGCGCCAGCTATGCCGACGAGCTGGTCAAGATCGTGCGCAACCTGGTGGCAGTGCAGACCTCTCGCATTGCCGTGGCCTACGAGAACAACGACTTTGGCAAGCTGCTGCTGCCGCTGGTCGAAAAAACCATTGCCGCCGAAGGCGCGACGCTGGCCGGCTCGCAGGCCATCGCGCCAACCGGGGCAGACGCCAACGACGCCGCCAAGGCCCTGGCCGCCCAGAAACCACAAGCCGTGCTGCTGGTGGCGGCGGGGCCGCCTGTGGTGGCCTACGTGCGGGCCAACCGCGCGCACCTGGGAGTGCCGGTCTACACCTTGTCGCTGGGCGCAGGCTCCGCAGTGCTCAAGGCGCTGGGTGACGACGCGCGCGGTCTGGCCGTGGCACGCACCGGCCCCTCGCCCACCAAGCCCACCATCGCGCTCACGCGGGACTTCCAGGCCTCCATGAAGCGCCACGACAAGCCCGTGGACTACGACCGCTACACCGGCTACATGGATGCGCGCGTGCTGATTGAAGGCCTGCGCGCAGCAGGGCCTGGCGTCACCCGGGCCAGCCTGGTCCAGGCCATGGAAGGCCTGGGCACCCTTGACCTGGGCGGCTACAGCTACCAGTTCAGCCCACAGAACCACCACGGCTCGAACTACGTGGACATCGCGGTGGTGGGCTCTGGCGGGGTGTACCGGCAGTGATGGCGTGAGGGTCCCATGAACGCTGCGGCGACAATGGCGGCCCTGTCACCGCTGCCTGTTCATCACTGTGTCCCACACTTCCCCTGTTTTTGACGTCGTCATCATCGGCGCCGGTGCTGCCGGCCTGTTCTGCGCGGGCCAGGCGGGCCAGCGGGGCCTGAAGGTGCTGCTGATCGACCATGCCGAAAAGGTGGCCGAAAAGATACGCATCTCGGGCGGCGGACGCTGCAACTTCACCAACCGCGACCTGGACCCCGCCGCGCCCCACAAACACTTTGTGGGGCAAAACCCGCAGTTTTGCCGCTCGGCGCTGTCGCGCTACACGCCCGCCGACTTCATTGCGCTGGTGCAAAAGCACGGCATTGCCTTCCACGAAAAACACAAGGGACAGCTGTTTGCCGACCGCTCGGCCGAGGACATCATCGCCATGCTGCTGGCCGAGTGCGCGGCGGGCCAGGTGACGCACTGGCAACCTTGTGCGGTCAAAAATATAAAGTTTTTGGCCCCTGGCGCTTATCCATCAAGCGCTACCAGCTATCAAATTGATACTGACCGTGGCCCGGTGCACGCGCGCTCGCTGGTCATTGCCACAGGCGGGTTGTCCATTCCCAAGATCGGCGCCACCGACTTTGGCTACCGGCTGGCGCAGCAGTTCAACATCCCGCTTGTCGAGCGCCGCCCGGGCCTGGTGCCGCTGACTTTTGATGGCACGGGTTGGGCGCCGTATGCGCAACTCGCGGGCTTGGCGCTTCCGGTGCAAATCAGCACCGGGGCCAAGAAAACCCGTATGGCCTTCGACGAAGACCTGCTGTTCACCCACCGGGGCCTTTCGGGCCCGGCCGTGCTACAGATCTCCAGCTACTGGCAGGAAGGCACGCCGCTGGCCATCAACCTCGCGCCCACGGTGGACCTGCCCGCCGCGCTGGCGCAGGGCAAGGCCCGCTCCCGCAAGCTGATCGCCAACGAACTGGCCACCCTGGTCCCCAGCCGCCTGGCCGATGCCTGGGCGCAGCGCGAGGCCGACTGGCAGCGCCCCATCAACGAGGCCAGCGACAAGGCCCTGGCACGGCTGGCCGAGCAGCTGGCGCGCTGGGAGCTGACGCCCACGGGCACCGAGGGCTACAAGAAGGCCGAGGTCACGCTGGGCGGCGTGGACACCAAGGCGCTGTCGCAGCAGACCATGGAGTGCAAGACGCAGCCCGGCTTGTACTTCATTGGCGAAGTGGTGGACGTGACGGGCTGGCTGGGGGGCTACAACTTCCAGTGGGCCTGGGCCAGCGCTGCGGCGTGCGCGCAGGCGTTGCCGCCAGCGGGTCACTGAAGCACTCCGTTCTCAATCGGGAGGGGCATCGCACCTAAACTCCAGGCAACAACACATCGCTTTACCGGTGATACGGCGGGAGCCACGGCATGGATGGATTCGAACGCGCAGAAAAGTACCAAGCGGCCGCAACGGCCGTGGGCGCACTAATTGCCCTCGTCCCTGCAGCAAGCATTGGCGGAAACATCTTCATCGCAATCCTCGCAGCGCTGGGCGTGGGCTCGCTGGCCGGGGGCGCGGTGATGGTGTGGTGGCTGCGCACTGATGAGGGCGATGCCTACCTGCGAGCCGACTCACGCATCTCGGGCCGCTCGACCTCACGCACCTCGCTGTGGCTGGGCAATATGGCCCCGGGCGTCATCCTGGTCGGGCTGGCAGTTGCGCTGCACATCCGAATTGCCTGATGGGTGAGGACGGGCGCTGAGGGCCGGGTCACCCCCACAGCGGTGCAGGCTGCGTACTGCCAAAACCCAGCCCCCGTACCGACGCGCCCTGGAGCACGCCGTGCTCCAGGGCCCAGGCGTGTAGCGCCTCGGGTGGCAGCGGGCGGCTGAAGTGGTAGCCCTGCAGCTCTTCGCAGTCCAGCGCGCTCAGCACCTGGGCCGTGGCCAGGTCTTCCACCCCCTCGGCCACAATCTTGAGGCCCAGCGTGTGGCCCAGCGCGATGATGGCGCGCGTGATCGCCATGTCGGCGGGGTTGCTCAGCATGTCGTGCACGAAGGACTTGTCCACCTTGAGCCGGTCGATGTCAAAGCGCTTGAGGTAGGCCAGGCTGGAATACCCGGTGCCAAAGTCGTCGATGGACAGCTGCACGCCCAGCGATTTGAGCGCGGCCAGTTGCTGCTCGGCCGCGTGGGCGTTGTCCATGAGCTGTGACTCGGTGATCTCCAGCTCCAGCCGGTGGGCCGGCATGCCGGTGCGCGCCAGCAGTGCCTCGATGTCGCAGACCAGCAGCGGGTCAGCCAGCTGCGCGGCCGAGAGGTTGACCGAGATGGAGACATGCGCCAGCGGATGGACCAGCCCGCGCGCGGAGGGGCCCGACAGCGGCTCCTGCCATCGCACCCATTGCTCGCAAGCCTGCTGCAGCACCCAGCCGCCGATCGCGCGGATCATGCCGGTCTCCTCGGCAATGGGGATGAATTCGCTGGGCGGGATGTGGCCCAGGGTGGCGTTGTTCCACCGCAGCAGTGCCTCCACGCCCAGCAGGCCGCCGCCCTTGGCGGACAGGCGCGGCTGGTAGTGCAGACTCAGCTCCTGGCGCTCCAGCGCGCGGCGCAGTTGCTGCTCCATCGTCTGGCGGGCCAGCGCGCGCTGGTCGGTCTCGGCCGAATAGAACAGCGCCATGTCGCGGCCCGTGGTCTTGGCCTCGTACATGGCGGCGTCGGCACGGCGCATGAGCTCGTCGATGTCGCTGCCGTCCTCGGGGTAGACGGCGATGCCCACACTGCACGACACGTTCAACTCGTGCCCTTCCACCGGGTGGCTCTGGCGGATGAGCGGAATCAGGCGCCGCTCCACCAGCTGCTGCACATCCTCGCGCCCGGCCACGTCGCGCATCACCACCACGAACTCGTCGCCGCCCAGGCGGCTGACCGTGTCGCGGCTGCGCACGGCCTGCGTGAGGCGCCCGGCCACCGAGCGCAGCAGGCCGTCGCCGATGTGGTGACCCAGCGTGTCGTTGATGGCCTTGAAGCGGTCCAGGTCGATGAACAGCACAGCCACCTTCTCGCCCGTGATCGGCGCCTGCGCCAGCGCCATCTGCAGACGCTGCACGCACAGCGAACGGTTGGGCAACTCGGTGAGCACGTCGTGGTGCGCCAGGAACTGAATGCGCTCTTCGCTGCGCTTGCGGTCGGTGATGTCGATGGCGATGCCGATGTGGTTGGCCAACGTACCACCCTTGGTCTCGCGCACGGCCGACACCATGAGCCAGGCCGGATAGGTCTCGCCCGAGCGGCGGCGAAACCGCACCTCGCCCTGCCACGACTCCTTGTCGAGCATGGTGCGGTGGATCTGCGCCGACAGCGGCTCGGCACCCGACTCTTCCAGCAGAAAGCCCAGGTCCTCGCCGATGACCTCGTAAAAGTCATAGTGCGTGCTGCGGCAGAACGCCTTGTTCACGCTGATGATCTGCTGATCGGCGTTCATGATGATGATGCCCTCGGACGAGGCCTCGAACACCTTGGCCCACAGCTCCAGCCGCTGCTCCATCACTTTGAGCACATTGATGGGTGTGAACGCGGTGAGCACCGAATCGCGCCCCTGGAACTGCAGGCGCCGCGCCGACAGCACGGCCCAGGAAGGCTCGGCGGTGCCCTTCCAGCGCACCTCGAACTCATCGACCGAGCCCTGGTCCGCCAGGCGCTGGAAGAAGCGCGCCCGCACGCCGGGCTCCAGACCCACGGCCCACGGGTCGGTCTTGCGGTCACCCAGCCAGTGGGCAGCCGGGGCGTTGGAGTGCAGCACCTCGTGCTCGGGCACCGAGGTGACCACCATGGGGATGGGAAAGGCCTCCACCAGCTCGCGCTGGGCCTCGGCCGCGCGCGCGCTGGCGGCCAGCTCCTGCTGTAGCACGCGGTCGCGGTCAAGCTGGGACAGCATTTCATTGAAAGCCGTGACGAGACGCCCGATCTCGTCACGGCTGACCCAGTGCGCGCGCAGTGTGTGGTCGCCGCTTTTGCGCACCTCGTCGGCCACCCGCGCCAGTTGCTGCAGCGGCTTGGCGATCTGCCGCGCCACCAGCGTCACGAGGGAGAGGATGCAGCCCAGCAGCACCAGCGCGGTGCCCAAATGCAGCCACATGCGAGCGAAGAGCCCATCCACACGGCGGTTGAGCAGCCGCTCCAGGTCCACGATGCCCACCGTCCAGGCATCGCGCAGCGCGCCCAGCACCTGCATCTGCTGCGTGCCCACCTGCGCCATGGTCAGGCGCGACTCCCCCGCCGCCACACCCTGCAGCAACGCCTGGAAGCCCTCCAGGGATTGGTGGAGCGCCTCGCGCGGCCCCTGCAAGGCCGCCCGCATTTCGGGCGAGCCTGCGATGAATGCCTGGTTGTAGTCCGCCTCAATGCCCTGCATCACAGCATCCAGCCGCCCCACCAGCGTGAGCAGCTCAAAGGACCACTGCGGACCGCGCCCGGTCTGCGCCGCGTTCAAGAACACCACCGTGTCGTGCACCGCCTGCAGCAGTTCTGGAAACCGCAGCACCACCAGCGACATGCCGTAGTAGCTGTCGAGATCGGGGTCCAGAATCAGGTTGGACTGGTTGCCTACCGTGGTCAGCAGCTCGCGGCCCTCGCGCAACAGCTGGCTGCGCATCCCGGTCAGCACCTGCGCATCCGTTGCAGACGGCGGCTTGGCGGCCAGCTGCCCGAGCACCATGCTGAAGCGTTCACCCACTTCCTGCGTGCGCAACTGCTCGTCATACGCCTTGCGCACGCCCGTCAGCCGTGCAATCACATCGCCCGCCAGCGGCGGCTGCTGGGATGCATCCAGAAACTGCCCCATGAGCCCGTCGCGCAGCACCGCCGCATACGTGGTGCCCACGATCTCCTTGCGTGTGAAATCGATGGCCACGTACTTTTCGTGGATAAGAATGCTGGACACATAGATCACCGCCGACAGGTCCAGCAGGTAGATGAGCATGAGCTTGCGCCCCACACTGAGGCGGCCCAGCCAGCCCGAAACGCGGTGCATGAATGCCATGGTGTCTGTGGCGGCAGGCCCACCCGGGCGGATGACCTGGGCAACCCACCGACGGTGGTAAGTGATTGTTACAACATGAAGCAATTTCCACGCCATTGCGCGGCCTGAGGATGGACGGAGGCAATGCCTCCGGTGAGAACGACCTCAGTCCTTATTCGGGCGCGGCCCACTGCAGTGCCACATGGCCCATGCCCAGCCAGGCCACCAGTGGCGGCGTCCCGCAGCGCGGGACGGGACGCAGGGAGCTGCACGGGGGTACTTCCCATCCGCGCCACAAAGGCTATAATCTCCGGCTTTGCTGGCAATGCCCCGTCGGCCAAATACTAGTTACAGACGGGGAAACCGCTTTGTACGGACTTGAGGCCCGATCTCCCCAAGCCCCTCTGCAGGCACCATTTGGAAAACCATTAGCTAATGACTACGATCCGCGTAAAAGAAAACGAACCCTTTGACGTTGCACTGCGCCGCTTCAAGCGCACCATTGAAAAGCTCGGCCTGCTGACCGACCTGCGCGCCCGTGAGTTCTACGAAAAGCCCACCGCAGAGCGCAAGCGCAAGAAGGCAGCTGCCGTGAAGCGCCACTACAAGCGCGTTCGCAGCATGCAACTGCCCAAGAAGATGTACTGATCCATCTTCGGCCCCGAGCCTTTTGCTTGGGTCCCATAACCCGCGCTAGGGACGCCAAGCGCGGGTTTTTGTTTTTCGGGTTTGCCAAAAGGCTTTCTGGCGTCGTTGCAACCCCTTGCCGTAGCGAGACTACTGTCTGCGGCGTTGACGCCTAGCCAGAAAGCCTTTTGGCAAACCCTTGTCCCTGTTTGAAACCCAAAAAAGGAAGCCGCCATGAGCCTCAAGGACCAGATCACCGAAGACATGAAAACCGCCATGCGCGCCAAGGACAGTGAGCGCCTGGGCACCATCCGCCTGCTGCAGGCCGCGATGAAGCAAAAGGAAGTGGACGAGCGCATCGAACTGGACGACGTGGCGGTGGTGGCCATCGTCGACAAGCTCATCAAGCAGCGCAAGGACTCGATCACCGCGTTTGAAGGCGCAGGCCGCCAGGACCTGGCCGACAAGGAAAAGGCCGAGATGGCCGTGCTGCAGGCCTACCTGCCCGAGCGCATGTCCGCCGAAGAAACGCTGGCCGCCGTGAAAGCCATCGTGGCCGAGTTAGGTGCTGCAGGCCCTGGCGACATGGGCAAGGTGATGGGCGTGGTCAAGACCCGCCTGGCGGGCAAGGCCGACATGGGCCAGGTGTCGGCTGCGGTGAAGGCGGCGCTGGCGGGCTGATCCACCGACGACCAGAACTCGATACCGCCCCACGGTGGGCCGCACTGCGGTCTCCGTTGCGGTCTCCGTTGCGGTCAATATCATTTTGATAGCTGCTCGCACTTGTCAGATAAGCGCTGGCGGCTATTTTTGTTTCAAATCACGCAGCTTTCACTGGCGCCGTTATTTCCCGCCGCCTACGCCATCCACCCGGCGCGGAAATGCGCCTGCAGAAACTCCACGCACACGCGCACCTTGGCCGACCGCTCCAGCCGCGTGGGGTACACGGCCCACACGTTGGCCTCCTGCTGCCACTGCGGCAGCACCTGCACCAAACGCCCAGCCGCTAGGTGCGCGCCCACATCCCACAGCGAGCGCAGAACCACCCCACGCCCGTCCACCGCCCACTGCACAGCCATCTCGCCGTTGTTGGCCGACAGCGGGCCGCGCACCTTCACCGATTCTTCCTGCGCGCCGCTGCGCAGGCGCCACACGCCAAACGGGTGGTCGCGCTCCTTGATCACCAGGCAGTCGTGCGCGGCCAGATCGGCCACGGAGCGCGGCGTGCCCTTGCGCTGCAGGTAGGCGGGCGCTGCGCAGAGCACGCGGTGGTTGTCGGCAAGGCGGCGCGCGATGAGGTGTGGGGCAATCTCATCGCCCACGCGCACATCCAGGTCAAACCCCTCGCCCGCCACATCCACCAGCCGGTCAAATACCTCCAACCGCACCTGCAGCCCCGGGTGCTGCTCCACCAGACTCGACAGCGCAGGCGCCACGATCTGCCGCCCAAAGCCGAAGCTGCTGCTCACGCGCAGCAGCCCGCGCGGCTCGCTGCGCGTGATGGCCACCTCCTGCATGAGCTGCTCCATGTCGTCCAGGATGCGCTGCGCCCAGTGGAAAACGCGCTCGCCTTCCTCCGTCACCGCTACCCGGCGGGTGGTGCGATGCAGCAGCTTGACCTGCAGGTCCTGCTCCAGCAGGCGGATGCGCTTGCTCACATAGGCGGGCGACGTGCCGAGCTCGGCAGCGGCCGCGCCAAAGCTGGACTTGCGCACCACCGCCGTGAAAACGCGCAAATCGTCGGCCGCTGGGTTTTTATCCACGATATGTGAAGGATGGAGCCACAGTTGGCGGATTGTAGTTTTGATGGCACTCGGAATAATGCAGTGCACACACTGGCCGCATCCACCTGCGGCTTCCCTCTACCCTGCCCCCTGCCCACACCATGAACGCCCCCGCCACCAAGACCTACCGCATTGCCGTCCTGCCCGGAGACGGCATCGGCAAAGAAGTCATGCCCGAAGGAGTGCGCGCCATCCAGGCCGCCGCCGCCCGCTTTGGCTTTGAACTGCAGTTGCACGAATTCGAATGGGCCAGCTGCGACTACTACGCCGCCCACGGAAAAATGATGCCCGACGACTGGAAGGCGCAGCTTGCGGGCATGGACGCCATCTTCTTCGGCGCTGTCGGCTGGCCTGCCACCGTGCCGGACCACATCTCCCTGTGGGGCTCGCTGCTCAAGTTCCGCCGCGAGTTCGACCAGTACATCAACCTGCGCCCCGTGCGCCTGTTTGAAGGCGTACCCTGCCCCCTGGCAGGCCGCAAGCCCGGCGATATCGACTACTACGTGGTGCGCGAGAACACCGAGGGCGAGTACACATCGCTCGGCGGCATCATGTACGAAGGCACCGACCGCGAGATCGTCATCCAGGAATCCGTCTACTCCCGCCACGGGGCCAACCGCCTCTTGAAGTTCGCCTTTGACCTGGCCCAAAGCCGCGCCAAAAAGCACGTCACCCTAGCCACCAAAAGCAACGGCATTGCCATCAGCATGCCCTGGTGGGACCAGCGCGCCGACGACGTCGCCAAGGGTTACCCAGAGGTCACGCTGGACAAGCAGCACATCGATATCCTCACCGCCCGCTTTGTACTGCAGCCCGGCCGCTTTGACGTGGTGGCGGCCACCAACCTGTTTGGCGACATCTTGAGCGACCTGGGCCCGGCCACCACCGGCACCATTGGCCTAGCCCCCTCCGCCAACCTGAACCCCGAACGCGACTTCCCCAGCCTGTTCGAACCCGTGCACGGCTCGGCACCCGACATCTATGGCAAGAACATTGCCAACCCGATTGCCATGATCTGGTCGGGGGCGCTGATGCTGGACTTCCTCACGCAAGGCCAGGGTGCGGGGCGCCAGGCGCACGATGCGATCGTGAGCGCCATTGACGAAACGCTCAAGAGCGGGCCACGCACGCCGGACCTGGGCGGCACGGCCAACACCACGCAGGTGGGACAGGCCATTGCGGAGCGGGTCGCCACAGCCGCGTAGCGGCACCCAAGCTTGGAAACTTACCGCAGACAATGAACGACAGGTCGCCAGCGATAACTTCACCCAGCTACTACTTCAATTCGGGTTGAGTAAATAGAAACCTGCCCATAACCAATCATTTTGAAGAGATCCGACATGAAACTCGCCACCGCAATCGCCTGCATCAGCACCATGGCATTGGTCGCCATCGGCAACGCCTATGCATGCGACTGCAGGCTGACCTCCGCAGCAAAAGACGCCCCAGTAACCACGATAATATTCAAAGGATTTGCAACAGAAGGACCCTCCGACCTTTCTCAAGGAGCGGATTATTATAACTTTTCACCCACCACAATATACAAAGGCGATCAAAAAAAATCCATCATCGTCTACAGCCCAAGGGATACCTGCGGACAGTTCTTTCAGAAAAATACAGAGTATATGGTGTTTGCGTCCGAATATAAAGGTAACATTTCAGAATATAAGGGCAAGCTGCTCACCAACATCTGCAGTTCATGGCCTATTTCGGCAAGAAATTCATCCAACACAAAAGAAGTTGAAGAATATTTCAACAAAAACAAGAACAAGTAGCCACTTTCAGGACCAACACACGCCGCCCCCCTGCCATGTCCATGAAGTCCCCCGCCCCATTGTCCACCGAAAAAATCAGCAGGGCAGAGATCATCGAGAACTGGGCACTGTTCCTAGCAGTACTAGGGACCATTCCCTGGGCGATCTATCTCATCAACGATGTCCTTCCGCGATGGGATATCCGCTTCATGAAACTCGGAATCCTGATTTTCAGCATCATCATTCCACCCCTGGCGATCTGGAGAGTGGTGGGTATCCTGGCTCAAAAAATCTATCCTCCGAAAAATCCGTCCGCCAATCTCCATAAAAAATATTCAGCAGTGAGCAAAAGCACGAAAAGCCATGATATCGGCTTCATCGCAGGAACCCCGGTTCACGCCCGCAATGGCTTGGTGCCCATTGAGAAAATTCGCGTAGGTGATTGGGTCTGGAGCAAGGCAGAAATGGGTGCCGAACTGCTGTGCAAACAAGTTACAAAAGTATGGGTGTTTCCAGAACAGCCTGTGCAGGCCATACAACTGATCTTGAATGAAGATCGCATAAAACGGCTTTCACTACCCGATGAAAAACTCGCCACACGAATGATCATCATGGGAGCCAAGCAACCTCTGCAAACCATGATGGGTGGCTGGATGGAAGCAGAAAGAATAGGCCGTGGCGAATGTCTATTGATAAAAAATGAGGGCTATGCGTATGTCTCGGCCTCGGCTGCCGCTGTTTTAAAAACACACAATCCTCTTCATGGACTGCACTCTACGGATGATGCACCGGACTGCGGCTGGGGCCAGTTGATTGATTTCAGTCGCTATCCGCATGTGGACTTCAGCCAAGCCACCGTGGAGTTTGATTCGTTTGAGGAAGGCTATCTTCCACCAGAGATGTGGCACCCCACATACAGCATCGAGGTGGGAGACAACGACATTTTCTACGTTGGTGACCTGCGTAGCCATCAATCACCCCCAGCACAAGCAGAAGGCCTCATTGCACGCTGTGTCACACGCATTGTGAAAAAATCCCATTAAAAGAGTAATTTAGTATCAAATATTATCTTTAATAATAAAATGAGACCATCCCGTTTGGGCTTTACCATCACACTATGGCTGATGACCCTGGCAACTTTTTTCCTATTTGCAAGCAAAATAATCCCATGGACTCGATTCCATTATTTTTCCGAACCTGCAATTTTGCATTATGGACCAGAGCCAGATCTCGACAGCTTTGAAAAAGCGCAAAAATATAAAAATCAAATCAAAAAAAAAGGAAGCTCGGTTGTTCTTAAGCTAAATTCTGGCAACAGCATGACAGCCTTTGCACACGTCGCAGGAGACATAGCTCACCATAAAGCGCAAACCAAAGATGGGTTGCCAGTTTATTTTATTAAAAATGGGGTGGACACAGTGAGCATCATTGGCAGCTTAGATGAGCTTGAATCACCTTGGCCACCATTTATTTTATGCATTCCATTTCTCATTTTTTCCATCTTGGCCACGAAACTTTTTCTGCGAGAGATAAATGATTGAGCGAATAGGCCGTTGAGATAAAAACCACAGCCGCACTATGACCAGCGCGCCTCTGAAATGACGCATCAGGCGTGACTTGATAGAAAAGGCTTGATGGAGTCAATTGCGAAGCCCACGGGTGTACCTGGGAAGCGTTTGATGTGCCGCATGCTCGGCCGATCTCAGCCCGGCGCCATGCTCCATCTAAAGCAGTATCCGCACAGGGTTGGCATGCAGTCGCCGGGCGCACCCAAGGTGCACTCGATGCCGTCTTCTGTACGACAGGTGCGACAGGTGAGCCACCTCAACCGCCCCCCGGCGGCACCCTGAACTGCGCCGTGATGTGCGCCCGCGCGCGCTCCGACACTGCTGCGGAGCGCTCAGCCCAGCGCCTCAGCCATGCTACAAGGCGGCTGCGTCCCGAGGGGTAGGCAGCCAAGGGGGGTTGTGCAGCAACCGCTTGTTCATAGGACTTGGGCGGCAGTTGCCTGGTGTGCGATTTCATGGGGACGTATGCTCTCCAACGGCCTAACATCTGTAAAGTTGAATTCAATGACCATTCACTTCGCAAAACCTGATGCGTAACCTCAACCTCGACCAGTTGCAAACCCTGATCGCCATCGCCGACCTGGGCACCTTTGCCGCTGCCGCACAGGCGCTGCACCTGGCACCGCCCACCGTCAGCATGCACATCAAGGAACTGGAATCGCGCCTGGATGCCGCGCTGTTGGTGCGTGGCCGCCGCCAGGCCGACCTCACGCCTGCGGGGGAGGTGCTGGTGCGCGAGGGCCGCCAACTGCTGCTGGCCAGTGACGACCTGATGGAGCGCGTGCGCCGCCATGCGTCGGGCCGCGAGGGCATCGTGCGCGTGGGGGTGTCGGCGGGCGTCAGCACGCAGCTGCTGCCGCGCATGCTGGAGGCGCTGGCGGCACGCTGCCCCGGTGTGGAGATCCGGCTGGAGGCGGTGGGCTCTGCCGATTCGATGCAGCGGCTCAAGGCGGGCACGCTGGACATCGGCATCATCGCCAGCCCGCAGCCGCCTTTGGCCGAGGTGCGACAGGCCCCCTGGCGCAACGACCCCATGGTGGCCCTGCTGCCCGCAGCCTGGGAGGCGCCCGAGTTCGTGACCCCCGACTGGCTGGCCAGCCGCCGCTGGGCATCGTTTGCGCCTGCCACGCAAATGCACGGGCTGATTGCCAACTGGTTTGGCCAGGCGGGCCACCACCCTCGCCCTTTTCTGGCGCTGACCTACCCCGGCGCGCTCAAGAACCTGGCGGTGGCCTGCCAGTGCGCCGCGCTGCTACCGCTGGAAGAGGTGGAGGACCAGCAGGGGGCGGATGACGTGCAGATCCGCCACCTGCAGCCGCCGCTCATGCGCCCCATGGCTGTAGCGCACCGCCACCAGCCACCGCCCTCCCCGGCCGTGGAGGGCGTGGTGGAGCTACTGGCCGATTTTGCACACGGATGATCCGCATCCCGCCCATTGCAACGAAGGGATGTTTGCGCCCCCGAAGCAACCGGTGCAGTCAGAGCGGGTCAGCTCCCAGCCACCTTCATGCGGTTGACCAGGATGGAACCCACGGTCTTGGCCCCGTAGTTGTAGGCATCTGCCCCCACAGCCTCGATGCCCTTGAGCATGTCTTTGAGGTTGCCCGCGATGGTGATCTCGTGCACCGGGTAGGCGATCTTGCCGTTCTCCACCCAGAAGCCGCTCGCGCCGCGCGAATAGTCGCCGGTCACGTAGTTCACGCCCTGGCCCATCAGCTCCACAACAAAGAGGCCCGTGCCCAGCTTTTGCAGCATGGCGTCCAGGTTGTCGCCCGCTTGCGTGAGGCGCGAGGTCATCACCAGGTTGTGAGAGCCGCCCGCATTGCCCGTGGTCTTCATGCCCAGTTTGCGGGCCGAGTAGCTGCTGAGGAAGTAGCCCTGCACGCGCCCGCCCTGCACCACCTTGCGCGGCGCCACACGCACGCCCTCTTCGTCAAACGGCGAGCTGCCCTTGCCGCGCAGGATGAAGGGGTCTTCCAAAATGTCGATGTGCTTGGGGAAGACCATCTTGCCGAGCGAATCGAGCAAAAAGCTGCTCTTGCGGTACAGCGAGCCGCCGCTGACGGCCTGCACAAAGCCGCCCAGCAGGCCGGCGGCCAGGGTGGATTCGAACAGCACCGGGCATTGCGTGGTGGGGATCTTGCGGCTGCCCAGGCGGCTCAACGCGCGCTGCGCGGCGTAGCGGCCCACGGCCTCGGGCGATGCCAGTTCGGTGGCGTCGCGCATGGAGCTGTACCAGGCATCGCGCTGCATCTCGGCGCTGCGGCCGGGCAGCGAGGCGATGGGTGCGACGGAGAAGCTGTGGCGCGAACTGGCATAGCCGCCGCGAAAGCCGCGTGTGTGGGCGCTGAAGAAATGGCTTTGCTGGGCTGAAACGCCCGCGCCTTCGCTGTTGGTGATGCGGCGGTGCGTCTTGAGCGCGGCGGCCTCGCAGGCCTTGGCGATTTCAGCGGCCTCTTCGCTGGTGATGGCCCAGGGGTGGAACAGGTCCAGATCGCGGTGCGTGTCGGCCGGGGCGATGTCATCGGCGTCCGGCAGGCCTGCCATGGGATCTTCGGCCGTGAAACGGGCGATGTCGTAGGCTGCCTGCACGGTCTGCTCGATGGCCTTGTTCGAGAAATCGGACGTGCTGGCGTTGCCACGGCGTTTGCCAAGGTACACCGTCACGCCCAGGGATTTATCGCGGTTGCGCTCCACGTTCTCCAGCTCGCCCTTGCGCACGCTGACCGACAGGCCGCAGCCCTCGGACGCCTCGGCGCCTGCGTCGGTGGCGCCGAGCTTTTTGGCATGGGCCAGGGCGCGGTCCACCAGGTCTTCAAAGAACGCGCGGCTGTAGCTGAAGCCGTTGTCAGGGGTGCGGGAGGTGGCAGGCGCGGGCGCAGCGGCAGCCGCGCTTTGGGCGCGCGCGGCGCGGGTGGAGGGTTTATTCATAGCGGCAGCTATGATACTTGCCGCTGTGGCGCGCTCTGCGCCGCTTCTCTTTTTGCCCCCACCCATGTCACGCAAACCCAAAAAAGGCTACTTTGTGCGAGGCCAATTTGTTGCCGAAGGCAGCGAACTGGATATTCAGCTCAAGGCCGAACTCAAAGGCACGCCCGATGCCAGCCGCACCGATCTCAAGCGCGAAAGCGACGAACTGCAGGAGCTGGGCAAAGAGCTTTTGAGCTTGCGCGCCGACCTGTTCGAGGCGGTGGGTCTGCCCGACAAGCTGGTGGACGCGCTGGCCGAGGCCAAGCGCATCACCAACTTTGAGGGCAAACGCCGCCAGATGCAGTACGTGGGCAAGATCATGCGCAAGCTCGAACCCGAGCTGGTGTTAGCAGCCCGCCAGGCGCTGGAAGAGCAGCACAAGGGCTCGGCCACCGAAAAGATGCAGTTGCACCTGGCCGAACACTGGCGCGACCGCCTGATTGCCGACGATGACGCGCTGGCCCCCTGGATGGCCGAGCACCCCACCACCGACACGCAGCAGTTGCGCGCCCTGATCCGCCAGGCCCGCAAGGACGCACAGCCTGCCGGCAAGGAGGCCAATGTCCAGGTCTCGCAAGGCCTGGCCCCGCGCAAGGGCCGCGCCTACCGCGAGCTGTTCCAGCTGGTGCGCGAGCACCTGGGCGACACGGGTGCGGACGAGGCCAGCGATACCGATGAGGACCACGGCGATGAGTGAGCCTTCTGCCCTGCACGACCCGGTGAAGATCGGCATCGTCTCCATCAGCGACCGCGCCAGCAGCGGTGTCTATGAAGACAAGGGCCTGCCCGCGCTGCAGGACTGGCTCACACGCGCGCTGCACAACCCCATCACCTTCGAATCCCGCCTGATCCCCGACGAGCAGGACGGCATCAGCGCGGCGCTGATCGAACTGGTCAACGCAGGCTGTTGCCTGGTGCTGACCACCGGCGGCACGGGCCCTGCCTTGCGCGACGTGACGCCCGAGGCCACGTTGGCCGTGGCGCACAAGGAAATGCCGGGCTTTGGCGAGCAGATGCGCCAGATCAGCCTGAAGTTCGTGCCCACCGCCATCCTCTCGCGCCAGGTGGCCGTGGTGCGCGACCAGAGCCTCATCATCAACCTGCCCGGCCAGCCCAAGGCCATTGCCGAGACGCTGGAGGGCCTGAAGGAGGCCGACGGCAAGCAGATCGTACCCGGCATCTTTGCCGCCGTGCCGTACTGCGTGGACCTGATTGGCGGCCCGTATCTGGAAACGCGCGACGAAGTCTGCAAGGCGTTCCGGCCCAAGAACGCGGTGCGAGCGCCCCGCCCGGCCTGATTTCTCAAGATTCAAAGAAAAATAGCTGCTAGCGCTTATCTCACAAGCGCTAGCAGCTATATTTTTTATAGCAATCTGATTTTTGAATACAGCGCCGGCAAGCCGCTACTTGCCCACCAACTCGTTGAGCTTGCCTGCCTCGAACTGTTCCTTGAGCGCGGCGTCACACGGCACGCAGTCCTTGTTCTGCGGGTTGGTGGACAGCTTCTCGATGGCCTGCCACAGCAGCGCAATCTGGTGCTCCTGCGACGAGGCGTTATCGATCAACCCGCGCATGGCCTGCGAGAGCGGATCGTCCTCCTGCGTGATGCCATAAGCCGTGAACTTGCGCGCCTGCTGCGGCTCGGTCACGTCCGCACTTTGGCCCTCTTTGGACGGGATGATCCGGGCCGGAATGCCCACCGCCGTGGCGCCCGCAGGCACCGGCTTGATGACCACGGCATTGCTGCCGATCTTCGCGCCGTCACCCACTTCAAAGCCGCCGAGCACCTTGGCGCCCGCACTCACCACCACGTCCTTGCCCAACGTGGGATGGCGCTTGGCACCTTTGTACAGCGAGGTACCGCCCAGCGTGACGCCCTGGTAGATGGTGCAGCCGTCGCCGATCTCGGCGGTCTCGCCCACCACCACGCCCATCGCATGGTCGAAGAACACGCGCTCTCCAATCTTCGCGCCGGGGTGGATCTCGATGCCCGTGAACCAGCGCGCAAAGTGCGAAATAAAGCGACCGAGCCATTTCAGGCCGTGGTGCCAGCACCAGTGTGCGGGGCGATGCAGCCAGATCGCGTGCAGGCCCGGATAACAGGTGATCACCTCCCACGTGCTGCGCGCGGCAGGATCGCGGTCGAGGATGCACTGGATATCGGAGCGCAGGCGGGCGAACATCGTGGCTCGTTTCTTTTGGTTATGTGTTTATGGGCTGCACAGTCTAGCGTTTCGCCTCTGTGGCCTCGATCATGGCTTTGGCGACACCTCTCAAGATGTGGATTTCTTCAGGGCTGAGCTGCGCGCGATTGAAAAGCTGGTTAAGGCGGGGCATGAGCTTCTTGGGTGCGGCGGGGTCCAGAAAGCCGATGGTGGTAAGCGCCTGCTCCCAGTGGCCCAGCATGCCCGCTACCTGCGCGGCGTCGGCCAGGGCACGCTGTGGTGTGGCATCCAGCACCGGGAACCCGCCCAGCGCCATGCGCCATTCGTAGGCAATCACCTGGATGGCGGCGCCGAGGTTGAGCGAGCCAAAGCCGGGGTTGGTCGGAATCGACAGTGCTACGTGGCAGCGGTACACATCCTCGTTGGTCATGCCAAAACGCTCGGAGCCAAACAGGAAGGCGACACCGGCTTGGCCGGCTGCCGCAGCCGATGGATCTTCTGGATTTGAGGTGTTTTTGACCTCTAGCGCTTTTCCATCAAGCGCTAGCAGCTCTTGTTTTAATAGCAACTCGAAATGGGCACGCGGCGCAGCCGTGGGCGGCCCGAAGTCGCGCGGGGTCATCGCCGTGGCGCACAGGTGGCTCATGCCGTCCAGCGCCTCATCGAGCGTTGCAACGATGCGGGCGTTCTCCAGCACGTCGAGCGCGCCACTGGCGCGCTGGATGGTCTCCTCGCGCCGCAGCACGTTGGCCCAGCGCGGGGCCACCAGCACCAGGTCATCAAAACCCATGGTTTTCATGGCGCGGGCGGCAGCGCCCACATTGCCGGCGTGGCTGGTGTTGATCAGGACAAAACGGGTCTTCATGGGCAGGTGCAGGACAAGGGAAAAGGCAAGCGGTTAGGCGAAAAAGAGGCTCTGCGGGTAAAATCCTGCCCTCATTGTCGCCGCCCGCATCGCCGGGTCGGATCGCACCGCTCCTGATTCGCAGGCTGCCTCGCTTCATTGTTGACGCACGGCGCCCTGCTCACCACCACAATTTATGTCGTCCAACCTGCACCCCATGCTTAACGTGGCCATCAAGGCCGCACGCGCCGCCGGCGCCATCATCAACCGCGCGGCCCTTGACGTGGAATCGGTGCGGATCTCGCAAAAGCAGATCAACGACTTTGTGACCGAAGTGGACCACGCGTCCGAAAAAATCATCATCGAGACGCTGCTGACGGCCTACCCCGGCCACGGCATCCTGGCCGAAGAGTCGGGCAGCGAATACGGCGCCAAGGATTCGGAATTTGTCTGGATCATCGACCCGCTGGACGGCACCACCAACTTCATCCACGGCTTTCCCGTGTACTGCATCAGCATCGCGCTGGCTGTGCGCGGCAAGGTCGAGCAGGCCGTCATCTATGACCCCTCGCGCAACGACCTGTTCACCGCCACCAAGGGCCGTGGCGCCTACCTGAACGAGCGGCGCATTCGTGTAAGCAAGCGCACCCAGCTCAAGGACTGCCTGATCTCCACCGGCTTCCCCTTCCGCCCGGGCGACAACTTCAAGAGCTACCTGAACATGATGGCCGACGTGATGCAGCGCACCGCCGGCCTGCGCCGCCCCGGCGCCGCCGCGCTGGACCTGGCCTATGTGGCCGCGGGCTTCACCGATGGTTTCTTTGAAACCGGCCTGTCGATCTGGGACGTGGCTGCGGGCTCGCTGCTGGTGACCGAGGCCGGTGGCCTGGTGGGCAATTTCACGGGCGAAGCGGACTTTCTGGAGCAGCGCGAGTGCCTGGCCGGCAGCCCCCGCATCTACGGCCAGCTGGTGCCTATTCTGGGCAAATACAGCAAGTTTGCGAGCGCTGGCGACAAGGCGGCTGTGCGTCAGGCGGCGGCGACAGACGCACCCGTCAGCGCTGAAGCCGATGCTGCAGCCGATGTGGAGTCCGACACCACGGGTGCCGCCCCACAGGCCGACGCCCCCAAGAGCGAAGACGCGCCGTTCTAAACCCATCCACCGCGCACGGCAGTTAGGCCAGCACACGATGACCAATGGTGAGATCTCCTAGCTGAACCGTGCAGCGGGCGAGACGCACACCAGTGCAGCCGTGCAAGGGCCGCCAAGCCGAATGTGCGGCGTTTCACTTGCGTGCACTGGCTGCGTCCCCCTTCCCGAATTGCGCAGCAATTCGAGAGAAGGGGGAAGCGACGAAGTCGCTCAGGGGGTTGTCCTTTATCCAGGGTCGGGGTATTTCTGGGCAATGCTGCGGAAGTCTTCCGCAATGTCCACAAACGCATCCACCATGTCGGGGTCAAAGTGCGTGCCCTTGCCGCGAATGATGGTGTTGCAGGCCTGATCGTGTGAAAACGCGGGCTTGTAGACGCGCTTGCTGATGAGTGCGTCGTACACATCGGCCACGGCCATGAGGCGCGCCGACACCGGGATGGCATCGCCCGCCAGGCCCTGCGGGTAGCCTGAGCCATCCCACTTCTCCTGGTGGCTGTAGGCGATCTCCTTGGACACGCTCAAGAACGCCACGCGCATGCCCAGGCGCCGCTCGGCTTCGTCAATGGCGTTGCGGCCCAGGGTGGTGTGGGTTTTCATGATCTCGAACTCTTCCACCGTGAGCTTGCCGGGTTTCAGCAAGATGCTGTCGGGGATGCCGATCTTGCCGATGTCGTGCAACGGGGCGGACTTGTAGAGCAGCTCGATCATGCGGTCGTTGAGCACGGGCTCGAAACGCGGGTGGTGGCGCAGCCGCTCGGCCAGCGTCTTCACATACAGCTGGGTGCGGCGAATGTGGTTACCGGTTTCGTTGTCGCGCGTCTCGGCCAGCGATGTCATGGCCATGATGGTCACGTCCTGGATGGCCTGCACCTCCAGCGTGCGCATGGCCACTTCGCGCTCCAGGTAGGAGCTTTTGTCACGCAGGAAATCCGCCGTGGCCTTGAGCGCCAGATGGGTGTTGACCCGCGCCAGCAGGATGGGCGGACTGATGGGCTTGGTGATGTAGTCCACGGCCCCCAGGGCCAGGCCCGCGCGCTCGTCGTCGGTGTCGGAACGCGCCGTGAGAAAGATCACCGGGATGTCGCGCGTGGCCGCCGCAGCCTTCAGGCGCCGACACACCTCATAACCATCCATCTCGGGCATCATGATGTCGAGCAGGATCAGGTCGGGAGGGGTGTCGGACTGCGCGATCTTCAGGGCCTTCTCGCCGTGGTTGGCCACCTTCACCAGGAAATGCTCGCGCAGCAGGCTGCCCATGAGGGTGAGATTGTCCGGCGTGTCGTCCACCACCAGCACCGTGGCGATCGGCTTGTCAACAAGAGCGGCCTGTGGGGAGGCAAAGGGCGCGTTGTCCATGGAAGTTCCTGGGTGTTGTGCCGCTCAAGGGGTGTGAACGGCAGGGTGTTCGGGGCCTGACACGGCGGCCATTGCCGACAGTGCTTGCTCAAAATCAAAATTCTGGGTGTGCATCTCGACCACCGTGAAGCTGCTCCCCAGCGCGGATCGGAGCACCTGGACATTGTGTTGGAAAAACTCCGGAGCTGCAGGGTCGTCCTGCTCCAGCAGCGTGCGCAGCTTTTGCAGGACCGCCGTGGCGCCCATGCCCTGCAGCGCGGCCCCAGCAGGGGTTTCCAGGACTTCCGGCCGCCCCGTTTGCTGCCCCTGCATCCACGCCTGCAATCCCGCCAGCAGGGGCTGCAACGCAGCGCCCAGGGTGGCCGTCAGTCCCGCGGACATTTCGGCATGCGCCCCACTGCGCAAGGCCTGCTCCAGCGCTTGTGCATGGGCCGACACCTCCTGCGCGCCAATGTTGGCCGCGACCGAGCGCAGGGTGTGGGCCAGCCGCTCGGCCAGCACCACATCTGCGCTGGCGACGGCCTGCTCCAGGTGCGCAATCACCGACGACTGGCCTTGCACAAATCGCCGCAGCATCTCGGCGTACAGTCCCGGCTTGCCCAAGGCGCGCTGCAGACCCAGGCGGGTGTCCAGCCCGGCAACTGCGGGGAAAGCCGCTGCCACCGCAGCGTCAGCCCCCTCCGGCGCCATCCCATCAGCCACCCAACCCGAACTGGCACCAGCGCCTGCTGCGCGGGGCACCCCCTCCACAGGCGGTTTGCCCAGCCCCGGCCGGGGTCGAATCCAGCGGCTCAGGGCGGCCCACAAGGCCGCAGGCTCGATGGGTTTGGCCACATGGTCGTTCATGCCGGCCGCAAAACAGCGCTGGCGATCGGACTCCATCGCGTTGGCCGTCATGGCCACGATGGGCAGGTGAGCATGGCGCGGATTGCTGCGCAATTGCCGCGTGGCCGTTTCGCCGTCCATGACAGGCATCTGCATGTCCATCAGCACCACGTCATAAGCCTTGCGCTCGATGCGGTCGAGGGCGATCTGGCCGTTCTCGGCAACATCCACGGCAAAACCGGCTTCGAGCAAGAGTTCGACCGCCACCATCTGGTTGAGCTCGTTGTCCTCCACCAGCAGCACCGACGCTCCCCGGATCTCCAGCGGCAGCTCGTCAGCAGCGGGCGCGGGGGTGACCGCGCGGCGCGGGCTGTAGGTGGAGTGTTCCAGCGGCTGCATCAGCGTGTCGAACAGCAGCGAGGCGTTGACGGGTTTGATCAGCACCGTGTCGATGCCCTGAACGCGCGCGGCACGCATCACATCCTCGCGGCCGTAGGCCGTGACCATGAGCATCTTGGGCACCTGCGCCATGCCCAGGCCCCGGATGTGGCCCGCCAGCTCCACGCCGTCCATGCCCGGCATGTGCCAGTCCAGCAGTAGCAGACCAAAGGGCTGGTGCCGTGCCATGGACTCGCGCAGCCGGTCGAGCGCCTCCAGGCCGGAGTGGGCCTGCTCCACCTCAAAACCCATGGCCAGCAGCATGTCGGACAGCACGGTGGCCGCTGTCTGGTTGTCGTCCACCACCAGCACACGGCGGCCCCGGAGGTCCGGGGGGGGCAGCAGCACGCGCGCGGGTGCACCGCGTTCGAGGGGCACAGTGACCCAGAATGTGGAGCCCTGGCCATAAGTGCTCTGCACCCCCACCTCGCCGCCCATCAGCTCCGCCAGGCTCTTGCAGATAGCCAGGCCCAGGCCCGTGCCGCCATAGCGGCGCGTGGTGGAGGTGTCTGCCTGCTGGAAGCTCTGGAACAGCCGTCCCATCTGTTCCGGCGTGAGCCCGATCCCGGTGTCACGCACTTCAAACCGCAGCATCACCCGGTTGCCCTCTGCCTCCAGCAGCCGCACGGCAATGCTGATCTCGCCCGTTTCAGTGAACTTGATGGCGTTGTTGGCAAAGTTGATGAGGATCTGGCCCAGGCGCAGCGAGTCACCCACCAGGTTGGGAGGCACGTCGGCCGCCACATCGCAAACCAGCTCCAGCCCCTTGGCACCGGCCTTGTAGCCCACCACGTCGGACACACTCTCCAGCATGCGGTCGAGCACAAAGGGCTGCTTCTCCACCATGAGCTTGCCCGCCTCGATCTTGGAAAAATCCAGGATGTCGTTGATCACGCCCAGCAGGTGCTGGCCGGCCTGCTGGATCTTGCTCACGTAGTCGTGCTGGCGTGCTGTCAGGCCCGACTTGAGCGCCAGGTGCGACATGCCGATGATCGCGTTCATCGGCGTGCGGATCTCGTGGCTCATGTTGGCCAGGAAGTTGGACTTGAGTGCGGTGGACTCCTCGGCCAGCTCCTTGGCGCGGCGCAGGTCCTGCTCGGCGCGCTGACGGTCGGTGATGTCGACAAAGGTCCCGATGGCCCCGCCCGGCGAGCCGTCGGGCCGCGAGAAGCCGTGCAGCCAGAACAGCGTGTGGTGCACCTTTCCGTCGGCATACGGCAGGTCCACCTCCTTGTGCACCGACTGGACCCCGTGCAAGGCCTCCTGCGCGTCCGCATCGAAGCGTTCGCGCTCGGTCTCGGGCAGGAACGCCAGGTCCCGCACGGTCTTTCCGATCAGTGCCTCGCGCTGCACCCCAAAGGCCTGCTCGTAGGCGCGGTTAAAGCCGATGTACCGGCCGTCCGCGCCCTTGTAGAACAGCGGCACGGGGATGGCGTCAATCAGTGCCTGCTGGAAATCCAGCTGCTCGGCCACCTGCTGTTCCAGCAGCTTTTGTTCGTGGATATCCACGTTGACGCCCACCACCCGCACCGCCCGCCCGTTGCCATCGCGAAATATGCGGGCCGCCGACAGGAACCATCGCACCTCACCGTCGGGCCGCACGATGCGCCAGGAATCGCGAAGGTGGGTCTCGCCGCCCGCCAGGGCACTCGAAAAGGCAGCCACCGCGCGGGCGCGATCATCGGGGTGCAGAACCGCCTGCCAGTCACGCTGGGAGCGCGCCTCCGTGCCCGGCGCCAGGCCGAGCAACGCCAGCAACTTCTCGCTCCACAGCACCTGGGAGGTGAGCAGGTCAATGTCGAACACACCGATCTTGCCGGCCTCCTGCGCCAGCTCCAGCCGGTCTTTGGCCTGCTGCATGGCGATCTCGGCCCGGCGCTGCTCGCTGACGTCCTCGATCACCCAGAGAGAAGCGTTCTTGAACCCTTCCATTTGCACGCTGCGTCCTGCCATGCGTGCCTCAAAGCTGTGGCCATCCAGGCGAAACAGCGTCGATACCTGCCGCACGGCGCCCCCGGCGTTCAGCACGGGACCGACCTGGCCGTAGAACTGCCTTGCGCGATCTTCCCCACCCAGCAACACCCCGACGTCCAGCCCCAGCAGCTCGGACGCCGTGCTGCCCATCAGCTCCACAAACGCCGGGTTGAACTGCCGGAACTTCCCGTCCCCCACCAGCGCAATGGGGGGCGCGTTGTCAAAGATGGCGGTCTGCTGCTCCAGCAGCTCGTTGAGCAGACGCTCACGCCGCTCCAGCTCCTTCTGTGCCTGGATACGCCCCGAGGCGTCTTCATGCAGGCCGACGATGGCAATGCGCTTGCCACGCTCGTCAAACACGGGCGAGAGCGTAGCCTCGTCGTGGTAGAGGCTTCCGTCCTTGCGGCGGTTGACAAACTGCCCTTGCCACGAGCGGCCCGAAAGCAGCGTGGACCACATCTCCTGGTAGGTCTGCGCCGGGGTCTGGCCACTGGACACCACCGACGGCTTCTTGCCACGGACCTCTTGCAATGTGTAGCCGGAGTTGCGCTCATACTGCGGATTGACCCAGTCGATGCGCCCGTCTCCATCGGTGATGACCACCGAGACCGGGCTGCTCCCCAGCGCAGCGCCCAATACCCTGAAGCGCTCCAGCGCAGCGCTCACCCGCGCCCGGCTGCGCAGCAGCTCCAGCAGCAGCAGCCCCAGCAGGCTCAGCAGCACGAAGGCAGCCCCTCCCACCTTCAGGCGCTCAGCCCCCGTCATCAGGGTGCTCACGTCATCCAGCATCGCCAGCTGCCACTGGCCGCCGGGGTCGCTCCAATCGACCTGGCGGCGCTCCACTGCGTAGTTCACCCCGTCGATGACAACCTCGCCCGCATCCGGTGCGAAGGGCAGTGAAGAAGCCAGGCCCTTGTCGAAGTGGTTGCCAAACTGGCGCGAAGCGCGGATCGAATCAATGCGCGCCTGCGTGAGCGGCGGCGCCACGGCAAACAGCCACTCGGGCCGCGTCGATGCGAACACCACGCCTTGCGGAGACAACAGCACGGTGGGCAACTGGGTGCTCTTGAGCACCTCGTCAAACAACTCGAACCCCACCTTGAACATCACCACACCGATGATGGAGCTGGAAGGCGTGTCGTTTTCATACAGCGGCGCGGCGTAGTAGAGGCCACGCTCCTGCGAGTTGCTGCCAATGGCGGCATACACGCTGATGGCGCCCTTGATGGCCTGCTGAAAATACGGACGAAACGCCAGGTTGATGCCGGTGGATCGGGCACCCGGCGTCTCGTGGGCCACCACCGTGCCATCGGCCGCCATGACATACACGCCGTTGACCAGAAACCGCCCCCGGGCCACCCCCAGCCGCGCCAGGGCTTCAGGGTCGTCCGGTGCCAGCTGCCCCAGGGCCATGGCCTTGAGCAGCGGCTCGCTCAGGCCCAGCAACGACACCGCGCCCAGCATGCCGCCCCCCGTGATCCGGGCCTGCAGCGTGTCCACGGTCTGCTGCAGCAGCTTGGCGCGCTCGTCAGCACGTTGGGCGCCTTGCCAGTGCATGGCCCCCAGCACCACCAGCCAGGCCCCCACCAGTGCCGCAGCCACCACCAGCAACAGACCGCGCACGCCAGGGGCATTGCGGTCCAGCACCTTGTCCAGAAATCCGCCCACGCCCTCACCCACCCGCGTCACGCGGAACCTCCGTCCAAGCCCCGGCCCGCCAGCGAGCGGCTCTTACCGAGCGGGATACAGCAAGGCATCAATGTCCCCCACCGGCCCGGGCCGCCCAAACAGATACCCCTGAAACCCCTCACACCCATGCAGCCTCAGGAAACTCAGCTGCCCCGTCGTCTCCACCCCCTCGGCCACCACCTCCAGGTCCAGGCTCTTGGCCAGCGCCAGGATGGTCCGCACAATCGCCGCGTCGTTGGGGTCCGTCAGCACGTCCCGCACAAAGCTCTGGTCGATCTTGACCTGGTCCAGGGGCAATCTCTTGAGGTAGGACAGGGAGGAGTAGCCGGTGCCAAAGTCATCCAGCGCGAAGCCCACGCCTTCGCTCTTGAGCTGCACCATGCGTGCGATGGTGTCTTCGATGTCTCCCAGCAGCAGGCTTTCGGTGAGTTCGAGCTTGAGTTTGCGGGGGTCTGCGTGGTGGTTCTTGAGGGTCTGCAGCACTTCGGCCACGAAGCCCGGTTGCCTGAACTGCCGGGCGCTGACGTTGACCGAGATGGACAGGTGGGCGGTGGCTTCGTGCTGGCCCCAGCGCTGCAGTTGTTCGCAGGCGGTTTGCAGCACGTATTGGCCCAAAGGGAGGATCAGGCCGGTCTGTTCGGCCAGGGGGATGAAGTCGCCGGGGCTGATCATGCCGCGCTGGGGGTGGCGCCAGCGCACCAGGGCTTCTGCGCCCATGAGCTGGGACTGGTGGTCCACGACGGGCTGGTAGTGCACCAGCAGTTCGCCCCGGGCCAGGCCCTGGCGCAGGTCGGCCTCCAGGTTGGAGCGGGCGTTGACGGCCGCTTGCATGTCGGGGTCGAAGAAGCGCTGGGTGTTGCGCCCTGCGGCCTTGGCCTGGTACATGGCCAGGTCGGCGCGTTTGAGGAGTTCGTCCACCGTGAGGCGTTCGTCGCCAAAGAGGGTGATGCCGATGCTGGGGGTGCTGTAGTGCTGGGCGCCGTCGAGCTCAAAGGGCTGGTTCAGGCTGGCCAGGAGTTTCTCGGCCACGGTTTCTGCCTGGGTGGCAGCGTCTTGCAGGTCGGGGGCCAGGGCTTCGAGCATGACGACGAATTCGTCGCCGCCAAAGCGGGCCACGGTGTCGGCTTCGCGCACGCTGCCCACCAGGCGGGTGGCGACCTGGGACAGGAGCTGGTCGCCCATGTCGTGGCCCAGGGTGTCGTTGAGGTCTTTGAAGTTATCGAGGTCGATGAACAGCAGGGCGCCGAGGTTCTTGGTGCGCTGGCAGGCGGCGATGGAGCGTTGCAGGCGGTCCAGCAGCAGGCGGCGGTTGGGCAGGCCTGTGAGGGCGTCGAAGAAGGCCAGGCGCTCGATTTCTTGTTCTGCGCGCTTGCGGTCCGTGATGTCCATGGTGAAGCCATGGGACACCACCGAGCCATCGGGCTCGCGGTGCGGAATGGCATTGGTCATGTGCCAGCGCACGCTGCCGTCGGGCATGCGCACACGGTACTCACACTGCCAGGGCACCAGCCTGCGCACCGACGTGATCGCCGAGCGCTGCACCTGCGGCAGGTCTTCGGGCAACACCCGGTGCATGAGCACGCCGTGGTCGGCGGTCACCTGGCTCGGCTCCACGCCCATGAAGTCACGCACTGCATCGCTGATGTACTGCACGCTGGTGCCGCCATCCGCATGCAGTCGGTACTCGTAGATAAAGCCCGGGATGCGGCTGGCAATGCGCTGGATGAACAGCAGCTGCTCGCGCAGCTGTTCGGCCGCGCGGTGTTCGTCCGTCACGTCCTGCACCACGCCCATCACCACCTGCACCCCATCGCGTGGCAACGTGCGCTGCACGCGCGACCGCATCCACCGCACTTCGCCATCGGGCCGGCGCCAGCGGTATTCAACATCCAGGCCGGCACCTGGCATGCGGGCCTTGTCGAACACATGGCGGTCCTCGGGCAGGATGCCGCTCACGGCGCGCTCTGGATCCACCCATTCCTGCTGTTCGAAGCCAGCGATGTCGCACAGGCCGGGCGACCACAGCAGCACCGTTTCGCCCGGGTCTTCGATGCGGCGCCAATGGCCCGTGCGGGCCAGGCTCTCCATGGTGTTGAAGACCTCGGTCTGTTCGCGCAGTTCGCGGCGCACTTCTTCCAGGGCACGTTCGGATGCTGCCAGCGCGGCACGCAGGGTTTCGGCCTCGGTGGCATCGCGCACAGTGACCACGATGCAGTCGCTGGTCACACGGCGGGCTGACAGATCCCAGGCCAGCAGCAGCCGACCCGGCTCGCGCACCACCTGGCGGCATTCGAGCGGCGCACCCACGCGGGCCACGCCTTGCAGTTGGTCCATGAGGGGGGTGCCCGCCAGCAGGTCAAACACCTCGCAGGCATCCGCTCCGGGGTTGCGCACCGCCCCCAGGCCGGGCATGCGGCGTGCGGCAGCGTTGGCGGCCAGCAGCAGCAGACGCCCGTGCTGCAGCCGGAACTCCATCAAGGCCACCGGAACGGCATCGACCAGCGCCTGCAGACGCGCCTGCGCCATCGGCTCTATGTGGCCCTCGCCAGCGGGGGCAAGGAGATCGGTCAACAGTTCGGACGAGATCACGGTCGCTCTGAAACCTTTGAAGCCTGCGGTGGGTAGGAATCCCGCCTGCGCAAGGCGGGGCCGAGGGTCACAGCCAATGTGCCAGCATACAGGCAAGAGTATGTCAAAACGTAACGGACATTAAAAACCTGTGGCATTTGCCCAAGGGAAAACCCGGAGCCCTCCGCGCAGCACGGCGATCACCGTATCCGCCTGGGCCAACGGGCTCCGCCCCCTGCCGCATGCAGTGCAGGCCCGTGGAGCGAACTGCTACAGTCCACGCCTCATTTCTCGGCCCCCAGCATGTCCGACACGCTCGAACACCACACCCCCATGATGCAGCAGTACCTCGCCCTCAAGGCCGGGTATCCCGAGACGCTTCTGTTCTACCGCATGGGCGACTTCTACGAGGTCTTCTGGCAAGACGCCGAGAAGGCCGCGCGGCTGCTCGACATCACGCTCACGCAGCGCGGCCAGTCGGGCGGCCAGCCGGTGGTGATGGCGGGTGTGCCCTTCCATGCACTGGAGAACTACCTAGCGCGCCTGATCAAGATGGGCGAGTCGGTGGCGATTGCCGAGCAGGTGGGCGAGGTAGGCGCCAACAAGGGCCCGGTGGAGCGCAAGGTGGTGCGCGTGGTCACGCCCGGCACGCTGACCGACACTGAACTGCTGTCCGACAAATCCGAATCGCTGCTGATGGCCGTGCACCAGGCGCCGCGTGCGCGCTGTGGACTGGCCTGGCTGAGCGTGACGCAGGGCCGCGTCTTCCTGGCCGAATGTGCGCAGGACGAACTGGGCGCCTGGCTGGCGCGCGTAGCGCCCAGCGAGCTGATCTACAGCGCGGGCGTGACAGAGCGCTTTGAGCAACAACTGCAGGTGCTGCGCCAGGGCGGCGCCTTCACCTGCCCCATGAGCCCCCGCCCCGACTGGCAATTTGACAGCGCCTTGGGCGAACGCAAGCTGCTCGAAAACCTGGGCGCCGCCAGCCTGCAGGCCTGGGGCGCGCAAGACCTGGGCGAATCGCACGCCGCCGCCGCCGGGCTGCTCACGTATGCCGAACACACACAGGGCCGCACCCTCACCCACGTGCACAGCGTGCAGGTGCAACGCAACGACGACCTCATCGACCTGCCCGCCACTACTCGGCGCAACCTGGAACTCGTCAAAACCCTGCGCGGCGACGATGCGCCCACACTGTTCTCACTGCTGGACACCTGCATGACCGGCATGGGCAGCCGCCTGCTCAAGACCTGGCTGCTGGAGCCGCGCCGCGACCGCGCCGAGGCACGGCAGCGCCTGTCGGCCACCACAGCCTTGCGGGGTGCAGGCGGCGCAGGCGGTGGCTCGGGCCCCTGGGCCACACTGCGCGGCGAACTCAAAGGGGTGAGCGATGTGGAGCGCATCACCGCCCGCATCGCGCTGCGCCAGGTGCGCCCGCGCGAACTGGTGGGCCTGGGCAAAACGCTACAAAAAGCAGAGCGACTCGCGCTGAATGGACAAGCGCTAGAGCCCTATTTGATTCAAATTTTCGGCCATCTGCAGCCGCCCGAGGGCTGCACCGGCCTGCTGCAGGCCGCCATCGCCGAAGAGCCCGCCGCCCTGGTGCGCGACGGCGGTGTGATCGCCAACGGCTTCGACACCGAGCTGGACGAGTTGCGCGCCATCCAGACCAACTGCGACGCCTTTCTGCTGGATCTGGAAACCCGCGAGAAGGCGCGCACCGGCATCCCCAACCTGCGCGTGCAGTTCAACAAGGTGCACGGCTTCTATATTGAAGTGACCGGCAGCCACCTCGACCGCGTACCCGACGACTACCGCCGTCGCCAGACGCTGAAAAACGCCGAGCGATTCATCACGCCCGAGCTGAAAACTTTTGAGGACAAGGCCCTGTCCGCCAACGAGCGTGCCCTGGCCCGCGAGAAGTGGCTGTACGAGCAGATCCTGGACCAGCTGCAGCCCCACGTGCCCGCCCTCACCCGCCTGGCGCAAGCGCTGGCCACGCTGGACGTTTTGTGCACACTCGCCGAACGCTCGCTCACGCTGAACTGGTGCGCGCCGCAGTTCGTGCCCGAGCCCTGCATCGAGATCGAAGGCGGCCGCCACCCCGTGGTCGAAGCCCGTCTGGCTGAGACATCCAGCGGCAGCTTCATCGCCAACCATACGCGCCTGAACGCCAACACGCGCATGCAGGTCATCACCGGCCCCAACATGGGCGGTAAATCAACCTACATGCGCCAGGTCGCGCTGATCGTGCTGCTGGCCAGCATGGGCAGCCATGTGCCCGCCGCGAGCTGCCGCCTGGGGCCCATCGACGCCATCCACACCCGCATCGGCGCGGCGGACGACCTGGCCAATGCGCAGTCCACGTTCATGCTGGAAATGACCGAGGCCGCGCAAATATTGCACGCAGCCACGCCCCACAGCCTGGTGCTGATGGATGAGATTGGCCGGGGCACCAGCACCTTCGACGGCCTGGCCCTGGCCAGCGGCATTGCCACGCACCTGCACGACAAGACCCGTGCGTTCACGCTGTTTGCCACTCACTATTTCGAGTTGACCGAGCTGCCCGCCAAGGCGCGCCACGCCATCAACATGCACGTGAGTGCCACCGAGTCGGGCACCGACATCGTCTTTTTGCACGAGATCCAGCCCGGCCCGGCAAGCCGCAGCTACGGTATTCAGGTCGCCAAGCTGGCGGGCATGCCCTCGCCCGTGCTGCACCACGCAAGGCATGCGCTGGCGGCGCTGGAAGAGCGGGCAGGCGAAGATGAATTGCAGGTGGACCTGTTCGCTGCGCCCGAGGTGCCTGAGAGTGCGGGCGCCAGCCCGCTGGAAGCTGCGCTCGCAGGCATCAACCCCGATGCGCTGAGCCCGCGCGAGGCGTTGGATGCGCTGTACCAGCTCAAGAAGATGGCGGGCTGACGCAGTCACGCAACCCAGCGGGTAGCACTCCCCACCAAGGCGAGCCCCGCCACCTGCCCGCCTTAAAGATCCTGCGCCACCGGCGCCAGCTGCCCCAGCATGAAGGTGATGAACGGCGGCACACAGGGCAGGTGCCCGGCCACCGGTTGTGCGCGGCATTCAGTCAGGCTGACCAGATCGCCCGCGCCGCGACTTTGCATCGCGCGCACGGTGCTGACCGAGCTGGCGTAGGGCACGGTGCGGTCATCGCGGCCGTGGTACAGGCGCATTGGCACATTGGGTTTCCAGTCGTAGACGTTGCTGGCGCTGGCCAGGGCCAACACGTCGTCGGCCAGGAAGTGGTCGATGAAACGCGTGTCGTAGGTCACATCGGCATCGCCCGGGATCAGCGCGCGCAGCAGCAGGCGGCGCACCTCACGCTGCACGCTGCCGCCCAGGTAACGCAGGAAGCCCGGGTTGATGAGCGCGCCGATCACCGGCTGTTCTTGCCGCACCAGGTCCACCAGGCCATCCATGGTGGTCTGCACGTTGTAAGGCCCCGCGCCCGGCACCACCATGCGCAGCTGTTGCAGGTGGGGCGAAGCGCTTGCTTGCAGCGCGCGGTGTGTGGCCATGGTGACGTAGCCGCCTTCGGAGTAGCCGGTCAGAAAGAGCTGCCCGTTGTCCGCCACGTTGGCCTGGCCGCGCCAGGTGCGGGTGGCGGTCAGAAAATCCACCGTGGCGGCTGCGGACGGCGCCGCCAGCAGGTAGGGGTGGGGCGTGCCCTTGGAAGCGCCAAAGCCCACGTAGTCGGGCGCCAGCACGATATAGCCCAGTGACGCGAGCACCACCGCCACCTCGGACGCAACCGCGTTGTTGCTGGGCGCCTCGGCATCGCGAAAGAGGGTGCCATGCTGGTAACTGAGCACCGGGCTTTTGGCGCCCGCTGGCTTTTGCGGAACGCTGACCAGCCCCGAGGCGCGCACCTCTTTGCCGTCGGCATCGGTGGTGAGGTACTCGATCCGGTGAGAAGTGACGCTGTAGCGCGGCACCACGTCCTGGGCCAGCGACTCCTTGGCGGCCAGCGCTGCAGCGATGTCAGCGGCCGGCACGGTGCCAAGCAAGGCGGCGGATTCAAGCTGGCCGGAACGCGCCGGTGCGGGAGGTGGCTCCGGAGGGTTGCCGCCATCGCCCGGGTCTTGCGCGCTGCCCCCGCCACAGGCCGCCAGCAATGCCACCAAGGCCAGCGCGCAGGCGCGGCGGGTTCCAGACAAGATCAGTGGGTTCAACACGGCAAGGCCCCTCCAAGTGAAGCGGCGGATGATAGGAGCGACGGGCACACACTGCCTGACCCGTAAGCAATAGCCCTTTACCCCCGGGGCGGCAGTTGCCTTGGCTGCCGCCGGAACTTCGGGTGAACGCAAAAGGTTGGGACCTGCCAATTCTTGAGTAAAAATGGCCTCCAGCGCTTGTCCACCAAGCGTTGGTTGCTATCAATACAGGATACCGGCTACGGCGCACGCGATTGCTGGACCGCAATCTGCCCAAGGGTGCCTTCCCACGCCGGACTAAACTCGCAGGTTCCCCTCTTACAACGACCCCACTTCTTCCATGACGTATTGCGTCGCCATCAAACTCAACGCCGGGCTGGTTTTCCTGTCCGATTCGCGCACCAATGCCGGCCTGGACCAGATCAGCTCTTTCCGCAAGATGATGGTCTATGAGAAGGCGGGCGACCGCTTCATGGTGCTGTTGTCGGCAGGCAACCTGTCCATTTCACAGTCGGTGCGCGAGATCCTGCAGACCGAGCAGCTCAAGGACGGTGACTCGGGCGAGACGATCTCGATCTGGAACGCCAAGAGCATGTTCGACGCGGCCCGCGTGCTCGGTGCTGCGGTGCGCCATGTGCACGAACGCGACGGCGCAGCGCTCAAGCGCTCGGGCGTGGACTTCAACGTGTCCATGGTGTTCGGCGGCCAGATCAAGGGTGAAGGCATGCGCCTGTTCCAGGTGTATTCGGCTGGCAACTTCATCGAGGCCACGTCCGAGACACCGTACTTCCAGGTCGGCGAATCCAAATACGGCAAGCCCGTGCTCGACCGGGTGCTCACCCCCGAAACCCCGCTGGACGAAGCCGCCAAGTGTGCGCTGGTGTCCATGGACAGCACGCTCAAGTCCAACCTGTCGGTGGGCCTGCCGCTGGACCTGGTGGTGTACGAGGCCGACAGCTTCTCGACCTCCAAGGTGGTCTGCATCGACGAGAACAACCCCTACTTCCGCATGCTGCACGACAGCTGGGGCCAGAAACTGCGCCAGGTGTTCGACAGCATCGAAGACCCGGCCTGGGGGGGTGGCGCCACCACCGTGCCCATCATGGTGAACCCGGCCCGCAGCAAGCCGCTCAAGAAGATCACCAACCACACCGACAAGCTCATCTGATTTCTCTGACGGCGGGGTTCGCCCTGCCCCGCCGGTATCCCCATGCTCCCCATCGTTTTCTCGCACGCCAACAGCTTCCCGGCCAGCACGTACCGCGTGCTCTTCCAGCACCTCAAGGCCCGGGGGATTGAAGTCAGCGCGGTGGAACGCTACGGCCACGACCCCAAGTACCCGGTGACCAACAACTGGCCCCATCTGGTGCAGCAGCTGGCGGACTTCGCCGCGCCGCAGGTGGAGCGCCTGGGCCAGCCTGTATTTCTCGTGGGGCATTCGCTGGGCGGCTTTTTGAGCGTGATGGCCGCCGCCCGCCACCCCCACCTGGTGCGCGGTGTGCTATTGATCGATTCGCCCCTGCTGGGCGGATGGAAGGCCAACGCGGTCGATGTGGCCAAGCGCACGCAGGTCGTGGGCTCCATCTCGCCGGGCAAGGTCAGTCGGCAGCGGCGCTTCAGCTGGGCCAGCAACGAAGAGGCGCTGGAACACTTTCGCAAGAAGAAGGCCTTTGCGCACTGGGACCCCGAAGTGCTGGGCGACTACATCACCCACGGCCTGGTGGACCACGACGGCAAGCGCGTGCTGGGCTTTGACCGCGCGGTGGAAACCGCCATCTACAACACGCTGCCGCACAACCTGGGACGGCTGCTCAGCACCCACCCCCTGCAGTGCCCGGCCGCCTTCATCGGCGGGCGCGATTCGGACGAGATGCGGCAGGTGGGCATGGCGATGACGCTGCGCATCACCCAGGGCCGCACCATGATGCTGGACGGCAGCCACCTGTTTCCGATGGAGCAACCCATGGCCACGGCGGCGGCCATTGAGGCGGCGCTGCTCAATCTGGCGGCACTCAACCCAGTCAAGCACTGACGGCCCACCCGCAGTGTTGGGGGGCTGCGGGGTTTGGGGCGGCATAGCACCCAATACCTCCTGCAATGCCCCGAATAGCGCCGAAAAGCCCCGCCAAGACGGCCTTCGATCAGGGCAAACAAGGTTCGCCCGGAGTGGAGCAATCCCCTACACTGGGGGAGTTGTTACAGTGTGATACACCCCCATGCCCACCCTGCCTCACTTTGCCTCGCGATTGCCTGTGCTCAGCTATGTGCTGCTGGTCGTCTATCTGGTCATCCTCGCAGTCCGCACCCACAACGACACCACCATTGCCCTGGTGATTGCCTCGGTCGTGATGTTTGCCTGCTGCTGGGCCAGTGCCACCCATTTGCTGGGCGCGCGGCCAGCGCTGCAGTTTGTGCTGATTGCCGTGAGTTTTGGCTGGTTTGCCGAGCAGATGGGCTCCTCGCGCGGCTGGTTCTTTGGCCAGTACACCTACACCGACGTGCTGGGTCCCCGTCTGGGGGACGTGCCCCTGGTCATCCCGCTGATGTGGTTTTCGCTGACCTATGCGGGGTATGTGATCTGCAACCTCATCGTCTGGCAAAGCGCGGTGGACGGCGCGCGGGGCCTGGGCAATGCCGCCATGCTGTCATTTCTGGCAGCGATGATCGTCACGGCGTTTGATCTGGGCGCCGACCCTTACATGGTGTACACCCTCAAGGCCTGGATCATGACCAAGACCGATGGCGCATGGTTTGGGGAGACGGTGCAGGGGTTTTTTGGCTGGGTGTTCGTGTCCTTCGTCATCATCTTCGGTTTCCGCATGTCGGTTCGCAAACAGGCCCTGCAGCCATCCAGCCCGTTCTTGCGCCACCATGCCCTGGTTCCGCTGGCACTGTATGGGAGCAATATGGTGTTTCAGATGATCCTGGGCAATCCGGTGGAAATCCGCTCCATTGCGCCGTTTGCGATGGGCATCCCCTTGTTGTGCGCGCTGGCCGGGTACCAGCGCTGGGCAGCGCCCGCAAAGGCCAGCGTATGAACCAGAACACGTCACACTCCAACACCATCTCGGACGCCGAACTGGCGGGTATGCAGCACCACGCCGACCCCCTGGCCGACCAGACCATCGCCGACATCCTGGGCGACTGGCCCGCAGGGGACGTCGCGGTGGATGCGCCGCAATGGGCGCGCATCGACACCGTGAACCGCCTGTTCGGCCAATGGACGGACAACAAGAGCCTGGTGGGCTGGACCGCCCAAGGTGACGGGGTGGATGCAGCCATGGCCCGGGCACTGAACCACTACGTGCAGACCGCGCAAGCGCTGCCGTCCTGGGCCGATGCGAAAAAGATCGAGCGTGCCGAGAAGCTGTTCATGGAGCATGGGGCGCTGTCGTGCATCCTGCTGTTTTGTGCCAGCCTGCCCGAGTGTTATGTGATCCCCGACCTCTCCAGCGTGCTGCACACCTCGGGCCAGCTGGAGCAGAACGCCGAGTACCGCATCCGGTCCACGGCCGCGATGATCTTCCCCGTGATGCTGCACGGTGGCCTCAGCCAGCGCGGCGCGGGCGTGGCGCAGGTGCTCAAGGTGCGGCTGATCCACGCCACCATCCGCAACCTGATCCTGCACGGCAGCCCGCAAAGTGCCGTCAAACAGCTGCTGGCCGGGGGCAGCGGGCAGGTGGCACCACAAGCCCTGCCCAGCGGGGGCGGGCGTCAGGCCATGTTCCAGACGCTGTACGCCCGCGGCTGGAACCTGAAAGGCGATGGACTGCCCTGCAACCAGGAAGAGCTGGCCTACACCTTGCTAACGTTTGGCTATGTGTTTTTGCGCAGCTTGCGCCGCTTGGGGCTGAGGTTGCGCACGGCCGACGAAGAGGCCTACCTGCACGCCTGGAACGTGGTGGGCCACATCCTGGGCATCGACCGGGCCTTGATGGTGGACACCATGGACCAGGGCCAGGCCCTGATGGCGCGCATGCAGGCCCGGGGCCGCGCCGAACCCGTCACACCGGACCCCCGCCCTGCCCTGGGCCGGGCCTTGATGCAGACCATGGAGAACTCGCTGCCCTGGAACATTGTGAAACCCTTTCCCGAACTCATGACCCGCTACCTGTGCGGGCGCGACACGGCCAGCGATCTGGGCCTGACCGAGCCTGTGCCGTGGTCATCGGCGCTGCTGTTCTGGGGGGTGTTGCTGCTCGCCCGTGCCATCGACACCGTGCTGCGCCTGGTGCTGCCCCGGTTCTCGATCGTGAGGACACTCACGCGCATCCTGGGCTACCACTTCATGAGCCGCGTGCTGATGAGCCAGACCCGCCCCCTCCAACTGCCCACCGAGTTGCTCAACCAGGTGGACGAGGTGGTGCACAGCTGGAGCGATGACCCCCACGCGCCGGGCTGGATCAACCGGATCGAAGACCGGCTGACGACGCACGGCAGCTGGAGCGCGGGCCTGGCCGCCCAGGCCCCTGCCGCACACCCCGCCCAGGCGCAGCAACCCACATAGCCGTTGTTCCCACGCCAATGTCCCCGCTGGTCTGCGCCCTCCTGACGATCACCCGGCTTGGTCGTGCACGCTGCGGCGTGGCGTCCAGCCTGCTTTGGCTGTTCGTCATCATGGCGCTGCCTGCGGGCGTGCAGGCGAACGCGCCTCTGGTGCTGACGCAGGATCGGCCGCAGATGAATGCCTGGGAAGCAATCACGCTCAAGGCCGATCCCACGTACCAGCTTTCGGTGCAGGACATGCTGGAACGCCTGGATGAGTTCGAGGCGCCTGCCCGGCGCGGTGGCTCGCTGGGTGTGCACAAGGCAGCCATGTGGCTGCACATTCCCATCGTCGCGCCCAAGACACCGCTCGCCCCCTGGATGGTGGATATCGGCTACAGCTCGCTGCAGGCCGAGATTTACCTGACCAGTGGCGGCCGAGTGCTCCAGCAGATTCGCACCAGCCAGCGTGATCAGATGCAGCTATCCAGCCGCACGCCAGCGATGGCATTCGACCTGCAGGCCGGACAGGCTTACGACCTGCTGATACGGGTGCAAGCCACCGGACCACTGATCCTGCCCATCACGGTCGGCGAAATGCCCTACCAGATGCACCAGGCCCTGCGCGAGCAGATGTTGCAGGGTCTGCTCAACGGGCTGGCGTTGTGCCTGCTGGCGTACAGCCTGATCCAGTGGTTCACGCAGCGCGAGCACTTGTTCGGCTTTTATGCACTGGTGGTGCTGGGCAGCGCGGGTTTTTCGCTGCAGTTCTTCGGCATTGGCGACCAGTTTTTATGGCCGGGCAATCTGTGGATGAGCCGGTATGCAGGACTGGCCGCTGGGTTGATTGCCCTGGCGGGCTCGTTCCTGTTCCTGAGTGCCGCACTGGCAGACAACCCGCAAAGCCGGTACGCACGCGCCATGCGCGCAGGTGCAGCGATCACAGCAGTGGTCTGCGTTGCCGTCACGCTGGGCTGGCTGAGCATCCCCATCGCCATCGCCTTCATGAGTCTGGTAGGCCCCCTGCCTTCTCTTATCAGCGTGCCTGCTGCCATCACGCGGGTGCGGCAAAAAGACCCCATCGGCACCACCCTGCTGGCAGCCTGGATCGCCTACGGTGTGGCGGCCGCACTCATGGTGTGCCTGGTGCAGGGCTGGGTGCCCGCGAACTTCTGGACGCTGCACTCATTCCAGTTCGGCGCCACGCTGGACATGCTGCTGTTCTTGCGCGTCATGGGGCTGCGCGCCAGAGCCATGCGGATGAAAGCACAGGAGGCGCTGCGTGAGCGCGACATCATGCATTCGCTGGCGCACAGCGACCCACTGACAGGCCTGAGCAACCGGCGTGGGCTGCAGCATGCGCTGCAACTTGCGCTGTCTTCCAGCTCACCAAGCCATCTGGTCGCGGTGTACCTGATCGACCTGGACGGGTTCAAGCCCATCAATGACTCGCATGGCCACGATGTGGGCGACGACCTGCTGGTGGCTGTGGGCAAGCGGCTGCAAGCCAATGTCCGCCAGCAGACCGACCTGGTAGCCAGACTGGGCGGGGATGAATTCATCGTCATGGCCTGCCGTCTAGAAAGTCCGCACCATGCCGAAGATCTGGGCCGATCCCTGCTGCACGCTTTCGATGCGCCGTTCTCCCTGGGCGACCTGCACCTGAAGGTGGGACTGACCATCGGCTATGCCCTGGCCCCCCTGGACAGCGACGACCCCCATGGGTTGATCCGTCTTGCCGATGCAGCCATGTATGCCGGCAAGCAAGGGGGCAAAAGCTCCATCCTGCGCAACAGTGGTGAACTGGCGCTGGCACCATGACACAGGCCTCCTGCACCATGGCACCTTGCCTATACTGAACCAGCCCGACCATGCCCCGCCGTCACCCCATGCCGAACTGGCCCCGGCCCCACCACCTCCCTTGGCTTGCTCTTTTATGGGCGTTGATGGCCTGCCCGTGGGTGTGGGCAGGTAACTCCCAGTTGCTGCTGAACGACGAGCGGGGAGCCATCGATGCATGGCCCGCCGTCACGCTACTGAGCGATCCCAGCCTTCAGCTTTCAGTGGAAGATGTACTGGCACAGTCCGACAAGTTCACCCTGCCCCCCAGCGTGGGCGCCACGTTGGGGGTGAGGCCCGATGCGGTCTGGCTGCGCATCCCGTTCGAAGTGGCCTCGACGTCTGACGCCCAGTGGATCCTGGATATTAACCAATCCGACCTGAACCACATCGGCGTCTACCTCACGACCAGCGGCTATGTGCTCCAGCAAGCAACCTTGGGCAGCCTGCACCCTTACGCGCACCGTCCCTTGCAAAGCCGATCCCACGCGCTCACGCTGAATCTGAGGCCCGGGTTGCAGTACGAACTGCTGGTGCGCATCCAGACCCGGGGGGCGATGATCCTGCCAATCTCGTTCTACAAGCCTGCAGCCATGCTCAGCAAGGCGGTCAACGAGCAAATGCTGCAGGGCGTATTGACCGGGCTGGCCCTGTGCCTGCTTGTGTACAGCGTGGGCCAGTGGCTGAGCCTGCGCGAGCCACTGTTCATCTACTACGCATTGCTCACATCCGGCAGCCTGCTGTTTTCGATGCACCTGTTCGGCGTGGGTCGGCAGTTCCTCTGGAGCGACAGCCTCTGGCATGAAGTCCACATGGGAGGGCTCTCTGCCTTGCTCGCCACCTGTGGTTCGTTCCTCTTCATCGGACAGGCCCTGTCGGAGCCCGACTCCAACAAACGCTTTCTGCGCTTCATGCGCTGTGGAGCGGCACTGTGTGTGCTCCTTGCACTGGCATACGGACTGGATGCCATCTCCACCCGCGCCATTGCAGCCATTGTGAGCATCCTGGGTCTGGTACCCGCCCTGATGGGCATCCCCGGTGCGGCACGCCGTGCGATCCGGGGTGATGGGGTCGGCACCAGCCTGCTGCTGGCTTGGTTGGTCTACTTCATTGCGACCGCGATCGTCATCGGCGTCATCAACGGCTGGGTGCCGGTGAATTTCTGGACCTTGCATTCCTTCCAGTTTGGTGCAACGCTGGACATGCTGCTCTTCATGCGCGTGTTGGGCCTGCGCACCAAGGCATTGCGGCTGGAGGCGCTGGATGCCAACCGCGAGCGCGACGCGATGCACTCGCTGGCCCATACCGACCCCTTGACCGGCTTGCCCAATCGGCGTGGCCTGAGCATTGCCCTGGCCTCCGCCCTGCCCCACAGTGGCCCCAACAGCCTGCTGGCCGTGTACGTGATGGACCTCGATGGTTTCAAGCCCGTCAACGACCGGCACGGCCACGATGTGGGCGATGAACTGCTGATCGCCGTGACCCGGCGGCTGCAAGGCCATGTGCGCCAGAGTGACGTGGTAGCGCGCCTGGGCGGCGATGAATTTGTGGTGATGGCAGGCCACCTTGGCAGCAGCCAGCAAGCCCAGGAGCTGGGGCTCAAACTGCTGGAAGCTTTTCGCACCCCTTTCTCTCTGGGCGATCTACAGGTGGAAGTGGGATTGACCATCGGCTACGCGATTGCACCGGACGACAGCAACGACGCACTGGGCCTGCTGAAGCTGGCGGATGCGGCAATGTACAGCGGCAAGCAAGGAGGGAAATTCTGCCTTCGCCGCAACACCGGGGACCTGGCGCTGTCGTCGGCCTGAGCGCGACCAGTGCACACCGCACCCGGCGGCTGAGCCACAAGGGCCATTCCGAACTGGTCAAACGGCCTGGCTTCCGTTAAACACGGGGCTTCGCGTTACCACCCAAGGATTGTTCACCATGGCCCATCGCAAAAGTCCCGCCCGCATTGCCAAAGACGCCCGCATTGCGCATTTTCAGTCGCTGGCTACACGCCAGGCCGCACCGAACGCGCCGGGCGCAACCCTGACCTGGGACGCCGTGGCTGCGCTGGAAGCCAAGCTGGTGGGCCGCATCGTGCTGCCGTCCAGCCCCGACTACAACGCTGCGCGGCAAGAATCCAACCCCGCGTTTCAGGCTTATCCCGAGATCATCGTCTACTGCGCCTGCGAACACGATGTGCTCGAATGCCTTGCCGTGGCCCGCGCCTACAACGTGTGGGTGGCCGTGCGCTGCGGCGGGCACAGCACGGCAGGCTACTCCGTCAACAGCGGCATGGTGGTGGACCTGAGCGACCTGAAAGGCGTGGTGCTGGACCCACCCCGCGAACGCGTGCATGTGCTGCCGGGCACCGATTTCGACCATTTCAATGGCGCGATGAACCACACCGGCTGGCATGTGCCCACGGGAGCGTGCGGCAGCGTGTGCGTGGGGGGCTTCGTGCAGGGTGGCGGCTATGGCTACACATCGCGGGCCTTCGGCATCCAGAGCGATCTGGTGGAATCGTTCCGGGTGGCGCTTGCCAACGGCAGCATCGTCACGGCCAGCGCGCAGGAGAACCCGGGGCTCTACTGGGCCATGCGCGGTGGCACGGGCGGCAACTTTGGTGTGCTGTTGCAGGTCACCTACCGCATGCACCGGCTGGACCAGGTGTGGGCCTGGGCCATCAGCTGGGACGCCGCGCATGCCGCCGAAGTCCTGACGACGATGCAAGCCCACTACATGAAAACCGGCGCACCCGATGCCCTGGGCTACATGATGAACCTGGGCTACCAGAACAGTACGCCGGTCTACATGGTGCAAGGCATGTTCTGCGGCACGCGCGATGAGGGCATGAAGGCCATCGCACGCCTCATGGCGATACCGAGCGCACAGCTGCTGATGGACAAGACGGGCACCTACCCCGACATGAACATCTGGCTGGAAGACCACCCCTACACCTTGCCAGACAACCTGCCCGACGGCGTGGCGGAAACCAAGGCCTGTGGCTATATCAGCACGCCGCTGTCAACAGCCGACTGGCAACGCATCATCGATTACTTCAAGACCTCGCCCAACCCCTGGTCGCTGGCTTATCTGGAACCCTATGGCGGCGCCATCAACCGCTATCCGGTGGCCGACAGCGCTTTCATCCACCGCCATGTGGATGCTGACCTCGTGGTGGACGTTTTCTGGACCAATGACACCGAGCGGGCCCAGATGGAGGCCTGGCTCGATGGGTTCATGAACCTGGTCAAACCCTTCCTGAACGGCCACGTGTACCAGAACTATCCCGACGCAAGCCTGCAGGATTTTGCCCAGGCCTATTGGGGCCCTGCATACCCGCAGCTTCAGCAGATCAAGGCGCAGTACGACCCCGGGAACTTCTTCCACTTTCAGCAGAGCATCCGGCTGCCCAGCCTGTAGAGGAGGCGCCGCAGGCCAGCCTCGCTGGAGCTGTAGACCACAGCTCAGGAACGGGCCGTCTCCGCGTAATGGAGCCGGCCTTTGCCCGCGCGTTTGGCCGAGTACATCGCCTGGTCAGCGCGGTTCATCAGCGCGTCGATATCCCCCTCCAGGGGGGGATACACAGCCACGCCAATGCTGGCGCCGATGAAAAGGTCACGCCCTTCCACAACCATGGGCTGGTGCAATGCCTCGATGATGCGGTGGCCGATCGTGTCGGTCACGTCGCGGGTGACATCGCGGTCGAGCATGACCAGGAATTCGTCGCCACCCAGGCGTGCCATGGTGTCGCCCGCACGCACCGTGCTGGCAATGCGTTGGGCCACAATGCGCAGCACTTCATCACCGGCGCGATGGCCTTCGGCGTCGTTCACCCCCTTGAACCCATCGAGGTCGATGAACAGCAAGGCCACAGACCCGGCATTGCATCGCGCCTGCGTCAGGGACTGCTCCAGACGGCTCTGAAAAGCCGCCCGATTGAGCAGGCCCGTGAGTGAATCGTGGTTGGCCAAATAGTGCTGCTGGCGGGCGATCTGGATCTTGGCCGAGACATCCTGGACCAGCGCCATGATCGATGTGACCTGCCCCTGGGCGTCGGTCAGTGCGGAGTTGAACCACTCGCAATGCACTTCGCTACCGTCCTCTCGCACAAAGCAGGTCTCCGCGCGGTTCTGGGACTCCTGCCCCGTCTGCAGGCGCTGTAGCGCACTCTGAAGCCCATCGTCCTGAAGTGAGGGGTCCACCAGTTCCGTCAGCAACCGCCCCTCCAGCCCCGCTACCTGCAGCCAGCCCATGAGCTGCACAGCGCGCTGCGAACAGTGCAGGAGCCTGAGGTTATGGTCCATCTCCAGCACCGCAAGCGGGCTGTTTTCCATGTGCGAGGAAAGCCGCTGGTTGGCAGCGCGCAGCGCATTCATGGTGACCTGCAGTTCATGAACGTCGAGCGCCGTGGTGATGAAGCCGTCCACCAGCCCCTGCCGGTTGTGCCAGGGGGTCAGGCAGATGGTGCGCCATTCATCAATGCCATACGGTGTGCGCAGAAGGCGCTGGTACTGCACCCGCTCGCCCTGCAGCACACGCTCGACGAAGGGCATGAATCGGGCGCAGTCGCTCTCACCATACACCTCAACCAGGGTTTTCCCCACCAACTGCTGGGGCACGGCGCCGAACCAGCGGGCGTATTCCTCGTTGACATAGATCATGGCCAGACTGCGGTCGATCACGGCCATGGTGGCACCCGCGCTGCGGGTGATCAGATCCAGCAATTCAGCCTTGGACCAGGAATCCTGATGGACGGCTGTGGGGGGCTGCGACAACTCAGGCTCGTCTTGCATCATGCGGCGATAGCCCCGGCGGGGAGATGGTCATCGACAGAGGGGGCGATCCAACGCTGCACCTCCTTCACGGTGGCCGCTTTGCATCGCCCTGCTACAGGTAACAGTGTGTCAGCACCAGCTTATCACTTTCGGCCCATGGTGCCCCCGCAGGCCACACGGGCCTTTCGAAAAAGGCCAGATCCCGCGTGGTGTTGCTCGCTAGTCCACTGAAACCGGGAGCCAGACCCTCACGCACAGCCGATTTCTCGGTTTCAGTGGACTAGCGGCAGCAGCGGTATGCCAGGCCGACGGACACGGAATACCCTGTGGGCTCGACGGTGAGCGGGCTGCGGCGGGCGTCGCCCTTGAGTTGCGATACACGCGCCGCACCCAGAATCACCCAGTGGCGATTGATGGCCGACATGACCTCCACCCCGGCATCCACGCTGTACAGGCCTGCGCCCGGATCAAAGGCAGGCAAGGCCCCGGAACCACCCGCAGGCACGCCAAAATGACCGCGCAGATAGGTGCGATCCCCAAAGCTCGCGCCTGCGCCGAAAGTGACTTTGGTCTGCTCGGTCACGGGCCAGGTATAGCCCACGCTGGTGGACAACTGCGCGCCGCCGTCGCGCCCCAGAATGTCCTGCGAAAGCCCGGCGCCCACAGACCACCGTGGCGTCAGCGCATACCCAGCGCTCACCCGCGCGCGCAGCGTGGACCGGACCGAGGGCAGCCCCACCAGGATCGGTGCGTCCGAGCCGTCACGGCCTTTGTCGATGCGCAGCGAGGCGCTCAGGTTGAATTGATCTCCCTGCGCCAGCGTGGCACTGGCACCCGATTCGCGCGGACCCAGCCCATGTCCCATGAAGGCGCTGCCACGCGAGGTACTGAGCCTGAAGCGTCCATATTCGATGGCCCATGCGGGCCGCAAGCTGTTCTTGCGCCCATCACCGCCCGCGTAGTCCGGGCTGGAGCCCACGATGGCGCCCAGCGCGTAGTTGAACAACGGTTTGGGCGGCTCTTCGGCTGCAGGCGCAGGCGCATCCGCTGCGTGCGCCGCCGGCCAGGAGCACAGGCAGGCCAGCAACGAAGCACAAGAAACCAGGGGTGCAATGGGGGCAAAACGGCTCATGGGTGGATTATCAGTCCGCCCACTGCACCCATCCAGTCCATGCTGTCACCAGAACAACGATGCCAAACACGATGCGGTAGTACGCAAACGGTACAAAGCTATGGGTACTGATGTAGCGCAACAACCAGCGCACACACAGCCAGGCGCTCAGGAACGAAAAGACCAGCCCGGTGACGAACATGGGCAGATCGGCCACCGACAGCAGCGCGCGCTCCTTGTACAGGCTGTACACCCCCGCGCCAATGAGCGTGGGAATGGCCAGAAAGAACGAAAAATCGGTGGCTGCCTTGCGCGACAGGCCCAGCAGCATGCCCCCGATGATGGTGGAGCCGCTGCGGCTGGTGCCCGGCACCATGGCGAGACACTGCACCAGGCCCACCTTGAGGGCGTCCAGCGGCGTCATGTCATCCACCGACTGGATGCGGGTGGCCGCAGGAGATCGGCGCTCTGCCCACAAAATGATGAAGCCCCCAATGATGAAGGTGCTGGCCACCACCACAGGGGTGAACAGATGGGCCTTGATGGCTTTGCCAAACAACAGGCCCAGCACCACGGCGGGCAAAAACCCGATGAACACATTGAGGGCAAACCGCTGCGCCTGCCGCTGCGTGGGCAAGGCCACCAGCGTGGCGCGGATCTTCTGCCAATACACCAGGATCACCGCAAAGATCGCACCGGTCTGGATGGCAATGTCAAACACCTTGGCCTTGGCATCGTCAAACCCCAGCAGGGAGCCCGCCAGGATCAGGTGCCCCGTGGAAGAAATGGGCAGGAACTCCGTCAGGCCTTCGACCACGCCCATGATGGCAGCCTTGACCAGCAATACAACGTCCACGCACACTCCTTGAGAAAATTTGAATCAAACAAGGCTCTACCGCTTATCTATCAAGCGCTAGCAGCTATCAAAACAGGAGTATATGCCCAACAACCTGGCGCGGCCTTCAGGCAGGGGGTTGCCACGGCGCCTGCCACCCGCCCCCCAGCGCCTGCACCAGCGCCACCACGGCCAGCTGGCGGTTGACCTGCAGCTGCAGCAGGGCGCGCTGGGCAGACAGCGCTGATACTTGCGCGGTCACCACCTCGGTGTAGCCCACCTGGCCTTCGCGATAGCGGTTGAGCAGCTGCTGCGCCGTGCGTTCGGCGGCCAATACGGCCTCGCGCCGCAGGGGCTCCTGTTCTCGCAGGGTGCGCAGCACGGTGAGCTGGTCTTCCACGCTCTGGAAGGCCGTCAGCACGGTCTGGCGGTAGACGGCCACACGGGCATCGCGTGCAGCCTGCGCCTCATCCACGCGGGCTGCGGTGGCCCCCGCATCAAACAGCGTCTGTGCAATGGACAACCCCAGCGACCACACGGTGCCCGACGCCTTGAACAGATCTGCCACGCTGCTGCCACCACGGCCCAGGGTGGCGCCCAGGCTCAGGCTGGGAAAGTACGCCGCGCGCTGGATGCCGATCTGCGCGTTGGCAGCGGCCACGGCCCGCTCTGCCGACGCGATGTCGGGGCGGCGCTGCAGCAGGGTTGAGGGGACGCCTGGTGGCAACTCGGGCACTTGGGCCACCCACGGCGCACTGGGCACGACAAAGTCGGAGGGCGCCTGCCCCGTCAGCACCGCCAGCGCGTGCTCGAACCGCGCCCGGTTCTGGCGCGCGGTGGCCAGGTCGGCCCGCGCGTTTGCCAGTTGGGTCTGCGCCTGCAGCACATCGGTCTGGGCCACCACTCCGGCGGAATAACGATTCCTGGCGATCTGCAGGCTGCGCTCGTAGCCCTCCACCGTGGCCTGCAGCAGCCCGATTTCCGCATCGGCCTCGCGCAACTGGAAATAGGCAGAGGCCAGGCTGCCCACGGCGGACAGGCGGGCAGATGCAAGGTCGGCCTCGCTGGCTTGCGCACTGGCCTGGGCATTGTTGACGCCGCTTTCGAGCCGCCCCCACAGGTCCGGGGCCCAGTCCACCCCCAACGAGGCTTGGGTCGTGGTGCCGGACCGGCTGGCGCCCTCGCCACCCGAACGCGTGGCACCGCCCGACAGGCTGACGGAAGGCAGCAGCCCCGCGCGCTGCTGCCGCACCACGGCCTGCGCCTGGGCATAGGCAGCCACTGCTGCGGCAATGTTCTGGTTGGATAGCTGCACCTGCTCCGCCAGCCGGTTCAGCTCGGCGTCTTCGAACAGCTCCCACCAGGGTCCACGGTCCAACGCGTCGGCAGGCGCGGCTGGCGCCCAGGTGGCGCCCGCCTCCTTGAACGTGGCCGGCACAGGCATCTCGGGGCGCTGGTACGGCGGAGTGACGGAGCAGGCAGACAGCAGCGTCAGCGCAAGCCCGAGGCTGGCCCAGCGTGCGGCGCGTGCACCCGGTGCGAGGGGGATGAAGGGACGGGTCATGGTGCGCAATCAGACAGCGGCACCGGGGGATCCGGCGCGGCTCAGTTGTTGTTCGTTGGGTGCGGGCTTGCGCAACTTGTCGAGCAGCACATACACCACCGGCGTCGTCAGCAAGGTGAGCAACTGGCTCGCGATGAGCCCGCCGATGATCGCCACGCCCAGCGGTTGGCGCAGCTCCGAGCCCTGCCCGAAGCCGATGGCCAGCGGCAGTGCACCCAGTGCAGCAGCCATCGTGGTCATCAGGATGGGGCGAAACCGCAGCAGGCAGGCTTCGCGCACGGCCTCCAGGGCCGTGAGCCCGCGCGCGCGCTCGGCGTCCAGCGCAAAGTCGATGATCATGATCGCGTTCTTCTTGACGATGCCGATCAGCAGGAACACGCCGATGAGCGCAATGATGGTGAACTGCATGTTGAACAGCAGCAGCGCCAGCACGGCGCCCACCCCCGCCGACGGCAGCGTGGTCAGCACCGTGATCGGGTGGATCAGGCTTTCATACAGAACACCCAGCACGATGTAGATCACCACGATGGCGGTGAGGATCAGGAACAGCTGTTGCCCCTGCGACTGCTGGGCGCTGAGCGCCGTGCCCTGGAAGCTGCCGCGCACGTTGGTGGGCATGGCAATGTCGGCCTCGGCCTGCTCGATGACCTGGCGCGCCTGCGCCAGCGAGGTTCCGGGGTCGATGTTGAACGAGATGGTGGTGGCCAGCTCGCCATCCTGGTGGCTGATGGACGTGGGTGACGCCCGCTCCACCACGCGCGCCACGGCGCTCAGCGGCACCATGATCGATGCCGCAGTGCTGATGACATTGCCCGTGGACGCACCGCGCTGGCCCGGGTTGGCGGCCGTCCCCGTGGCACCGGTCGGGTTGCTGGCCACGTAGATATCTTTCAGGGCCGGCGGGCCCCGGGTGTACTCCGGCGACCACTCCATGATGACGGCGTACTGGTTGAGTTCGCCATAGATGGTGGCCACCGAACGCTGGCCGAACGCGTTGTACAGCGCGTTGTCGATGGCCGAGGCGCTCACGCCCAGGCGCGAAGCGCTGTCGCGGTCCACCTCCACATAGGTCTCCACGCCGTTCTCCGCCTGGTCGGTGTCCACGTCCTTGAGCAGGCTTTCGTCCTTGAGCCGGTCGGCCAGCTTGCCCGCCCATTGCTTGAGGTCCGCCATGTTGTCGCTCTTGAGCGTGTACTGGTAGGTGGAGTTGCTGGAGCGCCCGCCCATGCGCAGGTCCTGCACGGGGTTCAGAAACACCCTGAGGCCGGTGATCTGGTTGAGCTGCGGCCGCAGCCGCGCAATGACGGCCGGTGTGCTGTCCGTGCGCTGCTTCAAAGGCTTGAGGTTCACAAACATGAACCCACCCCCGGCCCGGCTGCCACCCGAGAAGCCGACGACGGTGTCCACCGCTGGGTCCTTGCGGATGATCTCCACGGCCTGGCGCAGCTTGCGCGCCAGGGCTTCGGACGAAATGCTCTGGTCGGCCCTGAGGCCCGCGTTGAGCTGGCCGTTGTCCTGCTCGGGGAAGTACCCTTTGGGGATCTTCGCGAACAAGTACACGTTGAGCCCGATCACCGCCAGCAGGATGAGCACCACCAGGCCTTTGCTGGCCAGGGCCCAGTCCAGGCTGTGTCCATACCCGCGCAGCACGCCCTGGTAGCCGCGCTCGGCCCAGCGCGCCAGGCGCGACGGGGGCTTGTCGCTGGCCGGATCGTGCGCCCGCAGCAGCCACGCACACATCATGGGCGTGGTGGTGAGCGAGATCACCAGCGAAATCATCACCGCCGCTGACAACGTGATGGCGAATTCGCGGAACAGCCGCCCCACCTGGCCGTCCATGAACAGCAGCGGAATGAACACCGCCACCAGCGACAGGCTGATGGACAGCACGGTGAAGCCCACCTCCCGCGCACCCTGCAGCGCGGCCTGCATGCGGTCCATGCCGGCCTCGATGTGGCGCATGGTGTTCTCCAGCACCACGATGGCATCGTCCACCACAAAACCTGTGGCCACGGTCAGCGCCATCAGGCTCAGGTTGTTGAGGCTGAAGCCCAGGAAGTACATCACGCCGAAGGTTCCCAGCAGCGACACCACAGTGGCCACCGCCGGGATCACCGTGGCCCGCGCCTTGCGCAGGAAGAGGCCCACCACCAGCACCACGAGGGCGATGGAGACCATCAGGGTCAGCTCGATCTCATGCAGGGACGAACGGATGGAGTTGGTGCTGTCCGACGCCACGGCCACCTGGATGTCCTGCGGCAGCTGGGCCTGCAGGTCGGGCAACAGCGCGCGCACGGCATCCACCGTTTCGATGATGTTCGCACCCGGCTGGCGCGTGACCAGCACGATGATGGCGGGGTCGCCGTTGAACAGCCCCACGGTGCGGCGGTTTTCCACCCCGTCCACCACGCGCGCCACATCCCCCAGCCGCACGGCGGCATTGTTGCGCCAGGCGACGATGAGCGATTCGTACTCTGCCGCCTTGCGCGCGGGCGATGGCGTGTAGATCTGCAGGCGGCGCCCGTCGCCTTCGATGGCGCCCTTGGGACGGTTGGCGTTGGAGGCCTGGATGGCAGCGCGCACGTCTTCGGTGCTGATGCCGTAGCGGTTGAGCGCAAAGGGCAGCAGCTCCACCCGCACGGCGGGCAGCGAGCCGCCGCCAATCTCCACCTCGCCCACACCGTCCACCTGCGACAGGCGCTGGCTCACCACGTTGGAGACGGCATCGTAGATCTCACCCGGCGTGCGCGTCTTGGAGGTCAGCGCCAGAATGATGACGGGTGATGCCGCCGAGTTGCGCTTGCGGTACGTGGGGTTGCTGCGCAGCGTGGCGGGCAGGTCGGCCCGCGCCGCGTTGATGGCGGCCTGCACCTCGCGCGCAGCCGCGTCGATATTGCGGTTCAGGTCGAACTGCAGGCTCACGCGCGCCGATCCGTTGGAGCTGGTCGAGGTCATTTCGTTGACCCCGGCAATCACCCCCAGCCGCCGCTCCAGAGGGGTGGCCACGCTGGTGGCCATGGTTTCGGGGCTGGCGCCCGCCAGGCTGGCCGAGACCGAAATGGCCGGATAGTCCACCTGCGGCAAAGGCGATACGGGCAGCACAAAAAATGCGGCGATCCCCGCCAGGGCCACGCCAATGGTCAGCAGCACGGCGGCGACCGGCCGCTCGACGAAGGGGCGCGAGAGATTCACGACACCTCCCCGGCCTGGACCGGCGCCGCCGCCGTGCCCCGGCCCGTCCAGCGGCGGCCCAGCCGGTCAAACGCCAGATAGATCACCGGCGTGGTGAAAAGGGTGAGCATCTGGCTCAGGATCAGGCCGCCAAAAATCGCCAGCCCCAGGGGCCGGCGCAGTTCCGCGCCCTCGCCCCAGCCCAGCATCAGCGGCAGCGCGGCAAACAGCGCCGCCAGCGTGGTCATGAGGATGGGGCGAAAACGCAGCAGCGCGGCCTGGTGGATGGCCTGCTGCGGCCCCATGCCCTGGTGGCGCTCGGCGTCGATGGCGAAGTCGATCATCATGATCGCGTTCTTCTTGACGATGCCGATCAGCAGGATGATGCCGATGATGCCGATCACCCCCAGGTCGTTGCCCGACACCATGAGCGCCAGCAGCGCCCCCACCCCGGCGGAAGGCAGGGTGGAGAGGATCGTGACCGGGTGGATATAGCTCTCGTACAGCACGCCGAGCACGATGTACACGCACACCATGGCCGCCAGAATGAGCCACAGCTGGCTCGACAACGATTTTTCATACGCCCCCGCGGCCCCCAGGAACTCCATCGACAAGCCCTGCGGCATGCCGATTTCCTTCGCGGCAGCGCGGATGGCGTCCACCGCACTGCCCAAGGACACGCCCTCGGCCTTGTCAAACCCCAGCGTTGCCGCCGGGTACTGGGCCACGCGCGTGATCTGCAGCGGCGCCAGTTGCTCGCGGATGGTGGCCACAGCCGCCAGCGGCGTGGGCGTGCCGGAGCCTGTGCGCAGCTGCAAGGTGCCCAGGGCCTCGGGCGTGTTCATGCCTTCCTGCTGGGCTTCCAGGATCACGCGGTACTGGTTGGTCTCGGTGAAAATGGTGGACACGATGCGCTGGCCAAACGCGCTGTAGAGCGTGTCGTCCACGCTGCTGGCCGTGACCGACAGGCGGGATGCCGTGTTGCGGTCAATGTCCACAAAGGCCGACAGGCCCTGCGCGCCCGCATCGGTCGTGGCGTTGCGCACCTTGGGCTCGCGCTGCAGTCGCTCGGCGAGCTTGCGGGTCCAGTCGTTGACCTGCGCGGCATCCACACCGCCAATCGACAAGCGGTACTCGGTGGGGCCGGTTTCCGCATCGATCGTCAGATCCTGCGTGGGCTGCAGGTATAGCGTGACACCCGCCACCGACCGCACACGCTCACGCAGCCGCTGCATGATGGCTTCCTGCCCGTCGCGGTCAGGCTTGAGATTGATCAGCATGCGCCCGGCGTTGAGCATGGTGTTGTTGGCCGCATCCACACCCACAAACGAGCTGAGCGACAACACGTCGGGGTCTTGCAAGATGGCGCGTACGGCGGCTTGCTGGAGTTCACTCATGCGGGCGTACGAGACATCCTGCGACGCCTCGACGCGCGCCTGCAGTTGCCCGGTGTCCTGCGTGGGAAAAAGCCCCTTCGGGATCACCACATACAAGAGCGCCGTGAGGGCCAGCGTCATCACCGCCACCACCAGCGTGGCGCCCTGGTGGCGCAGCACCCACTGCAGCCAGCGGTCATAGCCGCCAATCACCCGCTCGAAACCCCTGTTGATACGGCCCGCCACGCCCTTCGGGCCCCCAGCGGGCTCGGCGCGCAGCCAGCGCGCAGCCATCATGGGCACGAGGGTGAGCGACACCACGCCCGAGATGAGAATGGTGATGGCCAGCGTGACCGCGAACTCGCGAAAGAGCCGGCCGACCACATCGCTCATGAAGAGCAGCGGGATCAGCACCGCGATCAGCGACACCGTGAGCGAGATGATGGTGAAGCCAATCTGCGTCGCGCCCTTGAGCGCCGCCTGGAACGGCGGCTCGCCCTCCTCCAGATAGCGCGCGATGTTCTCGATCATCACGATGGCATCGTCCACCACAAAGCCGGTGGCAATCGTCAGCGCCATCAGGCTCAGGTTGTTGAGGCTGTAGCCCAGCAGGTACATCACGCCGCAGGTGCCAATGAGCGAAATGGGCACGGCCAGGCTGGCAATCACCGTGGCGCGCAGGCTGTGCAGAAAGAAGAAGATCACCAGCACCACCATGAGCACGGCCAGCACCAGTTCCAGCTCCACATGGTGGACCGAGCCCCGGATGCCCGTGGTGCGGTCCGACAGCACCTGCACCTTGAGCGATGCGGGCAGGCCCGCCTGCAGCTCGGGCAGCAGCTTCTTGATGTTGTCCACCGTGGCGATCACGTTGGCGCCCGGCTGGCGCTGCACGTTGAGGATGATCGCTGGAGTGATGGAAGCCTCCACGCTCCCCACTTCGTGTGGTTCGCTGCCCCCCGAGGGGGCGTCCGCTTGCTTGGGGCGGCCCGGCACGGCGCGGAGGGGGTCGTTGACCCCCGCCCACGCGCCCAACCGGTTGTTCTCCGCACTCTCCACCACACGCGCCACCTCCAGCATGCGCACCGGCGCGCCGTTGCGCCACGACACGATGAGGTTCTTGTAGTCGTCCACCGTCAGCAACTGGTCGTTGGCATTGATGGTGTACGAGCGCTGCGGGCCGTCAAAGCTGCCCTTGGCACTGTTGGCGTTGGCCGAGGTGATGGCCGTGCGCAGGGTATCGAGGCCAATGCCGTACGACGCCAGCGCCTTGGTGTCGGCCTGGATGCGCACGGCAGGCCGCTGCCCACCCGCCAGCGACACCAGCCCCACACCGGAAACCTGGCTGATCTTCTGCGCCAGGCGCGTGTTCACCAGGTTCTGCACTTCGGTGAGCGGCAGCGTGTCAGAGCTGATGGCCAGCGTGAGCACCGGCGCGTCGGCAGGGTTCACCTTGGCGTACACCGGCGGTGCGGGCAGGTCTGCGGGCAGCAGCGAATTGCCCGCGTTGATGGCCGCCTGCACCTCCTGCTCGGCCACATCCAGCGCCAGCCCCAGGCCAAACTGCAGCGTGACGATGGACACCCCCGAGGCGCTGGTGGACGCCATGCGCGTGAGCCCGGGCATCTGGCCAAACTGGCGCTCCAGCGGCGCACTCACCGTGCGGCTCATGACCTCGGGGCTGGCACCCGGGTACAGGGTCTGCACCTGGATGGTGGGGTAGTCCACCTCGGGCAAGGCCGACAGCGGCAGAAAGCGGAACCCCACCAGCCCTGCCAGCACGATGGCAATCATCAGCAGCGCAGTGGCCACGGGCCTTTCAATGAATGGACGTGAAGGACTCATGTTGTCGTGTCGCGCTCAGGGATTCTGAGGAGGACGCTGGCGGCGCTGGCCACCTTCTCCACGCTCCCCTCGCGGCCCGCTGGCCCCCGCACGCGGTGCACGGGCGGCCTGCGCACCCGGCAGCTGCACGGCCATGCCATCCTGCAAGCGGTCCCCGCCCTCGGTCACCACACGTTCGCCTTCCTTCAGGCCTTCGGTGATCGCCATCAGCCCCACCGTGGCCTGACCGCGCTTGACCTTGCGCAGCGACACCGTGCGGTCTTCGTTGATGACATAGACGTAGTCGCCATTGGCGCCGGTGCGCACGGCGGTCACGGGCACCACCAGCGCGGGCACGTTGCGCAGCAGCAGTTGCACGTTCACAAACTGGTTGGGAAACAGTGCACCCGCCGCGTTCTCGAACCGCGCCTTGGCCTTGACGGTGCCGGTGGTGGTGTCCACCTGGTTGTCCAGCGTCGAAAACCGGCCCTTGTCTAGTTCGGCCTTGCGCGTGCGGTCCAGCGCCGTCACGGCCAGGGCGTCCGCTGCGCCCTGCGCTGCCTGGATGTCAGCCACGCGGTCCTGCGGCACGGAGAACTGCACGTCGATGGGTGCCACCTGCGTGATGGTGGCCAGGCCCGCCGTGTCGCCCGAGGTCACGTAGTTGCCCGCATCCACGGCGCGAAGACCGATGCGCCCCGACGCGGGCGCGGTGATGCGTGTGTAGTCCAGGTTCAGGCGTGCCGTGCCCTCCTGGGCCTTGTCGGTCATCACCGTGCCTTCAAGCTGTTTGACCAGCGCGGCCTGCGTATCCACGTCCTGGCGGGCGATGGAGTCTTGCGACAGCAAGGTGCGGTAGCGCTCCAGCGTGAGGCGCGCGTTCTCCAGCTGCGCCTCGTCGCGCTGGCGGGTGCCCTGGGCCTGCATCAGCGCCTGCTCGAAGGGGCGGGGGTCGATCTGCGCCAGCAACTGCCCTTTCTTGACCATCTGCCCCTCGGTGAACAGCACCTGGGTCAGCATGCCCGACACCTGGGGCCGCAGCGTGACCGTGGTGGAGGGGATCACGGTGCCCAGCGCATCGATGATCACCGGCAGTTCAGCCTTGCGCACCACGGCATCTCCCACCGTGACCATGGGGCGCCCGCTCCCCGGAAAGCCCGGACCGCCGCTGGATTCACCATTGGCCCGCTGGATGAGATACCACGCCGCCCCTCCTACCAGCCCCACCAACACCAGCGCCAGCAGGCTTCCTACCCATCGGGATCGGCGTGGCGGTTTGCCGGGGGGAGCGGGAGGAATGGCCGATGGCGGGGGCGCGTTGACTTCTTGGGGGTTCATGGCGGTCTTGATCCGTGTTCTCAGGGTGCGTGCTGGGCGGGTGTCAGCACGGCCAACCGTACCGGATCGTAGAGGCTCAGTTCACGCGTTGCTTTGAACGCTGTGCGAAGAAAAGTAAACCTTGGGGTCAAAGCAATTCGTAGGGAAGGCGCATCCACCAACGGGCAGCCCACCAAAAATGCCCCGCAAGTCACGCCGCGCTCCTGCATTTCGCGGCGGCCCTGGCGCATTTCGTCGCAAGCCGCTGGCAGCGACGGGGCGGTGTCGGCACAGTCCGCTCCATTGAAGAACGAGCCCGGAGCTACACCATGCAACTCACCCCCGTCATCGCCATCCACCTCGCCGCAGCGCTCGCCGCGACCGCCATCGGCCCCATCGCCCTGTGGGCCCGCAAGGGTGCCACCCAACGCCCGCGCCTGCACCGCGCCGCCGGGTATGCCTGGGTAACCCTGATGGTGGCCACAGCCGTGTCGGCCATTTTCATCAGTGGGGGTCCGGGCCCGCGCTGGGGCAGCTTTGGGCTGATCCACCTGCTGATACCGGTCACGCTGGGGATGCTGGTGCTGTCTTTTGTCTTCCTGGCCCGGCGCAACATCGACGGGCATCGCAAGACGATGCAGCGCGTCTACATCGGCGCCTGCGTGGTGGCCGGGGGCTTCACTCTGCTGCCTGATCGCTTTCTCGGCCATTCGCTCTGGTCGGCACTGGGCGTGATCTGACCCTGCCGTTCCCTCTCCATCTGCCCTTTCCACTCAGGAGATCCCCATGCTGCTCAATTTGATTGTTCACCAACCCCAAGCAATGCTCCAGGTCATCAGTCACACCCCCTACTGGGTTTGGGGCATGCTGGCCGGCCTGGTGGGGCTGGGCGCCAGCCAGCTGCGCGACCGCAGCGCCAGCCTGCTGCGAACCCAGCTCATGCCGCTGGGCATGGCCGCCTTTTCGGTGGCAGGCCTGCTGTCGGCATTCGGCGGTTCGGCCTCCTCCGGCGTTCAGGCGGTGGGTCTCTGGCTGGCAGCCGCCACGGCGACCACGGCGCTGGCCCTGTGGTTCCAGCCCACGGCGCCCACCGGCACGCTCTACAGCGCCTCTTCGCGCAGTTTTTACATTCCGGGCAGCGCCATGCCGCTCGCGCTGATCGTTGGCATCTTCCTGACCAAGTATTTCGTAGGGGTGGAGCTGGCCATGCAACCCACCCTGGCACGGGACGGCACCTTCGCGCTGCAGATCTCGGCCCTTTATGGGGTGTTCAACGGCCTGTTCGCCGCCCGGGCCCTGCGGATGTGGCGCCTGGCGCAGCAAAGCGTGGTCTACGGCGCATCCCCCGTGGGCGCCTGAGCCCCGCCAGAACCCTGCCCTCCCATCGAACTGACTCACCTTGTCTGGAGACATCACCATGCACTACATCCACCCCACCCAAGACCCCATGGAACGCCTGGCCCGCAAGCGCGCCGGGGCCAAACTCGGCTGGTACATGCACGCCGGCGTCTATCTGCTGGTCAACCTGCTGCTGATCACCTTGTCGGCCGCCAGCGGGCGGCACTGGGCGGTGTACCCCGCCCTGGGATGGGGCATCGGCCTGGTGGTGCATGGGGCGGTGGTGTTCCTGATCGCTGGCGGCGGGCTGCATGAGCGCATGGTGCAGGCCGAACGCGACCGTCTGGCGCAGCAGGGGCAACGTCCTTGAACCCGTCTACACCCTCCTTCCGCACGAAAGAAATCCCATGAAGATGCTCCGACGACTGACCCTGACCCTGCTGACACTGGCGACATGGGGTGCGGTCACCGCCTCCCAGGCGGGCACGGGGCTGATGGAATTGCCCGGCTTGCTGGGGGATGGCCCCATCACGGTGTTCTACCCCAGCAGCAGTGCCGACGAACCCGTGCAGCGCGGCCCCTTCCAGCTGCAGCTGGCCTGGCAAGGCAGCCCCGTGCGGGGCAACGGCCGCCTGATCGTCATCACACACGGTTCGGGCGGCAATCCGTGGGTCCACACCGACCTTGCGCGTGCAATGGTGGCCGCAGGTTTTGTCGTGGCATTGCCCGAACATGCGGGAGACAACTCCAAAGACCCATCCACTCCCGGCCCCGAGAGCTGGAAGCGCCGCCCCGCCGAGGTCTCCCGCGCCATCGACGCCGTGGCCCAGGACAACCGCCTGGCCCCGTTGCTCACCCTGGACAAAGTGGGGGTCTTCGGTGGTTCCGCCGGTGGCCACACAGCGCTGACGCTGGCGGGCGGCGCGTGGTCGCCCGCGCGCTTTCGCCAGCACTGCGAGGCCCACATTGCCGATGATTTCTCCTCCTGTGTCGGGTTCATCACCCGTTTGCACGGCAACCTGCTGGATGGCCTGAAGAAGTGGTTTGCACTGGCCGTGATACGGCACCGCTTTGGCGATGACACCGCCTACACACACCAAGACCCCCGCATACAAGCCGCCGTGGCCAGCGTGCCCTTTGCGGCCGACTTTGACATGACCACCCTTGCCACCCCAAGCATCGCGCTGGGGCTGGTGACTGCGGGCATGGATGTGAACCAGGTACCGCGCTTTCACAGTGACGCCGTGCTCACGGCCTGCCAGGACCGCTGCACCCACGTAGCCCACCTGCCGGACGCCAGCCACGGCGCCATGCTGTCGCCCATGCCACCGCTGCACCTGCTGAGCGACGTGCAGACCGCGCTGCTGGGCGACCCGCCCGGCTTTGACCGCAAGGTGCTGCCCGAGGTGGATGCACGCATCGTGGCGTTCTTCGCCCAGCACCTGCAACCCTTGCATCCCTTTCAGCCGGTGCCCTGACCCGACTATCCTGCATCACTCGCCCCCATGCTCCTCATCTCTGCCGCCACCCTTGGCCTGCTCGCCACCATGACGCACACCTCCAGATTGCGGCCCCGCAGCCGGTACCCCTTGTTCATCGCTGCCGCCTTGCTGACCATGGGGCTTGCCGGACTTGCTGCCGCCATCGCCTGGGGCGGCCCCCACGACATCCCGCCGCTGTCCAGCATCAACAATCCGTTCAAGGGCGTGGACTACAGCGGTGTTCCACCAGTCCAGCGCTACACAGCGCGCGACGGCACTTCACTGGCGTGGCATGGCTACAGCCCCAGTCCGGCAACAGCAGCCACACCACAGCGCCGGGTGGTATTGGTGCATGGGTCTTCCGCACGCGGGCAGTCCAACCACGTGCTGGCACAGGCGCTGGCGGCTGAGGGCTATGCCGTGGCATCCCTGGACATGCGGGGGCACGGCGCGTCCGGCCCCAGGGGCCATGCCGCGTACATCGGCCAGATGGAAGACGACATCGAGGACTTTCTGCGCGCCGTGCCGCACGCTGGCCCGCAAACGCTGATGGGGTTTTCGGCAGGCGGCGGGTTTGCGCTGCGTTTTGCGGGCAGCGCGCGGCAGGACCTGTTCGACCGCTATGTGCTGCTTTCGCCTTTTTTGCACCACAACGCCCCCACATCGCGGCCTGACAGCGGCGGCTGGGTGTCGGTGGGCCTGCCCCGCATGGTTGCCATCACGCTGCTCAATCAGATCGGCATCACCCGGTGGAACCACCTGCCCGTGCTGAGCTTTGCCCTCAACGACGTAGCCCGCGAGCTGCTCACGCCCCGCTATTCGTACACGGTGGCCACCAACTTTCGCCCCCACGACGACTACCAGGCCGACATCCGCAATGCCCGGGGCACGGTCTGCATCGTGGCCGGGCAGGACGATGAGCTTTTTTACGCCGACCGCTTTGCCGATCTGTTTGCCCAGTCGGGCAAGCCTGTGCCCGTGACCCTGGTGCCCGGCGTGAACCACATGGGGCTGACGCTGGACGCCCAGGCTGTGGCCACGGTGGCGCGCCACACCTGCCCGGCGTAGCCCGCCCCTAGAATCCCTGCAGCGCCCCGAGCTTTTCACCCCCGACCGCCCCGCCATGACCGCCCCTCTTAGCCCCGAAGAAATCGAAACGCTGGCCCGCCGGCGCGCCAGCGCCAAGCTGGGTTGGTACGTGCACGCTGCAGCGTTCGTGCTGGTGAACGCGCTGCTCTTTGCCATGTCGCGCTACGCATTCGGTACGCGCCCCTGGTCGATCTATCCACTGCTGGGCTGGGGCCTGGGGCTGGTGCTGCATGGGGTGTCGGTGTTCCTGCTGGGCAGCGGCGACGGCCTGCGCGAACGCATGGTGCAGCGCGAGCGCGAAGCCCTGCAGCGCGAACAAGCCCAAAAGCAGCAAGATCAGCACCGGCCATGATGCTGCGACGCCCCTTCAACGGCATCAGCAAGCTGCGGCACTTCCTTCAGGTGCTCGCCTTCACCCTGGTCGTTGCGACTATCCAATATGCCTTCATGCCCGACAAGCCCTACGGGCCGCCGGTGGTGTATTCGATACTGATCGGCACCTTCACCTGGGCCGTGATCGACCTGGGGCGCGAATTGATACCGTCTGCCGCCGAAACGGGCTGGCCGCAGGGGTGGCAGGGCATGGCGCTGGTGGCGGGGGGCATCGTTGTGGGGTACGTGGCTGGCACGGCGCTGGCCAACGCCTTGTGCGTGTACTACTTTCACTTCTACCCACCGGGCACGTCCACTACCGGGTCTGACCAGCGCACATCCATTCTCATCACGGCCATTGCCGGGCTGGTGGGCAGCTACTACTTCTACGCCATCCACAAATCGGCGTATCTGGAAGACAAGATGGCCGAGGCGCGCATACACGCGAGCGAGGCGCGCCTGAAGCTGCTGGAAACCCAGCTCGAACCGCACATGCTGTTCAACACGCTGGCCAACCTGCGCGTGCTGATCGGCACAGACCCCGCGCGTGCGCAAGAGATGCTGGACCGCATGATTGCCTACCTGCGCGCCACGCTCACCGCGTCGCGCAGCACCCAGCACCCGCTGTCCAACGAGTTTGACCGCCTGCGCGACTACCTGGAGCTGATGGCGGTGCGCATGGGCCCGCGCATGGCCTACACGCTGGACCTGCCCGAGGCACTGCGGGATGTGCCCGTGCCGCCACTGCTGCTGCAGCCCCTGGTGGAAAACGCCATACGCCACGGCCTGGAGCCCCAGGTGGAAGGCGGCCACATCACCGTGCGCGCCAGCACGCGCCCGGGCGCCAACGGCCCGCTGCTGGTGATCGAGGTCAACGACACCGGCGCGGGCCTGCCCGGCACCCTGCCCACGCCGGGCCCCGGTCAAAGCTTTGGTCTGACCCAGGTGCGCGAACGCCTGGCCACCTTGCACGGCGCATCAGGCACTCTTGATTTGATAGCTGCTAGCGCAGGTGGGACAAGCGCTAGCGTCGTTTTTCCTTTGAAATCCGCTCCCAACCCATGAACCAGCCCGCCCCCCGCGCCCTGATTGCCGAGGATGAACACCTGCTGGCTGCCGCACTGCAGCAGGAGCTGGCCCGCGCCTGGCCCGCGCTGCAGATCGCCGCGACCGTGGGCGACGGCCTGTCGGCCGTCAGGCAGGCGCTGGCCCTGCTCCCCGACGTGCTCTTCTTTGACATCCGCATGCCGGGCCAGAGCGGGCTGGATGCCGCCGTGGAACTGGCCGACGCCTGGCCCGACGACAAACCGTTTCCCGCACTCGTATTCGTGACGGCCTACGACCAGTACGCCGTGCAAGCGTTTGAAGCCCAGGCTGTGGACTACCTGCTCAAGCCCGTGCAGGCGGCCCGGCTGCAAAAAACAGTGCAAAAACTGCAGCTAGCGCTTATGAATAAAGCGCAACCAGCTATCAATTTAGAAGCAACCATGGAGCAGCTGCGCCACCTGCTGGCAGCGCCCGGCATTGCCTCGCCATCCGCTGCAGCGGCACCAAGCAGCACCGCCCCCCTCACCCTCATCCAGGCCAGCAGCGGCAGCCAGATCCACATGGTGCCGGTGGCCGACGTGCTGTACTTTGAAGCGGCCGACAAATACGTGCGGGTGCTGACTGCGGCGCGCGAGTACCTGATCCGCACGCCGCTCAAGGAGCTGACGAGCCAGCTTGATACGCAGGTGTTCTGGCAGATCCATCGCAGCACCCTGGTGCGCGCCAGCGCCATCACCACGGTGACGCGCGACGAGGCGGGCAAGCTGCATCTGGAGCTGGCGGGCCGGACCGAGAAGCTGCCCGTGAGCCGCCTTTACGCGCACCTTTTCAAGGCGATGTAGTCCCCGAGTTACCGATTGGTGGCCAGCAGCAGGCCCCCCGCCCCCATGAAGAACCCGCCTGTGGCCTTGTTGAGACGCACCACACCCCGCGAGGTGCGGATAAACCGGCGGATCTGCCGGCCCCCCGCCGCATAAACCGCCGTGGAGACAAACTCAGCCCCCAGGTACACCGCCCCCAGCACCACAAACTGGCGCAGGGCCGGCTGGCCTGGGTCGATGAACTGCGGAAAGACCGCTGCAAACAGGATGATGGCCTTGGGATTGGTGATGCCCAGCAAGAACTCCTGTGCGATGAGCGACTGCAGGCGCACCGGTGCACCGCCCGCTTTGACCGCGCCTCCGTCTGCGCCATCCACCACATCCAGCCCGCGGAACTCACGGCTGCGCCACGCGCGCCAGCCCAGCCAGAACAGGTAGCAGGCCCCTACCCACTTCACGGCCGTGAAGGCCGCCTCGGACGCCAGCAGCATGGCCCCCAGGCCCACCGCAGACACCGTCAGGAAAATCGCGAACGCAGCCACCCGCCCCAGCGTCGCCACCATGGCCGCACCAATACCCGCGCGAATGCCGTTGTTGAGGCCGCAGAAATTGTTGGGGCCGGGCGTGAGCGCAATGGCAACCGCCACCGGGGCAAAAAGAAGCGCGTCCATGGAACAGTCCTTCAGAGAACGGGAAAACACCCGATAGCGGCCCAGTCTAAAACAAGCGGGGGCGGAAGGCGCAGGCGCTCGGTGCCCCGGACACCACTCAACTGTTCAGTTCCACCACCGTGCCCCAGGGCACGCCTGGCAAAGCCTCGTAGTGCGCCACGACCACCACGCGCCCGGGCTGGCCCGCCACCTGCGCCAGGGCGCGGCCCAGGTAGGTGGCCGACGGCTTGTCCAGCCCGCCCACAGGCTCGTCGATCAAGGTCAGCGGCGCGCCCGAGGCCAGCGCCCCGGCCATGAGCACCTTGCGCTTGCTGCCGGTGGACAGCGCGTAGAACGGCTTGTCCAGATGCTCGTGCAGCGTGAAGCCTTCAATGTGCGTGGCCAGCGCTGCCGCATCCCACAGCGGGTAGTGCGCGGGCAGGCTGTCCAGCCAGCCACGGGCGGTGAGTTTGTCAAGGTCGCCAGCACGGGGATCAACCCAGAACACCATGTGCGCAAAGGCCTTGGGCGCGTCGCCCAGGCTCACACCCTGCAGCGTGATGCGCCCGGCCTGTGCCGTGAGTTCACCCGCAAGCAGGCGCAGCAGCGTGGTCTTGCCACTGCTTTCGTCGCCACGCACCAGCGCCAGGCCTGCAGGCAGCGCCACCGACCACTGGTTGAGCACCCCACATTCGGGATAGGCAAAACACAGCCCCTCCACCTGCAACACCACGTTCTCAGACATCCTGCTTCCTTGGGTTTGTTGCGCAGGACATTCCGTACAAGCCTGCGCCGGTCAAGGATTCTAGAGAGCGGTCGAGTGGGTCTCGGCTTTGCGCCGCCACCGTGCCCACAGCCAGCCACCGGTCTGGTTGACCACCAGGCCACACAACACAGCGGCTGCGCCCGCCCACTGCAGCGGCAAGGGCGTTTCGCCCAAAAACGCATACGCAGCCCACAGCCCCACCACTGGCACCAGCAGCGAAAACGGCGTCACCCGCCCGGCCGCGTGGCGTTGCAGCAGCTGCGTCCACAGCGTATAGGCCAGCAAGGTGGCCAGCAATGCGAGGTAAAGCACTGCGAGCAAAGCCCTGCCGTCCACCGCCTGCAATTGCGCCACGACACCGCTGGCGCCTTCGGTCCACACCGCCAGCGCAAAGAACGGAACGATGGGCACCACGCTGCTCCACACGATGAACGGAAACGGCGCGTAAGCCCCTGCCTGCGCAGCGCGGCGTGCCACCAGGTTGGACACCGCCCACATGAAGGCCGCGCCGAGGGTGAGCACAAAACCGGCGAGCGTCATCTGCCCGGGCCCTTCTCCATGGGCAAGACCAATGGTCATGAGCCCGCCAAACGCCAGCAGCAGACCCCACCACTGCCAGGGTTTGGCGCGCTCACCCAGCAGCGGTGCAGCCAGCAGCAGCGTAAAAAACGCCTGCGTCTGCATGACCACCGAGGCCATGCCCGCCGTCATGCCCAGCTGCAGACCCAGGAACAGAAAGCCGAACTGCCCCAGCCCCTGCGCCAGCCCGTAGCCCACCACAAAGCGCCAGGGCATCGATGGGCGGGGCACGAACAGCAGAAACGGCAGGGATGCCACAGTGAAACGCAGGGCACCCAGCAGCATGGGGCTGAGCCCCTGCAAGCCCAGCTTCATCACCACAAAGTTCAGCCCCCAGATGACCACTACGGCCAGCGCGCGCAGCAAGTCGCCACGGTTCAGCGCCCGCGCCGTCATGCAGCCACCGCCGCAGCCGCAGCCACCGGCCGCCCTTGGCGCGCCCGTGCAGCCACAAAGGCTTCGAACGCCTCTGCGCTGGTCTTGCCGGGCACGTAGCCCAGCACCTCCTTGAGCGCGGCATTGAGCAGCACGGGGCGGTAACGCAGAAAATCAAGCTGCTCTGGCCCGTAGCGGCTCAGGCCCAGCGCGGAGCCCACCGCCAGCGCTGCACGCAGCAGGCCCGCAGGCAACTCCAGCACCGGTTTGCCCAGGCGCCGGGCGATCTCGCGCAGCGGCAGCGCACCATCGCCCGCCAGGTTGAAACAGCCAGCGCGCTGTGTGCGCAACGCATGCAGGATGGCGCCGGTCACGTCCTCGTCCCAGATGAAAACAAACGGGCTCTCGCTGCCACGGATGGCCAGCAGGCGGCGTTTGTCGAACAGCGCGGTGATCTGGTTGTCCACCCGCTCGCCCAGGATGGTGCCGATGCGCAGCACCGTCTGCGCCAGCGCGGGGTGGTCCGCGCGGTACTGCGCGAGCATCTCTTCTACCAGCCGCTTGTGGTGGGCATAGGCAAATACCTCATTGCCGCGCAGCGCATCGGTCTCGCGCAGCCAGGCGGGGTTGTCGGCGTGGTAACCATACGCGGCCCCGCTGGAGCTGACGACGATATGCTTGACACCCGTGGCCACGCAGGCGTTGAGCACATTCTGGCTGCCCAGCACATCCACGGAGTATTCGAATTCGCGGTTGGATCCTTTGCCCGGCGTGACGATGGAGGCCAGGTGCACCACGCTGTCGATGGCATGGTCGGCGAGCGTCTGCGCCAGCGCGGGGTCACGCACGTCCTGCACCAGATAGATCACGCCAGGCAGGCGGCGCTCGGCAGGCACCTCGCGCACATCGGCCGCCACCAGCGTGTGCACACCCTCGCGCGCAAGGGCGGCCACTACACCCCGGCCCAGAAAACCGTCGGCCCCGGTCACCAGGATGCGGCGCGTTGCCAATGAAGAAGCCATCATGCGCCGTACTCCTTGGCCGAAGCCCCCAGCGGCACCACCGCAGGTCTGCGGCCCCACCATCCCGCCAGCGCCAGGCCGGCAATGATGTCCCAGAAGCCCCAGACACCCGCCACCACGGCCATGCCCCCCAGGCCTCCAAAAAAACTGAAGATCAGCACCAGGCCCAGGCCCGCGTTGCGGATGCCCACCTCAATGCTCACCGCGCGCCGGTCGTAGTCCGACAAGCCGCTGAGCCGCGCGCAGGCATAGCCGGTGCCAAAGGCCAGCGCGTCATGCAATACCACGGCCAGCAGCACCAGCCCCACGTAGTCGAGGAAGTAGCGCCAGTTGCCCGCCACGGCCCCGACGATGAAACCGATCAGGCAGACAAAGCTGAGGATGCGCACGGGCTTGTTCACCCGCTGCGTGAAACGCGGCAGCTTCTCCGCACACAGAATGCCCAGCGCAAACGGCAGCCCGATGATGGCGACGATGTGCCCCGCCATCTCCAGCGGGTCGAGCGCAATGCTGCGCAACAACGGTGCCGCCGTGGGGTGCAAACCGCCCCAGAACGCGAAGTTGAGCGGCATGAGCACAATCGCGAGCGCGTTGGAGATCGCCGTCATCGACACCGACAGCGCCACATTGCCCCCGGCGCGGTGCGCGAGGATGTTGCTCACATTGCCCGGCGGGCAGCAGGCCACCAGGATCATGCCCAGCGCAATGCTGGGGCCGGGCTGGAGCAGCAGCGTGAGCACAAAGGTCACGGCAGGCAGCACGATGAACTGCGCCGCAATGCCCACCGCCATGGCTCCGGGCATGCGCAGCACGCGCTTGAAGTCGGCCACGCGCGTATCGAGCGCGATGCCGAACATGAGAAAACCCAGCACCACATTGAGCGCCACGAGCGATGCAGGGTTGAAGTTGAGGCGTATTTCGTCGACGGGCAGCATAGATAACCTTTGAGTTCAGTTCTTCACCGCGTATTGCGCAACGCGCAACGCACGAAACTGTCGCAGCGACAGCGCGGGACGCCGCCAAGCAAGGGCCGCCCCGCAGCGAGGGCGTCGTCCCCTTGCCCGCAGTGCGCAGCGCTGCGAGAGCGGGGGGAAGGCGCGCAGCGCCTCAGGGGGGCTTTCATGCCAGGGCAGCGGCCGCTGCCCGCACCGCGTTGCGGTAGGTGTCCTTGTGGACGTAGTACGCCATGCGTTCGAGCTTCAGGTACTTGAAGCCACCCGACAGATCGGGTGGAGGCCCGGCCTTGGCCTGGCGCAGGGCCTCGGCGCGCGGTGATCCTTCAGACTGCGCCTTGAAAAAGCGCGCTACCAGCTCCGCTTGCTCGTAACGGCCCTGCCAGCCGATGCCGCTGGCCTCGATCATCCCCATCACCGCCAGGTTGTCGAAACGCGGCGACAGGATGTTGAGGTACAGCTGCGGCGCCATGCCCTGCCAGTTGAGCAGGCTGTGGTCGATAAAAGGGTAGTGCAGCTTGTAGCCGGTGGCGCAGAGCACGAGGTCGTAGTCTTGCGCGCTACCGTCTTTGAAGAACACGGTGTGGCCCTGCAGGCGCGCAATATCGGGCTTCACATGGATGTCGCCGTGGCCCAGGTGGTGCAGCACCAGCGAGTTCACCACGGGGTGCGATTCGTACATCTTGTAGTCTGGCTTGGGCAAGCCAAACCGCGCCGGGTCGCCGGTGAACCACTGCAGCACCACGCTGTCGATCTTCTGCTTGAGCCAGGGCGGCATCTTGAACTTGCCCCCCAGCGTGTCGGCGGGCTGGCCGAACACGTATTTGGGTACGAAGTAGTAGCCGCGCCGCACCGACAGATCCACGCTGCGCGCGTAATGCACCGCATCCACGGCTATGTCGCAGCCCGAGTTGCCCGCGCCCACCACCAACACGCGTTTACCCTTGAACAGCTCGGCGCTTTTGTAGGCGCTGGTGTGCAGCAGTTCGCCATCAAACTGGCCTTCAAAGCGCGGCATGTTGGGCTCGGCCAGCGTGCCATTGGCAATCACCACGCCCTTGAACTCTGCGGTCTGCGCGGGTCCGCCGTGCTGGCTCCAGGTGACGCGCCACAGCGGCGCTACGCCCTCGCCCACGGGCTCGACCTTCAGCACGCGGGTACCAAACCAGTAGTGCGGGCGCAAACTAAAGTGCGCGGCAAAGTCCATGAAGTACTGCCGCATCTCGCGGTGGCTGGGGTAGTCGGCCACCTCGGGTCGCATGGGGAATTCGGTGAACTCCGTGGTGTGTTTGCTGGAGATGAGGTGCGCGGACTCATACACCGTGCTGCGCGGGTTCTCGATGTTCCACAGGCCGCCCACTTCGGTGTGTGCTTCAAAGCCCTGGAAGGGCACCCCCAGCTTTTGCAGGTTGCGCGCAGCCGCCAGGCCACTGGGGCCGGCGCCTATCAAGGCGATCTGGGAGCGGGTGTCTGCCACAGTGGGTGTTGTCTCCGTTGTCATGCGTTTTTGCTTTCGTTGTGTATCGGTGTCTCCGTAGGCAACGGCAGGCCCGGAATGGCCGTGGCCCCCGCCTCGCCCACGCGCGGCTTGCGCGGCTGGCCCAGCAGAAGTCGGTCGTGCAGGGCGTCGGGCAACAGGTTCAGCAAGCGGGCCAACCAGCCGATGCGCGCGGGCAGCACGATGTGGGTACGACCTTGCGCGACGCCCGCCAGCAGAGCCCGGGCGGCGGCTTCGGGCTCCATCAGGCCCGGCATGGCAAAACGATTGCCCGCCGTGAGCGCGGTGCGAAGGTAGCCAGGGCTCACCGTGCTGACCACAATGGATTCGCCGCGCAGCTCGGCACGCAGGCTCTCCAGGTAGCGGATGAGCCCGCCCTTGCTCGCGCAATAGGCACCGTTGCCCGGCATGCCGCGCCAGCCTGCAATGCTGGCCACACCCACCAGGGCGCCTCGCCGCTGCGCGCGCATGGCTTTCACAAATGGCTGAAAGGTGGTGGCCGCGCCCAGCAGGTTGATCTCCAGCATGCGGCGCAGCACCGCGAGGTCGTCGGCTTCAGCAGTGTCAAAGCCGCCTGCCACGCCCGCGTTGGCAATGACGAGGTCGGGCACCGCGCCCGAGCGCGCCATCCAGTCGGCCGCCATGGCCTGCATCGCGGTGCTGTCGGCCACATCGGGCGTGTACACCGCGCAGCGCCCAGGCGCCAGCGCAGCCAGTGCCTGCAACGTGGGCAAGTGAAGCCCCACCAGCGCCACGGCGGCGCCCTGCCCGATCAGCTCCCGCGCCAGGGCCTGGCCCAGGCCACCACAAGCGCCGGTGAGTACCGCGTTCTGAAAAGTCGCCGCCATGAGCACCCCGTGAAATGTTGATTTGCAGCTTAGCCACAATGCTCAATAATCCCGAAATGTTTTATGGATTCGTCTCGAATTCCGGGATTTATGACCAACTCATCCTCCAGCCTGCGCCTGTTTGAACTGCTGGAAATCATGTGCGCCCATGGCCGCCCGTTCAGCCTGGCGGACGCCATCGAGGCCACAGGCTGGCCCAAACCCAGCGTGCACCGCATGCTGGGCCAGCTTGAAAGCGGTGGCCTGCTGGCGCGCGAGCCCGATGGGCGCCGCTATACCCCCGCACCCCGCCTGCTGCGCCTGGCCGAAAGCACGCTCAGCGCGGGCACCCAGCATGGCGTGCGCCATGCGGTGCTGCGCCAGCTGGTGGCCGATATTGGCGAGAGCTGCAACCTCACGGCGCTCAGCGGCGCCGAGGTGATCTACCTGGACCGCGTGGAGTCGGCCTTTCCGCTGCGCATGGAGCTGCGGCCCGGCACGCGCGTGCCCATCCACTGCTCGGCCAGCGGCAAGCTGTTTCTGGCCCACCTGTCGGCCGCGCGCCGGGCGGCGATCCTGGACGGACTGCCGCTGACCCGCCACACGGCCACCACTTTGACCGACCGCACCGCCCTGGAGGCCGAGCTGGAGCAGATCCTGCGGCAGGGTTACGCCACAGATGCCGAAGAGTTTGTGGATGGCCTCGTTTGTGTGGCTGTGCCTGTGCTGGGCAGCGGGCGGCGGCAGGTACGCTGCGCCGTGGCCCTGCAAGCACCGGCGGCACGCATGCCGCTGGCGCAGGCGCTACAGCAGGTGACCCGCCTGGGCGAAGCCGCCCAGGCGCTGGGCCGTACCTGGACATGACATCTCTTTAACGGACACCATGAACCTGAACTACCTGGATTTTGACTACAGCGAAGACGCGGACGGCGTAGGTACGTTTGACGCCATGGCGAGCGTGCAGCCCGCGCAGATTCCCGCATTACATGCCGAGATCAGCGCCGTGCTGGTCTGGGCGCACCAGCATTGGCCCGATGCCTGCGGCCCGTCGGAAGATGGGGGCATATGGCACTACGACCTGCAAGGCGTGCAGGAGGTCAGCACACCGCTGGTGCTGACGTTTGATGACTCCGCCGGGCAACTGCGTGCGGCGCCAGGCAACCCCGCCCCACCCCGGACCACGATCACCTTGACAATCAGCGGAAATGCTGACTTTTGCGGTGCGTTGCGCGACGCCTTCGCGATCGAATAGCCTCCATAGCCCCAATTACCAGCAAAAGCCCCACGTTGCGAACAGGTTAGCGCGTCGGCAAGCGGCAATCTCTCGGGCATCGCTACAGTTGCGACTCCTCAGTTCAACTCAAGACCGGAGAGTTTCATGCTGTCACGCCGCCACTTCCTGGGTGCAAGCCTGGCCACCACCGTTTACGCAGCGGGCTCGTTTGTCCCCGTGTGGGCCCAGAACGCGCCCAACTTCGGAACCCCCACCTTGCCCAGCCCCGGCTTTCGCCGCATGAAGGTGGGCGATGTGGAGGTGATTGCGCTGAACGATGGCATCACGCGCCGCCCGCTGGGAGAGGAATTTGTGAAGAACGCGCCGCTGACCGAGGTGCGTGCGCTGCTGGCATCGCAAGGACTGCCCACCGACTACATCGACGTGCCCTACACACCCTTTCTGGTGGTGGCAGGCGCGCGCAAGATCCTCATCGACACCGGCTTGGGCGAGTTTGGTGGCGCCACCACCGGCAAGCTGCTCGACAGCCTGCGCGCGGCGGGCATGCAGGCAGCCGACATCGACACCGTGCTGATCAGCCACTACCACGGCGACCACATCAACGGCATCCGCAACAAGGCCGGTGAGTTGGTTTTCCCCAAGGCCAAGGTGATGGTGCCCGCCGCCGAACACGCGTTCTGGATGGACGACGCCCGCATGGCCGCTGCGCCCGCTGGCATGAAGGGTGCATTCGATAACGTGCGCCGCACCTTTGCCACCATGCCCGCAGACACGCTGGTGCAGTTTGCGGCCGATGCGGAAGTGGCGCCGGGCATCAAGTCTGTGGCGGCCTATGGCCACACGCCAGGCCATACGCTGTTCGAGCTGACATCCTCGGGCCAGAAGTTCTTTTATGTGGCGGACCTGACCAACGTGCCTGCGCTGTTCGCACGCAATCCCGACTGGGCTGTGACTTTTGACATGGACGCCGAGGCTGCGCGCAAGGTGCGGCGCGATGTGTTCCAGCGCATCACCGCCAGCAATGCCATGCTGGGCGGCTTCCACTTCCCGTTCCCGGCGTTTGGCCGCATGGCGGCTTCTGGCAATGGCTATGCCTTCCAGCCTGCAGCCTGAGCCCCGCATTGCCCGCCGCGCGGTGCTGGGCGCCGGGCTGGCCTTGGCCAGCCTGCGTGGCTGGGCGGCGCAAGACGCGGATGCCGAAGCATTGTTGCGCAAGGGCGGGGTGGTGGCAGCCTTCCGCCACGCGCTGGCCCCCGGCACGTTCGACCCCCCAGGATTCCGCCTGGGTGACTGCAGCACCCAGCGCAATCTGAGCGAAGAAGGCCGCGCACAGGCACGCAGCGTGGGCGCGTGGTTTCAGCAACGGCAACTCCAACCTGGCAAGGTTTTATCAAGCCCCTGGTGCCGCTGCGTGGACAGTGCCACCCTCGCCTTTGGTACGCCGCAGGTCTGGGCGGCACTCGGGTCGCCCCGGGGTAGCCCGGAGACCACCGGTGCTGCCCACCTGCGTGAACTGCGTACAGCGCTGGCCACAGCGTCGTCCCAGCCCGGTCGTTTCGAAGTGTGGTTCACCCACATGTTTGTGCTGTCCGACCTGGCAAGTACCAACACCAGCTCGGGCGAGGGGCTGATTCTCCGGGCAGATCGCAGTGGCAACGTCGAGGTCCTGGCGCGTCTTTCCATACCCGCCTGACGGGGTGACCTGGCGGCTTCCCGCGAATGGGTAGCGGGCGGGCATGGCGGCGGGTCGTTCGCCTACATCGGGCGCGGGGGAAAGGACTATCCTCAAGCCACGCTGCTGTGCCGGATGCCCCGGAACGCGGTGCACGAAGGACATGCCCATGGCAAACACCCAAAGCCCTCCCCCGCAGTCAAATACCCGCAACGCTGCCACCTGGCCTGCCCCCTACCCCGCCCAGCAAGTCGGCACAGTCCCTGCAGACCAGCCAAGCCATGACCGCGTACGCATGGAGCTGCAGATTGATCTGAGCTACGAGGTGGACCAGCATGGTGCCGACTTTGTCTTCAACATTCACGCGGCGCAGACACCCAACCAGTCGGTAAGCGCAGAGCGCCTGGTCATCAACCAGCCCATTGCCCACCACATTCATACCGATCCAGCCACGGGCAACCGCTACCTGCGGCTGCATGGCGAGCCCGGCACGCTGGAGCTGTCGTATTCAGCCACGGTCGATATCAACCACTACCGCATCGACCCCTCCCAATTGGCAGAAGTACCGGTGCGGCGCCTGCCGCAAGAGGTAATGGGCTACATCTACCCCAGCCGGTATTGCCAGTCCGACCGGCTGCTGCGCCTGGCGACGAACGAGTTTGGTGCGCTGTGGCAAGGGCACAGCCGCGTGCAGGCGATCTGCGACTGGGTGCAGCGGCACGTGGCGTTCACCTCCAACACTTCCAACTCCAACACCTCTGCGGTGGACACGCTGGTGGAGCAGGTGGGCGTGTGCCGTGACTTCGCCCACCTCATGATTGCCTTGTGCCGCGCCATCAACATCCCGGCCCGCTTCACCACCGGAACCGACTACGGCGCTGACCCGGCCCTGGGCCCCCCCGACTTTCATGCCTATGTGGAGGTGTACCTGGGCGACCGCTGGTACATCTTTGACCCGTCTGGCACGGCGATCCCCATGGGCCTGCTGCGGTTTGGTGTGGGGAGGGATGCGGCAGATGTGGCCTTTGCCACCATCTTCGGTGGCGTGTGGGCCAAGCCCCCCGTGATCCGTACGATGGCCATTCAGGATGCCGCGCGGGGTTTTGAGTTGCCCCGCCACTGCACACAAGCGCTGTCCACCGACCACGGCGCAGGTGTGGCGGCGGGTGTGGCCGCAGGTTTTGTGGCGGCCTGAGCACCCACAAAACACCTGCCAAACACCTTTGAAAGCCCGGCAACCCGGCTGTGGCCTAAAATCTCTCCTTTTTCCACCAACTCAGAGACCTACCATGGGCAACAAGATCGTCACCGAAGCAGACCGCAAGCGCACCCCCCGCCCTACGCCCGTGCCCGGCTACACCCTGGCCACTCCCGGCCGTGGCCAGCGCGTGAGCCTGGAACGCGGTGTGGCAACCCGCAGCAAGAAGAACCCTGGCAAGCGCTCCAAGAAGGGCGGCTGATCGCCAGATCGCCACGGGCCGACTGCGGTTGGTTCCTTGCAAGAAAGCCCTCGCCAGAGGGCTTTTTGCTTTCTGGGGCTTTCACACCACCCGGCCGGTGGCGCCTTGCTCCGGCAACCTGTGCCAATATTCACCCATGATCACAGTCCACCACCTCGAAACCTCGCGCTCGCAGCGCGTTCTCTGGCTGCTCGAAGAACTGGGTGTTCCCTACGAGCTGAAAATCTACCAGCGCGACAAGGCCACCAAGCTGGCCCCGCCCGAACTCAAGAAGATCCACCCGCTGGGCAAATCACCGGTGATCACCGACGGCAAAGAGGTCATCGCCGAGTCGGGCGCGATCATCGAATACCTGGTGGAAACCTACGGAGCCCAGGCGGGCGGCGACCTGTCCCACCTGCAACCGGCGCCGCGCACGCCAGAGTACCGCCAGTGCCGCTTCTGGATGCACTACGCCGAAGGCTCGCTCATGAACTGGCTGGTGATGAAGCTGGTGTTCATGACCATCCCCACCCAGCCCATGCCGTTCTTCGTCAAGCCCATCGCCAAGGCACTGTGCGGCACGGTGCAGGAGAAATTGATCGACCCCAATGTGAACACCGCGCTCGACTTCATGGAGCAGCACCTGGGCACGCACCGCTGGTTTGCGGGCGAGCACCTCACCATGGCCGATTTTCAGATGAGCTTTGCGGTGGAGGCCGCCCTCTCACGTGCCAGCAAGGCCGGTGCGTGCCCCAACCTTCTGGCCTACAAGCAGCGCATGGAGGCCCGCCCCGCGTACCAGCGCGGCATTGCCAAGGGTGGCCCGGTGGTGATGTCCGCCTGAACATAGTCGGGATCACAGAGATGCCTGACCGCGTCGCTACCTACTCGGTGCTTTTTGTGTGCATGGGCAACATCTGCCGCAGCCCCACGGCCCACGGCGTGTTCCGGCACAAGGTGGTTCACAGTGGTTTGGCCAGCCAGGTGCGTGTGGACTCGGCAGGCACCCACAACTACCACCCCGGCAAGGCACCGGACGAGCGGACGCAACGCCACGCAGCGCAACGGGGCTACGACCTGTCGGATCTGCGCGCTCGGCAGATGCTGGCCAACGACTTTGAACGCCACGATCTGGTTCTGGCGATGGACTGGGACAACCTGGCCCTTGCGCAAGACCTTTGCCCACCCGAACACGCCCGCAAGTTGCGCCGTATGACAGAGTTCTGCCAACGGTTCGACAGCCCCGTGGTGCCCGATCCGTACTACGGCGGGGCCGCTGGTTTTGAGGAGGTGCTGGACCTGGTGGAAGACGCCTGTGATGGCCTGCTGCACCATGTGCGGCAGCAGTTGCAGCTGCGGTCCAGGCCGCTTTAGCACTACGCAGCGCGCACGCCACACACCAGCGCACCGGGGTCGTTGTGCGCCAGGTCCCGGTCATTCTTGGCCTGGGCCACTTCCATGTCGCGCGGCAGGGTGACACCGTTTTTGACGGCCAAAATTTCGGCCATCACGCTCACCGCAATCTCGGGTGGTGTCTTGCTGCCGATGTAGATACCGATCGGCCCGCGCAGGCGCGCTAGGCTCTCCTCGGTCTGGTCGAAGTGTTCGATCATGCGGGCACGGCGCGCCTCGTTGTTGCGGCGCGAGCCTATGCCACCCACATAGAACGCATCCGTGTTCAGCGCCTCCAGCAGCGCCAGGTCATCGAGCTTGGGGTCGTGCGTGAGGGCCACCACGCAACTGCGCCGGTCGGGCTTGAAGGCCAGCACCACATCGTCGGGCATGTCACTCACCACCGTGGCAGCGGGCACGTTCCAGCTGCCCCGGTATTCCTCGCGCGGGTCGCACACCGTTACCGCAAACCCGTTGAACAGCGCCATGGTGGCCAGGTATTCCGCCAGCTGGCCTGCGCCGATCAGCAGCATGCGGTACTCGGGCCCAAAGGTGTTGGTAAGCCGCTCAGCATCCACCACCAGCTCGGTGGGCGCTGCCGCAGGCGTTAGCGTGACCGCGCCGTCGACCAAGCGCACGCTGCGCTGCATCAGGCGCCCAGCCTCCAGCGCGGTGATCAGTATTGCCAGGCTTTCCGGGGCCGGGTCGTACTCCAGCAGCAGCTCCAGCGTTCCGCCACAGGGCAAACCGAAGCGGTGCGCCTCGTCGGCAGTGACGCCGTATTTCACAAACGTCGGCGGGCCGCTGGGAATGCTGTGATCCGTGTCTCCAACAGCATTCGCCGTGGGCGCGCCCTGCGCGTAGGCCCGCGTATGGCGGTCAATCAGATCGTCCTCAATGCACCCGCCCGACACAGACCCCACCACCGAACCGTCTTCGCACAGCGCCATGATGGAGCCCACCGGCCGGGGTGAAGAGCCCCACGTGCGCACCACCGTCGCCAACAACGCCCGCCGCCCGGCGGCCCGCCAGCCCTGCAGCGTGCGCAACACCATCACATCCAGGTTTTCCATCGCTTCATCACCAAATCAGTTACTCAGCTTCCCAATAATCCATGAAACTGGCGCTACCCAATACCAGCGCCACCGTGGAACCGGCTTTGCCGGGCCACCGGAGGCGTCCCCCCCAGGGGGAAGACGCGAAGCGGCTCAGGGGGAGTTGATCAGCCAGGCTATCAGCACCAGCGCCGCCGCGCCCACCACCCACACCCAAACCGGAATGCCGCTGGGGGGAATATCCTCCCCCGCCGACGCCGCCAGTGCCCCAGGCTCGGTGGGCGCTTCGGAGGATGCCGCACCATCGTCTGCCGGCGCGCGCGGATGGCGGCTTTGCATTTCGTTGTCAAAGCGCTTGAAAAAATCCTCTGCCATGCTCTTGGCCGCGCCGTCGATGAGCCGCTGTCCCAGCTGAGCGATCTTGCCGCCCACCGTGGCATGCACGGTGTAGTGCAGCTCGCAGCTTTCCTGCCCAGCGGCATCCGCGGGCAAAGGCACCAGTTTGACCTGCGCATTGCCCTTGCCAAAACCCGCCACACCACCCGATCCGTCAAAGGCGATGGTGTAGCTCTCTGGTGGCACGATGTCCGACAGCGTGATCTTGCCCGCAAACTTGGCCGACACGGGGCCGATCTTGAGCGCCATGGCGACCGCGTATTGGTTCTCACCGGTCGCCTCGACCTTGTCGCAGCCGGGGATGCACAGCTTGAGGACCTCAGGATCATTGAGCGCTTCCCAGGCCTGCTGCTGGCTCACGGCAAGGGTGCGGCTGGCTTGCATTTCCATGGTGGGTTCCTTGTGTTGTCTGGTTATTTCTGAAATCGGTCACTGCCGCAGCACGGCCGCCAGGCTGGCCGCCAGATCCTGGAGGCGGCTCAGGTTGTGCACGGCCACCATGCCGTGGGCCTGGCGGTGCAGTTCGGAGGCGCCGCGTGCCGTGGGTGCATAGCCTTCAAAACGCAGCAAGGGGTTGAGCCACAGCAGGCGTCCGCAATGGCGGCGCAGCCAGCCCAGTTCCTGCGCCAGCACCTCGGGCGTGCCTGTGTCCAGCCCGTCGCTGATCAGCAGCACGAGGGTGCGCCGCCCCACCAGCCTCCGGGCATGCTGCAAACGCAGCTGGGCCAGGCTGTCACCCATGCGGGTGCCCCCCGCAAAATCATTGATGGAATGGCTGGCCACCTGCAGCATCGCGTCGGTATCGGCCAGGCGAAATGCTGGCGTGAGGTCGGTCAGCCCGGTGCCAAACGCAAACACGTCGCGGCGCACGGCATCGCCGGTGTGGCGCGGTGCCGTGGCGGCATGCAAAAACGCCAGCAGCAGCCGCGCGTAACGCTCCATGGAGCCCGACACATCCACCAGCACCAGCAGCGGCAGCGGTTGCTGGCGCCGCTGCAGCAGCGGGATGCGCAGCACCTCGCCCCCGTTGCGGGCCGCGTGGTGCATGGCGCCGGGCCAGTGCGGGCGGCTGCCGCGCCCACCGGGGCGGGTGCGGCGGGCGGCGTAGCGCGGCAGAGGCAAGGGCACCTCGCGCGCCAGGCGCTCCACCAGCAGGTATTCGCTGGCCGAGAGCTGGTTGAAGTCGGCCTGCCGCAGGCGCTGCAGGTCACTGGCCGTCATGGCGGCGTCGAAATCGATCTTCTCGTCCTCGCGCGGCGGGGGGGTGTTGCGGGCGGCGCGCACGGGGGCGAGCGCCTCGCTCACGCGCGGGCGGCGTTTGGCGGGCTCGGCCTTGGACTCAGCGCTGGGCAGCATCTGCGCCAGCAGCTTTTGCGCCACGTTGGGGTTGCGAAAGTACGCGTCGAACAACTCGCGGAAGATCAAACGGTCCTGCTCGCGACTGACCAGCACGGCCTCCAGTGCGGCACTGAAATCCTCGCGCCGCAGGCCCACCAGCATCACCGCCTGCTGGGCCAGCGCCATGCGGGCGGCGTCCACGCGCACACCCGCACGGCGCAGGGTGCGGCCAAAACCGCTCAGGTTGTCCGCGAGCTTGCCGGTGCGGGCGTCGCCCAGCTGGGAGATCGTCTTGCCCTCTGCCACGGCTGCGCCTTCATGCATCGGCGTCGGCAGGCTGCAGCAGCTGCACCGCCATGTCGCGCGTGAGCGTCGCCACGTCCTCGCGCTGCTTAAACAAGATGCCTGCGGTGTCGGACACCACTTCGGGGTCCACCACGATGGTGTCGAGCGCGACCAGCGCCTTGGCCCACTCCACGCTCTCGGCTATGCCCGGCGCGCGCTGAAAAGCGTTGGCAAACGGCTGGCTGCGCAGGCGGCCCACAAAATCCGCCACCTGGGTGGCCAAAGCCGCGCTGGCGTCCGGCACCTGCGCACGCACGATGGCCAGTTCGCGCTCGCGCTCGGGGTAGTCCAGCCAGTGGTACAGGCAGCGGCGTTTGACGGCGTCGTGCAGATCCCGCGTGCGGTTGCTGGTGAGGATGGTGGCCGGCGTGGCCGTGGCGCGCACGGTGCCGATCTCGGGGATGCTGACCTGGTACTCGCCCAGGTATTCGAGCAGGAAGGCCTCGAAGGGCTCGTCGGCGCGGTCCACTTCGTCGATGAGCAGCACGGCGCCGGGTGCGGGCGCCTGCAGCGCCTGCAGCAAAGGGCGGCGGATGAGGTAGCGGTCCTGGTAGACCTCGCGCTCCACCTGCGCCATGTCGGCGCTGCCTTTGCCTTCCGCTGCGCGCATGTGCAAGAGCTGGGCCGCGTAGTTCCATTCGTACAGGGCCTCGCGCTGCTCCAGGCCGTCGTAGCACTGCAGGCGGATCAGGCTGCGTTCCAGCACCTTAGAGAGCGCCTGGGCCAGCGCCGTCTTTCCCACGCCGGGCTCGCCCTCCAGCAGCAGCGGGCGCTGCAGCTTGAGCGCGAGGAACACGGCCGTGGCCAGCCGCCGGTCGGCAAAATAGCCCACGCCCTGCAAGGCCGACACCAGGGCGTCGATGGAGGACAGCGCAGGCGCGGTCATGGGCACGGGAGGGGAAACGTTCATTACTATAGTTTCTATAGCTAATAGCGCTTGATAGAAAAGCGCTAGAGGCCAATTTCATTCAAACACCCGCCCCTGGATGCAGTATGCAGGGCGCGGGTGCTATCCCCCAATCAGCCCAGGATTTGGGCTACTGCTCTTTGGGTCTGCACGCTGATAAGGTTGGCGCGATAGGCCGCGCTGGCGTGGATGTCAGCGTTGAGATCGCTTGCATCGATCTTCACCACCGCCGCCGATGCGGGCGTAAAGCTCTGGTTCAGTGCTGCTTCCAGCCCCGCGTGGCGGAACACACTGCTGGCCGCGCCGGTGATGGCCACGCGCACGCCGGCATCGGTCTGCGCCACAAACACGCCCACCAGCGAGAAGCGCGAGGCCGCCTGCTTGAACTTGAGGTACGCAGCGCGCTTGGGGATGGGGAAGCGGATGGCGGTGATGATCTCGCCCTCTTCCAGCGCCGTGGTGTACATGCCCACAAAAAAGTCGTCGGCCGCAATCTCGCGCTGGTTGGTGATGACTGTGGCGCCCAGGCCCAGCACGGCGCTGGGGTAGCACGCCGCTGGGTCGTTGTTGGCCACCGAACCACCCAGCGTGCCGCGTGCGCGCACCTGCCGGTCGCCGATGTGCGCGGCCAGGTCGGCCAGTGCGGGAATGGCAGCCTTCACGTCTGCACTGTTGGCCACATCCATGTGGCGCGTCATGGCGCCGATGACCAGCGCGTTGCCCTCGCGGCGGATGCCCGCCAGCTCGGGGATGTTGTTGAGGTCAACGATCTTCTCGGGGTTGGCCAGGCGCAGCCGCATCGATGGCAGCAGGCTTTGGCCACCGGCCAGCAGCTTGCCGCCCTGGGCGATGAGCTGTGCAGCGGCGGCGGTGGAGGAGGGATTTTCAAAGGTGAATGCGTACATGCTGGTTCTCCTCAGGCTTTGGCACTCTGAATCGCTTCCCACACACGGTGTGGCGATGCGGGCATGTCGAACTCTTTAACCCCCAGCGGGCGCAGTGCATCCAGCACCGCATTGATCACCGCCGGTGGCGAGCCAATCGCCCCCGCCTCGCCGCAGCCTTTGGTCCCCAGCGGGTTGTGCGTGCAGGGGGTACACACATGGCCCAGCTTGAACTCGGGGAAGTCATCAGCGCGCGGCATGGCGTAGTCCATGAAGCTGCCGGTCAGGAGCTGACCCGTTTCACGGTCGTACACGCAGTTTTCCATCAGCGCCTGGCCGATGCCCTGCACCAGGCCTCCGTGCACCTGGCCCTCCACGATCATGGGGTTGATGATGGTGCCGAAGTCGTCCACGGCCGTGAACTTGTCTACGCGGGTGCTGCCTGTGGCCGGGTCCACCTCCACTTCGCAGATGTAGGTGCCAGCAGGGAAGGTGAAGTTGGTCGGGTCGTAGAACGCGGTTTCGTTGAGGCCCGGTTCGAGCTTGTCGAGCGGGTAGTTGTGCGGCACATAGGCCGTGAGTGCCACCTGGCCGAAGGGGATCTTCTTGTCCGTGCCGCGCACAGTGAACTCACCGCCGCTGAAGTCGATGTCGGCGTCGCTGGCCTCCATCAAATGCGCAGCAATCTTCTTGGCCTTGGCCTCGATCTTGTCCAGCGCCTTCATGATGGCCGCGCCGCCCACGCTGATGGAGCGCGAGCCATAGGTACCCATGCCAAACGGCACGCGGCCCGTGTCGCCGTGCACGATGTCCACGTTCTCCACCGGGATGCCCAGGCGCGCGGCCACCACCTGCGCAAAGGTGGTCTCGTGCCCCTGGCCGTGGCTGTGCGAGCCGGTGAACACCGTCACGCTGCCCGTGGGATGCACACGCACTTCGCCGCATTCAAACAGACCTGCGCGCGCGCCCAGGGCGCCCGCGATGTTGGACGGCGCAATCCCACACGCTTCGATGTAGCTGCTGTAGCCGATGCCACGCTTCAAGCCCTTGGCCTCGCTGGCCGCCTTGCGCGCCGCAAAGCCCGCCACGTCGGCCAGTTCCTGCGCTTGCGTCATACAGGCGTGGTAATCGCCCACGTCGTACTGCAGTGCCACGGGCGTCTGGTAGGGCCAGCTGGTGATGAAGTTACGTTTGCGGATTTCGTCCTGGCCCAGGCCCATCTCCCAGCCACAGCGCGACACCAGCCGTTCCAGCAGGTAGGTGGCCTCGGGCCGGCCCGCGCCCCGGTAGGCATCGACCGGCGCGGTGTTGGTGAACCAGGCATCCACCTCCACATAGATCTGCGGCGTTGTGTACTGGCCTGCCAGCAAGGTGGCATACAGGATGGTGGGCACGGCGCTGGCAAAGGTGCTGAGGTAGGCGCCCATGTTGGCGTCGGTATGCACGCGCATGGCCAGGAATTTGCCGTCTTTGTCCATCGCCATTTCGGCATGGCTCACATGGTCGCGGCCATGCGCGTCCGACACAAAAGACTCACTGCGATCGGCCACCCACTTGATGTTGCGGTTGAGCTTCTTGGCCGCCCAGGTCAGGCACACGTCCTCGGCATACAAGAAGATCTTGGAGCCAAAGCCGCCCCCCACATCGGGCGCAATCACGCGTACCTTGTGCTCGGGCAGCCCCATCACGAACGCTGTCATGAGCAAGCGCTCGACGTGCGGGTTCTGGTTGCTGACGTACAGCGTGTATTCGTCGTTGGCGCGGCTGTACGAGCCAATGGCGGCGCGGGGCTCCATCGCGTTGGGGATGAGGCGGTTGTTGACCAGATCCAGCTTCGTCACGTGCGCGGCGTTGGCAAATGCGGCGTCCACCGCGCCCTTGTCGCCAATGGCCCATTTGTAGCAGTGGTTGTCCGGCGCTGCATCATGCAGCCCTGCGCCCGCCACGGTGCCTGCGGCCGCATCGGCCACACTGACCACGGCGGGCAACACGTCGTAATCCACCTCCACCAGCTCGGCCGCATCACGCGCCTGCTGCTGCGTCAGCGCCACGACGATGGCCACGTGGTCGCCCACATAGCGCACCTTGCCCTGCGCCAGGATGGGGTGCGGCGGCTCCTTCATGGGCTGACCGTCGGTGCTGGTGATGAGCCAGCCGCAAGGCAGGCCGTTGATGTTGTCGGCCGCCACGTCGGCACCGGTGAACACGCCCAGCACGCCCGGCGCGGCCTTGGCCGCTTCCACATTGATGCTGTTGATCTTGGCGTGTGCGTGCGGCGAGCGCACAAACACCGCATGGCTTTGCGCCGCCAGCACCACGTCGTCGGTGTACTGGCCCGCGCCGGTCAGGAAGCGGTAGTCTTCCTTGCGCTTGAGCGATTCGCCGATGTGCGGCAGCTTGGAAAAGTCGGATGCACCCATGGTTCTTCTCCTGTGTGTTTACGCTGAAGCCATGGCCTTTTGGCCAACCTGCACTGCGCGCACGATGTTCTGGTAGCCCGTGCAGCGGCAGATGTTCCCTTCGAGCAGCTCGCGGATCTCGCCTTCGCTGGCGTTGGGGTGGTTCTTGCACAGGTCCACCGCGCTCATCACCATGCCCGGGGTGCAGAAGCCGCACTGAAGGCCATGGCACTCCTTGAACGCGGCCTGCATGGGGTGCATGGTGCCGTCGGGGGTGGCCATGCCTTCGATGGTGGTCACCTCGGCCCCCTGGGCCTGCACCGCCAGCATGGCGCAGGATTTGACGGCCCTGCCGTTCACATGCACCGTACACGCCCCGCACTGGCTGGTGTCACAACCCACATGGGTGCCGGTGAGCAGCAGGTGCTCTCGCAGCGCATGGACAAGCAGGGTATTGGGGGGGACGTCAACACTGGCCGCGCGCCCGTTGACCGTGAACTGGACTTGCATCTGGCTGTCTCCTGAATAGGTTTTGGCTGGACAAGAACGTGTTGACGATCTCGCAGGGGATCGCGTTGGAGCGCAATCGGGATGAGTGGATGCTTCGGGTGCGCCGCATGGGCTCATGCCCATCCAAGCAGCCGGAGCGTCCAATCGCCCGATTTCGCTCCAACCCTTCGGGCAGCGGTCTTGGCGGGCGGTCTGCTGCGTTGCGGCGCTTGTGGATAGCCGAGCTATCCACTGCGCACCGCGCCTAGCATCCCATCCCGCCAAGACCGCTGCGCGACCCCTGGGAGATCGTCAACACGTTCTTCGCGCATCTTCTGCCGCGCCCCACCACCCATCCCTAGGGACAACCCTAGATTTCCGGCAGCCCCGGCCGGATATTCTCAAAATGAAACATGTTGCAGCGCACACCAGCGCATCATGCGCAGCTCAAGGATTCGGTTCACCATGCTGTCCTCCGCGCCCACCTCCCCCGCCCACCGCCACGCACTGATTGCACAGGCGCGCCAAAGCTTGCTGGCGGATGGCGCAGCGCCCCTGCGGGCCGAGGTGGAGCCATGGATTGCACGGTCGTGGCAACGCTGCCTGGCCCAGGGGCTCAACCCCACCCACCGTGTGGCATTTGACGCCGTCAGCGCCACGGCGCTGCGCCGTAGCCAGGAGCAAAACCACCACCTGCTGCGCGCGGCACGGCCCGTGCTGCAACAGCTCACCCGCGCGATTGCGGGCATGCACTACTTCGCCATGCTGACGGACGCACGCGGCATCGTGGTGGACGTGCAAGGCCATTGCGACCCGGGCGACCCGCGCGCCAGCGCCATTGGCCGCGTGGGCATCGACCTGTCGGAAGCGGCAGTGGGCACCACAGCCATCGGCGCTGCGCTGGCCGAACTACAGCCGGTGTGGCTGCACCGGGGCGAACACTTCTTTGATGACAACGCCAGCTACAGCTGTGCAGGCGCACCGCTGTTCGACCCGCTGGGCCAGTGTGTGGGCATGCTGGACCTGACCGGCGTGGATGTGCCCGAGCGGCCCGAGCTGCGCCACCTGGTGGCCCGATCGGCCCGCGCCATGGAAGACGCCTTGCTGCTGCAATTGCCCCATGCCCTGCTGCTGCGCGTGAACTGGCCCGGCGGCCCGCTGGGCAGCGAGGGCGACGGCCTGCTGGCACTGGACGGCGATGGATTTGTGGTGGGCTGCAACAGCATGGCCCGCCAACTGGTGCCCCAGCCACTGCGCACCCCGGGTGCGCCCACCCACGCCAGCGACCTGCTGGCCATGCCATGGGCCATGTTGTTCGATGCTGCGCGGCGGCACCCGGCGCAGCCGATCGATTTGCCCCTGTGGTCGGGCCTGCGCCTGCAGGCGCTAGCGCAACGGCCAGAAAACGCCCGTGGCGCCAGCCAGCCTGTTGCCACCCTGTCCCCGGCGCTGATGGGCGCCCCGCCCACGGCCGCACCGCTGCGCGAGGCTGAAACCGCCCTGATTCGCCAAGCCGTGCAAGACGCCCGTGGCAATGTGGCAGAAGCTGCCCGGGTGCTCGGCATCAGCCGCGCCACGGTGTACCGCAAACTGGGGCATCCCAAGGGGCTGTGATCGGCGGCTGCGGCACCTGCCAACAAGGCGTAGCAGATATTTGCATCAAATTGGCCGCTAGTGCTTACTCAGCAAGCGCCAATAGCTATAAAATGTATAGCGCAATTCCCACAATGGGCCCAGTATCAGACCTCGGCCAAGGCCAGGACCACGGCGTTGTCTTCCACCACCAGCACGACCGGGCTGCCCGCGCGCAGGCCACTGCCGGGCGCCGCAAAACCCACCATCTGCAAGCCACCCGACAGCTCGGCAGACACCTCATCGCCCGACTCGCCCCGCACCACGCGCGTGGCTTTTGCAGGCAGGCGGTGGATGCCAGGTGCATCGGCCACCGCAGACCCAGACGCTGATGCCAAACGACCACCCCGCTCCACGCGCACGGCCGTGGCCTTGCACAGCGCCTGCACGGCCAGCCCCGGCTGCAGGCCCAGCAGCTCCGCACTCTCACGGGTGATGCGCGCGGCCAGTGCTGCAGGCACGCCCATTGCGGCACCGTCGCCATCGCCCGCATTGCCCAACCGCAGGTGCACCGCCACGATCTGCCCCTGCACCACCAGGCGCTCCACCACACACGGCAACTGGTTGCGCATGCTGGTGCGCACCGCCAGCCGCGCCAGCGCAGGGCCCGCATGGGGCGTGGCCTGCCAGCGCGACAGAACAGCGCCCCGCGCCTGCGCCATCGCGTCGGCCGCCGCCAGCAGCTGGTGCCCCGCCTCGGTCAGCTGCGCACCGCCGCCCCCTGCCCCACCCACCGCGCGGGCCACCAGCGGCGTGCCCGCCAGATTGGTCAGCGTGTCCACCGCCTGCCACGCGGCCTTGTAGCTCACGCCCACGGCACGCGCGGCCTGCGAGATGGAGCCGCAGGTGCCAATCTGGCGCAGGATGTCGATGCGTTTGTCGGCCAGGGCATGGCCCAGCGCATCCGTGAGAGAAAGAGAAACAGGCATGCGCGGATGATGCCTGAGCTCTCCCTTCACGCCGCCTTGCGGCGCAGCCCGGTGACAGGCTTTGCCAGCTTCTGCTGGCGCTCCAGCGCGCCAGTCGCTGCTGCCTTCAGCAGCCGCTGAAAGGAGGGGCACTGCGCATGGCTCTCGGCCGGGCAGGCTGCCGCATGCCGCAGCCCGTTGCTCATGGCCTTGAGGCGTTTGACCATGGCATCGAGTTCATCGGCCTTGGCCGACAGCAGTTGCCGGTCAATGCTGGGCTCGCCGCTGGGCAAAAACATGGCACGGATGTCGTCCAGCGAGAACCCGGCCGATTGCCCCAATGCAATCAGCGCCAGCTGGTCCAGCACGCCCGGCGCAAAACGACGGCGCTCGCCAGGTTGGCCTACAGAGTGGATCAACCCCTTTTCCTCGTAATACCGCAGCGTGGAGGCCCGCAGCCCGGAGCGTTTGGCGACTTCGGCAATGTCCATCAAAAAACCCCTTGACTTCAAGTTGACTTGAACTTTTATATTCCCTTCAAAACCTCCTTCCGTCAACTTTTCGAGGTGCTTTGATGACACTCCCACTGCAAGAATTTCCCCTCGCGATGCTGATCGGCATCGGCGCCACCGCCGTCATGGACGCATGGCTTTTGCTGCTCAAGCATCTGGGCGTCCCCACCCTCAACTTCGCCTTCATCGGCCGCTGGGTGGGCCATCTGTTTCGGGGCCAGTTTGCCCATGCCGCCATCGCCAAGGCGGTGCCCATCCGGGGGGAATTGGCCTGGGGCTGGCTCACGCACTACGCCGTGGGCATGGCGTTTGCCACCGTGCTGGTCGGCCTCCAGGGCGCCGACTGGGTACGCAGCCCCACCCTGCTGCCCGCGTTGGCCATGGGCGTCTGCACCGTGGCGGCGCCGCTGCTGGTGATGCAGCCCGCCATGGGCTCGGGCTTTGCAGCATCGCGCACGCCCACGCCGCTCAAGAACTGCCTGCGCAGCTTGGCCAACCACACCGTCTTTGGCTTCGGCCTGTACCTGTCTGCGCTCGCCATCGCACTGATTTCTCGATGACGGTTCTGCGCGTTTTTCCCCTCGAAATCACTTGTTTGGAACCCATGCCATGAAAACCATCGCCATCATTTATCACAGCGCCCACGGGCACACCGCACACATCGCCCGCCACGTTCTGGAGGGAGCCCAGGGCGTTTCCGGCATCCATGCCGAGTTACGCCAAGCCGAAGACCTGGCCCACGCACCCGACAGCCTGTTGCACTACGACGGCTTCATCCTGGGCTCGCCCACCTACCTGGGCGGAGTCTCCGGTCCGTTCAAGACCTTCATGGACGCCACCGGCCGTCTGTGGAAAACGCAGCAGCTCAAGAACAAGCTCGCGGCGGGCTTCACCGTGTCGTCGCTGCCAGCGGGCGACAAGCAATCCACACTGCTGTCGATGTGGGTGTTTGCCATGCAGCACGGCATGGTGTGGGTGGGCAACCCCATCCTGCCCGAGCAGCACACCGGGGTTCCGTATGACGAAGCAGCCAACCGGCTGGGATCCTGGTCGGGCCTGATGGCGCAGGCAGGCCATGGGGCGGCAGCGGATGCGTTTGTGCCAGGCGATACCAAGACCGCCCGCATGTTTGGGCGGCATTTCGCCGAGACCTTGCAGCGCCTGGGCGGTGTGGCGGCACACCAACCCGCTGAGGCGGTGGCTGCATGATCCCCGCCCGCTACGGCCCCGTGCTGTTCAGCTTCATTCTGTCGGGCGTGATGTCGCTGCCAGTCCGCTGAAACCGAGAAATCGGCTGTGCGCCGAGGTGGCAGCAGGTGCAGCGCAAGGCGCGGGCTGCGGCCAAGGCTGGCCGCCTTGGCAAAGTCCGCAACGCCGCGATGCGCCTGCTGCCACCCCGGCCCGAAGGGTGAGGGCCTGGCAGGGCTGCCCTCGTCGTTGCCGTGCTCGCCGGGTGTGCAACCCGGCTGCGCCCGCCGCCTAGAGGGCGGCCCTGCCAGACCCTCACGCACAGCCGATTTCTCGGTTTCAGCGGACTAGTGTCCGGCATCTCCACCTTTCGAGCCGCGCAGGTGGACCAGGGGTTTCTAGGCCTCTGGGCGGGCGCGTGGCTCACGGGGTGGCTGTTCGCCTTCCCGGCGGTCATGCTGGCGGCGCCGCTGGCCCGCAAGCTGGTGGCGCGGGTCGTCGCGCGAGAAGGATAGACAGAGGCAGGCAGGGAAAACGCACGACCTTGCCTATACTCTCGCTATTCCATAAACGAATAGCGCTTTTGCGCCAGCCACCATGCCCCACCTCGCCGCATCCATGATCCGCATCCTCGCCTGTGCTGGTGTTGCATGGGCCATGCTAGGGGTGGCACATGCCGACACCGTCTCGGTCGCGGTGGCCGCCAATTTCACGGCGCCCATGCAGAAGATCGCCGCAGCTTTTGAGGCCGACACGGGCCACAAGGCCGAACTCTCGTTCGGTGCCACCGGCAAGTTTTACGCACAGATCACCCACGGGGCGCCGTTTCAGGTGCTGCTTTCGGCCGACGACACCACGCCTGCCCGGCTGGAGCGCGAGGGCAAGGCCGTAGCCCACTCGCGCTTTACCTATGCCATCGGCACGCTGGTGCTGTGGAGCGCACAACCCGGCACCGTGGATGCCAAGGGCGATGTGCTCAAGTCGGGTGATTTCAAGCACCTGGCCATTGCCAACCCCAAGCTGGCGCCCTATGGCGCGGCGGCCCTGCAGGTGATGGAAAAGCTGGGCGTGGCGACGGCCCTGCAGCCGCGCCTGGTGCAAGGCGAGAACATCGCCCAGACCTTCCAGTTTGTCTCCACCGGCAATGCGCAGCTGGGCTTTGTGGCGCTGTCGCAGGTGATGGCCGATGGCAAGATCCGCAGTGGCTCGGCCTGGCAGGTGCCGGCCAGCCTGCACGAAGCCATCCGGCAAGATGCCGTGCTGCTGATGCCAGGCAAGGACAGCGCGGCGGCCAGCGCACTGCTGACCTACCTGCGCGGCAGCAAGGCGCGCGCAATCATTCAATCGTACGGCTATAGTTTCTGACCGCCTATAGCCCATCGACGGATCGCCCATCTTCATGCCATTTTCCAGCGCTGATCTGGCTGCCATCGGCCTCACGCTGCGGCTGGCGGGCACCACCATGGTGTTGCTGCTGGTGCTGTGCACGCCCCTGGCCTGGTGGCTGGCGCACACGCCGTCGCGCTGGCGCGGCCCGGTGTCGGCCGTGGTGGCGCTGCCGCTGGTGCTGCCGCCCACGGTGATCGGCTTTTACCTGCTGGTCACGCTCGGCCCCAACGGGCCCCTGGGGCAGTTCACGCAGTGGTTGGAGCTCGGCACCCTGCCCTTTACCTTCTGGGGGTTGGTGGTGGGCTCGCTCATCTATTCGCTGCCTTTTGCGGTGCAGCCTCTGCAGCACGCTTTTGAAGCCATCGGCCGGCGCCCGCTGGAGGCTGCGGCCACGTTGGGCGCAGGGCCGCTGGACCGTTTCTTCACCGTAGCGCTGCCGCTGGCGCGCCCCGGGTTCATCACCGCCGCGATCCTGAGCTTTGCGCACACGGTGGGCGAGTTTGGTGTGGTGCTCATGCTGGGCGGCAACATCCCGGGTGTCACGCGCGTGGTGTCTGTGCAGATTTACGACCACGTCGAGGCGCTGGAATACACCCAGGCGCACTGGCTGGCGGGCGGCATGGTGCTGTTTTCGTTTGTGGTGCTGCTGGGGCTGAACCTCACCCGCCGCAAAACCTTGTCGATGGTGCAGTGATGGCCACCACTGCTTCTTCGGCACAGATCACCGCGCAACTGACGCTGACTCGCCCCGGGTTTACGCTGGATGTGGACCTGCAATTGCCCGGCCGGGGTGTGACCGCCCTCTTCGGCCCCTCGGGCTGCGGCAAGACCACCTGCCTGCGCGCGATTGCCGGTCTGGAGCGCGCGCAGCCTGGGCGTGTGGAGGTCAACGGCGAGGTGTGGCAGGACGATGCACAGACCATCTGGCGCGCCACACACGAGCGGGGCCTGGGCTATGTGTTCCAGGAGGCCAGTCTGTTCGACCACCTGAGCGTGCGTGGAAACATCGACTACGGCCTGAAGCGCACGCCCCCCGCACGCCGCAAGGTGGCGCTGGAGCAGGCGGTGGACTTGCTGGGCATCGACCCCCTGATGGACCGCAAGCCCCAGGCCTTGTCGGGCGGCGAGCGCCAGCGCGTGGCCATCGCCCGTGCGCTGGCCAGCAGCCCCCGCCTGCTGCTGATGGACGAACCCCTGGCTGCACTGGACGCCCAGCGCAAGGCCGAGGTCCTGCCCTATCTGGAGAGGCTGCAACACACCCTCGACATCCCCATGCTGTATGTGAGCCACGCCATCGACGAGGTGGCAAGTCTGGCCGGGCACATGGTGCTGTTGCGCGAGGGCCGTGTGCTGGCACAGGGCCGCACCAACGAACTGATCGTGCGGCTGGACCTGCCCCTGGCCCATGGCGACACCGCTGCCACGGTGATCGAAGGCACGGTGCAACAGCACGACCCGCAGGACCACATCACGACCGTGGCATTCAGCGGTGGGCACCTGATGCTGGTCAGCCCCAGGGCACACGCCACGGGCGAGCCCATCCGGCTGCGGGTGCAGGCGCGTGATGTAAGCCTGGCACTCACCGCACCCAGCGACACCAGCATCCTCAATGTGCTTCCAGCCACGGTGGTGGCGCTGGGCGAAGACAGCCCCGGGCAAATGATGGTGGCCCTGGATGCAGGCACCACACGGCTGCTGGCGCGGGTCACGCAACGCTCGGCCCTGGCGCTGGCGCTGGCGCCCGGCCAACCCGTATTTGCGCAGGTGAAGGGCATTGCCATCGTGAACTGATGGGCAGCGCAATCCGGGCCTCCCTCCGAAGGCCCTACAGGCGAACCCAGTGGCCACCAGGGCCTCCCATCGGTCGTATGATGACCGCCAAAAAACAAGGGTGGGAACAAGGGGTGGAAATGGTTTCAATCTGGCAAGACGCCACCGTGGCGTTTGCAGTGGGGTTTCCGCCGCTGCTCCAAAGCTTGCTGTTCTGGATCTTCGCGTCGCTGGTGGTTCACGTGTGCCAGCGCCTGGTCGAGCACACGGCGTTTTCGGTCGATCCATCGAGCCGCCGCATCAGCGCCTCGCAAGCTGCCCTGTGCATTGGCTGCATTGTCTGGGCCCTGGATGTGGTGGGTCTGTTCATGTATGCCGAGCTGGCGCACCACGTGCTGGAGTTGGTGCCCGCCCTCAGTGGCCTGCTGATCATGGCGGTGAGTGCGCGACTCACCATTCCGACACTCAGCACCAGCGCCAGCAAGGCGCGCATTGTGGTGGCCGGTGTATGGCTGGCGGCTGGCATGCTGACGGGGCACTTTGCGATCACCTGGGGCCACGTGCAGAGTTTTTCGCAGGTCAATGTGCTGGCAATCATGGCGTCCATGGCCACGGCCGTGGCCCTTGCGGCGTGCACCGCAATCCGGCACCGCTCGGCCAAGCTCAGCATGCTCACGCCCCGCTACCGCGCACAAACCTGGGAAGACAAGGTGCTGTGCGGCGCCGCCATCCTGGTGCTGCACTGGATGCTGGTCAACACCTTTGCACTGCACCTGGGCGACCCCAGCGGTGAGTCCGACGGCATTGCGCTGCTGGTCACCGTGCTGGCCTTTGCCATTGCCGTAGCGCTGGAACAGATGAGCAACATGCGCTCGGACGCTGGCCGCCAGCAGCTCTTGCGACGCGGGCTGTCGATGATGCGGTCATCGGCCACGGCGCAAAACGCCCAGCGCGACATGCAGCTGTCGCTCATTGCGGACCATTTGCACCGGCTTCTGCACCCGGAAAACCTGGCGTTGCACTTTCAGCCCATCGTCGATTTTCAGCAGCGTGGCGTGCAGTTCGAAGCCCTGCTGCGCATGACCGACAAGACCTTGGGCGCCATCAACCCTGAAACCTTCCTGCTGGTGTGCGAATTGCAGGGCAAGACGCCCGAAGTGGACCGCATGATCCTGCGCAACGCACTCGACAGTGCCAAGGCCTGGCAAGCCCAGGGCCTGAACGACACGACCATCAGCGTGAACGTGGCCCCCATCACGCTGCTGGACGACCGCTTTGCCCCGTGGCTGCGTGAGGAACTGGCCCTGCGCGGCCTGCCGCCGCGCACCCTCAAACTCGAAATGACCGAACACGCCATCATTGCGCTGGGCACGGAGATGGTGGCCGCCATCCACACACTCAGCGCCATGGGTGTTGTCGTGTGGATGGACGACTTTGGCGCCGGCTACTCGTCGCTGGGCATGCTGGCCGACCTGCCGATTGCAGGCATCAAATGCGACCGGCTCTTCGTGCGAAAGCTGCCGCAGGACAGCCGGCGACAGATGCTGCTGCGGCATATCAGCGCGCTGGCCGGCGAGTTCGGCCTGTCTGTGGTGGTGGAAGGCGTGGAGACCGTGGAGGAGCTGCAGACGGTGGCCGCCATTGGGCTGCACTGCATCCAGGGCTACGTGTTCAGCAAACCCATTCCAGCAGCCCACGTACCCGACTGGCACCACACCCACATGCAGCCCCAGCGCGCAGCGCTGCAGGCCTTGCTGCGCCCGGCGGGTTCCACACCGTTTTCAGCACTCCCGCCCGCCATCGCGCCAGCCCCCGGACACTGAACCCATGGCAACACTCAAAACACTGGTCCTGGGCGGGTACGGCAACTTTGGCGCACGCATCTGCCGCGCGCTGGCAGGCGACGCGGCTACGCGCCAGCACATCGCCCTGCTGGTGGCAGGCCGCGATGCATCCCGCGCCCAGGCCTTGGCGAACACATTGGGCCACGGCGCTCAGGGCGTGGCCCTCGACCACCAGGCCCCGGGTCTTGCTGCCACCTTGCGCGAATGGGGCATGGATCTGGTCATCCACACTGCGGGGCCTTTTCAGGCGCAGGGTTACAGCGTGGCCCAGGCCGCCGCTGAGGCGGGCGCGCACTACATCGACCTGGCCGATGGCCGCCGTTTTGTGTGCGACTTTCCAGCTGCCATGCAGGCCGCGTTTACTGCCGCCGGACGCACCGCCATCGCTGGCGCCAGCACCGTGCCCGCGCTGTCCTCGGCCGTCATCGACCACCTGTGCGCGGACTGGCAGTGCATTGACAGCATCGATATCTGCATCGCCCCCGCGCAACGCGCGCCACGCGGACAGGCCACGCTGGCGGCCGTGCTGAGCTACTGCGGCCTGGCCATCGATGTGTGGCAAGACGGCCGCTGGCAGCCGAAACGGGGCTGGGCGCAGCCCACGCCGGTCCAGTTCCAGCGGCTGCAACCGCGCCTGGGGGCGGTCTGCGACATCCCGGATCTGGAAATTTTCCCGGCCCATTACAAAGCCCGCGACCGCGTCACCTTCCGCGCAGCGCTGGAGGTGGGCCTGGCACAGAGAGCCTTCGCCACCCTTGCAGCGCTGCGCCATTGGGGCGTGCTGCCCCATCCCGAAAAGCTGGCCTGGCTGATGCACCACGCGGGCGGCGCGCTGGACTTTCTGGGCACGCCACTGGGCGGCATGGTGGTACGCGTGGCGGGCACCGGTGCGCAAGGCCAGCCCCGCCGCCGCGCCTGGCACATTGCAGCCGACCACGACCATGGCCCCGAGATCCCCTGCATGGCCGCCATCCTGCTGGCGCGCCAACTGGCTGTTGGACAACCCTTGCCCACCGGCGCACACACCAGCACCAGCCTGCTGCCGCTGTCGGCCTTTGCACCCGAGTTTGCGAAGTGGGGCATGGTGACGGACATCGTGGAGGAGCCATGACCCCTGCCACCTATGCCTTGCTGCGCTGGAGCCTGGTGTTTGTGTGGCTGGCCACGGCCATCGTCAGCGTGGTGGAGTTGAATGGACAAAGCCGCGCACTGCTGGTCAGCCTGCCCCCAGCCTGGAGTACGCCAGGACTGGCTCACTTGCTGATCCTTGCGGGTGCCACCGCCGACGCCGTCATCGGCCTGTGGATGGCCTGGCGGCCCGGCAGGGCCGTCTACTTGTCGGCGTTGCTGCTCATGGGGGTCATGACGCTGTTGGCCACTTTCGTTGATCCGTCCTGGTGGCTGCACCCGCTGGGCCCGCTGACTAAAAACCTGCCCATCGCCGCCATCCTGCTTGTGCTGCTGCAAGACGCGACGACGACACCACCCAAACCATGAGCCTGTACCTCACTCTTAAATGGCTGCACATCATCTCCAGCGTGCTGCTGGTGGGCACCGGGCTGGGCTCGGCGTTCTACATGTTCTTTACCAACCGCAGCGGCAATGTGCAGGCACAGGCGGTGGTCACGCGCCTGGTGGTGCGGGCGGACTGGTGGTTCACCACGCCCACCGTTTTCGTCCAACCGGCGACCGGCCTCGCCATGGCCGCGGTGGCGGGGTTGCCGCTGACAACGCCCTGGCTGGCCGTGTCGTTGGGCCTGTATGCGGTCGCCGGTGCCTGCTGGCTGCCCGTGGTGTGGCTGCAGCTGCGCATGCGCGATATGGCGGTAGAGGCCGCACAGGCGCCCCTGGGCAATGGCGTGCTGCCCCCGCTGTACTGGCGCTACGCCCGCTGGTGGGAGGCCCTGGGCTACCCGGCCTTTGTGGCCATGGCCGTGGTGTTCTACCTGATGGTGAACAAACCTTCCCTCAACTTCTGAACCTATCATCACCCCATGCTGATCGAGACCCTGGACACTGCCCGCGACCTGGGGCGCCTGAAGGAGATCCTGGGCGTGATGGTGCGCCACGGGTTTGGCGACACCGTGCGCCGCCTGGGCCTGGCCGACCGGCTGGAGCGCGCGGGCCAGGCACTGAACTGGACCCACGCCGCCGACCTGGCCCGCGTGGAGCCGCCCGTGCAGGTGCGTCTGGCGCTCGAAGAGCTGGGCCCCGCGTTCGTCAAGTTTGGCCAGATCCTCGCGGGCCGGGCCGACCTGTTTGGCCCGGAGTGGATTGCAGAATTCGAGAAGCTGCACAGCCATGTGCCCGCTGTGCCCATCGATGCGCTGCGCCCGCAACTGCGCGAAGACCTGGGCGCCGAACCCGAAGCCGTTTTTGCCTGGTTTGACACCACGCCGCTGGCCGCCGCATCGATTGCACAAGTGCACCGCGCCCGCCTGCAGGACGGCACCGAGGTCATCGTCAAGATCCGCCGCCCCGGCATTGCAGACACCATCCACGCCGACCTGCGCCTGCTGCAGCGCCTGGCCGCGCTGGCCGAGGCCGAGCTGCCCGCGCTCAAGCCCTACCGGCCGCAGCAACTGGTACGAGAGTTCGCTCGCTCGCTGCGCCGTGAGCTGGACCTGGCCGGTGAATGCCGCCAGGCCGAGCGCATTGCCACCAACATGGCCGCGCTGCCCCACATCGTGATCCCGCGCGTGCACTGGGCCTACACGCGCGAGCGCATCAACGTGCAGGATTTCATCGACGGCACTCCCGGCGGAGCCCTGGCGGCGCTGACGCCCGAGGCCGGGTTTGACCGCACCGTGCTGGCGCAGCGGGGCGCGCAGGCAGTGCTGCAGATGATCGTGAAGGACGGCGTTTTCCACGCTGACCCGCACCCGGGCAATGTGTTCTACCTGCCGGGCAACCGCATTGCCTTCATCGACTTTGGCATGGTGGGCCGCCTGTCGCAGCGCCGGCGCGACGAGCTGCTGCAACTGCTGCTGGGCCTGGTCGAACACCAGCCCCAGGCCGTGGCCGACGTGCTGCTGGACTGGACGAGCGACGCGCAAGGCCTGAACCAGGGCCAGCTCGAAACCGAGATCGAGGCCTTTGTGGACCAGTACCACGGCGTGCCCCTGGCGCAGCTGAGCCTGGGACAGATGCTGGCCGATGTGACGGCCATCCTGCGTGAACACCACCTGGGCCTGCCGTCCGACCTGGCACTGCTCATCAAGGCCTTCATCTCGCTCGAAGGCATGGGCCGCAACCTGGACCCGGACTTCCATATGGCCACAGAAGCCCTGCCGCTGCTCAAGCAAGTGGTGCGCGAGCGCTACGAGCCCAAGGTGCTGGCCGGGCGCGCGTGGAGCACCCTGCGGCGCGCACTGGCCACGGTGGAGCAGTTGCCGGACGACATCGGGCGGCTGCTGCGCAATGCGCGGCGCGGGCACCTGCAGGTGGGCATCGAGCTGGCCCATCTCAAGCGCGTGGGCGACCAGATCGACCGATCGGCCAACCGGCTGGCGATGGCGCTGGTGATTGCCGCGCTCATCATCGGCTCGTCCATCGTGATGACCGTGAAGGGTGGGCCTACGCTGTTCGGCCTGCCCGCGTTTGGCTTCCTCGGGTTCTTTGGTGCGGTGGTGTGTGGCCTGTGGCTGGTGCGAGCCATCTGGCGCAGCAGCCACCACCGCGATGATGACTGAGCGCTGCAGACAACAGGCTTAAAAAGCACACGCCGCGCTACCCCACCAGGCAGGCAGACGCGGCGTGTGCACACACTCACAGCCCGTCGGCAGCCCGTTTTCAGGGCTGCCCAAACCCCAAACGTTGCAGTACCGCCTGGGCGGCCGGTTGGCGCAGCGCACTGGCAAACGCCTGCGCCGCAGCAGGCGCATCGGCACGCACGGTCAGGCCATAGGCAGCGCCCACCTGCAGTGCGGCCGGCAGCTGCACCACACGCAGGCGCGGCACCTCTGCCTGGGCGGCCACTGCGTTGGTGCAGTAGGTCAGAAACACGTCGGCCTGGCGCTGGTCCATCACCCAGGCATAGGTGCCCCGGCCCGCAGGCGGCTTGGGCGAATCCGCGCCGCCCGTGAGCTTCGAGGCCTTGGCATCCAGCTGGGCATAGGCACCGGGCTGAACCTTGTCGGCCTGGCGGAACAGCGCCCACGCGTAGTCGCCCGACGGGTCGGCCTTGGGCGTGGAGGTGCCCACGCGCACGTCACTGCGCAGCAAGGTGGCCAGCAAGGTGTCGGGGGTGGCGCTGATCTGTTCGCTGGTCAGCGCACACAGCGCATTGCGCGTGAACACTACGGGCGCCTGCCAGCCGCCCCGGGCCGCCAGGCGCTGAGGATGATCGGTGTCTGCCGAAGCAAAGACCTGTGCGGGCTCGCCCTTTTCGATGCGCTCGCGCAGCAGGCCCGAGGCGCCAAAGGTCAGCGCCACCTTCTGGCCCGTGCGGGCCTCGTGGTCGCGCGCGATCTCGGTGAAAGCCTCGCGCAGGCTGCCAGCGGCATACACCTGCACGGGGGCAGCGTCAGCCACGGGCGCATGGGCGGGCGCGACCGCACAACCGGCCAGGGCCCAGGCCAGACCGGCGGCTGCAGCGGCAACCGCCGCGGGTGAACGGTTTGCCATGGAGAGTGCTCACTGCGCCGCGTTCGGGAAGAACAGCTGCTCGCCGCCGATCTTGTAGCCCGCAATCGCCTGCTGGCCGGCGGGCGACACCACCCAGTCCACAAACTTCTGCGCGTCCTGCGACTTCACATGTGGGTGCTTGGCGGGGTTCACGACCATCACGCCGTACTGGTTGAAGAGCTTGGTGTCACCTTCGACCAACACGGCCAGGTCGGCGCGGTTCTTGAAGTTGAGCCAGGTGCCACGGTCGGCCAGCACATAGGCGCCGCTCGATGCCGCGATGTTGAGCGCAGGGCCCATGCCGCAGCCACATTCCTTGTAGCCGCTGCCTTTTGAGCTATTTGCGGCATCGGCGCCCGCCATCTTCCAGTAGCGCAGCTCGGCCGCGTGGGTGCCACTCTTGTCGCCGCGCGAGATGAAGTTGCCATTGGCGGCAGAGAGCTTCTGCAGCGCCTGCACGATGTCCTTGCCTTTGGTGCCCACCGGGTCGTTCTTGGGGCCGATGAGGATGAAGTCGTTGTACATCACCGGGTAGCGCTTCACGCCCCAGCCATCGGCCACAAACTTTTCTTCGGCCACCTTGTCGTGCACAAACAGCACGTCGGCGTCGCCCCGGCGCGCCATATCGAGCGCCTGGCCGGTGCCCAGCGCCACCACTTTCACGTCCAACCCATTGGCCTTCTTGAATTCAGGCATCAGGTGGCCAAACAGCCCGGACTGCTCCGTGGATGTGGTGGACGCCATGGTGATGCTCTGCGCAAGCACCGAACCGGATGCTACAAATATTATAGCTACTAGCGCTTTATGGATAAGCGCTGGGGCACAAAAACTCTTGAAATTCGTCATACCAGTTCTCCTTTGACAAACAAACGGGCAGCCTCCGGCAAGGGGCCGTTGAAAAAGTCGTGCACGGGCAGGTCGGCCAGCAGGCGGCCGTGCTCCAGATAGATCACGCGGCTGGCCAGGCGCTTGACCTGACCCAGGTTGTGGCTGCTGAACACCATGGTCACGGGCCGGGCCGGGCCTGCTGCGCTGTGGCTGGCGGCAAAGTCGGCCATCAGGGCTTCGACCTCGCGCTTGGCATGGGGGTCGAGGCTGGCGGTGGGTTCGTCCAGCAGCAGCACATCGGGCCGCAGCGCCCAGGCGCGGGCCAGGGCCACACGCTGCTGCTGCCCGCCCGACAGGGTACGGGCGTTCTGCGCGGCGATGCCCTGCAGACCCACACGCTGCAACGCAGTGAGCGCCTGAAGCCGCGCATCGCGCCAGCGCGTGCCGCGCAGCCACAGCGCCAGCGCCACGTTGTTCTGCGCGCTGGTGCGCAGCATGTGCGGACGCTGGAACAGCATGGCCTGACGCATGTCTGTGTTGCACTGGAAGCCGCCGCTGGCGTCCGCCAGACCGTTGAGCACGCGCAGCAGCGTGCTTTTGCCACTGCCGTTGGCGCCCACCAGCGCCACGCGCTCACCGGGGGTGATGCAGAGCGTGACCTGGTCCAGCGCCTGCACGCGGCCATAGCGCACGGTCACCTGGCGCAGATCGACCCAGGGACTTGCCGACGGACCGCTCATGCCGCCACCCCCACGGGCGTGCTGGAGGCCGATCCATCCACCCGCTCGCGCCAGCGGCGCACCAAAGCGATCAGCACATTGAGCGCCAGCACCACGGCCAGCAGGATGATGCCCAGCGCCAGCGCCAGGGGCAGGTCACCCTTGCTGGTCTCCAGCGCAATGGCGGTGGTCATCACGCGCGTGAAGCCGTCGATGTTGCCGCCCACGATCATCACCGCCCCCACCTCGGAAATCGCGCGGCCAAACGATGCCAGCAGCACCGTGAGCAGGGCATAACGCTCATCCCAGGCCAGCAGCAGGGCGCGCAGCAGCGGGCCCGCGCCCATCGACCGCAGTTGTTCGCCATGCGCGCGCTCGGCGTCTTCCACTGCCTGCCGCGTCAGCGCCGTGACCACTGGCAGCACCAAAATGGCCTGCGCCAGCACCATGGCCTTGAAGCTGAACAGCCAGCCCAGCGCACCCAGCGGCCCGCTGCGCGAAAGCACCAGGTACACCACGAGCCCCACCACCACCGACGGCACCGCCAGCAAGGTGTTGAGCACCGCCAGCACGGCACCGCGCCCGGAAAAGCGGGCGACGCCGAGCCAGGCGCCCAGCACCAGGCCCAAGCCACAGGCGATCAGGCATGCGGTGGCGCTGACGGACAAGGAACGGCCCACGATGGTCCAGAGGACGGGGTCGGAGGAGAGGGTGAGTTGCAGCGCTGTGCTCGCGCTTTCAGTGAGGGTGGACATGCGGCCTTGTGATCGGGTTCGGCTATCGTAGGCACCTCACCAATATCCAGCGATATGAACGTCCGTGCATAGGGTCCAACTTCACTACACACTCAGCCGCGATGCAGGCAATACGCTGATCCGCAACCCACTGCCCGAACTGCTGCAGGCCGTGGCCGAGCAGGGCTCCATCTCGGGCGCGGCGCGCGCGCTGGACCTGTCCTACCGCCATGTCTGGGGCGCCCTCAAGCGCTGGGAGGAGCAATTGGGCGGCGAGCTGATCATCTGGGGCAAGGGGCAGTCGGCGCAGCTCAGCGAGTTCGGCACCAAGCTGCTGTGGGCTGAGCGCCAGGCCCAGGCGCGGCTCGCGCCGCAGATCGCCGCGCTGCATGCCGACCTGGAGCGCGCCTTTGCCGTGGCCTTTGACCCCAACGCCCACGTGCTCACCCTGTACGCCAGCCATGACGATGCGCTGGTGGCGCTGCGCACCCACGCCGCCGCGCAGGCCGACGCGGGCGCGCTGCACCTCGACATCCGCTTCACCGGCAGCGTGGATGCGATCCGTGCGCTGAATGAGGGGCGTTGCACGCTGGCGGGTTTTCACACGGTGGAGCACCCCGCAGCCGGTTCGTTGACTGCGCGCACCTACAAGCCCCTGCTCCAGCCCGGGCTGCACAAGATCATCGGCTTTGCCCAGCGCACCCAGGGCCTCATCGTGGCACCGGGCAACCCGCTCGCGCTGGGCAGTCTGGCCGACGTGGCCCGCACCGGGGCCCGATTTCTCAACCGGCCGCTGGGCACCGGCACCCGTGTGCTGCTCGACGACCTGCTGGCCCAGGCCGGCGTGGAGGCCCAGGCCATTCGTGGCTATGCGCTCAACGAACCGTCTCACACCGCCATTGCCCAGGCTGTGGCTGCGGGCGCGGCCGATGTGGGCATGGGCATTGAAGTGGCAGCCCGGGCGCGTGGGCTGGATTTTGTGCCGCTGGTGCACGAGCGCTACCACCTGGCCTGCCTGAAAGCCAGCCTGGACCAGCCCGCCACACTGGCGCTGCGCACCCTGCTGCAAACCCCCGAATGGCTGGCCCAAATGGCCACCTTGCCGGGCTACAGCCCCTGGCAGTGCGGCGAGGTGCAGGCCATGAACACGGTGCTGCCGTGGTGGCAGTTCACCCGTAAAAAACGCACTTTCGAGCCTAGTAAGAAACCCTAATTGCTACTTTTTTTATAGCTAAAGAATGAGCACCAGCTGCGGGATAACACCGTCACGCTGCCGTCAGCCTGGGCCTACAGTGCTCCGTAGAATCGCGCCGTTGTAAAAGTTTGTCGAATCGTTGCGCTTACCGGCGCGTGGGTCGGCATATCGCACGCAAAGCCTTTTTATTGGAGACACCATGCAGGCTCTACTGAAGTTATCAAGGGGGATCGACTGGCTTAACACCCAGGTCGGCAAATACGTGGTCTGGCTCATCCTGGCCTCCACGGTGATCAGCGGCGTGAACGCGATAGTGCGCAAAGCGTTCAACATCAGCTCCAACGGTTTTCTGGAAATCCAGTGGTACCTGTTTGCCGCGTCGTTCCTGCTGGCCGCTGGCTATACGCTGCTCCAGGGCGAACACGTCAAGGTGGATGTGATCTCCAGCCGCTTTTCCAAGCGCACCCAGATCTGGATCGACGTGTTCGGCTACATCGTCTTCCTCACGCCCATGTGCCTGGCCGTGCTCTGGTATGGCACCCCCTTCTTTACCCGTGCCCTCGCGTCGGGCGAAATGTCGAACAACGCGGGTGGCCTGATCCGCTGGCCCGTGTACCTGATGATGCCGCTGGGTTTTGCCCTGCTGTGGCTGCAAGGCATCTCCGAACTCATCAAGCGCCTGGGGTTCCTGCAGGGCCTGATCGAAGATCCCACGGTCAAGAAGATTGAAAAGACGGCCGAGGAAGAACTGGCCGAATCCATCCGCAACCTGGCCGAAGCCGCCAAGGGCAACGGCAAGAACAAGGCCGAGGCCCACTGAGCGGCCCCACCAAGCGGAGACACACACCATGGAATTTCTCACCCACAACCTTGCCCCCATCATGTTCGCGGGGCTCATCTGCTTTTTGCTGGTGGGCTTCCCGGTCGCCTTCAGCCTGGGCGCCTGCGGACTGTTTTTCGCGTTCATCGGCATCGAACTGGGCGTGCTGCCCGAAGCGCTGCTGCAAGCCTTGCCGCTGCGCATTTTCGGCATCATGCAGAACGACACCTTGCTGGCCATTCCGTTCTTCACGTTCATGGGGCTCATATTGGAGCGAAGCGGGATGGCGGAGGATTTGCTGGACACCATCGGACAGCTGTTCGGCCCCATCCGTGGCGGCCTGGCACTGGCCGTGATCTTCGTGGGTGCGCTGCTGGCAGCCACCACGGGCGTGGTGGCTGCATCGGTGATCTCGATGGGACTGATCTCGCTGCCCATCATGCTGCGCTATGGCTATGACCGGCGACTGGCTGCAGGGGTGATTGCCGCCTCCGGCACCTTGGCGCAGATCATTCCACCGTCGCTGGTGCTCATCATCATTGCCGACCAGTTGGGCCGCAGCGTGGGTGACATGTACAAGGGCGCGTTCCTGCCCGGCCTGATGCTGATGAGCTTTTACGCAGGCTATGTGATCCTGCTGGCCATCTTCAAGCCCCAGTGGGTGCCTGCCATCCCGCCCGAAGCGCGCACGCTGCGGGACGACAACGGCAAAAGCGGAGTGACCTCGCTGCTGGTGCTGACCGGCATCTGCGTGGCCGCATCGATGTATGTGGCCAAGAACATGCCTGCCCTGCATACCTGGTGGTCCGGTGAAGCCGTGGACCGTGTGGCGCTGGACGAAACCATCGTGGTGTCCATGTGTTTTGGCGTGGCACTGGCCTTCGTGGTGGCCAGCATCAACAAGATCACCCGCATGGGCCTGCTGTCCCGCGCAGCCGAGCGCGTGACGTTTGTGCTGATCCCGCCACTGCTGCTGATCTTCCTGGTGCTGGGCACCATCTTCCTGGGTGTTGCAACCCCCACCGAAGGCGGCGCCATGGGCGCACTGGGCGCCGGCATCATGGCCATCATCCGTGGCCGCCTCACGATGTCGCTGCTGCGCCAGGCTGTCACCACCACCACCAAGCTGTCATGTTTTGTGGTGTTCATCCTGGTGGGCGCCACCATGTTCGGCCTGACCTTCCAGGGCGTGGACGGCCCGCTGTGGGTGGAGCACCTGCTGACCGGCCTGCCCGGTGGCCAGCTGGGCTTCCTGATCGTCGTGAACGTCATGGTGTTCTTCCTGGCGTTTTTCCTGGACTTCTTTGAACTGTCCTTCATCGTCGTGCCCCTGCTGGCCCCCGTGGCCGACAAGCTGGGCATTGACCTGATCTGGTTTGGCGTACTGCTCGCCATCAACATGCAGACGTCGTTTATGCATCCACCGTTTGGCTTTGCGCTGTTCTACCTGCGCAGCGTGGCCCCTGCGAAGGAGTACATGGACAAGGTCACCAAGAAGATGATTGCGCCGGTCACCACCTCCCAGATCTACTGGGGCGCCATTCCCTTCCTGTGCATCCAGTTGCTGATGGTCGCTCTGGTGATCACCTTCCCGGGCATCGTCTCGAGCGGTCTCGACGAGAAGCAGGTCTATGACCTCGACAAGGTCCGCATGGAAATGGAAGCCGCCATGCCTGACGCTAGCGCCGAAGTGGCCGATCCGACTGCCGGCATGGCTGGCGCTGCGGACCCCGCTCCCGCTCCTGCAGCAGACGACCCCCTGAAGGCGCTGCAAGACTCCATGTCCAACGACAAGAAGTGAGCATATTCCTTGTGAGACGACATTGATTCAGTCTGACCCGGGCCCCGCGCCCTGGTCCTCAAACCTCCGCAGATGGGAAACCTCTGCGGAGGTTTTTTTATGGAGCAGACGCGGAGGGGGTACGGTGCGCCATGGGTCTTGGAGGCAACTGCGGGCATCGACTTTGGCACAGCCCACAAGCAGACGAGCCCTTGATCCCCTGCCACCCTCTTTCTTGGCGGCGAGCAGCCCCAAGGAGGCCTCTTCACGAATCGAGAGGCTTCAGCGCGAAACCGGCACCGGCCGCGCATTCAAAGACATCGAGCGTCAAACAGCCTGGTCGGGCTGGGCTGTGGCTTGGGACCTCGTCCACGTTCCTGCGGCTGAGGAGATTGCGTGGCCACAGCAAGGCGCCACCCTGCAAAACGCCGGGACGAAAAAAAACCCGCCCAAAAGAGGACGGGTTTTGCAGACCTTGGCATGGCAGCTTGCGCCGCCATTCCAGCGCCACTCGGGATCAGAGCTTCTGCGAAGACATGAACGAGTCGTAGCGGGCTTCGGCAAAGCGGAACCAGAGCACCTGGTCGCGCTGGAATGCGCGCATGTCGGCGTAGATCTTCTTCCACTCGGGGCTTTTCGCGTCGTTGGCAGCGAAGACTTCCATGGAGGCCTTGAACGAAGCGTCCATCACGGCTTGCGAGAACGGCAGCACCTTGGTCTTGGCAGCCACCAGTTGCTTGAGCGCCGTGGGGTTCAGCGCGTCGTACTTGGCCAGCATGTCGATGTGGGCCACGTTGGTTGCGGCTTCGATGATGGCCTTGTTCTCGGCAGACAGGCCGTCGAAGGCCTTCTGGTTGACGAAGAAGTCCACTTCCGGGCCACCTTCCCACCAGCCGGGGTAGTAGTAGAACGGAGCGACCTTGTTGAAGCCCAGCTTCTGGTCGTCGTACGGACCCACCCATTCAGCGGCGTCCAGCGTGCCCTTTTCGAGGGCCTGGTAGATTTCGCCGCCAGGGATGCTCTGGGGAACAGCGCCCAGCTTTTGCATCACTTCACCGACCAGGCCGCCGCCCAGGCGCATCTTCATGCCCTTGAAATCATCCGGCGACTTGATCTCCTTGCGGTACCAGCCGCCCATCTGGGTGCCGGTGTTGCCGCCAGCGAAGCTGATGGCGTTGTAGTTCGCGTAGAACTCGTTCATCAGCTTGCGGCCATTGCCGTGCAGCATCCAGGCGTTCATCTGGCGGGCGTTGAAGCCGAACGGGATGGCCGAGCCCAGCGCAAAAGCGGGGTTCTTGCCGTAGAAGTAGTAAGGCACGGTGTGGCACATCTCCACGGTGCCCTGCTGCACGCCGTCCATCACGCCGAAGGGGGGCATCAGCTCGCCGCCAGCGTGCACGGAGATTTCAAACTTGCCACCCGACATGGCCTTGACGGCCTTGGAGAACACATCAGCGCCGCCATAGATGGTGTCCAGCGACTTGGGGAAGCTGGAAGCCAGACGCCAACGAATGGCAGCCTGGGCGTGGACGGCAGGCGCAACGCCTGCAGCCAGCACGCCAGCGATGCCAGCCTGCTTGATGATTGAACGACGATCCATGAGGTTCTCTCCGATATAGTGATTGCGAAACTTGGGCGCACGCGTTGTGCACGGCGCCGTCAAGGACTTGTTTGAGCCGGGTTCATTGTAGAAACATGCCCCCGCAGACTTTTGCGGGTTTTCCCGCGAAAATCCCAGCCCTTGCACATGGCTTCAGGCTTCTGCAAGCATCTTGGGGACAGCCGCACACACCCGGCTGCAAAACGGGACTGCGGCAGACCACCCCGGCAGATCAGGCAGCCCGCACAGACTGCAGCGCGGGCAAAAAACGCCGCTCGATCGCAAGGCGGATTCCCTCGGCATCGAGACCCTGCAACGCAAGCAGCTTGGCCGGGTCGCCATGTTCGATGAACACGTCCGGCAGACCCAGCTGCAACACGGGCCGCACGATGCCCATGCTGTGGAGCGCCTCGGTCACAGCGCTGCCCGCACCGCCCATGATCGCGCCCTCTTCCAGCGTGACCAGCGCATCGTGGCGCTCGGCCACCTCGCGCAACAAGGCGTCGTCGATGGGCTTGGCCCAGCGCATGTTGACCACCGTGGCGTCCAGCGCCTCGGCCGCTTCCAGCGCGGGGTACAGCAACGTGCCAAACGACAGGATCGCAATGCGCGGCGCCTTGGCATCGGTACCCTGGCGCTCGCGACGGATCTCGCCTTTGCCAAAAGGCAGGCCATCCAACGCCGCCAGTGGTGCCACACCAGCACCGCTGCCACGCGGGTAACGCACGGCCACGGGGTGGTCCTGCTCGAAGGCGCTGCTGAGCAGTTGGCGGCATTCGCGCTCGTCAGCCGGGCAGGCCATGCTCATGTTGGGAATACAGCGCACAAACGGGATGTCGTACGCGCCTGCATGCGTGGCACCGTCGGCGCCTACCAGGCCCGCGCGGTCCAGCGCAAACACCACGGGCAGGTTTTGCAGGGCCACGTCGTGGATCAGCTGGTCATAACCGCGCTGCAAGAAGGTGGAGTAAATCGCCACCACCGGCTTGACCCCTTCGCAAGCCATGCCGGCGGCAAAGGTTACGGCATGCTGCTCGGCAATGCCCACGTCGTAGTAGCGGTCCGGAAACCGTTTTTCAAACTCCACCATGCCCGAGCCCTCGCGCATGGCGGGCGTGATGCCCACCAGGCGAGAGTCGTGCGCGGCCATGTCGCACAGCCACTGGCCAAATACCTGCGTGAACGTCTGCTTGGGCGGCGTGGCGGGCTTGGTGAGGCCCACGGAGGGGTCGAACTTGCCGGGGCCATGGTAGGCCACGGGGTCGGCCTCGGCCAGCTTGTAGCCCTGGCCCTTTTTGGTGACCACGTGCAGGAACTGCGGGCCTTTGAGGCCCTTGATGTTCTCCAGCGTGGGGATCAGCGAATCGAGGTCGTGTCCATCGATGGGGCCGATGTAGTTAAAGCCGAACTTCTCGAACAGCGTGGCAGGCACCACCATGCCCTTGGCCTGCTGCTCAAAGCGCTTGGCCAGCTCCAGCAGGGGCGGCACGGGGCGCAGCACGGTCTTGCCCACGTTCTTGGCAGCCGCGTAGAACTGCCCGCTCATGAGCTGAGCGAGGTAGCGATTGAGCGCGCCCACGGGCGGGCTGATGCTCATGTCGTTGTCGTTCAGCACCACGAGCAGGTTGGCATCGGCCACCCCCCCGTTGTTCAGTGCCTCGAACGCCATGCCGGCGCTCATGGCGCCATCGCCGATGATCGCCACGGCGTGGCGGCTTTCGCCCTTGCGCTTGGCGGCCAGCGCCATCCCCAGCGCGGCCGAGATGCTGGTGCTCGAATGCGCCGTGCCAAAGGTGTCGTAAATGCTCTCGGCCCGCTGCGGAAAGCCCGAGATACCGCCCAACTGGCGCAATGTGTGCATGCGGTCGCGGCGGCCGGTCAGGATCTTGTGCGGATAGGTCTGGTGGCCCACGTCCCACACCAAGCGGTCTTCGGGGGTGTTGAAGACATGGTGCAGCGCGATAGTCAGTTCCACCGTGCCCAGGTTGGAGCTGAGGTGCCCACCCGTGCGCGCAACACTTTCGATCACGAACCCGCGCAACTCGGTCGCCAGGGCCTTGAGATCTGCGCGCGAAAGCTGGCGCAGGTCGGCCGGGTCATTGATGGTCTGCAGCAGGGGAAAGGACATCGTGGACATTTACTATTCTTTTCATAGCTGCCAGCGCTTTACAGGAAAGCGCTGGAGGCCAATTTGGCATTGATTTCACTGCAACGGGCATGAACAGGGTGCAGCACGGATCATCGGGCCAGGCTCAATGCGAGCGGCGCACCACCATGTCCGCCAGGGCCGCCAGCGCGCGGCTATCGGGCAGGCCACTGCGGGCCAGGGCGGCATGGGCCTCGGCCAGCAGCTCCTGGGCATAGGCCTGGGCCCGCGCTAGCCCCAGCAAAGACACATAGGTGGGCTTGTCGGCCGCAGCATCCTTGCCGGCCGTCTTGCCCAGCGTGGCGGAATCGGCCACCACGTCCAGGATGTCATCCACCACCTGGAACGCTAGGCCCATGGCGGCCCCGTAGTCGGACAGCGCCTGGTAGGCCGCGCCCACGGCGTGGCCGCACGCCGCCCCCATGAGCACACTGCCCTGCAGCAGCGCGCCGGTCTTGAGCCGGTGCATCTGGCGCAACTGGTCTTCGGTCAGCGCCACACCCACGCTGGCCAGGTCGATGGCCTGCCCGCCCGCCATGCCGGCCGATCCGGCGGCCCGCGCCAGCAGCCTGCACAGCGTGGCCTGCGTGGCGGCGGGGATGAGGGTGTTGTCGGGCGTGAGCAGCTCAAATGCAAAGGCCTGCAGCGCATCGCCCGCCAGCAGCGCCTGGGCCTCGCCAAACTGCACATGCACGGTGGGCTTGCCACGGCGCAGCACGTCGTTGTCCATGCAGGGCATGTCGTCGTGCACCAGCGAGTAGGCGTGGATGAGTTCCACCGCGCACGCGGCCCGCAGGGCCGCCTCGTCCAGGCCAGCGCGCAGCGCGGCATCGTCAACCACCGCAGAGGCCGGTGCGCCACTGCAGACCGCCTCATAGGCCGCCAGCACCAGCAGGGGCCGCAGCCGCTTGCCGCCATCGAGCACGGCATAGCGCATGGCGTCGCCCAGCCCGGCGGGTGCGCCATCGCCCACCCATTGCGACAGGGCCTGCTCCACCCGGGCCAGGTGGTTCTGGCTCCAGAGGTTCATGTCCAGCGGCTGGCTCTCGAAATTCATTGGCACCGCGCTCATTCCTGGTTCCATGGTTGCAGTTGCCCTTCATCCAGCACCTTGATCTGGTCCTGCACGGCTTCGAGCCGCTGGCGGCAAAACGCCAGCAACGTGGCGCCGCGCTGGTAGCCGGCCAGCATCTGGTCCAGCGGCAACTGGCCCGACTCGATGCGGGCCACGAGTTGCTCCAGCTCTTCCAGGGCCGCCTCGTAGCTGGCAGGTTCGGCGGGAGGAGCGGGGGTTGCGGGGGCCTTGGGCATGGAGGGGGCGGCAGAGCGCGGGTGAAAAACCGATGATTTTAGGCGCACCGGTACGCCCTTCGTGTCAGACGCGGTCCGATGCGTGACGCCGCTCTATTTTCAGAAAGCGATGTTTTCTATTCACGTAGCGGGGGTGCGGGAATAACCCCACCGCCTATAATCCCATTCCAGTCGAGCCGGCTAGCCACCCTAGCCGGTTTCCTTTTTTCCAGATGCGCATTCCCCGGCGCACCTCCCGCACTTTCTCCCTGTGGGGAGTCTTTAGGTCAGGTCACCCATGTCTGATTTAAGTCTTCAACTGCAGCAGGCCGCAAGCCAACTACCAGTTTCAAGCTACTTTGACGATGCGCTGTTCCAGCGCGAGCTGGACACCATCTTCCAGCGCGGGCCCCGCTATGTGGGGCACCAATTGGCGGTGCCCAACACGGGCGACTACTACGCACTGCCCCAGGAGGGCGAGGGCCGCGCCTTGGTGCGCAACGCCCAAGGCGGCATTGAGCTGGTGTCCAACGTGTGCCGCCACCGCCAAGCCGTCATGCTCAAGGGCAAAGGCTCGCTGAACACCCAGCAAAAGGGCAGCGCGGGCGGCAACATCGTGTGCCCATTGCACCGCTGGACGTACAACCCCCAGGGCGAGCTGCTGGGCGCACCCCACTTTGCGCATGACCCGTGCCTGAACCTCAACAACTACAAGCTGCGCGAGTGGAACGGCCTGCTGTTTGAAGACAACGGCTACGACGTGGCCGCCGACCTGGCCCAGATGGGCCCGCGCGCCGACCTGGACTTTGACGGCTACGTGCTCGACCATGTGGAGCTGCACGAGTGCAACTACAACTGGAAGACCTTCATCGAGGTCTATCTGGAGGACTACCACGTCGGCCCCTTCCACCCGGGCCTGGGCAGCTTTGTCACCTGCGACGACCTGCGCTGGGAGTTCGGCAAGAACTACTCGGTACAAACCGTGGGTGTGGCCAACCGACTGGGCAAGGCCGGCAGCCCGGTGTACGAGCGCTGGCACAAGGCGCTGCTGGACTACCGCGAAGGCAAGCCGCCGAAGTACGGCGCCATCTGGCTCACGCTGTACCCGCACATCATGATCGAGTGGTACCCGCATGTACTCACCGTGTCCACGCTGCACCCCATCAGCCCCACCAAGACGCTGAACATGGTGGAGTTCTACTACCCCGAGGAGATCGCTGCCTTCGAGCGCGAATTCGTCGAGGCGCAAAAGGCCGCCTACATGGAGACCTGCATCGAGGACGACGAAATCGGCGAGCGCATGGACGCAGGCCGCAAGGCCCTGCTGGCGCGCGGCGACAACGAAGTCGGCCCCTACCAGAGTCCCATGGAAGATGGCATGCAGCACTTCCACGAGTGGTACCGCCAGGTCATGAGAAGCGACACCATCGACCCGGGCGCGGCAAAACGCTGAATACAGCGGCAAAACCCCGCCAATCCGCAGGCCCGGCGTGGTCTGCTCTCATTACAATAGCTGCCAGTGCTTAAAAATAAGCGCTGGCAGCTATTTTCCTTTCAGCGCCACACGGCGCGTTTCAAGAGATCACAACCCGATGCAAGCCCTCTGGATGGTGTTGGCCGCGTTCTTGTTTGCCAGCATGGGCGTGTGCGTCAAGATCGCATCGGACTTCTTCAACTCGGCCGAACTGGTGTGCTACAGGGGCCTGATCGGCATGGCCATCCTGTGGCTGCTGGCACGCTCTCAAAAAGTGCGGCTTGCCACGCAATACCCCGGCATGCACGCCTGGCGGAGCCTGGTGGGGGTGGCGTCGCTGGGCGCCTGGTTCTACGCCATTGCCCACCTGCCGCTGGCCACGGCCATGACGCTCAACTACATGAGCAGCGTGTGGATCGCCGCCTTCCTGGTCGGCGGCACGCTGCTGGCCTGGCGCCCTTCTGCGGCATCGCCACGGCCCGCCCTGCAAGGGCCGCTGATTCTCACCGTGCTCACCGGATTTGTGGGCGTGGTGCTGATGCTGCGCCCCAGCCTGGACCAGAACCAGGCCTTTGCCGGGATGATCGGGCTGATGTCCGGCCTGACCGCTGCATTTGCTTACATGCAGGTGGTGGCGCTGTCGCGCCTGGGCGAGCCCGAATCGCGCACTGTTTTCTACTTCGCCGTGGGCTCTGCGGTGGCGGGGGGCGGGGCCATGCTGTTTACCGGCGTGTCGGACTGGCCGGGCTGGCAGGCGCTGTGGTTGCTGCCCATCGGTGTGCTGGCTGCGGGCGGCCAGCTGTGCATGACCAAGGCTTACGCCAGCGCCAAGACCCAGCGCGGCACGCTGGTGGTGGCCAACCTGCAGTATTCGGGCATCGTGTTTGCCGCCGTCTACAGCGTGCTGCTGTTTGGCGACAAGATCCCGCCCATCGGCTGGTTCGGCATGGCCCTCATCGTGGGCAGCGGCATTGTGGCCACCATCCTGCGCGCGCGGGCTGCGCCCGGGGCACCTGCCGAAGAACACTGACGGATACAAAAACAGATACGGCCACACGAGGACACGCCCCACCGGGATGGCCACAATGGAGCCCCTTTCGACGCACTCCGTCACTTTGCCCATTTTCTGCCGATGACCACCTACACCACGCTCATCTCTGCCCCCGACCTGCAATCCCTGATCGCCAGCGGTGCGCCGCTGATGGTGTTTGACTGCAGCTTCGAACTGATGCAACCCACGGCCGGTGCCCAGCAGTACGCACAGGCGCACATCCCCGGTGCGGTGTACGCCAACCTTGACAACGACCTCAGCGCCAAACACGGCGCCCCCGGCGCTCACGGTACGCTGACCGCCCAGGAAGCCGACCAGCCGGCGTCCGGTGGACGCCACCCCCTGCCCAGCCGCGAGCGTTTTGCCATGTGGCTGTCCAGCGTGGGTTTTGCCAATGGCATGCAGGCCGTGGTGTACGACCGCCAGGGCGCTAACTACTGTGGCCGCCTGTGGTGGATGCTCAAGTGGGCGGGGCATGACGCCGTGGCCGTGCTCGACGGTGGGCTGCAAGCCTGGCAGGCCGCCGGTGGGGCGGTGAACAGCGGCGAAGAGCCCGCGCACTTCCAGACCAACTTCCAGCTGGGCGCCCCCTTGCGCCAGCTGGCCACGGCCAGCGAGGTGCTTGCGCGCCTGCAGCAGCCCGGCCAGACCGTGATCGACGCCCGTGCAGGTGCCCGCTACCGGGGCGAAGTGGAGCCTCTGGACCCCGTGGCGGGCCACATTCCGGGCGCGCTGAACCGCCCATTTGCCGAAAACATCGGCGCGGATGGCCGCTTCAAGCCTGCTGACGTGCTGCGCGCTGAATTTGAAGCGCTGCTGGGCGGCCGTGACCCCGCCACCGTGGTGCACCAGTGCGGCAGCGGCGTGAGCGCCGTGCCCAATCTGCTGGGCATGGAGATAGCCGGCCTCGGCCCGACGGCACTGTTTGCCGGCAGCTGGAGCGAGTGGTGTTCAGACCCCACGCGCCCGGTCGAAAAAGGCTGATCCAGCGTCCAGCACGGCAGCGCAGGTTGTAAAAGTGCAAAAAAGATGGTTTTGAGGGTGCTATCAAAACCATGAACAGAAGTGGGCAGCCTGGGCCCACTGCCACAGCAGCGGCCATCGCCTGAAATGCCAGCCTGCACCTGATGTGCGTGTAGGGCAAATTCCTACACGGCCCACCGCAGAACCAGACACGCGGCACAGCCAAACCCCGACTTAATTTCTGATTGGGGCGGTTTCACAATCCATTTCAACGGATCACGCAAAACCTGCAATCAGCAGGCAACGCAAGACCCGGTACTGGAAAAAAGGAAGCTGCCATGACCAACGAACAAATCCTCGCTGAAATCCGCGAAGCCAACCTCACCTACCTGATGTTGGCCCAAACCCTGATCCGTCAGGACAAGGCCGAAGCCGTGTTCCGCTTGGGCATGAACGAAGAGTCTGCCGACATTCTGGCATCGCTGTCGCCAGCGCAAGTGATGAAACTGGCCTCCCGCAACACGCTTCTTTGCAGCTTCCGCGTGGACGACAACCTGGTGTGGAGCTTGCTCACCAACCACTCGGCCAAGAAGGTGGGCAACGAAGCCACCAACACGCTGCACGCCAACATCCTGATGGCCAGCCGCGTGTCGGAAGTGCTCTGACGCATTTGCCCGCAGCCCTCTTCCCCCAGTCTCCACCGAAAGCCCGCCATGTCCACCAACGCCCCCGCTGCCAAAGCCCCCGCCAAGAGCGTGCTGAACGAATCCAAGCAAATCGAACGCGCGGCCATGCTGATCCAGATGGGCGCCCGCATGCAGGTGCTTGAATCGGAAACCACGCTGTCGTATGAACGCCTGATCCGGCTGTACAAGGAAATCGCGGGCAAGTCTCCCTCGAAAGGCCAGCTGCCCTTCTCCACCGACTGGTTCCTGACCTGGCAAGAGAACATCCACAGCTCGCTGTTCCTGAACATCTACGAATACCTGTCCAAGGGTGTGGACCTGGATTCGGTGGAGCTGCTGACCAAAGCCTACCGCCTGTACAACGAACAGGTCGCCACGGCCGAGATCGAACCCCTGCTCTCCTTCACGCGCGCCTGGCGCCTGGTGAAATTTGTGGACGCTGGCATGCTGACGCGCACCAAGTGCAGCCAGTGCAGCGGCCAGTTCGTGACCGAGCTGTATGAGAATCGCCACTTCACCTGCGGCCTGTGCAACCCACCCGCCCGCGCCGGCAAGAGCAAGACGGCTGGCGCACTGATGCTGCACTGAGATGGATATCAAAGCACTAGCTTTTTGCACCTACCAAACGGGCGCGCTAGCCTGATTCCCACCCCGACCGAAAAAATGGGCGCTGCACCCGCCAGGGCCGCCGCGCAAGGGCCGCCCCGCCGCGCTGGCGGCGTCCCCCTTCCCGCGCGTAGCGCGAGAGAAGGGGGAAGCGGCGAAGCCGCTCAGGGGGATGTCATCTATCTTCCAGCCAGCAGCGCCCGCACGTTCTCATCCATTGACACGGCATAGTTGTGCGCCGCCACCACGGTGTTGCCTACCGGGTTCACCAGCTTGAGGCTGATGTACACCACCGACGTGGAAACCGCATACGTGCCCACCACCACGGCCTGCGCGTTCTGCGACTGGCTCACCTCGCGCACTTCGCGCGACAGCAGCAGCTCACCCTGGTCGCGCTGCAGCAGCAGGTTTTCGCGCAGTTTCACCTCGGTCACCTTCAGACCCCGGTGCACCATGCGGCCCGCGATCTGCTCCGAGAAGATGCGGCCCAGCCGCGACGATTCAGTGAGCCGGTCCACATTGACCAGCGTGGCCACCAGCACGGGCTGGTTGGCATCCAGCGGTGCGGTCTGCAGCAGCGCATCGGTGGCGCGTTCATTCAGCTCGATGAGGTTGGAGCGCGATATTCCGCCCGCCCGGTCACCGTAGTAGTAGCTGTGCATGGGGTTGGTGGTCTCGCAGCCCTGCAGCCCCCCCAGCGCAAGGGCGGCAGCCGCCCACCAGCTGGCGGCGCGTGCGCCCCGGGGAGCTTGTTGCGGCGTCCACAAGCCCTTCATGGCGCCACCACCCGCCAGGTCTTGACGGGCGTCATCGGTGCAGGCGCGGGCGGCCGCTCGGGCTGATACAGCACCGCGTCGGCCCCCTCGATGTAATACAGATCGGCCGTGCCGGCCAGGTAGCGGTCATGTGACTTGAGCGTGGATGTGATCAGCACCTCGGTGCGCGTGGGCCCGCCTGCGGCGGCGCCCTGGGTATAGAGCTGGGCCATGTCCAGCGCCAGCCCTGCCCCCACGCCCAGGGCCGTGGCCACACCCGGCAACAGGGTGCGGTCGGAATAGTGCACCGCCCAGTCGCGCCACACGCCCACGCCAGTGCCGATGACGGTGCCAGCCATGGGCACTGGCAGGCCGCGCGGTGAGCCAGACCCGTGCTGCACCAGTTGCGTCTGCACCTCCAGCTCCACCGCCGTGGGCACCGTGGACACCGCCACGCCCCGGTTCAGCAGGTGCACCTTGAGCAGCTTGAGAAAGCTCTGGTTGAAACTGGAGTTGTCCGCCACCGTGACGTAGAGCGGGTATTCGCCCTCGGGCCAGGATGCGATTTTTTCGGCCACGCGCCCGGCCACATCGCTCGCCAGCACATCCCAGTGGTGCACGGCGCGGGCTTTCTTCTGGCCGGTGGCGGGGTAGTTGTCGGCACGCGGCACGTCCAGCGTGCCGCAGCCGACCAGCAGCGCTGCGCACAGCAAGGCTGCGGCTATGGTGGCTGTGGCGGCCGCAATGCGGTGATGGAAGGATGGCATGTGGGCCATGGTACTGGCGCCCGCCTGCGGCAATCGGCGCAACAAAGCCGTTTTTCCCGGCCAAAGCGGCCGTTTCAGCCCTTGGAGCTGCTGGCGCAAGCCTTCACAATCAACCCATTCATACCAACCCTCCGTGAAGACCATGCTCACCACAACCCGCACCCACCGCCTCGCGTCCTTGATGGCCCTCACTGCGGCACTGGCGGGCTGCGGCGGCGCCACGGACAAGGACAACAACACGACCGCCCCACCGCCACCCGCGAGCGCGCCCGTCACGCTGCATTTCGTGCAGCCCACCGAGAACGTGCTCGAACCCGGCGCATCTGAGCCGCTGGCGGCCGACGTTACCGTCAACGGCGGCGCAGCCCCCAACGGCACGGTGGTCACCTTTACCGTCAACCCCTCCGCAGCCGCCACCTTCTCCCCCGTAGCGCCCACCACCGTGGCCAGCGTGGCCAGCACCACGCTCACCGTGAGCAGCCTGCCGCCCAGCGCCACCTTCCAGGTCAGCGCCACGGCCACCAGCAGCGCCAACACGGCGGGCGACAGCCTCACGTACTACGTACGCCCCGCCCACAAAAACCTGCAGGTGCTGGTGCCCGCGTATTTCAGCGCCAGCGGCACCTCATCGCCCTGGGCCACCCTCACCAGCGGCGCAGCCAGCTACCCGGACGTGCAGATCACCGCCGTGGCCAGCGCCAGCGACGGCGTGCTGACCGCGGACTCCGAGGTTGACGACGACCTGCTCACGGCCATCACAGACTTCAAGGCCGTGGCGGGCACCACCAACAAAGTCGTCGCCTACGTGGCCACCTCGGGCAGCGGCGGGTCGCGCTCGGTGGCTGACGTGAAGGCCACCATCGACAACTACATCCGCCTCTACCCAGACCAGCTCGACGGCTTCTTCCTGGACGGCATGGCCACCGACAGCGCACGGCTGGCGTACTTTCAGGACGTCTACAACTACGCCAAGGCCCGGGCCTCGGGCATGAGCAAAGGCGCCACGCCGCCCAACGCACCCACGGTGATCGGCAACCCAGGCACCTACCCCGTAGCGGCCTATGCGGGTGTGGCCGACACGCTGGTCACCTACGCTGGCAATGCCGCCGCCTACCAGGCCACAGACCCCCAGCCCGCCAGCACCTGGGTCTACGCCAAGGACAACACCGCCCAGGCCATGTTGGTCCACACCGCCAGCACCTGCACCGACATGCAGGCCGCCGTGAAGCACGCCCACCGGCCCCGCCTGAACACCGGCATGGTCTATGCCACCAACCTGGCCATCGGCGCCTCGTGGTCGTCACTGCCCACCTACTGGCAGCAACTGCTGGGCACGGTGGATGCACTCAACAAGAAGCGCCCGCTGCCGCTGTGCTGATGCCACCGGGCAGGGCGCCGAACCCTGCCACACAGGCACCGCTGGCGGGGTGCCGGGCAAACCACCGGCCAGAGCTTCCGAACCGCCACATCCCCCCGCCGACACGCTGCATGTCAGCCCGACCTACAACCCAGCAGGCCCGAGTCCCATCACAATCCGCGCATGATGACCGAGCCCACCCCTGCATCCCCGCCCG